>Ga0307508_10001839_pt1 | contig 23472 bp, 20 predicted proteins | sample 9_EM_MG_FD_203089 | JGI IMG/M metagenome (GOLD analysis project Ga0307508, IMG submission 203089) | Populus trichocarpa ectomycorrhiza microbial communities from riparian zone in the Pacific Northwest, United States - 9_EM | ecosystem: Host-associated > Plants > Roots > Unclassified | place... | reverse complement strand
GAAAACTAACCACTTTAATACATTAAAACATCCTCCATGTCTCCATTTACCGGCGAATTTATCGGCACTGCCTTACTCATCGTGCTTGGCGATGGGGTAGTGGCCAATGCTATATTGAGTAAAACCAAGGGCAATAACGGCGGTCTCATTGCCATCACCTTCGGCTGGGCCATCGCCGTATTCGTGGGTGTGTATGCTTCCAATTATTTTGGCGGCAGCGGCCACCTCAATCCCGCCGTTACACTGGCGCTGGCCGCGCTGAGCGATTTTGATACGTCATTGGTGTTGCCCTATATCGGCGCACAGTTTGCCGGCGCCATCACCGGCAGTATCATCGTATGGATTGCCTATAAGCAGCATTTCGATAATACCCCCGATGGCGATACCAAGCTGGCCGTGTTTTGTACCGGCCCTGCCATACGGAATCCTTTTTTCAATCTTATTACGGAAATCATCGGCACCTTTATTCTCCTGCTGGGCGCGCTGCTCATGGCCAAGCCTGAGCATAGCCTTGGTACGCTCAATGCATTGCCTGTGGCATTGCTGGTATTGGGCATCGGCCTGTCGTTAGGCGGCCCCACGGGTTATGCCATCAACCCGGCGCGCGACCTGGGGCCGCGCATTGCGCATTTTATGCTGCCGATACCCAATAAGCGCGACAGCGACTGGAAGTACAGCTGGATACCCGTTATAGGTCCCATCATCGGCGCCATGATAGCCGTGTGGATGTTTGGAATATTGAAGTAGGGGTTAATTATACCATTTCATCGCATAATACCAGCACTGACCGTCGCCGGAATTTTTTATGCCGTGTGGTACATCGGGGCGTACCAGCATAATATCGCCTACACTTGCCGGGTAGCCCTTGCCATTGATGCTGCCGGTGGTATTGCCCTGCATCACCAGCATGATTTCTTCGGCCTTGTGTGTATGCGGCGGGTGGCTTTCCAGGCCCGCATTGAGCAAGGTGGCATGTATCTCAAACCGGGTAAACATAGAGCTGGGCCTGTCGAAGATGGGCCTCGATTCGCCTTTATCTGTTTTCTTCACTGTCAGGCTGTTCCAGTCAAGCATCAGCGAGCCGCCTGCATCCTTGCCGCGCTGCAGGTTGACACCCGAGGGCGATTTAAAGCTCAGCACATAATAAGTGACCGGGTTATCGGAAGTGTTTTGAAAATTTTGTTTGTCGCCCGCCATAATAAATACAATGCTGCCGGGCCCCAGCGTCTTGCTGCTGTCATTGATATTTACTTTCAGCAGTCCGTCCTTTACAAAAATCAGCTCTTCCGCATCATTGAGTGCGCGAAGCGGGTGATTGGTTTTCCCCGGCGCCAGCGTAGAAACATGCGCTTTAAACGCGGCTATATCGGTAGTGCTCCCAGCTGTTTTTTTTACCGGGTAAATACCGGACGGCAACGTATCGGTTTGGGCAGCGGCATTCAATGCGGCTACCAGCATAATGGCAAGGAAAATCGGTTTCATTACAGCAATTTAGGGATATTATACGGATAAAATATATGGTAGAAAATCACGTTATATAGCGTGCAATATCCTCTATCCACCTCAATCCCAGCTGTCTATGAAGAACCGTCTTTCCATACTTCTGATTGTCATCGCTTTTTGTTCCTGTAAATCAACGTCTTTGGTATTTATCAGCGTACAGCAACCGGCGCCGGTAAGCCTGCCGCCCAATATCAGGAATGTGGCAGTGGTCAACCGGAGTGAGGCTTCCGGGCAGGTAAAAGTGGTGGATGTGGCCGATAAGGTCTTTTCGATGGAAGGGGCCAACCTTGATAAGGACGGCGCCCGCCAAAGTATTACCGGCCTGTCGGACGAGCTGATGAAAAACAACCGTTTTACGGAAATAAAAGCGCCGCCGGTGGCAGAGCTGCGCACCAATACACCGGGGCAGTTTCCCGCTCCCCTGTCGTGGGAAACCGTCAACAAAATATGCATGGATAACAATGCCGATGCGCTGTTTGTGCTGGAGCTGTTTGATACCGATTCCAAAATAAGCTATAGCATTAATAATACCACCCTCAATACGCCGCTGGGCAAGGTGCCCGCGCTGGAGCACCAGGCCAATATGGCCACCTTGGTAAAAACGGGCTGGCGTATTTATGATCCAGCCGGAAAGAATATCCTGGACGAGTACATCATGACAAAGCGGTTAAACTTCAGCGGTAGGGGCATTAATCCCATCGTTGCCGCCGCGGCGCTTATCAACCGCAAGGAAGCCGTTAACCGGGCAGGCAATGAAGCCGGTCATGGATATGCTTTTCGTATTATTCCTTACTGGATAAGGGTAACAAGGGAATATTATGTAAAGGGCACCGATAACTTCACCGTCGCCCGCCGCAAATCGCAAACCGGCAACTGGAACGGCGCTGCCGAGCTCTGGCAGAAAGAAACCAGCAATCGCGACAGCAAAATAGCGGGCAGGGCCTGTTATAACATGGCCATCATCTGCGAAATAAACGGCGAGCTGGATAAAGCGATACAATGGGCGCAGAAAGCGTATGAAAATAATAACAACCGCCTGGCGCTGGGTTATATCAGGCTGCTGGAAGACAGAAAGGCGAATAACGCTGTTTTGCAGGAACAACAGGATGGTATTACGGGGCAATAAGCGGGTTGCCGGCTATCCATCAGGAACGGGGAATACCAAGCATTTGAAACACGTTATGCACTATCTTATCGCAGCGGGAAAGATGAAGCTCAAAAATACCATCTTTTTTATAGTGAGAAGCAAGCGCATTTCTTAGCATGGCTTTGGCGCGGTTTAGCCTGACTTTTACATTGACCTCTGTAATGCCCAGAACGTCGCGTGTTTCAGCAATACTCATATCTTCCATCTCGCGCAGTACAAACACCAACCTGTATTTTTCCGGTAATTGAACCAGGGCATTTTCGAGCGCTACCCCCAGCTCTTTATTTATAAGTAGGTTTATGGGGCTTTGCGCCGCATGTAAGTCAACGCTTCCCTGCACTATTTCCGTGTTTCTATGATCTTTCATGCTTGCAGAATGTTGCTTTTTCTTTAAATGGAGGAGACACTCATTTATAAGGATTCTTGTAAGCCAGGTGTTAAAACGCGCTTTATTTTCAAATTGGGACAGGTGTTCATAGGCCTTTATGTAGGCCGTCTGCATTGCGTCTTCAACTTCGGTTGGCTCATTTATTATTGCCATTCCTATCTTATATAACCGGGCGTTGTATTTACGCATTAATAATTCGAATGCTTTTTTATCACCTTGTAGTATTTGTGTAATAACATTCTCATCCTGGAAATCATGTATCGGGGCGTTGTTGGCAAATGGGCTCATAACTATATGAATATTAGATTATATAGCTTGAAAAAGGTTACATAAAATTAAAGAATAGTTTTTGTAACCATTCAAGTTGTTCATAATCTAATAGATATAAAACTTAAACATATGGCAACGACAAACCAGGTACAGAGAATTTTAAAAACGACTTTTACAATAGTGCCCATTGTGGCAGGAGTAGACAAGTTTACAAACCTGCTTACCAATTGGTCCGGCTATCTGACCGAGGGCATGAAGGCAATGCTGCCGGTAAATGCAATCGTATTTATGAAAATTGTTGGCCTCATCGAAATCATTGCCGGCGTCATTGTCTGGATAAAACCTGTCATTGGCGGTTATGTAGTAATGGTATGGCTTATATGCATTGCGTTACAGCTTATTGCAGGTGGGCATTATTATGATGTGGCTGTCAGGGACCTTGTAATGGCTGTAGGCGCATTTTCATTGGCTCAATTATCGGCGCAGGTTAAGAATACGGCTAAATGAGTATAAGTGTATGGGCCGGTTTTAGTTCCTGGAACTAAGGTTATATCATGTGATTGGTAAGTGATGGGTGCCTGGTTCGTGTTTTGTTTGCCTGGGGGGTATAGAAAAAGGCGGTTTGTGGCTTTTGTGGCGCGGGGAAAAACCAGGCAAAAAATACAGGAACACAAGCGATTATATATCGCATGCTGCGCAACGGAGGTGTCGCAAAAGGCCGTAAAAGGCGAACAACGCAGTGTATTAAGCGGGCTACTAAAGCCCGGCGGCTGTAGTGCGGCTTGCTATCCCCCAACAAGTATTTTAGCCGCGCCGGCATATGGTACGCCCTGCACCGTTTTGCCATCGGGCATCGTGCCGAAACGGATACCGATGGAAAGCAGCAGCGTGAACGATTGATCCGGGGGCGTGCCCCTATATTTCATATCGAGCGATATCGCCTCCGAACCCTGCAGCACCGGGTACCAGCTTGTGTCAACCACCGCCGCATCGTCCTGTTTGTACTTCTTCGATGAAGGCCGGTAGTCGTCCCTTGAAAAAAAGAGGTCAGGAACAATACCCAATGAGACTACCAGGCTGTAGAAAGGATGCTTTTCTTTTGTATGGAAATTAATGCCCGGGCGCAGCTGGGGTATTTCTATATGCGCAGACAGCTCGTTTCGTGAAATGGTATACAATAACGGCGTCCTGATAATAGAATCAAACGGCGTTGTGCGGTTGAGTGAAAAACCGTCCAGCAGCCAGGGGATTTTAGACAGGAGTACGTTTCTCTTCCCGAACAGGTTAACGGTATCCATCTTCTGGGCGGCCAGGAGCAACGCATTGATGGGCCCCGAAATATTATAATCGGCCAATGGTTTCTGACGATGGAGTACGGCTCTTGCCCATTTGCCGGCAGCAGAGCGTCCTCCAAATTCTGCATTCGCCTTTCTTGTTAGTTCAAATTTGTAGGATCTTTTGATGACGCTTTTGGAGGCGCCTCCTTTCTTGCGAAGGATGATACCGTCTACGCCACGCATCCGGTAAGCAGACAGGTTACTGATGGGGCCAATGAATTCAAAGCTGGCGCTGAGTTTTGCCATGGTTGTAAAGTTTAATGGTTATAAATGTCAATAAAGAGATTCCTGCAAAGGTTGTTCTCCCTATTAACGGCTATCTTATTAAAGTTCCAACTAATTTTAACAACGGTCTCAAAAAAGTGATACGCCATAGACAAACCACTATTATAATAGTGGTTTGTCTATGGCGTATCACCGGGAATACACTGGCTTATCTCTGGATTACCCGTTTTATATCACATGGTTTACAGGGGGGTAAAGAGTAATCACCGGTTTTTGCCTTACGCCGCTGTTTTATTTATCTTTGGCCTCTAACTGAATACTATGCGCCCCCACACCCCTGTAAAATATTCTTTTCGTGTATCGGTCCTCTTTGCCTGCCTGCTGCCGCTGTTTAGCTGCAATGCCTGGAAATACGGGTATACCTGGCGCCGGGCCGAAAATTCGTATAACCTCGTAAACGGGTACCCCGACAACTTCGGCGATAAACGCATTAAATACAACAGGGGTTTTCGCCGGCATTCGGAACTGGAGCATTTCCTGGCATCCAACAGGCTGCCGGGTTTTATATACGAATACATAACGCCGGAAAAATGCCGTGGCATACGGTTGTATTATCCTCTTACCGATTCTGTTTTCGTATTTGAAGAGCCCGCCAAACATAATATACGATCGAGGTTCAAAGAAGCCCGCAAAATGGATGTATACGAGCGGGAAACGTACGACAGGCTGAAGCAGGGCATGCACTAAAAACCGCATCCTAAAAAAAAGACCGCATCCCTTGCGGAGACACGGCCTTGCGACATGAGAAAAACGGACATTCTTTATACGCCTTATTTGGCTTTCCGGTATTTTTCGGTTACTTCCAGGTTGCCTTCGGCATCTACCCTAACGGTCATCCAGGTGTTGGGCGCTTCCAGCTTTACATACCAGGCGGTTTGTAAAGCGCTGCCGGCGCCGGCATTATTGGGATCGGGCAGCGCCGATACTTCTACCACACCCCATATCTTCTTGCCGGGAAAAGAACGCTGCAGCGCCAGCCGGATATTAACAGGCAGCCCTTCCTCAAAATAGTAACGGATATAGCTGCTGATAACCCCATCCTTAAGATAAGTAATGCGCGAGCGAATGCCATTGTCTACAAAAGAAACAATGTACACCTGGGAGGCTTCCAGCCAGTTTACCTTTTCGGCATGGGGGAAGCTGGTATTAAAAACATGGAGTAATTTTTCATCGATACTACGGGGCGCAAAGGCGAAGGTCATCAAACCAACCAGTAAGGCACAAGCCAAAACAAAAATCTTTTTCATAGCATTTCACTTTAGAGCATAAATAAAAATTGATTTAACGCTGTAAAGATAAAATGGCTTTGGACTATTAAAGGGGCCGGTTTTTATATACCCGGTAGTCCGGTTTTTTAGGGAGTTCCGAAATATACTATGATTTTATCCTAATGGTCTTAGCCATTATATCAACGGCAGCTTTTGCCTCTTTTTCGGTCATCCACGCAAAGCCCATACGGGTGGCATTAAGCGAAACCGGCCCCGTGTTGTGTATAAGGCCACTCGATAAGATAATGTCCTGCTCACGTAATTTTTGACTGAGCGGCGGCAATGGAACCGATTTATGAAATTTTGCCCAGATGCAAAGACCACCATCTGGTATTTTAAAATCGATGATGCCGGGAAGCTTTTCAGTAAGATAAGCGCACAATGAATCGCGCCGCAGGTGGTATGTCTGCAATGCTTTTTTCATGTGCCGCTTGATGATGCCTTCTTCAAACATTTCCGCCAGCGCCAGCTCCATGATTGGATCGCCCTGCGTATCCATAAACTGGCGGATGCGGCACAGCTCCAGCAGCAGGTTGGGCGGCGCTATCACATAACCGGTACGGATAGCGGGTGAAATATTTTTGCTGAGCGTACCGATATAAATGACCATGCCGCGGGTATCGGCGCTTAACAGCGGGAGAATGGGAGCGCTGAGGTAGTGGAAATCGTAATCGTAATCGTCTTCGATAATGATAAAACCATATTGCTCCGCCAGGCTAAGCAGCTTTATCCTGCGCGAGGCGCACAGCGTAACCGTGGTAGGGAAGTGGTGGTGGGAAGTAATATAGAGGGCTTTTATCTTTTTCCGTTTGCACAGCTTTTCTACGGCGTCTACGTCGATGCCATGATCGTCCACCTTCACACGGTTGATGTTCATGCCGGCATCCCGGAAAAGCGCATCGGCATAATAATAATTGGTATCGCCCACGATGACATTTTCGCCGGCCGAGAAAAGCGCCACCGTAATCAGGTACAGCGCCATCTGGCTACCGCGGATGATCATGATGTTTTCGTACGTGGTTTGCAATCCCCTGCTGGCATTGAGGTAATCAGACAGGACCTCCCTGAATTTTTGAACGCCCATTTCATCTACGTGCGAGAGGTATTTCCTGTTTACTTTTCGCGTAAGCACGCTTTTATAAGCCCGGCCTATCTCTTCCACGGGCACCAGCCTGGTATCGGCGCCATCATGAAAGCCATTCACCTGGCGGAAGTTGGGCACCGGCGCCCGCAGGCCGTGGTTTGGCTTTACCGTATAGCCGGTGGCGGCGGGGAAAGTATGCGGTGTTTTGTCCTCCCTGGCAAGACGCCGGGGATTTATTTCGGGCAGGGCCTCGCTGGTAAAAGTACCCTGCGATGGCCGCATTTCAATCCAGCCCTGCGCATCCAGCTCCTCGTAGGCCCTTACCATCGTTTTGCGGTGCACTTCAAGCAGCTCCGACATCTGGCGGGTGCCGGGCAGTTTGATACCGGGACCTATCCGGCCTTTTTTCATTTCAAGGATGACAGCATTGGCTATCTGCAGGTAGACGGGCGTATCGCAGTCTTTTTGTACCTGTATGATTGTTTTCCATGGAAGCATAGCGGACTACCTGTTGGGTGAAATAATAGGGCTAAGGTAGTCCAATTTTCCCGGGGTGGGAACCATGACAGGCGTTAGTACGCAGGGCAAACTTTTTAAAAAAAAATGAGAAGTGTGCTGTGCTGTAGCGCTTGCACTACAGCGGGTCCTTTTTTTGTCCCTGGGTAGTTAACTTTAATCAATTTATTTTCCGGCGGGTACATTTTAAAAAAAAGATAAGTGTTATTATTTGGATATCATTTTATTTTTAAGAAATTTATATCATAGTCTTTGGCCCAATCCTGTGAAATTGTTCTAATCGTTCCTGGCAACCCTGTTTAGCAGACCATAGATTGTAGCATGAAAAACCCCATTGAAAGCCCTGTTAACGTATCGGCAGCAATTGCCTTTCCTGCCATATTGGATATACTCGAAGAAGCCCTCTTCCTGTTTGACACCTGTTTCCGGATGGCCTGGCACAATAAGGCCTGCGATGCATTATACTATTCCGCTACCGGAACGCACATCAACAAACATTTTGATTTCAACGAGCTGCTCACCGAAGAGCAGCAGCTCGTGTTTGCAGACAACCTCCGCCAGGTGCTGAAGGGAGAGAAAATGCATTTTGAATGGAACTACCAGAAAAAATCGGTGAGCCGGTGGGTGAGCGTTTCATTATATCCTTATAGAACGGCCGATGGGGTCGTGGCCGGTATCTGCGGCAGCATGCGCGATATTACCGAAAGAAAGAATGCCGATTATCTTATAAGAACCAACGAAAAGAAATACCGCACCCTGGTTAATTCATTAAGCGAGGGGGTGATACTGCAAACGCCCGGCAGGAAAATGCTGACGGCCAATCAAAGCGCGGTGCAGATACTGGGTGTGACGCTGGAAGAGCTCGTAAAAAAAGGCTTTCCCCTGCCGGAATGGGAAATGGTAGATAAAAATGAAAAGCCGGTGTCGTGCGACAATTTTTTTTGCAGGAAGAACGGCCGGATCAGTCCTGTTAAAGACAAGGCGCTGGGTATCCGCAGGGGCAATTCCATACAATGGCTTAAGCTGAACATGGCAGGGGTAAGCGATGCCCCGAATGGCGAGCCGTATGCCATAGCGATTTCTTTTGAGGACATTACCGAGAAAAAAATGACTTCCCGTGAATTGCGGGTACTATCGATGGTAGCGAAAGAAACGCTGAATGCCGTATTGATATTAAAGCCTGCCGGCGAAGCGGTGTGGATGAATGAAGGTTTTACCCGGCTTACCGGTTACAGCCGGGAGGAGATCGTGGGAACGGTATCGAGGGAAATGCTGAGCGGTCCCGGCACGGATGACATCACCCAGCAAGAGATGACGCATTCCCGGCGCAATGGCCTGCCTTTTCAAAAAGAGCAGGTAATGTATACAAAAGACGGCGTGAAAAAAAGGGTAAGGGTAGATGGACAGCCGATGCGGGATGAAAACGGCGAGCTGTCGATGTTTTTTGTGATAGTAACCGATATTACCGAACAGCGCCGTATGGAGGAGGAGCGCCTGCAAAACCAGCTGAACCAGCAAAAGGAGATAACCCGGGTGATGATGCAGGCCCAGGAGGCCGAACGGGATAACCTGGGCAGGGAGCTGCACGATAATATCAACCAGCTGCTGGCGGCCACTGCGCTTCAGCTGAGCTATTGCAGCAGCAATTACAAACAGGCCCGGCCGGTAATAGAGGACTGCCGGAAAAATGTGATGATGGCGATAGACGAAATCCGTCACCTGTCGCACAAAATGGTGATGCCCTATTTTTCGGTCAGCAACCTGTCCTGCGAGCTCAACTGGCTTATCGCTCATTATAAACATACGCCGCTGCATATCCAGCTGGATACGTCGGGGTGGAAGGATGCGGATGTTCAGCCCGCCATCAAGGAAACCCTTTTCCGCATTGCACAGGAGCAGATGGGAAATATTCACAAGCATGCGCAGGCAAGCAAGGTATCGATGCATATCAGCACCGGTGAAGAAACGGCGCAGCTGAGCATTTGCGACGATGGCATTGGCTTCGACACCAGCCAGGAAAAAAAGGGCATCGGGATCACCAATATTATCAACAGGGCGGAGGCCTACAACGGCACTTCGCATTTTACTTCCGCACCGGGAAAGGGCTGCCGGCTGCTGGTTACCATTCCTTTCAAAGATCAGTCGGGGGCCGGTTATTCTCCAATCCGGTAAAATAGTCCATCATGTGGCGCAGTTAATCCATCCTTGTATTGGAGGGGAATCCTAACTTTAAAGGAGATAACTGCCATATGAAATGAATCACATTCCGCTTGCCGATACGGTCGTCATCGTATTGTATTTCCTGGCCATGCTGCTCATGGGCGTGCTGCTGGGCAGGAAAAACAACAGCGCTGCACAGTTTACTACGGCCTCAGGCAAAATGCCGGGCTGGGCCATCGGTATGTCGCTCTTTGGCACCTTCCTGAGCAGCAATACCTTTATCGGCAATCCCGGCAAGGCTTTCGGCAGTAACTGGAACTCGTTTGTATTCACGTTAACACTGCCCATAGCGGCGGCCATCGGGGTTAAATACCTGATTCCCTATTTTCGTAAAACAGGCGAGCTCTCGGCTTATGAGCATTTTGAAAAGCGCTTCGGCCCCTGGGCCCGCACCTATGCCGTCAGCTGTTTCCTGCTTACCCAACTGGCGCGTACGGGCACCATATTCCTGGGAGTGGGCCTTACACTGAATACGCTGACCGGTATGGATATCCGGTTCATTATTTTAATAACAGGCATCGTGGTAACGATCTATACAGTAATGGGCGGCATGGAAGCGGTGATATGGACCGAAGTGGTGCAAAGCATCATCAAAACCGCCGGCGCCATCCTGGTGCTGGTGCTCATCGTGGCCGGCGTAAAAGGCGGCGTTCCGGCCATATACCATGCGGCGCAGGCGGAACACAAGCTTAGCCTGGGCAGCCTGGCGCCGCGGTTTACCACCGATACCTTTTGGGTGGTATTCCTGTACGGCTTATGCATGAACCTCACCAATTTTGGGGTGGACCAGAACTATGTACAACGCTACCATACCGCTTCGAGTGTAAAAAGCGCGTCCAAATCATTGTGGCTTTGTGTGTATATGTATGTACCGGCCTCGCTGCTGTTTTTTATCATCGGCACCTGCCTGTATACTTACTATCACCAGCATGCGGATATGCTCCTGCAGGTAAAAGAGCAGGTGGCGGCCATCCGGCTGGGGCCGGGCGCGGCGGCGGATGCCATTCATGCCAGCGCGGCGACGCTCACGGATGCCGATATCGGCGATAAGGTGCTGCCGCATTTTATTGTAAACAAGGTGCCGGCGGGACTGGTAGGACTGATATTTGCCGCTATTCTCTCCGCGGCCATGGGCACTATCAGCAGCGGCTTCAACGCCTCTGCCACCATATACATGGTAGATATCCATAAACGATATATCAACCCGGCCATAACAGATAAACAGCAGCTGCGCATTTTATACATGGCCACTATCGTTATCGGTTTGCTGGCCACGGGTGTGGGCATCGGCATCGTGGGCGCGGGCAGCGTGCTCGATTTGTGGTGGAAGCTGTCGGGCATCTTCGCCGGCGGCATGCTGGGATTGTTTTCGCTGGCTATGATAGCGCGCCATGCCGGTCATTCGGCCGCGCTGGTGGGCGTTATCACCGGTACGCTGGTCATTATATGGCTGGTGTTTTCACAATCGGGGCTGGTGCCGGTATACCTGCGCAATCCCCTGCATGCCAATATGACCGTGGTGGTGGGCACCCTGAGTATTTTTTTATCGGGCCTGCTGGCCCAAAAGATAAGACCACGTAAATACGATGTACAACTAAAAGCATAATGTATGTATACCAGTGAAAAGAAGTTTGTTCCCGTAATGATTACGCCTTTCAACCTGAAGGCGAAAGTGGATCTCGATACCGTATCCATGCTGGTGGACTTTTACCTTGCCGCGGGCGTAAAAGGCTTTTTTGCCAATTGCCTGAGCAGTGAAATGTACAGCCTCAGCGAAGACGAGCGGCTGGAGCTTACCCGCCATATCGTACGATATGTAAACGGCCGGGTGCCCATCGTAGCCACCGGCTCTTTTGGACTGGCCATAGCCGACAAGGCGGAGTTTGCCAAAAAGATCTATGATACGGGCATCGATGCGGTTATCCTGATTACCGGCCATTTTGCCAATGTAGACGACAGCGACGAAGTGCTGCTGCGCAATTTTGACCGCATGTTTACCCTCACCGGCGATATACCGATGGGATTGTATGAATGTCCCGCGCCTTATAAAAGGATCATTACGCCCGCCGTATTCAAAACCTTGCTGGATACCCAGCGGCTGGTATACCATAAAGACACATCCATTGAGCGCGATAAGGTAAAAGCCAAGCTGGATATTGTACAGGAAACCGGCAGCGACCTGGAGTTTTACGATGCGCATTCGCCCAATGCGATGTATTCCCTGCAGATGGGCGCCAAAGGGATGTCGTCTATTTCGGGCAATTTCTACCCGGAGATACTGGTATGGATGTGCAACAATGCCACCAATCCCGACATGCAGGAGGAAGTAAAATGGCTGCAATCGGAGATTACGCGCGTAGACCCGCTGATACACCAGGCCTATCCCATGAGCGCCAAGTATTTCCTGCAAAAGCGCGGGCTGCCGGTGCGTACCATCAGCCGGGCACATGCGCTGGAGCTGACGCCGCAGCAAAAGCAAACCCTGGACGAAATACACCAAAGTTTCCTTGGTTGGTGCCGCCGCCTGCAGGTGCAGCCGGTGAACATACCCGAATTACTGCAACCAACGATACCATTGGACCCGGCGATATAACAAGCTATCGTGAGACGTGAATCGTGAAACGTGAGGGTAGTTCCCGAGCTTCTCACGTCTCACGTTTCACGATTCACTTTGTCTTTTCACAAAATTCCCCTTAGATTTGGGACAACCCATTGCTTTGCCATGCACCGTTTTACGTTTATCAATGAAAGTAGCCTCAACAAGGCGGAGCAGATAGCCCGCACCATTGCCATCGATATCGATAAGGGATTACTGAAAAAAGATACCAGGCTGCCTTCCATCAACGAATTCAGCGAAGAATATACCGTGGCCCGGGACACCATAGAACGGGCCTACCGGATACTTAAAAAAGAAGGATATATCACCTCCGTTAATTCAAAAGGCTACTATGTGGTGGGCCGTAAGGAAAAAAGGATCCGGGTATTGCTGGTATTCAATAAGCTGAGCTCATATAAAAAGATTGTGTACGACGCCATTATAGATACCCTGGGCGGCAAGGCCAAGGTAGACCTGCACATACACCACTATGATCCCAAAAGCTTTGAAGAGATCATCGACGCCAACCTGGGCAAATACCATTATTATGTGGTGATGCCTCATTTCTTTCACAGCAGCGGCAAAAGCGAATATATACGCGTGCTGCGCCGGATACCCGAAAACCAGCTGGTGCTGCTCGATAAAAATGTGCCCGAGCTGAACGGCCGGCATATGGCCGTATACCAGGATTTTAAGACCGATATCTACCATGCCCTTTGCTCGGCCAATGACCTGCTCAAAAAATACGATCACCTCACCATTGTATTCCCTTCATTGAGCAATCACCCCAAGGAAATTGTAGACGGGGCAAAGCAGTTTTGCAAGGAGACCAAAAAGAAACTGTCCATCGTGCTGCGGGTAGACGACGATATGCCCCAAAAAGGCACGGCCTATATCGTGGTATCGGAAGCCGACCTGGCGCACCTGATTAAGAAGGCCCGCACCGCCGGTCTGAAGCTGGGCAGGGATACCGGCATCATTTCCTTTAATGAAACGGTGTTAAAAGAGCTGCTCGATATTACCGTTATCACCACCGATTTTGAAGAGATGGGCCGCTCCGTTGCGCAGCTGATCATCGATCGCAGCTTCCGCCAGCTGAAGAACCCGTTCTATATGATCCGGCGGAAATCGTTGTAATACGTAAAAAAGCTGCGAGCTATGAGCCGCGAGCCGTTTGCATCGCAAAAGAACTCGTGGCTCATAGCTCGCAGCTAACAGCCCGAAGCTTTCCTCCTACAGCGCTTCGATCGAGTACCGCGTATATTTTTCCTTTTTATTGTATTCAGATACCATTACGTGTCCTTCCTTGGCGGGAAACACGTAGGTGCGGATATTGCCGTCTTTGTGGGGGATGGTGCGCACCAGCTTTGTCTGGTTGACGTTGTAGATAAAGATATTTTTTTCATCGTTGAGGATGACATAATCGGTCTTGGTGTCTGCATTGGTGACCGTATAATAGCTTCTCGGGTCTTTCATGTATAAGGGCCAGCGCGACCTGAAAAACCTGCCCTTGTCGCCGGGAATACTGTTGTCTGCCGACAGCTGTCCTTTGGCATCCATTTTCAGCAGCAGGCCGCTTTTTATTTTTGTTTTTGATGTGCCGAACATCAATATAAACGGCGGTGGCAGAAACAGGGGCGCCGTAACGACAGACCAGGCAATAGAACCCCATTTGGGGCTTTTTGAAAAAGAGGAGCCTACAAACCAGGTATTGCCCTGGAAGTCTTTAAAAGAGCTCTCAAACCGGGCGTGTACATGTTTATCCCAGAAATAACCTTTTTGGCTGATAGCAGGCTTTGAGCCGTCGCTCCAGTAAGAATACACTTCTTTGATATCGCTTTTCTCATGCCCGTTCAGGCTAATGCTGAAAACGCCTTCGTAGGTACCGGCGCTGATATCGCGCGAGCTGAGAAACGAATTGCCGCGGCGATGACTGATGATATAGCCGCTCAGGTACGGCTTGCCGGTAATGGGGTCGTTGTCAAACGTCAGTACTTTCAGCTGGTTGTCTTTTTTATCTCTCAGCTTGATCTTTGAGTAGGTAGAGCTGTCCTTAAGGCCATAGCTCAATAATTCAAAACCTCCTTCCAGCATTTCATGCTGTTTCTTCGTGAGGATGTATACATCCTGGCCGGAAGTGAGGAGGTCGAATCCCTGGGCGTTTTCAGATACCACGGTTTGCCAGGTTTGCTTGCCGGCGGGATTGTAAATAACCAGGTTCTTTTTGGTATCATCGCCGTAAAACAGGGCGAATCCTTTCTGGGGAATGTTCTTCAGCTGTATCGCTTCTTTGAGCTGGCCGGTGCCCACTACTTTTTTACGGCTTACATATTCTTCCGAATGCGTGATATCGGCTTCGATGGAATTTGTTTTGATGATTTTGCCCGACAGGCTCAGGAACTGCGTAAAAATATAGGTAGTGCCGTTGTGCAGGGCCGCCTTATAATCTTTTTTATTGTCGAATACCGTGCCTACGATATTGCTTTTTACATAGGCCAGGCACAATACGTCCGACTCGAAGGAGACGGATTGTAAAATGAGCTTTATCTCCCGGAAGCTGACCGTACCGATATCGTTCAGGTTCTCGTCCATGATAGTAATCTTATAGTTGAACGAGTCGGCGCTGGCTTTTTCCAGTTGGGTAAATACCAGGTAGCCTACCAGCGCATTGTCCTGCCGGATGATCTTCATCTGCGAGGAAATGTCCTCGCCTACTTCTTTAAAAACTTTGGTTTGGGCATGTGCATAGCAGGCGGTCATGCATACCAGCAGGGCCAGAACTGTTTTCTTCATGTTGAATTCGTGTTTGTTTTGGTGTAAGGGGTTAAGAATGAATGGTTATTTCTTTTCAAAGTTGCCGGTAAACTCGCAGTACATGCTGCCTGCATTGCCGGCGGTGAACTCTTTGGCGGCTTTGGCCCGGTTCCTGTCGGAATTATCGGGGTCGAGGGCAAGGGTATACATAAAGCCTTTCAGGTTACGTTCCGCCACAGGCATGCTTTTCCAGAAGCCGGCGTTCTGGAATTCCTTGCAGTATAGCTCGAGGCTTTCGCGCGGGATTTGTTCGAGCATGTTTTGCAATTCGTAGTAGTCTTTGGAGATGTATTCTTTGGGTATGACGCCGATGGCGCCGAAACGGTGCAGCTCTTTATCGGCATAATAGAGCCCGCTGATGATATTCGATACCATGAAATCGTACCAGGCGTCGGCATTGCCCTTGTCTTTTTCGAGCAGTATCCGGTACAGGCAGGGCGTGAGGTTGCCGTTGTTGTACATATTCCAGATCTGCATTTTATATGTTTTTGCTTCCAGCACGGCGGGGATGGGCGTTTGCTTTGCATTGGCCGCCGACTGGCCGAGGGTCTTTTTATAGCGCTCCACGCAATCGGGGTGCGTTTTCAATGAGTCTTCGATGCCCGTGGTATCGCTTTTGAAATTATAGCTGCGGGTAGACAGGCCTTTGGAGCGTTTTTGGGTCCAGCCATCTTCGAAAGAAAGCTGGTAGGAGGTAAAATAATTCTTCACCGGGCTCTTAAGGGGCTGACGGTATTGTATATCGGCGCTGTCCAGCCGCAGAAAGTAACCCGCAGAAAAGGCGATATCACTTTTCTTCAGCATTATAATAGCGAGCGAGTCGGCTTCGCTTTCATGATAGCGTTGGTGTTTGCTCCGGCTGAACGAATAATTTTCAAGTACCTTTTTAAGGCGGGAGAGGCGCTCATATTTGGAGTCGAGCACGGCGTTCAGTGAATTTTTATATTCTTCGGAGGTCAGCCATTCCGCTCTTTGCTTCATGGCGTTTTCGGGGTGGTTGAGAATATTGTGCGACAGCTCGTGGGCGATGGCCAGCGCCAGCTCCTCGCGCGATTGCGAAAAGCTGATCAATCCCAGGTTGACGGCAATGACATTGCCGCCCACGGCATAAGCATTCACGGTGGGGCTGCGGTCGATGAGCAGGAAGGGCTTTACGGGTATCAATTGCTTATTGGCTTTAACCAGCTGGGTCACGATATCGTCGACATAATTATACACATCCGAGTCGTGCACATAGTCATCGCTGGCGATGGCGTCGATAAGAAAATCGGTTCTTCCGTCCCATATTTCCTTGTACTTTTTCTGGGTGGCCTTTTCGCTGTACACAGATGGGCAGGTCCACGCTTTTTTGAGCGAGTCTTTTTGCTTTCCATAAAACAGGTGGGAAAGCTCTTCATAACTGTAGAGTGTTTTTGTCTGGGCATGCAGACAATGGGCAGCTACCAGCAGGAGGATGGCAGATAAGGGTTTACGAACGTACATAGGTATTGAGCTATTATCTTGTTTTAACGGTTCAGGGGTTGGTTTTCTTATGTCTGCGCCTGGTAAAACTACGAATTTAGGCGTTTATCCTGCAAATTCAAATGAATGTGAAAAGAACCATTTAATGTTCCCATAACGGGAAGCGCCGGGGGCGCCCGCCGCCATTCATCCATGCATCCCCGGCCAGCTACCTTGCATACAGTATTTACAGGAAAAACAAGCTGGCGGCAGTACCTTTGCTGGCTGTTTTAAGGAGGGCTGCCGGAGCCCGGAAGCCGATGGGTGGAGACAGGTAACAAGGCCTGCTGCAACCGCCAGGCGGCAACGGGGAGAAAAAGGAAGAGAGATACATGAGTTTGCCGGACTGGAAGGGTAAAAAAGGAGGTTCGCCGGTTAAAACGCCTGCTTCGGCCGATAATGGGGTGGAGCGCAAAAAAAATTGGCTTAATTTAAACAAATGTTTAACTTAAATGTAATGACCTTTATCCCGTTCCGGACCCTTGTGCCCGGCGGGCGTGGTGGCTGCTTTCGGGCCACGGAGATATGAGATGGTTCAACGATTGATAACGCAGAAGACAGGCCGGTTTTCCTCCGCCGTTAGGGGGTGGGAGGCCGTAAGATTGTAATAGACAGGAACAAAGGCATACAGGACAATTAAAAAAGAAGAAAATGAGCATCCAGGTCAATAGCAGGGCGGTTCAGCTGCACACCATTCATGATTTTTTATCCAGCGTAGGCGAAACAGCGTCCACGAACGGGTTGCACGTGTTTTCAAAAGATCACCAGCCGGGCAGGAAAGTGCCCATTCAATATCCTTTTCGCTCGGATTATTTTTCGGTGTTCGTGGTGACGGCGGGGGAGTTTCGCGTAAAAGTCAATCTTTTCGAGCATACGGTGCGGAAAAACGATATGCTTATCGTGGCGCCGAACGCCATACGGCAGTTTGTGAGCCCGGAATGCAATTTCTCGGTGTCGGGGATTATGTTTACGGCCGATTTTTTGTCGCAAACCGGTATTTACAAAAAAGACCTCGGGCCGTTTGATTTTTTTGCGGCGCACAGCAATCCCCACCTGCCGCTGAGCGAGGAGGATGCAGCTGGCCTGGGGGGTGTGATACGCCTGCTGCACCAGAAAAATGCAGCGAGGCACAGCAGCGATTTCGGCACTGAAATTGTCCAACATTATTTCACCGCGTTTATATACGAGCTGGGGGCTGTACACCGTAAGTATAGTTCAGACACAAGGGTAAGGCTGACCAGGAAGGAAGACCTGGCGATGCGCTTTTTCAAACAGCTATCGGGGCATTTCAGGGAAGAGAGAAGCGTGCAGTTTTATGCCGATTTGCTGTATGTAACACCCAAATACCTGACGCAGGCGGTAAAAGAAATTACGGGGCGGACGGCGGGCCAGTTTATAGATGAAATGGTTATCATGGAAGCCAAGGTATTGCTGGGCGATTCGTCTTTCTCGGTAGCACAGGTAGCGGAATCCTTATTTTTCAGCGACCAGTTTTTTTTCTCCAAATTCTTTAAAAACCATACCGGTACCACCCCTACCGAATACCGTCGGGCGGTATAAACCGTGATCCAGACATAACTACCCGACTTTTAGACATAGGTGGCACCATGTATCCGTCCCAATTTTGCTTGTAGTATGTTATAAACCCATAAATGGAGCCTGGCATAATAGTTTTCCCCCGGAAGGATGTTAGTGCAGGGCGCTCCGAATTAATAAATAAAACTAACAGACGAAAATCATGAAAGAACAAGTATTACCTGCAGAAGGAAAGCTGGGTATTCTTATGCCTGGTCTTGGCGCCGTCGCTACTACATTTATCGCAGGCGTTGAAGCTGTTAAACAAGGCCTGGCCCAACCTTTCGGTTCCCTTACCCAAATGGGAAGCCTGCGCCTGGGCAAACGGACGGAAAACCGTTCCCCCAAGATAAAGGATTTCGTTCCCCTGGCCGGATTGAATGATATCGTGTTTGGCGGATGGGATATATACGAAGACAACGTGTTTGAAGCCGCTACCAAGGCAAAGGTGCTGGAAGCGCCCCTGCTGCAGGCCATCAAACCCCAGCTGGAAGCGATAAAGCCGATGAAGGCAGTTTTTGACAGGAGCTATGTATCGAACCTGGACGGCGTCAACGTAAAGAAGGCGGCTACCAAGTACGACCTGGCCCTGGCGGTGATGAAAGATATCCAGCAGTTTAAGGATCAAAACGGCTGCAGCCGCGTAGTAATGGTCTGGTGCGGTTCTACCGAAAAATACATCGAGGCTACTGTGGTGCACTCCACTATTGCCGAGTTTGAGCTGGGCATGAAAAACAACGATTCTTTGATATCGCCCAGTATGATATATGCGTATGCGGCCATCAAGCTGGGTGTTCCCTTCGCCAATGGCGCTCCCAACCTCACCTGCGATATCCCGGCGCTGGAAGCCCTGGCCCTGGAAACGGAAACACCTATCGGCGGCAAGGACTTCAAAACCGGTCAAACGCTGATGAAGACCATATTGGCTCCCGGCCTGCAGGCAAGGGCGCTGGGCGTGCGTGGCTGGTTTTCCACCAATATACTGGGTAACCGCGACGGCTATGTACTGGACCACCCCGATAACTTCCGTACAAAAGAAGTATCCAAGCTGGGCGTGCTCGAAGACATACTGCAACCGGATATCAACCCCGAACTGTATGGCGAGCTGTACCACAAAATAAGGATCAACTATTATCCTCCTCATGGCGATAACAAGGAAAGCTGGGACAACATCGATATTTTCGGCTGGCTGGGTTATACGATGCAGATAAAGATCAACTTCCTCTGCCGCGATTCGATACTTGCCGCCCCCATCGTGCTGGACCTGGCGCTGTTTCTTGATTTGGCCAAACGCTCGGGTATGAGTGGTATACAGGAATGGTTGTCGTTTTATTTCAAATCGCCGCAAACCCTTCCGGAACTGCGCCCCGAACACGATATTTTTAAGCAGTTAATCAAATTGCAGAATACGCTTCGCCATATTATGGATGAAGATATTATCACGCATCTTGGTCTTGACTATTACCAGGAGCTGGTAGACACATTATGATGGGTGTGCAGAAAGCAATAGCTGCTGCAGGCGGCATAGGGTATATCGGGAAAGGAGCAGGAAGCGTCGCTGCAGCAGCCTATTGTATTATTTGGTTTTTTACACCTTTACCAACGATACCACTGTTGGAATTATTGGCTTTGCTGCTGGTGACAGCGGCGGGGGTGATAAGCGCCCATGCCGTAGAGAAGGACTGGGGACATGACAGCAGCAGGGTGGTAATAGACGAGGTGGCGGGGATGATGATTGCCCTGCTTTTTGTGCCGGTACAAATAAAATATACGGTAACAGCCTTCGTGCTGTTCCGTTTTTTTGATATTGTAAAGCCGCTGGGCGTCAGGAAAATGGAACAATTACCGGGCGGATGGGGTGTGATGGCCGACGATGTGCTGGCGGGCCTGTATGCACAATTGCTGATGCAGCTTCTTATCGCCGTAAAACTGTTTTGAGGATGGTCACGTTTATAAAGGCAAATGTGTCGTCGGTTATTGCTTCGGTATGTGATTACCTCATGACGGTAGCGGCCGTACAGTGGATGCACATGGATGTGGTAGCGGGCGGCGTAACAGGCACGATAACCGGGGGCATCGTCAATTTCTGGGTGAACAGGCAATGGGTCTTTTCATCGGTAGAGAGCAAGGCCCATAAACAGGCGATACGATACGGCATTGTATGGACAGGCAACCTGCTGCTAAACGCAACGGGTATGTACCTGCTGACAAAGAAGGCGGGAATGTTTTATGTGGGCGCTAAACTAATCAGCTCCATTCTCGTGGCTGTGGGCTATAATTACCCTTTGCAAAAGAGATATGTTTTTAAGAGCAACTGAACGAATCATGAAACCGAGCATGGAAGTATTTTTCACCTACAGGATGTTAATTGCGAGGTTCCATCCGACCATTGAAAAAATAAATAGTAACGGATTGAAAACCGGTAAACGAATAAAGGGCATCCTGGTAGTATTACTCATCCTGGCCAACGCTGGATTGATACAGGCGCAGACAACGGAAGTGAAAGGCGTAGTGCGCGATGCCAGCACGCAGCAACCCCTGTCTTTTGTAAGCGTCGTTTTCAAGGGCGCCAAAGGCGTGGTGAGCGATGAAAACGGGGGGTATTCGCTATCGACCGGCAACCTGAAGTTTACGGTGGTCGAATTTTCCTATGCAGGCTATAAAAAAGTGACTAAAACCATCAAGCCGGGGATAGAGCAGGAGCTGAACATCAATTTGGAGCCGGTATTGATGAAAGAGGCGGTGGTAAAAGGCAAAAGGGGCAAGTATCGCAATAAAGACAATCCCGCGGTGGAATTGATACGGCAGGTAGTGGAGCATAAAAGCAGCAACCGCATCAGCTCCTACGATTATGTGCAGTACCAGCAATACGAAAAGATGGAAGTATCGCTGACCAACAAGCCGGAGAAGCTGATGAAGAACCCGCTGCTCAAGAACTACAAGTTTGTGCTCGAAAACCAGGACAGCACCAAGGTGGAAGGCAAGGCGCTGCTGCCGGTATACCTGCAGGAAACCCTGGCGGATAAATACTTTCGCGCCAATCCTTCCAAAGAAAAAACATATATCCTCGGCGAGAAACAGGTAAACTACGGCGAGTACATCGACAACCAGGGGGTAAAAACCTACCTCAACAGCATGTATGGCGATATAGACCTGTATGCCAATAATATAACGTTGCTGAGCAACCAGTTTCTCAGTCCCATCGCCGATGCGGCGCCCACCTTTTACCGTTTTTATATCAGGGATACGGTAGAGCAGGACGGCATCAAGCTGGTGAAAATGTTCTTTACGCCCCGCAACCCCAATGACCTGCTCTTCCGGGGTACGATGTTTATTACCCTCGACGGCCATTACGCCGTGCAGAAAATAAATATGACCATCAGCAAGAACGCTAATCTTAACTGGACCAGGGAGCTGCGCGTGAACCAGGATTTTGAAAGGGGCGTTGATGGAAAATACCATGTGTCGATGAGCAATATGCTGGCCGAGTTTGCGCTTACCAAGGGATCGTCGGGCGGTATTATGGGAGAGCGAACGGTCTCCTTTAAAAACTTTATCATCAATAAGCCGGCGGCGGACAGCGTATACGAGGGCCGGTCGGTGGTAACCGTGGATAATCCCGCCAGTACCACCGATAGCTTTTGGGTGGCCAACCGCCATACCCCTCTTTCGCAGGTGGAATCAAAAGTATACGGCAATATAGACAGCCTCCAGGGCCTCAAATCATACCGGCGGTTTATGGATATCGCTACCCTGGTGCTGGCGGGGTATAAATCATTCGGTCCTATTGAAGTAGGACCGGTGAGCACCTTTTACAGCTTTAACCCCGTAGAAGGCTTCCGCCTGCGCCTCGGCGGACGCACAACGCCGAAGTTTAATAAAAATGTTTATTTCGAGAGCTATGCCGCCTACGGCTTCAAAGATCAGAAATGGAAGTATTTTTTATCAGGCACCTATTCTTTCAACCATAAATCGGTGTACTCCTTCCCGCTCAATTACGTGCGGGTAAGCTTCCAGCGTGATACCAAAATACCGGGGCAGGAGCTGCAGTTTGTGCAGGAAGACAATTTCCTGCTGTCGTTTAAAAGAGGCGATAACAGCAAATGGCTGTACAACGATATCGCCAAATTAGAATATACCCGCGAGTTTGGCAAGAACGTCTCCTATACGTTCGGCTATAAATACTGGAAGCAAAGTCCCGCAGGCAGCATTATATATGAGAAGCCTTCCGCGACGGGCTATACGGTTATTCCCGCTATTACGACGAGTGAGCTGTCGGCCGAGCTGCGCTGGGCGCCCAACGAACAATTTTACCAGGGAAAGCTGTACCGCGTGCCGATATTTAATAAATATCCCATTTTTAAATTAAGGTATATCGCCGGTATCAAGGGGCTCAACAAGGGCGACTACGATTATCATACGCTCAACCTCAACATATTCAAGCGGTTCTACCTGTCGCAGTTTGGCTATGCCGATGTGGTGGCGGAAGGCGGTTATATTTTCGGGCAGGTGCCTTACCCGCTGCTCACCATACACCGGGCCAACCAAACTTATGCTTACCAGCTGAACTCGTTTAACATGATGAACTTCATGGAGTTTGTGAGTGATCACTATGCGTCGGTAAACATGGACTATTATTTCAACGGCTTTATATTCAACAAGCTGCCCCTGCTCAAAAAGCTGAAGCTGCGCGAGGTGATAAGCGGAAAGATATTGATGGGTGGGATAAGGGATGAGAACAACCCGGACAAAAATCCTTCGCTGTTTAAGTTCCCGGTAGATACCAGTACCGGCGCACCCACTACCTTTGCAGTGAGCCAGCGCCCATATATAGAGCTAAGCGCGGGCATTGCGAACATTTTCAAACTGTTCAGGGTGGATTTGGTGAAAAGGCTTACTTACCTGGATCACCCGGACGTATCCGAATGGGGCATCAGGGTAAGGGCGCGGTTTGATTTTTGATTTTGTG
>Ga0307508_10001837_pt1 | contig 23485 bp, 21 predicted proteins | sample 9_EM_MG_FD_203089 | JGI IMG/M metagenome (GOLD analysis project Ga0307508, IMG submission 203089) | Populus trichocarpa ectomycorrhiza microbial communities from riparian zone in the Pacific Northwest, United States - 9_EM | ecosystem: Host-associated > Plants > Roots > Unclassified | place... | reverse complement strand
GATCGTCCCCGAGATACCCCAGGCGCTGACCGAGCTTTCCGGCTTCGCCTGGAAGCCAGGCGTCTCGACATAGGGCGTGCCGAAGACCGTGGTGAAATTGCCGCCGGCCGAATAACTGGCATAGCTGGTATAGCTGTTCGGGCCGGTGATGAAGCGGCTATCGAACGGCACGCCGCCTGCCGGGTTGGCGGGATCATAGCTGCGCACGCCGGGGTTGTTCGCGAAGATCAGCTTCGATGCGGCTGGTTCGGAATTGTCCTGGGTCACGTCGGCAATCAGGTTGATCTCCAGCGGCGATCCCGTGGGCGCGTAGCGGAGCGCGACGCGGCCTGCGTTCAGATCCTGCCCGCCTTCGGTTCCGATCTTGCAGCCATTGCCAGCGGCGGGATTGGCGGGGATGCCGCCGCCCGGATGGACGCAGCCATAATCGAGACGGGTCAGGAAGCCGGCCCGGTGCTTGCTGACGCCCGAGGCGCGGAGATAGAGGCCGTCGGCCAGGGTCAGGTTGATGCCGCCGCGCAGATCAATGCGGTTGAAGCGGCCATAGGTGCCTTCGATATAGCCGCCGCCGCTGCCATCGGGCTTTTTCGAGAAGAGCTTGACCGATCCGCCGAGCGAATTCTTGCCCGAAAGCGTTCCCTGCGGTCCGCGTAGGACCTCGACGCGTTCCAGGTCGCTGAGATCGAACACCGCGCCGAAGGTCGCGCCATAATAGACATCGTCAATATAGATGCCGACGCCGGGCTCGAGCGCGAAGTTCGAATCATTCTGGCCGATGCCGCGGATGAAGGCGTTGATCGAGCTGCCGAACGAGGCAAAGGCGGGGGCGATGTTCACATTGGGCGTGAACGTCGCGATATCGTTCACACTGGTCTGTGACCGCGCCTCCAGTGCCTCCCCCGTCATCGCCGTGATGGCGATCGGCGTATCCTGGAGCTTCTGGTTGCGGAACTGAGCGGTGACCACGATGTCCGGAACTACGGATGTGTCGGGTGCGCCGCCGCTGTCCTGTGCCAGCGCCGGCATGGCGCCGAAAATGGTGGCTGCAGCGATCGCGACCACCGAGGTCTGCGCAAGTCTCGTCGCCAAGGACTGCCGAATGTTCTTCATGATACCCTCCCTTTTGATTATTTTTTGGTAAGTCTTTGTTTCAGGGCGCCTGAAGCTGCTCCCGACGCTCGAGTGCGAACGCAAGAACTGACCGGGGCCTGCGCCCGGTGAGCTGTTCGACATGGTCGGAGATGACCGCCATATGGCCCTCGCGAATGGACTGCTCGAACGAGACCATGTCATCGCTGGACCAGGGAACGTCACCGACGCTCTGGTCGGGAACCGCTTCGCGCGGAATGCCCAGGCCATCGAAGAAGGCGTACAGGGCCTCATCGGTGACGGATGCGAACGCGATCGGTCGGCCAGCGACCTCCGACACCAGGGCAGCGACCTCCCGGTAGGAGAGCAGTTCCGGTCCGGTGATGTCGTATGTCCGGTTGCGGTGTCCGTCGCCGGTCAGCACCGCAACGGCGCTGGCGACGCAGTCTTCGCGCCAGACATGCGCCATCTTCCCGTCGCCGGCCGACGCGATCCAGCGTCCGTTCTGGAGTGCGAGCGGGGCCATCGCCTCGATGACGGCGTCGGTATATTGGCTGTTGCGCAGGACGGTCCAATCCAGCCCCGAGGCAGCGAGTATCTTCTCGGTACCGCGATGATCGGACACCGCGAGCGACGGGTTGCTGTCGTCGGATGCGATGAACGAGGTGTAGACGATGTGGCGCACCCCGGCCGCCGCTGCAGCCTCGATCGCGTTGCGGTGCTGCGGGATGCGGCTGCCGACCTTGGTCGCGCTGACGAGGAGCAGCTTGTCGCCGCCGATAAAGGCAGCCTCCAGCGCCTCACGATCATCGAAATCGCCGCGGCGGACGGTCACGCCCAGCCGGGCCAGATGATCGAGCCGGGCGGGATCGCGCGTGACGAGGATCAGGTCTTTGGCCGGCATACGCTCCAGCAGGCTGGTTACGGTCGCGCTGCCGAAATTGCCCGACGCGCCGGTGACGATGATCTTCATGTGGTTTTCCCAGGGTCGCGCGCCGCCGTATCGGCGGGGGCATCAAGAAGGATGGACTTGAGCTCGGTGTAGCTGCCGATCGCCTCGGTTCCGCCCTCGCGGCCGATCCCCGACTGCTTGAAACCGCCGAAGGGAAGCGATGGATCGAACCGGAAGATGTTGTGCGTCACCGTGCCGGTTCGCATGGCCCGGGCGACGCGATAGGCGGCGTCGCGGTCGTTGGTGAAGACCGCGCCGTACAGCCCGAAGTCGGAGTCATTCGCGGCGCGGATGGCGTCCGCTTCATCCTCGACCGGCAGAACCGAAAGCACCGGACCGAAGATTTCCTCCTGCGCGATGCGCATGGCGGAATCGACGCCCGCGAACAGTGTGGGCTCGACATAATAGCCTCTGGCGAGATGCGACGGACGGCCGCCGCCGAACGCGAGCCGCGCCCCTTCGGCCACGCCAATGCCGATATAGTCGAGCACGCGAGCGCGCTGCCGTTCCAGCGCGAGGGGGCCGAGCTGGGTTTCGGGATCGAACGGGCTGCCGATGCGGACCAGTGCCATCTCGGCGCGGATGGCCTCCACCAGATCGTCGTGACGCGGCCTTGATATGATGACCCGCGACAAGGTGGCGCAGACCTGGCCCGCCGACATGATGATCGTCGAGGTCAGCATCCGTGCCGCCGCGGCAAGATCATAATCGTCAAGAATGATGGCGGCGGACTTTCCGCCGAGCTCGAGCGTGCAGCGGGCGAGCCGTTCTCCGCAGACCGTCGCGACGCGCTTGCCCGCGATGGTCGAACCGGTGAGGCTCACCTTGTCCACGCCCGGGTTGCGAACCAGATGGTCGGCCGCCGGCCGGTGGCTGGGGATCAGGTTGAGGACCCCGGCTGGGAGGCCGATCGCCTCGGCCGCCTCGGCGATGATATAGGCTTCGATCGGCGTTTCAGGCGACGGCTTCATGATGACCGTGCAACCCGCGAGCAGCGCGGCCGCGACCTTGCTGATCATGATCCCGAAGGGATTGTTCCACGGCACGATTGCCACTGCCACGCCCACCGGCTCGCGCACGATCAGCGCCTCGCCATGCCCATCGAACGGCGCGCGCGCCTCGACGAAGGGATAGATCTCGGCCTGGTCGATAATCGCCTGGAGCGTGTACATGCCGCCGCCGATGACGTGGGGCGAAACACTTGCCAGCGCCCCGATCTGGTCGATCCAGGCCCGGACCAGCTCGGGCACACGCGCCTCGAGCGCCGCATGCAGCCTTTGCAGCCATGCCGCGCGTTCGCCCGGGCTCAGGCGCGGCCATGGACCATGATCGAAAGCCTTCTTGGCCGCCGTGACGGCGGCGTCAGCGTCGGCCTCTGTCGCCTCGGCCACGCTGGCGATCACTGCCTCGCTATGCGCTGAGATCACAGTGATGCGGCCGCCCAGGGCAGGCGGGACCCAGGCGCCGCCGATGAACAGGCAGTCGGAATGCGCAAGGCGGATATCAGGCAAGGGCGTGGTCATGCCGCGCGCGCCCGGACGGATTCGGTTTGTGCCGGCGCGAGGCTTTGCCCCAGCATCAGGTCGGAAAGCTTCTCCCCGATCATCACTGCGGGCGCCGCGGTGTTGCCGCTGACGATCCGGGGCATGATCGAGGTGTCCGCAATGTTCAGGCCTTCGATGCCATGGACCTTGAGCCTTGCGTCGACCACCGCGGTCGTCGGATCCACGCCCATGGCGCAGGTGCCTGCCGGATGGGCGCCGACCTGGATCGTCTCGCGGATGACAGCGTCGAGCGCTTCATCCGATTGCGCGCCCGGTCCGGGGAAGATTTCGCCGGAGATCATGTCCGACAGCGGTGCGGTCGCGAAGAAGGCGCGGATGAAGCGCAGCATGGTGCGCGCCGCTTCCCGGTCCTTCGGATGGCGGAGCAGCCCCAGCCGGATGCGGGGCGGATCGCGCGGATCGGCCGAGCGCAACATGACGCTGCCGCGCCCCTCCGGGCGGAGCTGCATCGCGGCGGCCGTGAACTGATTGCCGATCGTCGGCCGCCACCCGGGAAACCAGGGGCGCGACATGAAGGATACATGGCTGACTTGAAACTGGGTATCGGGCCGATCCGAGCCCTCCAGCAGGCGGAGATAGGCCTGGACTGACAATGGCGCATGGCCGATCGGCCCGCCGCCGGTCATGCCCCAGCGCAGCGCATGGAGCGCCAGCCGGTCGAGGCGCAGCATCGCCTCGAAACCGAGCGGCACCGATGCGGTGAAGCCCGCCGCCACCAGTGGATGGTCCTGCAGGTTCGCACCCACGCCCGGAAGGTCGGCAACGACCCTTATGCCATGGCTTTCGAGCTGTGCTGCTGGGCCGATACCCGACAGCATCAGCAGCTGGGGCGAATTGAACGCGCCCGCCGACAGGATGATCTGGTCGGCATGAGCCCGGATGGTCTGGCCATCGCAGGCATATTCGACGCCAACGGCGCGCGTTCCCTCGAAGAGGATCCGGGTCACCAGCGCCCCGGTTGCGATGGTGAGATTGTCGCGGCGCCGGGCCGGGTCGAGATAGGCAGTAACCCCGCTGTCGCGCCGGCCCTTGCGGATAGTGAAATCCGGCATGCCGAAGCCCTGCTGGCTCGGCCCGTGGAAATCGTCGAGCGCGGCATGGCCCAGCCGCTCCGCTGTCCGGATCATCACTGGATAGATCGCCGGCGCCTTGGGATTGGCCGCGACGTTCCACGGTCCCAAGCCGCCATGAAAAGCGCTCTCGCCGCGCCAGTTGGTCTCCGCGCGGCGGAAATAGGGGAGGACCTCGTCGTAACTCCACCCATCGAGGCCCATCGCGGCCCAATGGTCATAATCGCCGCGATTGCCGCGCGAATACATCTGGCCGTTGATCGACGAGCAGCCGCCGAGCAGCTTGCCGCGCGCCTGATCGAGGCTGCGATTCCCGGATTCTTCTTCGGGTTCGGCCGTATAACCCCAGCCGAACCGCTTGATCTCGGACGCGAGGTGCCAGGAGATCGGCGCGCGGATCAGCGGATGGCGGGATTCCGCCCCGGCCTCGATCAGCAGAACGCGCCGCGCCGGGTCGGCCGAAAGCCGGTTGGCGAGCACGCAGCCGGTCGATCCAGCGCCAATGATGATGAAGTCATGTTGCATGGATGTCAGCCCGGAATTCCGTAGCCGATCCGCCCGCCGCGGATGATCTCCGGCACCGGCTTGCCCTGCTCGCGCAAGGCCGCCGGCCAATCGCGGGCATGGCTGGCGGCATCGAGCACCGCCGCGACCGCCCCGGTTTCGTCGAGGACGAGCATGGCGCCAGTGATCACGAAGACCACATCGGTCTCGCCCCGGTTGTGATCCGCGACCTTGAGCGTGTGGGTGCTGCCCGGCGGCTCGTAGAGATAGGATCCTTCGCGGTTCGGCGGAGAATTCGGATATTCCAGATAGCTCCATTCGCCCGAGAGCGTGTAGGCGAAGACGATTCCGGTGTGCTGATGCGGCGGCAGCTGAACGCCCGGCTGGAAACGGATGCGGACGGCGAACGTCCCCGCCTCGACATCTGCATGGAGGAGCTGCAGCGCCACGCCGGGCGCGCCGAAATCGTCCGCGAAGGGGCGATCGCCGGTGCCGATATGGAGCGCCTCGGGGATGGTCGGCGCGATCGGCTGGTCGGAAGGATCGAAGGCCATGTCGAATTAACCTTCTTGCTTGCTCGAGGGCGATGCCACCGCGAGCCCGGTCAGTGGGTGGTCGTAATGAAAGGGCGGAAAGGAGCGGCCCAGCGCGTCGTCAGCCGGAAACGACGGCGCGTCCGGCGGGAAATCAGCGCTGGCGGGCGCGGTCTGGAACACGGCTTTGTCGAACCCGTCCATCAGCGTGTAGAAGGTCGGCACCCACCAGAGTCGCTTGATCTTCCAGGCGCCGGCTTCCTTCACATATTCATTCTCGTAGAGGCCCTCGGCCCAGAGCATCTTGCCTGATCCCGGAGGCGAATTGCCCTGCACGATGGCGCGGCACCGCGCCCTGGCGCTTTGCCTGTCTTCAGCGATGGTCAGCACCATCTGGAGCTGGATGTGATTGATGATCTCGTGCTTCAGCAGGCCCCAGCGCCCGCCGCCGAGCACGTCGCGCAGGAAACGGAAGATGCGCTCCTTGCCGATATAGTTGCCGCGCCGTCCGATCTCGATCGAGGCGTCCTGGTCGGCGAAGAGATCCGCCAGCTCACGCCACATGCGGTTGTCGATATAATAGCCATAGATGTTCTGCAGGCGCTGGATCGCGTCCCGGTCCTCGACCAGCGCGAGGCGGTCCGCCAGTTCCTCGATCCTGCGGAGGAGCGCGTGTTCGTCCGCCATCCGATATCCTCTCCGGTCGCGGCATCATGGCCGTCTATCGTCCCGGGATAGCGGCGGCCCGGGCTTGCCGGGAAGGAAGCGGGGGCTTAGCAGGTGCTAAGCGATTGCTTAGGACTCGATGTGATCACTTTTCGGCAACTGGAGATCTTTGCCGGCATCGTCGCTCGCGGCAGCTTCGGCCGGTGCGCGGAGCATCTGAGCATCTCTCCAGAAGCGGTGAGCGCGAATATCCGCGCGCTCGAAACCCAGCTCGGATATCAATTGTTCGAGAGGCGTGCCGGTGGCCCGGCAACGCTGACCAGCCTGGGCGAGCGAGCCTTCGACCATGCGTCGCACATTCTGGATGAGCTCACCTATCTCCATGATCCGTCGGACCGCGCGGGCCCACACCGGATCCTGCTCGGCGCGCAGCCTTATATCATGCGGTACCTGCAGCGCGGCATCGACGCCTTCCGGCAGGAGCATCCGGACGTGACGATCGACCTCGACATCGATGGCGGCACCACGCTCGATTTTCCGCAAAAGGTGGCACGGCGCATGGCCGATCTCGCTTATTATTTCGCGCTGGAGGATGACGATCCGACCGCGATTGCCGCGACGGTGGCGCAGGAGCCGTTGGCGATCTTCGTCGCGTGCGATCATCCGCTCGCGGGCAAGACCGGCGTTACGCCGGCTGATCTGGCCTCGCTGCCCGTCGTTCACCTGACCCATCGCACGTCGCTGCGGCCCCTGATCGATCGGGTGCTCGCCGCTTATGGCCTTGGCGGCTCGCCGGTGGCGGTGGAAACCGATGATTACGGCCTGGTCCTCACCAGTGTCCGGCGCGGCCAGGGCTATGTCTGCATGTTCGCATCGACCGAGGACGAGGTCACGCGCGCCAATGCGATCACCACCCTTGCGATGGAACGCCCGCTGCCGAGCCTGCAGATCCGTCGTGTTGCCCGCAGCCTGCACCGCGGCGCGCTGGTGACGATGCTCGAGCGGCGTCTGCGCGAAACCTTCCGTTCTTCGGCGGAATAAAGCGGCGCGCGCCGCCGGATTCAGATCGAGTAGAAGTCCACCACGGTCGGGATGACGTCGTTCAGCAGCAGGATCTTCTTGGCGGCGATCCGCCACGCGCCATCCGTCAGCTCCAGCCGGTGCTCGTAACGCCCGAAAAAGACGTGGCTGCGCTCGCTGCGCCGATCATAGAGATGGACCGTGAAGCTCGCCGAGGTCCGGGCCTCGGTTTCCCCGGCATCTTCCACCAGAACATTGGTAACGGCGTGCACGACGCGCGGCAGCGGCGTCGAGGCAACGGAAAGCCCCGACCGTGCGCGCCACACCCGATCCTCGAGGTTGCGGCGACCGCCATAATAGATCAGCGAAAGCTCGCGGTCAGGATCGGCGGTTGGGGTCGTTTCGTCGCGCCAGGCCGGCACCCAGAAGACGGCGTCGGGCAGATAGAGATCGAGCCAGGCATCCCAGTTGCCGCTGTCGAGATACAGCGCCTCGCGGTACAGCAGCTCCTCGGCCTCGGCGCGGGTCAACAATGCGGTCATGCCGGCACCGCGCCCGCCATGCGGCGGGCCCATTCGCGATAATAGCTGTGATAGAGCGTCTCGTCGCAGAGCTGGGCATCGGCGAGCACGCTGCGTTCGGGGGCCATGGCGATGGCGTCGGACAGGCCATTGCCGCCTTCGCGGGTGGCAGTCATGCCGCGCGCATAGCCCTGAAGCCAGGGCTCGACCCGGCTGGCAAAGCCGCGCTGGCAATTCTCGTAGCTCACCGTGTCGTCGGGCGTCGCCATGCCGCTGGGATTGAAGAAATCCTCATATTGCCGGATGCGCTGACGGCGGGCGTTGGCGCTTTCTCCCTTCGGCGCCAGGCACCACGTCCGCATTTCCGTGCGGCCGGCGGCGAGCGGGCGGATGATGCGCAACTGGCTCGACGCATTCTCCGCGATCTGGAGATTGGGGAAGATGGTGAGGTTGCGCATGTTGAACATCCAGTTGCGCCTGGCCTCCCCATGGCGGGCAGCGAGCTCCTCGGCGCGCTCATAGAGCGGGAGCGCGTCGGACAGACCCATCAGGCCCCAGTTGAGGACATGGCCATGCGCGAAGCTGTAGCTGCCGCCCTGCACGCCTTGCGCATCCTCGCTCCAGAAGCTGCTGTCGTCCCAGACCGAGCGGACGACCGAGGCGTCCTGCTGCTCCTGGCGCTGGCCGAGAATGCGGATGTAGCTCGGATGGGCTGAGGTGAAGTGATAGGCGTCCGAGCAATTCTCCAGCTGGAGCTTCCAATTGGCGTCGTAGGTGAAGGTGACGCCGCCGGGGACCAGTTCCATCCCTTCCTCGCTCTGGTCGGCGACCAGATCGAGTAGCGCCGCCGCCTCGCCCAGATAGTCGGCCAGGCTGGGCAATTTGGTCGTCAGGCTGCCGAAGATGAAACCGCGATGCTCGGCAAAGGCGGGAAGCGGCGCGAGGTCGTGGCTGGCGCCGTCAAAGGCTTCCGCATAGCAGCCCGCCTTTTTCCATTTGATCGCCTTGTTCCTGCCCGCGCTGTCGAAGGTCCAGCTGTGATAGGGGCAGACGTGGAGACGAGCATTGCCCTGCATCGTCTGGGCAATGCGGGAGCCTTTGTGCGGGCAGCTGTTGACGAAACCGCGCAGCGTGCCGTTCCCGTCGCGGCTGACCAGCACCGGCACCCGGCCGATCTGCGTGGTGAAGAAATCGTGCGGCTGCCCCGCCTGCGCCGCGATGCCGAGAAACACCCAGCCGCCCTCGAAGATGCGCGCCATCTCCAGGTCGAAGATTGCGGGATCGTCGAAGATGGCGCGGCTGACGCGGAAGACACCTTCCTGCGGCCGGTCGTCGATCAGCTCCGACAGTCTGCCCTCGAACATCGCTTCAGCCTTTCAGTCCACCACCACTTCGACCAGCGTCGGCTTCGACGCGGCGAAGGATTCAGCCAGCGCGGCGTCGAGGCTCGCGGCGCTATCCACATGGGTTGCCGCGATCCCTTGTCCCCGTGCCAGCGCGCAGAAGTCGATTTCCGGCAGGCGCGTGCCGACCGTCTCCTGCAGGCCGAAGACACGGCCGAAGTTCAACAACGCTTCATAGCGCCCATTCTTGACGATGACGAAGCTGATCGGCAGGCCGAGCTGCGCCGCCGACCACAGGCCCTGGATGGCGTACATGCTCGAGCCGTCGCCGAGCAGCGCGATGATCCGCTCCGAGGGGCGGGCCAGCGCGATGCCGATGGCGGCGGGCAGGCCGTGGCCGAGTCCGCCACTGGCGCAGGTGTAGAAGCCGTCGCGCGCGAGGATCGGTAAATACTCGTGCATCGGGCCGCGCGACGAGGGCGCTTCCTCCACGATCACCGATCCGGCCGGGCGCAGCCGGCCGATCTGCTGCAGGAGATAGGCAGCGGTCAGGGAGCGACCGTCGAGCGCCGGCGTCGGCGGGCGGGGCGCCGGGGCCTCGCGCGCGACCGGCTCGGGGCCGGCGAGCAGGGCGGCGATGGCGGCCTTGCTGTTGGCGACAATGGCGGTGCCGGCGGGCGACCAGGCGGCCTGGGCAGGGTTGTCGACGATCTGCCAGACAACCGCCCCTTCCGGGACATGCGGGCCGAACCCCTCGACATGATAGAGCGACATCGGGCCGCCCAGCACGAGAATGAGGTCCCGGCCGGCGAGGCTGGCGACGATCGGTTCGCGGCCTGCGGTCAGGAAGCCGGCGAACAGCGGATGGTCTTCCGGAAAGCTGTTGCGTGCCGACATGGGCGCTGCCCAGACCGGCGCCCGGTGGCGCTCGGCGAGTGCGATCACTTCATCCCACGCATCGTCGCGGGCAACCCCGGCGCCGACGACGATGACCGGTCGACGGGCCAGCGCCAGGGCCTTGGCCGCCTCGGCCAGGGCGAAAGGATCGCCGGGATTGGTTGCCACCATGCGGCGCGGCTCGATTGGATCGCAATCCTGATCCCAATCGTCGACCGGCACCGAGACGAAGGTGGGGCCGCAGGGCGCCTCCATCGCAATGTGATAGGCGCGGGCGATCGCGGCGGGCACATCCTGCGCGCGGGCGGGCTCGCACGCCCATTTGACGAACGGCCGGGGGAACTCGGTGGCGCGATCGGCGAACAGGAACGGCTCATAGGGCAGGATCGACCGCGCCTGCTGCCCCGCCGTTACGACCAGCGGCGTCTGGTTTTTGAAGGCGGTGAACAAATTGCCGAGCGCGTGGCCGGTGCCGGCGGAGGAATGGAGGTTGACCAGCGCGGCATTGCGCGTCGCCTGTGCAAAGCCATCGGCCATGCCGAGCACGACCGATTCCTGCAGCCCCAATATGTAGCGGAAATCCGAGGGGAAATCGCGGAACATCGGCAGTTCGGTCGATCCCGGATTGCCGAAGATGGTGGTCATGCCGTGCGCGCGCAACAGTCGGATGGTGGCGTCTCTTACTGTCGTCATCCGTTCTGCTCCGCTGTTTTCGTCGACCTGATGGGCGAGGAAAGGCCATCGCCACCATTGAAAAATATCGCAGAAGTCATACGGATTTCGCATGACTTTCGACGAGAAGAAATTGCGCGCCTTTCTGGCCGTGGTCGAGTGCGGCAGCCTTGGCCGGGCGGCGCTTGCCGTACATATGACGCAGCCCGCGTTGAGCCGGGTCATCAAGGAGATGGAGCTTCGCTTCGGACTGCCGCTGTTCGAACGGCACAGCAAGGGCATGGTGCTCTCGGCGGCCGGCGAAAGCCTTGTGCCGCATGCGCGACTGCTGCTGTTCGAGATGGAACAGGCGCTCGAGACGCTCGACGCCTTGAAGGGCCTGAGGCGCGGCACGGTGCGGCTCGGCGCTGTGGCGGCGGTGACGCGGAGCATCGTGCCCAAAGCCGCCGCGAAGTTGCTGAAGGAAGCGCCCGCGCTGCGGATAGACATGCTGGAAGCACCTGATGGCGAACTGGTCGACGCGCTGGTCTCGCGGCGGATCGACCTGATGATCGCGGCGGAACTGCCGCCGCACGAGGAGGTGATGCCGGTGGCTGAGTGCCGTTTCGACGACGTCTATACGGTCTTTTGTTCCACCAGCCATCCGCTCACCCGGCATGTCGATGTCGATCTGGACCGGGTCCTGGCCGAGAGCTGGATCATGCCGAAGCCCGGCTCGACGCCCCGCGCCCTGTTCGAACGGCTGGTCCGCCAGTCGGGGCGGACGCTGCCCGTCATCGCGGTGGAAACCAACTCGGTCGGCGCGCAATTGTCCTTTGTTGCGAAAGGAAGGCTGCTCGGCTGGCTGCCCCACCCGCTGATCGAAAGCGAGCTCGCCAGCGGCGCGGTCCGCTTGCTGACCATAAGCGAATTGACGCTCCACCGGCGATTCTTCGTCTATCGGCGACGACGCGGTTCGCTGCCGGCTGCTGCCCGCCAAATGCTGCAATCCCTGCCTTTGGTGCGTGCCGAAGCGGCGCTGGCCGCATTTGCACCGCCGTCCCCGCACCTATAGCTGCGGTGGCCGAACAGGATGGGGGAGGGGCGCAATGCAGGATATTGTCATCGTCGGCGCAGGCGCCATGGGCTGCCTGTTTGCCGCGCGCCTGGCCGAGGCGGGCGTTTCGGTCACGCTGGTGGATGTGGACCCAAAGCGGCTCGCCGCGCTGGACAGCGAAGGCATTCTTCTCTCGGACGATGACGGCGAGCGCATTGTCCCAGTGAACGCCGCCCTGGCCGGCGACGTGAAGGGCCCGGTCGATCTCGTCATGATCTTCACCAAGGGGATGCACAGCGCCGCCGCGGCTCGCTCGGTGGCGCATCTGGCGGACGGGAACGCCTATGCGCTCACGCTCCAGAACGGCATCGGCAATGCGGAAGCCATCGCCGAGGTCTTCACGCCCGCCCGCGTGCTGATGGGCGTCACCGATCTGCCCGCCGACCTCGAAGGGGCAAGAAGGGTCGAATCGCACGGGCAGGGGCATATTCGCCTTGGCGGTTTCACCGGCGATGCACAGCCGGCGGCCCAGGCCGTCGCCGCGCTCCTCAATCGCGGGCGCCTCAATGCCGAGGCTGACGAAGCCGTACAGGCGGCGGTGTGGGAGAAGGTGGCGTTCAACGCGGCACTCAATGCGCTGGCGACCGTCACCGGCCTCACCGTGGGCGGCATGGACGAAGCACCCGGGCGCCGTATCGCCGCTGCCATTGTCGGCGAAGTGGTGGAAACGGCGGCTGCGCAGGGCATCTGCCTCGAACGGTCGCGCATCGACGCGAGGATCGCCTTTGCACTGGCCAACCATCGCAACCACAAGGCCTCGATGCTGCAGGACAGGCTGGCGGGCCGACCGACCGAGATCGAATCGATCAACGGCGCGGTCGTGCGCGTGGCGGAGCGGCTCGGCATCGGCACGCCGGTCACCGCGACTCTGGCAGACCTGGTGCGCTTGCTGGAAACGGGAAGAGCCTGAACGACGCGCCGGCAACGCCCATGTTGGTCAATGGCGAAGCAATGCAGGCCCCAAGGCGGCGTGAGCTTGCGACGCCGTCAAAGCTCTACGCAGCCGCCGTCGACGAACAGGTCGATGCCGTTGATGTAGCTTGCCTCGTCCGAGGCGAGGAACAGGACGGCACGGGCAATCTCATCGGGTTCGCCCATGCGTTTCATCGGCACATTGGCGGTCATCATGTCGCGCAGCGGCTGGACCTGGTCCTCGGGCGTTTCCCGCCTGAAGATCGCGGTTTCGGTCGGTCCGGGGCTGACCATGTTGACCCTGATCCGGCGCGGCAGCAGCTCCACGGCAAGGATGCGCGCCGCGGCCCTCAGTCCGGCCTTGGCAGCGGCATAGGCAAGGTTGCCAGGCAGGGCGAGGACCGATCCGATCGAACCGGTGATGACGATCGCCCCGCCATCCTTCAGCAGCGGCAGGGATTTCTGCAGCGCGAAGACGCAACCGCGCAGATTGACGTTGTGGATCGAATCCCAGAACGCCTCGGTCATCTCCGTCGCAGGCGAGAAGCCGCCAACGCCGGCGTTGATGAACAGGACGTCGATCTCGCCGAGATCCCGCTTCACCCGGGCGATCACGGCTTCGGTATCAGCGACAATGGCAATGTCGCTCCGGATCGCCACGGCGCCGGTATCGCGCGCCGCCGCCTCCAGCGATGCGGCATCCCGGCCGGTGATCGCCAGGTGCGCACCCTCCACGCCGAATGCACGCGCGGCCGCCAGGCCGATTCCGCTATTCCCGCCGAAGATCAGCACATTCCTGTTGGCAAAGCGCATGGTCAGAACATCCCGTTGGCGTTGAGGGGGGCGGACGGGATTTCCTGGATCACGTCCCAATGCTCGGCGATGCGGCTGTCTTCGACGCGGAAGATATCGACCACCGCGAGGCCGGGATCGCCCTCCCAGCGGACGACATGGACGTGGACGATGACGTGGTCGCCATCGACGAACGCGCGATGAATCGTCTGCCGCGCATCGGGCGACTCGAGCCGAACCTTGGCGAGCCACGCCCTGAGGGCCGGAATGCCGGGCTCCGCCAGCGACGAATGCTGCACATAGGATGGCGCGAGATATTCATCGATCGGCCCCGCATCCATGGCGATCAGAACTTTCTCGTAAAAGCCCAGAACCAGGTCGAAATTCGCCTGTTCCGTCCCGCTTCTCGCCATCATCCATCTCCAATTTTTTTATAACATATGGTAGAACTTGGGCGGCAGCGGCCGACCGAAATTTTCGCAAGGAATGTTGCATGTATTTATAACAGATGTTATCGTTATGCCAAGCAACTAAGCGGGGGCGCGATCAGGCGACCTTCAGCCAACGACGCAGAAGCGATGGTCCGCGGTTGCCATAAGGGAGGATGACAATGGCTATCAAAACCAATCGTGCGGCCGCAATTTGCAAGATGCTTTCGCTCACCGCGTCGATGGGCGCCCTGTGTGCGGGCGCGCCCGCTTTTGCGCAGGCGCAGACCACTACGCCGGCGCCCGTGACGGTACCGGAAAGCGATGTCGGCGCTGACATCGTCGTCACCGCGCAGTTCCGCGAACAGAAGCTCCAGGACATTCCGATCGCGATCACCGCGGTTAACGCGGCGATGCTCGAGTCGCGCAGCCAGACCAACCTGACCGACGTCGCCAACCAGGCGCCCAGCGTCACGCTGCGGCCCACCACGGCAGCCTTCGGCCCGTCAATCACCGCGTCGATCCGCGGCATGGGCCAGATCGACTTCAACCCGGCCTATGAGCCAGGCGTCGGCCTGTACATCGACGACGTCTATTATCCGCGGCTGCTGGGCGCCAATTTCGATCTGCTCGATGTGGAGCGGGTCGAGATTCTGCGCGGGCCGCAGGGCACGTTGACCGGGCGCAACTCGGAAGGCGGCGCGATCAAGTTCATCTCACGTCGCCCGAACGGCACGGATGGGGGCTATGTATCGGCAACCTATGGCAGCCGGAACCGTGTCAATCTGCGCGGCAGCGCTGACTTCACCCTTGCCAAGGACCTGTTCGGGCGCCTTTCGGGCACCTTTGCGAGCCAGGAAGGCTATGTCGACAATATCGATTATGGCTGCTCGCACCCCGGCAGCGGGGTGTCGACGAGCCGCTCGGCAGGCAATTGCCTGGTCGGGAAATATGGCGATGTCGGCTATCAGGCGGTGCGCGGCATGCTGCGCTACAATCCGTCGAACAATTTCGATGCGCTGATCAGCGCCGATTACATCCGCGACAGCCGCAACAGCTCGGCCGAGGTGCTGCTGTACGGGAACAATACCAACCCGAACGTTGCTGCTGCGCCCGGCGTGCCGCTCGATTCCCGGTTCGTCTGCGGCAGGTTCTGCAACTATGCGACCACCGGCCAGCCGGCAGCATCATGGGTCGCCGGCGCGATTCCGCCCCTGAACGGGTTTCCGCTCGCGGCGACCGGCGGCGACAACCGCACCGAATATAAGGGGTGGGGCGTCTCGGGGAATGTCGATATCGGCCTGAGCGACCAACTGAAGCTGACCTCGATCACCGCCTATCGCGCATTCGATACCGGGTTCAGCAGCGACGGCGACCTGTCGCCGGCCAATGTCGGTTACGGTGTGAGCCAGCTCGACAGCTGGTTCTGGAGCCAGGAGCTGCGCCTCAACGCGCATATCGGCAGCATGATCGACCTGACGGTCGGCGGCTATTATTCCGACGAGAAGACCACCTATTTCACGACGCAGGACATCCGCTACGTCGCCGTCTCGACCCCGGGTGGTCCGCTGCCGCTGTTCCCGCTTCAGTTCGTCGGCAACGATCCTGTCAGGACCAAGTCGAAGGCAGTGTTCGGCACGGTCATTATCAAGCCGGCCAATGGCTTCACCATCACCGGCGGGCTGCGCTACACTGATGAATCCAAGAGCTATACCTTCTACCGCTACAATCTGAACGGCACGACGATCAATGCGTTCCTGGACCCGATCGGCGCGGTCTATGGTTCCGGCTATTCGGGGCCCGACACGTTCAACGTGAGCGGCGGCGGTACCAGCGCGATCGTCACGGCGCTGACCGGGCGCACCGCGCGCTATAGCGGCAGCCGCCTCGATTACCGGCTCAGCCTCGACTATCGTTTCTCGCCCGAGGTGCTCGCCTATGCGACCATGTCGACCGGTTTCAAGGGCGGTGGCGTCGGCCCGCGGCCGTTCAACGCCGCCCAGGCCGTGCCCTTCCAGCCCGAGACGCTGACCGCCTATGAGCTGGGCTTGAAGACCGACCTGTTCGACCGCCATTTGCGGCTCAATCTCTCGGCCTATTTCAACAAGTTCAAGAACGCCCAGCTCACCTTGCTGTCCTGCCCGCAATTTGGCGGCCCCGGGCCGTGCGCCTTGCCGCAGAATGCCGGCAACGCGGATGTGAAGGGCGTCGAGGCGGAGTTGTTCCTCCGGCCGTTCGCCGGGCTGCAGATCGATGGATCGGCTTCGTATCTCGACTGGAAATGGACCTGCGTCGTTCCCGCCGTCGTCGATCCGACCGGCGCGACCAGCGGATGCTCGACCGACCCGAAATATGTCAGCCTGCTCGAGGCGCCACCGCGGGGGGTGACGAAATGGCAGTGGAGCATCGGCGCGCAATATGAGGCGAACCTCGGCAATGCCGGTTCGCTGACCCCGCGCATCGATGTCTCCTATCAGGGTGACTCCACCGGCACCGCGACCATCCCGGCAGCGGGCACGCCTTCGGCGCTGTATTCGACGGCGACCGCGTTCACGCTCGCCAATGCGCGCCTCACCTGGCGCAACGTCGGCAAGGATCTCGACGTCTCGTTCGAGGTCACCAACCTGTTCAACAAATACTACTTCCTGTCGAAGTTCGACCTGACCAGCGCGGGCTCCGGCACGATTTCCGGCATGCCTGGCCGCCCGCGCGAATGGGGTGTCTCGGTCAAGAAGAAATTCTGATCGCGTGTCCTGAATGAAACCCTCCTGGGGCGGCCTGCGGGCCGCCTTTTTTTCGCGGTTTCACGGTTGACGAACGGTGCGTTAGAGCGCAGTCTCATTCTAACGAATGTTACAAAAAAGGTGAGGATTCGGGCATGAAGCTAACGCTCCCGCAGCGCTTGAGCCCAACACAGTTCGCCGCCGCGCTGAAGGCGTTCGAGGCTGTGGTCGGCAAGGACTGGGTGATGGCGTCCGACGCGGATCGGGATGCCTATTCCGATATCTACGCGCCGGGCTCCGAAGAGGAATGGCCTGCCTCCGCCGCGGTCGCCCCGGCGAGCGCGGACGAGGTGCAGGCGATCGTCCGGCTCGCCAATGAGTACAAGACGCCGCTCTGGCCGGTCTCGCGCGGGAAGAATCTGGGATACGGCGCCAACGCACCGCGCATGCCCGGCTCGATCGTCCTTGATCTCGGGCGGATGAACAAGGTGCTCGAGCTCGATCCAGTGCTCGGCTATTGCGTGATCGAGCCGGGCGTCGGCTTCTTCGATCTCTATGATCATATCAAGCGCGAAAAGGCGCCGCTGTGGATGTCGGTGCCCGGCAATGCCTGGGGATCGGTGCTCGGCAATGCGCTCGATCACGGCATCGGCTATACGCCCTATGGGCTGCACGCCCGCAACATCTGCGGCATGGAAGTCGTGCTCCCCGATGGCGACATGATCCGCACCAATATGGGCGCGATGGCCAACAACAAGGCGGCGCATCTCTTCCCGTTCGGCTTCGGCCCGAGCTGGGACCAGATGTTCACCCAGTCGAATATGGGCATCGTCACCAAGGCCGGCATGTGGCTGATGCCGGCACCCGCCAGCGTGCTCGGCCTGTCATTGTCGATCCCCAAGGCGGAGGACATTGGCTGGGTGATCGACACGCTCGCCCCGCTCAAGATCTCCGGCGTGATCGACCAGTCGATCTTCGTGCCGAGCTGGCTCGGCAAGGTCGTGCTGATGGGCCAGCGCAAGGATTTCTGGGACAAACCCGGTGCCATCCCGGAGAGCCGCGTCGACGAGATCTTGAAGGAGCACAAGCTCGGTTACTGGCACATGGGGATCCGCCTGTACGGGGACGAGAGCGTCAACAAGGCCAAGGCCGAGATCATCAAAAAGGCGTTCGCCGCGCACATCTCAACGCCGTTCGAGGAGGAGTGGTGGCATCCGGGCGACCCGATCGTCTCGGTCGATCCGACCATGGGTGTCCCCTCGGCGGTGGCGCTGCAGATGGGTGACTGGGTCGGCGGGCGCGGTGCCCATATGGGCTTCTCGCCGGTCGTCCCGGCAAGCTCCGCCCATGTGATGGATCAGCTGAAGCGCAGCCGGAAGATCATCGCCGACCATGATGTCGATTTCTATGCAAGCTTCACAATGGGCGGGCGCTTCTGCAATAATATCAACATGTTAATGTACGACCGCGACAATCCGGAGCAGGTCGCGAACATGCGCAAGCTGTTCGACGCGCTTGTCCGGGATGCCGCCGCCAACGGCTATGGCGAATATCGCACACATCTCGGCTGGATGGATCAGGTCGCGAATACGTTCGACTTCAACAACCATGCCCAGCGGCGGCTGAACGAGCGGGTGAAGGATGCGCTCGATCCCAACGGCATCCTGGCGCCGGGCAAGCAGGGCGTCTGGCCCGCCGCGTACCGCGACCAGGCGAACAAGGAGCAGCGCGCATGAAGCGGATCGCCCTTCTCGCCCTGGTGGCGCTGGCTGCCTGCAAACCGGCTGCGACGCCAGCCGGCCCGGGCGCGGGCGGGCCGCCGCCCGACCTGCTGTACCAGATGCGCGCCGAAGCCCCCGCCGGTGACCGGCTGACGGCCGGCCGCGACGGCGCCGCGCTGTTTTCTAACCGTTGCGGCTTTTGCCATCTGCGCGGCGGCATGGGGACCAATTTGCTGACCAAGCAGCGCGTTGCGGTGGGCGAGCCACCCGAAAAGGGCCTGCTCGCCAACCGCACCGACCTGACTGCGGACTATGTCAAATCGGTCGCGCGGATGGGCAAGGGCGCGATGCCGCGCCAGACCAAAGTCGACGTGACCGACGCCGAGCTCGACAGCGTCGCGCATTATCTCGGCAAGGCCGGCAAATGAGGGCGGTCACACGGCGGGCCGTCCTGGCCGGAGCGGCGACCGCGGGGGTGGCGGCGACGCTGACGTTCAGGGCGGGCAGCAAGGCGCCGGCGCTGGCGATCTATGACAGCCGCCTGCCCGAGGCGCGGCTGTTCGCCGAGCAGGCGCGCGCACGGGGTATCGCGCTCCACGATATCGCCAATGAGGACGCCAATCTCTGGCGGGCATCGCGGGCAATCTCGCGTGCGTCCGGTTGGTCGGTGATCGGCATGACCGGCTGGACCGACTGGGTTTCGCTGCGCGGTCTGTTCGCGGGGCAGGGCCTGCGGGTGCAGCAGGAAGCCCGGCGCCACTCGCCACTTCGCGCAACGGCGACCACCTTCGAATGGGCCCTGGCATGAGTGCCGAGGACGAGCTGCGCCAGTTGCGCGGCGAGGTCGCGCGCCTCAGCGCCAAGGATGCGATCGTCACGCTGCAGACCGCCTATGGCTATTATGTCGACAAGGCGCAGTGGGACGAGGCGGCGGACCTGTTCGCGCGCGACGCCACGCTGGAGATCGCCGGGCGCGGTCTGTTCCGCGGCATCGACCGGATCCGCGCCTATCTCCACGCGCTGCCGCCGCTGACGCAGGGCACGGTGTTCAATCACATGCAACTCCAGCCGCTGATCACGCTGGCGCCAGGTGGCGAAAGCGCGATGGGGCGGTGGCGTGCCTTCATGCAGGTCGGCTTTGTCGGTCGGGAATCGATGTGGGGCGAGGGCACGTACGAGAACGCCTATGTCCGCGAGGACGGCGTGTGGAAAATCGCGAAGCTCCATTTCTTCGTCACTTACTATGTCGACTATGACAAGGGCTGGACGCATGGCGGCGTGCCGCTGGCCGGGCCGCTGCCGGAAATGACGCCCGACGAAACCCAGACCGTGGCCTATGGCGCGTTTCCTGAAGTGTTCGTCCCGCCCTATCATTATCCCAACCCGGTGACCGGCAAGGCGTGGCGGCGATGATCGATCGCGCCGCCTATGATCGCTATGTCGCGGCGTTCAACGCGCGCGATTATGATGCGGTCTGCGACTTCTTCGTCGATCCGCCGACGATGCGCTTCTTCGGTGTCGACATCCGCTCGCGCGACGACATGAAGCGCTTTTACGCCTTCCTCCATTCCTATGTGCGCGAGAGCATCCAGATCGAGAAGCTCGCCGCGAGCGAGGAGGTGACGGCGGTCATCGCCAATGTCCGGCTCGAGGCGTTTCGCGATCTCGATGCCGAAACGCTCGCCGCCAATGGCTATGGCGGGCTGTTCCCGATCCGCGCCGGCGAGATCCAGAACCTTCGCCAGTTCCTGTTCTACCATGTGGCGGACGACCGGATCGAGCGCGTCGAATGCGCGATGCCGTTCGCATGAGCCTCTCCCTTCCAGACCAAAGGCCAGCATGATGCTTCCCCAAGGCGTGACCGTCCGGCATCCGGACAAACTGTTCATCGGTGGTGCGTGGGTATCCGCGTCGAGTGGGCGCGCGATCGAGATCGTCTCGCCCAACAGCGAGGCGGTGGTCGGAGCGGTCGCTGAGGCCAATGCGCACGACATGGACGCAGCGGTCGCCGCCGCGCGCGAGGCATTCGATCATGGTCCCTGGCCGCGCATGGCGTCCGCCGAGCGCGCGGCGCTGGTCGCGAAGATGGCCGACATGCTGCGGGACCGCGAGCCCGAGCTCGCCGCGGCCTGGACGGCACAGGTCGGCGGTCTCGCCAGCTTCGCGCCGGCCATGATGGCGGGCGGCACGATGACCGTCGCCGGCATCGCCGCGATGGCCGGCGGCTTCGAATTCGTGAAACGCGTGCAGAGCCACATGGTCCACACCGCGATCATCGCGCGCGAGCCGGTCGGCGTGGTCGCGGCGATCGCGCCGTGGAACGGGCCCTATATGATCATGGCGTCGAAGGTCGCCAACGCGCTGGTCGCTGGTTGCACGGTGATCATGAAGCCATCGCCCGAAACCCCGCTCGAGGCCTATATCATTGCCGAGGTCGCAGAGGCGGCGGGCATTCCGCCCGGCGTCGTCAACCTGGTGTGCGGGCACCGCGAGGCGAGCGACCATCTCGTCTGCAATCACGGCGTCGACAAGGTGACCTTCACCGGCTCGACCGTCGCGGGCAAGCGGATCGGCGCGGTCTGCGGCGAGCGGGTCGCGCGCTGCACGCTCGAGCTCGGCGGCAAATCCGCCGCGATCGTCCGTGACGATTACGCGATTGCGGATGCGGCAAAGCTGTTCGCCTCGACCATCACCGTAATGAGCGGCCAGGTCTGCGCGATGCTGACCCGCGCGATCGTCCCCAGGGCACGGCATGACGAGCTGGCCGATGCGATCGCCGCCGAGATGAAGAAAATACGGATCGGCTATAGCGACGACCCCGACACCCAGCTCGCTCCGGTCGCGATGCAGCGGCAACTCGAACGCATCGAGACCTACATCGCCGAGGGCAAGGTGACTGCCGATCTCGTCACCGGCGGCGGACGCCCGGCGCATCTCAACCGCGGCTATTTCATCGAGCCGACCCTGTTCGCGAACGTGAAGAACGACAGCCGGATCGCCCAGGAGGAGATTTTCGGGCCGGTGCTCAGCCTGATCCCGGCGGAGGACGAGGAGGATGCGATCCGCATCGCCAATGACAGCAACTACGGCCTGTCTGGGTCGGTGCTGACCCATGACGCCGACGCCGCCTACCGGATCGCGCGGCAGATGCGCACCGGCGGCATTGGCCAGAACGGCATGCGGATGGATTTCGGCCTGCCGTTCGGCGGCTTCAAGCAATCGGGCATCGGCCGTGAAGGCGGCGAGGAGGGGCTGATGGCCTATCTCGAAACCAAGACGATCCTGCTCGACGCAACACCGGCGGAGTTCGCGTGATGAATCGCACTGAACTCTACGGCGTGCTCGACGCCTATCTGGCGGCGCTGACCGCCCGCAACGCGGCGCGCGTCGACTGGGCCGCGGGCGCGCGCACCTCCGAGAACAATGTCATGCTGCCGATCGGCGAGGGGCTGTGGGGCACGATCACCGCGATCGGCAGCTATCAGCTGCGCTTCGCCGATCCGCAATCGGGCGAGGTCGGCTATTTCGGCACCGTGACCGAGACCCACGAGGAATCGGGCTTCACGCTCAGGCTGAAGGTCGATCAGCGCGGCAAGGTGACCGAGGCGGAGAGCGTGGTCGTCCGCCAGTCGGACTCGGGCATCAAGTTCGAGAACCAGCGTTTCTGGGATAAGCCGATCCTCAACGCCAATGTCGCGAAACCGCTGGCGCGCGACGCGATGATCAAGCTGGCCGACGGCTATTTCTCGACACTCCAGCTCAATGACGGGACGCTCCACACCAAATTCCATCCCGATTGCGACCGGGTCGAGAATGGCGTGCAGACCACCCACAATCCCGAATTCGCCAAGATCGTGCCGGTCTCCGCGCTGGGCTGCGAGGAGCAGTTCCGGATGGGCAATTACCGGTATGACGATCGGCTGCGCGCGCGGCGCTATCCGCTGGTCGACGAGGAGCGCGGGCTGGTGCTGGCCTATGCCTTTATCGACCATTCGGGGCGGCTGGGAGAATATCAGCTGACCGACGGCCGCATTGTGCACTCGCCGCTGCGCCGGCCGCACAGCTTCTATCTGGCCGAACTGTTCAAGATCGAGGAAGGCATGCTGCGCCAGATCGAGGCGAACTTCATCACCGTGCCCTATTATATGCCGAGCCCCTGGGACGCATGATGCGACGGATCGCTCCCATCCTGCTGCTCGCGCTCGCGCTGGCCGGTTGCAAAGCCGCCGCGCCGGCTGCTTCGGACGACTGGGTCACCCCGGGCGGCGATGCAGGCAAATCGCATTATTCGGGGCTGGCCGAGATGACGCCCGCCAATATCGGCACGCTCGGCTATGCGTGGAGTGCGGATCTGGGCACCAACCGCGTGCTCGAAGCGACTCCGGTGGTGGTCGACGGCGTGCTCTACACCAGCGGCGTCGCGGGCCGCGCCTATGCGTTCGACGCGGCGACCGGCAAGCCGATCTGGGCATTCGAGCCCGAGATCGACATGCAGATCAACCGATCAGTGTGCTGCGACATGGCCAATCGCGGGATCGCCTTTGCGAAGGGCAGGGTGTTCGTCAGTGCGCTTGACGGGATGCTCTATGCGCTCGACGCGAAGACCGGCGCGGTCGCGTGGAAGGCGGACGCGATCGAGGATCACACGCGCGGCACCAACAGCACCGGCGCACCCGAGGTCGCCGGCAATGTGGTGGTTATCGGCAATGCGGGGGCCGAATATGACGTGCGCGGCTATGTCAGCGCCTTTGACATCGACAGCGGCAAGCTTGCCTGGCGCTTTCATGTGGTGCCGCGCGATCCCAAGCTCGGGCCGCAGGACGATCCGGATCTGGAGCCGGCGCTCAAGACCTGGGCCGCCAACAGCCGTTGGGACGTGGGCGGCGGCGGCGCGCCATGGGACGCGATCAACTATGATTCCGAAACCGGCCTGGTGCTGGTCGGCACCGGCAATGGCGGGTCGTACAGCAGCAGCCGGCGC
>Ga0307508_10001835_pt1 | contig 23502 bp, 30 predicted proteins | sample 9_EM_MG_FD_203089 | JGI IMG/M metagenome (GOLD analysis project Ga0307508, IMG submission 203089) | Populus trichocarpa ectomycorrhiza microbial communities from riparian zone in the Pacific Northwest, United States - 9_EM | ecosystem: Host-associated > Plants > Roots > Unclassified | place... | reverse complement strand
CGACCGTAGATCTGCTGCATTTAACGTTTAAATGCGATGTGCGGTGGCAGAATTTCCCTAAAGTCTCAGGGTCGCCGGCTATAAGCGCTGGCCGAGAGTGGTAACTTTCGCATTTTCCCAACCTTATTTACTACTTGTTCATCGGGGCCTGGGTTACGCTCATATATTACGCTCATTTCAGATTCGCTGAAATCTTCACCTGCAGAGGACGCCAGCCGATCACATCATGATTGAGTCAGATCGGCACTGCTCCAAGCGGAGGATCTCCGCAAAATGTGCCTTTTTTGGTCGCGTCAAAGATGTTTTCTTGGGGTCCTTGGCTAAAACTGGAAATCGACCAATTTTTACGGATATTTTGTATTCCCTAACCGCAAAGTATCACAGCTTTTGACGATCCTTCAACATCCGGACCGCTTTTGATGAATTGAATGGGTATTTCAGATTATATTATTATTTCTGTCCCGCCGAGACCTCACTTCGTCCCCCATCCGCTCAAGTCCCCGAGTCCCCATGTCTCAGTCCTTGCCTCAGCTTGCGTACGATCACATTCGACCTTTCTTATTTGGCCTTATTATCAATGCCACGCTGGTGAATGCTGCTCTTTTGCCGCCATGCGTAGCAGTGGCTGAATGTAGGTTCCATGCGTAGACCGGGGTGGCACTCTTGCAGATGTTTTTATATTATACTCGACGCAAGGGGTGCGTGGACGTGCATAGGCTCTACGGTCACAGTCTGTTATCAGTTTCTGACGTCCAATTCTGCTGAATCAGAGACCCAATCTGGCTCAAGTGTTTCGTGGCTTTCAGCGTTGCAATATCTTGTTTGAGCGTCGGATTCGCGTCCTTCATTCTCTATACCCAAGCAATCCTTCACTTTGGTCAGTACTTCTCAAATTGCATTTCGAACCACATCTAACTTCTTCCTGCAGGTGATGCCGAAAAAGTGCGGGCTTGTTTGCCTGGTACGTCCCCCCGCCAGTGCTACATAATACTCTCATGTACCAAGCCTTCCGTTTCTTAGAAATGACTGCTCGTGAGCCCCACCTTAAGAGCGATTTGGCGATATGAGCAGCTGTTCTGATCCCATCCATCTCATCCTTGACTTTTTTTAGTCATGTTTCTGGTAGGAAAACCAGTTGCTTTACAAGTTCATGGCTTAACAAATACATTACCAGCCTCCACTCCAATCCGCAACGGTACAACTCTTCTTCAGCTGGTCAGTTTACTCATGCGATGTGTGGCAACGATTCCTTGTTCATACTACATTACTCTCAGGCGCGCCTCCCGGCTCATCGAAAATCGCGCATTTTTCGCGGGAGTCTTCGTTTCTGCAGCAATCCAAGTCGGTGAGGCGAGTCCTCCAAATTCCTCCGTTTACCCAACTTACCGTGTCCGTTTTAAGGCTGCAGTATCGCCTCAATCCTAGGTTAGCGGGTCCATCTCTCTCCTGCCCACATTTTTTGATATGCGGCTCGGACAGTGTCCATTTACTGGCCCAATTGGCAGCGCAGTTCGAAGATCAATCCCACTTGCCTTATATGGTAGGTGAAGCAAACATTTCGATCCTCGCAACATGACGGACAACTCGACATCAGGAACTCGTTAGCTTGCGCCACGGATATCCTCATTTCAACCGTTTTGATTTACCATCTCGTGCGTTGCCCTTCGCTCTGCGCTCTGATCAGAACTAAAACCCCTCGTCCCAATCCGTCTCAGAGGAAACGGCGCACTGGGCATGCTGAAGCCGATAAACTACTTAACAAAGTGGCACGATGTGTGTTTTATCTTTGATTACTTACAATTACTATTTGCCTCTTACTCTCAATGCAGTTGCATTTCAGTCAGGCGTTCTCACCGCTGGCTGGGCGGTCGCTTCATTGATTTTATTTGTGAGGTTTCGATTTGCAATCGTCACATCTCACGACTCTAACGATTATTCCTAATCGCAGGTGGCATCAGTATGTCCAATATGCATGGTTCGATGCCTTGAGTGACGCAAAACCTGACTTCCAGAGCGATTCAATCAATACACTACTAATCGTGTCTCAACCGTCATTGTATGCGAACGTTCTCCTCGCCGCACGTACGTACATCTTCGTTACTTGTGCGTGGTTTATTGCGGCAACATTGATTTATACTTTTCCAGTCATTTCTCGATTGAAGCCGGAGAAGCCAGCAAGCGAGCGTGAAAGCACTGAGACTTCTGCTACTGGCTCTCCGGAGCGCCGAGAGAAGGTATTTAGTTAAACACGTATCTCTGCTTGGACTATTACTCAACACGTCTCGTGGAACTTTTCAGCCAGAACCTATTACCGAGGTGACGTTCATGAGCCATGGCGTAAGGAGCGAACCACTAGCAGCCGAAGCGGAACAACGAACACTAGACCTGGAGATTGGCTCCAGGATGACGGACGCTATCTATCTTGACATTCGACACCAAAAAGATTAATCCCCTGGGACCCATCTAATGCGATCATTACCCTGGTACTGGCAGCACCAACACGCATAAGTCGTTATATACAATATTTGGCCGGATAGGCCTTTCTGTGGCATACAGCACGACAATTAGTCGTCTTAAAACGGACGTTGTATACTCCAAAACTGATCCCACAGACACCTCCGCTGCGGGCGAGATTCGCAAGTCGACCCTCGCTTTCTGAAGACATGGTGATCATGCGCATTGCATTGCATTCAAGCGAATACTGACGGCTTGGTGTCTGACGCATCGGGACGGGTTGAAAAGCCCGCTATAATTGCGATTGCCGTGTCCGCAGCCTCCCTGAAACCCAGCAGATGCCGCATCCTGCAAATCTTTGGCAGTTTTTGACGAAATATTTCAACGCAAAGCGGTGGCGAGGAATGATTAGGAACCGTCGAATGGGAAGAACCGACATAGGAACGTCCGCTGCCGGCGGCAAATCTGCTTGACCCTGCACATCCTTGGATCGAACATTATCTAGCGACGTGCACATCAGCATGTCAGCGGGCCCGTCGGTTCTGCGCAATCGAGATCTTTGCACTCGGGACGGGTTCCGGCAAGAAAAGCCGCACGTGCACCTAGGAAAACGAACACTGGCTTGGGCGACAAATTCAGCGCATCCAGCTCAACAAGCCACCACGTCCATATGCCATATTGCTCCGCCATGAATCAGCCATCCGTGCCAAGGTGAATAGTTTTAGCTCACACAACACCCGTCCAAGATCTGCCAAAATTGCAAAATCCTCGTGGGCATGCCGGCGGCACTCGCGGCAGAAATGTATTGCAATAACGAGACGGCAGCATTTATAATTATATCGATGTTTCATACCTTCCTCGTTGCGCCTATTATCAATGCGAGTCATTGTGATGGTCATTGTGATGGGCGAACAATGCCTACCACGTTGCACGAAGTGTTGGCCTTCCTGCGGAGGGCGGAACAGGTGATGCACATTTCAAGACTTTGACGTGATCGACAAGCTTGTTAAATGCACCCGCGGGTTTGGCGGCTTGCGGCGGAATCTGATCGCTTTTTGCCTTTTTGGATCGAAGTCCAACGAGCCGCCCCACATGAAACAGTAATTTAGCGCGCATCTCCGCCCCAGCCCAGCGACGGTGCCGACGCTGGTAGCCGAATGTGAGCAAGGTTCAGCGCCTATGTTCCGAAAGGCCGAAGTTTCAAGTTACGTGGCGGGACGACTACCCAAACCATGACAAGCCATTTCACCAAGAGCGACGGGATCCGGGACCGCTTGGAAAGTTCTCCGATCGACCCCTTAATTCGTGCATCAGTGGAGCTTTAGGCTGGTGATCAATCCTTTATATGATTGGAGTGCTGTATCACATATCTCGACGACCCTTTTATATTTCTGGAGGGCACACCGTCCCCGGGCCTCAAGTCCCCATATATATGTAATTCCTTGTCAATCTTGCGCACAACTCCATTAGGCCTCTCTTATATGGAGCGATCATCAATTCCACGATGGTGAACGCGTCTTTGTCAAGATGTTTGGTGGCGACTGAATGCGGGTCCGCCGGGGCCACCCACATGCAGATGATTACATACTTTGCTCGGTACAAGGAGTACAAATAATTCTCGCTCACAGCTGCAGCGTACCATAGGCTGACGCTTACCGAGCCAGGGATTCGTTGTGGCTCAAGCACCTAGTGCTAGTGGCTTTTAGCTGTGGAAGCTCTTGTTTAAGCGTCGCGCTTGCGTTCGTGGTTGTCTGCACCTGCTCTATTTGGCTAGCACTTCTCCGAAGGCAAGTACGGCCGCAGCTAACTTCGCACAAGCAGGCAAAGTCACAATAGCACATTCATGCATGGCCAGTGTGTCCCACAAATTAAACTCCCATGCTTCGGCCTCCAGTGACCCAACACACACGGACCATATAAAACTTAGATGCCGTGTTGCTTGTATCACTCCACGCGTGCGACAATATTCTTGAATTTATATGCGAGGCAAAGTAAGAAGACTCCATGTTCAAAACATAGAGTACCAAAATTTACCAACAATGAATCGCGCCTGCTGCGACTTTGGAACGTCTCTAGGTAACGGTTGGGAATAAAACTCCTCCGCATTATCCTCTGCAGACGCGTCAATGTGCGACTGTGCAATCATGCCTGACTCGAATGGCATTGCTTCCCATGGAACGATCCGAGTCTGCTGGATAAGCTTATATGAGCCGTACAGCAAGAAAAATAAGGGCTTTTGCAGCACAAGCGAAAGATGGCGAGGGAGAGTGATGCTGTCATTAGCGCAGCGTGTGATTAGATATGAAGTCGAAAACGCACTAGAGGAAGGTAAGACGTGATGAATTTCGTTACAGGTGACACTCCTCCAGGTTCAGGTCTGCTTTTCGGAGGGTCGCACGATGAATGTGCTGGGTGGAATACCCTTTAGAACGGTAATGGGAGAAAATGAAATGGCGCATGTCAACTTACCGATTACCCAGGCCGTGCTATTATAGAATACACCCCTGTGGAACGAATGCAGTGAGAACTCGGAAACAACCGTTCGAGCTGTAAACGTACACTCCATTAAATATTAATATTAGGAAGCACATTACAAGACCATAGATTGCAAACTGTGAATCATCTGAGTGTCAGCATCTTGTCCTTACAGACTCGAGGAATGACCAGCGCAGTGCTACTATCACTCACATAAGGCTGACATAATCCCCTACGATCACGGATGAACTTGGCTTCCTCCGTATCCTTGAATCCGGGCCGATCGCGTATCGCTATCCGCGCACACGATACCAGCATAAATAAGTGATAAGCATGCATATCCAGCTTTGAAGAGCTGCGATTGATGTCATTGCGCTCAGGTAGTTGACTTGATATGAGAGTATAGGAAAATAAAGGGTATTTGTTATCGTTAACATGAATGCCCCAGAAGGGTAAATAAGACGCACATGCTCGCGCAGCAGACGTCGCGTTGCCTTCAGCATTTGTGCTGGAACCAAGGAACGCCAGACATCCCACCAGTCCAGCAATCAAGACGCCCTGTGAGAACCAACTTTTGAGCGTTTCTCAGGAAAATAGGATGCCATAGGGACCCAATGGAATAGAGTCCCCGAGTTTGGGGAAAAGAACACTATACACATACCACCCAGGGGACAGTCTTCGACTTGTCATAATTTATCTGTCGGGTTATCCTATTAGGTCGAGGAGGAATAACGGTGTCCATGTCTAATGAATCGTCCTCCACAGAACTCATACTGGTATCGGAGCTTTCCACTGTCATTTGAGAGCCATGTGACGCGATACGTGGACGAGCAGACGACGGAGGTGTACTGTTACCAGTGCGAACGCGTGATCGACGTGGGTCAGGGGGCACGCTGAGGTTGGCCGACGTCGGCACTTCTTCTAGCTCATATCCGGCCATCCCGTTTTCGGGACCTTCGCTCCTGGTGGTGGTAGATGAAGGTGTCGTCTCCATGCTACCAAATGCTAATCGCTCCAAGTGTGGCATAGTGGTATCATCGTGCAGGGACCTGCTATCCGTCCCGTCCATTCGTGTGCGTCGAAATAGTCGCCCGCAGAACTGTGGGGCGTGGCGGCATCGTGCCAGGAAGAACATATATCTGTGGCAGGAGGTGAGTAAAATTAGGGCCGCAAAAGGCAAGCAGTCAGGTGTTGAGCACGCACCATGAAATAAGCAGAGCGACCTACCGGCTAGATATGTATATGTCGGAAGTTGCGGCGCTCCATGCAGAAGATATGAAACCGGCATTCACAACTTTCGAAAACTGAACAACAGAGAGAACTTCATCAATACCATGCCACCGCTATGCGTGGCATAAAGGAAGGAGACTAGACATACGGTTGTTAGACCGGCTTTTCGCAACGCGATGACAAAAGGCGACGATAGAGACGCAGAAGCAGAAATTTTCCGACGCTGTGACGCTGATGAAACTGCAGAGTTTAAATATGGTTGGCATTGGTATGGTCCATTGGACGGGTAAAGTTCGCATGCGTTATGCGGGACAAGGAGTCCTGCCACGAATACTGAGAGGATGTAGAACAGAAGGCTGCAAGCAAGCGACATTAGCCAAATCTCATTGCCATACAGTAACCATGCACAAAAATGACAGGATCAATAAATTTCATGACGCACATTCGTATCCAAATTCTCCTGACGGCATGGGGAATGTTCTGGAAGTGAGCAGGGGCAATATTCAGCTTTTCCGTCACTAATAATTCGACAGTTCAAATATAAGAACGGGACGACACTTGTACCTTCGAGGCGCTGATAACTTCGGTACCCGCAACGCCAGGCACCTCTGCACCGAAAAACGAAAATGCAGCTTGGATCAAAACCATCCAGAAACCCAAGAAACGACTGAATGCGCCTGGGACATCTTTGTATTGCGCAAAGGGTCCGGGATCCTTCCAATACCGGAATCCAATACCGCTGTGGGCGTCTAGGTAGATGGAGACTATGACTGCGCACAATGCCCCATTATATTTAGGACCTGTGAAATTCTGAAGAAAGGGAACTCACTGAGAATCACGATTGTTATTATCTTTCCCTGATTAATACGAATTGTTAATGACAACGACTACCGTGTCAGCATAGACGGCACACAAACCATCGCAAATCCGAATTCGACGTTGCCATACAAACGAGCCCCGAAGCAGTTGATACCAACGGCAACCACAAGCTGAATAGGCGAGCAGTCAGCCGAGCTGCTCGTGGCACAGGAACATGCTGGCAGGCGGTGTAGTTGTTGATGAAAAGGGGAAGACTGAAAATACGAACCACGGCAGTTGTGAATGTAGCATTCCTGTACTCAAACCCGTCAGCGGAGCGAAGCTAGTAATGAAATGCATACAAACCACTTCGGGTTAACATAGAAGTCGCGCATCAGGACGACAGCAGCCGAAAATTCCTGAGTCAAGCGTCGTTTCCTATAAGCGCAAGCCGTCGTTTGTTCGATTCACTTACTGCCGGAAGGATGACGGCCCAGTTGTACCACGCGTTCCAACCCATTGCGAAGCCTGCACAATCGTACATGAGATTATAGCCCATCGCTTGTGAACACAGAGAACTGGACCCTGCCTAATGCGGGATCAACATAAAGATCCGCCAGGCGAACAATCCCACCAACGTTCGGTCTAATCAATCAAAACACAAGCGTGTAAGATGCGAGTGTTAGCGGGAGCATGGGACTCACAGCCATGCTACGATCTCAGCTACGGAGATGACGACGGCATAGACGACGGAACCGACAATGGAGTAACCAAGTAACAGCCCAAGAGGTCCACCTGTAAAGAGAGCTTGGGCGATACCAAGGAACACGCCCGTGCCGATAACACCGCCGATGGAGATCATCGTGACTGCATGCGTAACATCAGTGCATACGTTCTCTCTTCAAACGTGGACGACTAAACTGTGCCGCCTTGACAATTGCGGAGGCAAATCCTGGATTTGGGGCGTTTAATATCGAGGAAGGCATTGGCACCAAGCGAGTCGACGTCGGGAATTTACGCGACGGGGCTCGGGTCGACGACAGAAGGATTGTAACCAAACAGTGTACGTACCCTGTGTATATCGTTCCATCGTGTTTGGTACTCTGCGACCTGTTGACGACGAAGTTCTGCAGCGTTTTCCGAGTCATCTTCGTTCTCGGGAACGATGATTTGCACTCGGACTGAATCGCGGGATGAAAGCCCACGCCGCTTACGGGCCTTGCCCGATGCTGGGGCATAGGTTGCTGGAGCGTCGGGTACGATGTTGGGCTGGCGCTGCGGAGGCTGTCCGACGTAATGGTGACTCTGGGGGTGATTAAGTCTTTCAAGTCCTCACCGCCTGGACGAAGACTCATAACGAACAGCAGAAACGGGGTTGAGAGGAGATCTGTTTGAGTTTACGACGTCCGGGGGACAAGTTTATAAAGCGTGGATGGCGAAAAGAGGCGAAGAGGTCATTTTGGGCACACAAAGCGACAAACTAGGATTGACGCCAGGGTGGAGCCCCTCGTGGAGGCGCCTATAGTAAGCCCACCCATGTGCTCCAGTCTTTCCATTCTTGTTACGTATCAAGTGCACGCCTCAGAGCGGACGGACAGGGCTGCCCCGCAGTTGCCGGAGATAGGTGATTACGTAATCATCACCGGAGCTCTATCTCCGAAGCATCGAAGTCGTTGAGCGTGCCGCTGTCAACGCGGTGTAGCGCTTAACTTTGTCATTCCCACGTTGTTTGCCCATCATTGCCAGACTGTTGATGATATCTATTGCCGGAAACCGAGATATCGCGCGCCACACCACCCGCTAGCGTGGGGGCCGGGACCGGAGGAAGAAAATTCCCGCCACTAGTGGCGGGTCTTGGACCGTAAATGTTACATAAGCCCATGTTCTCATTACCTAATATTATTCATTTGCACGTGCTCTCCTGTTCCTGTTCCTGTCCAGTGTCATGGCCAACAATCCCCGATCAACGCCGCGGTGACAAAGTGCTTAAAATGACGACCTCCCTCCGTGTTCTTGTCTTCTTGCCTCCCCCACTACTAGTTGCTCAACATGCCACGTCGGCCTGCCTCTCAGTCCACCACCCCGCCCCCTTTCCCTTTGAAGCGCCGTAAATTAACCTCCCCCTCGTCGGCGTCTATAATGTGCTGCTTCTCCTCCGTGTTTCCTTCCCGGTTTCTTACCCGGTTTTTTTGACGCCCTCACATCCCGCTTGCCCTCTGCCGCAATGATCCTTCCTCTACGAAGCGCCCAGAAGAGTGAAATAGCTCTCATCCTTGGCTTGCCTCATCACTTGCTTCGAGAGTTTAAATCATCGTCCAATCTGCGCTTCTTCATTGATCACTTCCATGATGGTTTTGCTTCTTATAGGGATTTATCGGAGGTTCTTTGTTCAATTCATGATCTATCGCGACAGTCACTCTTCCTGCTGTGTCATATTCATGGCATTTCGGTGCAAAATGTCCCTCAGTCCCTGTCCAAGGCCCCGAAAACAGCATCTATAAACGTGTTTGTGATGAGCCGTTTCATTGGGACCTCGAAATCTTATCCGATCATATGTGGATGACAACGTTCAAGCTTCTCTCCAAATCATCGACGAACTTCCTGTCTTCAATGAGAAGAACGACCAGGTTCCAGCATGGAACCTCGAGAACATTTTGACTCTAGGCACGCTCGTATACACCGGCATGAATGTTTATCAGTACATTCAACTTATTGAGTCTTCACGGTACAGATCTGAGAATTGCTTGTTGCAGTTACGCTATGCCGATTGCCAGCTCCAGTGTGATGACCATGGAGGCAATGATGGTGAAGAGCTTTGGTGGGGCGTATGAGATCTCGGATGATGCGACGCTGTGATCCACCACACCACTGGCAGGCCCTAGCACCTAACATTCACAGCCTAATATCTCCCCAAAAGCGTCCGCCTCCCAAGCATGAGCTTGTTGATGGTGCCGACAAAGGTTCAGACATTGAAGTCTAAAGTACATTTAACCATGATGTAGATGTGCCTGCGGCGCTAAATAGATTGCAAAGGTGAAATTTTGAATGAGTGGGTGGCGGGCTCTGCCGCGCAGCCGGCGTTATCGTTATGCCGATCGTGACTTGAGAATCGGCCCCTGAGATTGTGAAGCCTTGTTGATTATGTAATCATCGGCGTCCACCCCTTGGCGCCAATTCCAGTTTGTCGCTTTGCGTGCCCAAAATGATTTCTTCACCTCTTTCGCCATTCAATCACAGCCTGGACGCCTTATAAACCGTCCTTGCCGCACAAACTCGGGGCTTCAATCTCACCCGGCACCTGCGATGGATTGTTCGCCTCTGAGTAATTCCTCTGGCGCCGATTCGACTGTTCTTCAGGCGGCATACTGCGCCACCAACTGTTGCAACATTTGCAGCGGTATATGTACCAACTCAGACCTCGCAGGCCGCGGTGTTCGCTTCGGATTTTACCTACAGGCGCTCACCAATGGTGATTAGGCTTTCCCTTCAACGTCGCAGTTCATCCGTGGTGTCGTGAACCTCGCACTTACTGTACACCTCACTCTCTCTAGTGTTACTCGTAATCTTCTCCGAATCAGCCGGGGAGTCTGCACAAGGTATCGTCCAGTTGACTGATCCTGGTTGGCCTGCCAGTGATTCCTTATGGTGCATGCAGGGTCCTGGTCTGGTTCCGTTCTCACCGCTGCTCTCGTCATCCCTGCTCTGATACAGAAGCACAACCGGACCATCAATCTTCACGATGCCATGCTCGTCCTCAAGTATGTCCAAATTTGTTGTTGTCAACACATTAAATGACGCCGGCATTTTTGGTCGCATTCTGCTGCCGCCCCTTGTGTAAACTAGTTTTGCTACACTCTCATGTGTCACGTCTCTGGCAGTCGCCCCTATGTGCAGAGTTTGGTACGCTGAGTCATCGACTCCACCGTCTTCGTCAAAATCATCAATCCGCACCGCCAATAACGTTCTCGCTCCACCACCGGCTGATGCCAGTGAGGCGCAGCACGAAGACGACTTGGCCGCAGTTGGGGCTCTTGGATTAGCGCCCCACGGAGATGATGCTGCGCAATACGCCGCCCCACGAGAACCGCATCGAAGCGACACCTACCTTACGGCAAGTGAAATCTTCCAGAGCCCCGAACCCTACAGAGAAGCGCTGCCTGAAATAACGCCCCCTATAACGACGTTTGCCTCTGAGCGTGCATCAGCTGGAGAAACATATGACAGCTTCGGCGACATTGGAGCTAGGAGGAAAGAAACCATCGCAGCGGTTCTTAAGCCTCCTGATGCACCAATCGTCAGGACGCGGCGTCTGATGCTCAGTATTTCACTCCTATCCCAGGTAAGTGTCATAGGTCGAATACCCTACCAAGGAGAGATTCATTTCCACCTTTGCTTCAATGCATTCGTAAACAGATAATATTGCAGTGGGTGTGGGCTATCACATTGTTCGTCTCGCCATCGTACAGTCAACCCACGTGCAGCGCGCAAACTGTCCTCATGATGTTTCTCATCCCAATCAAGGTCTCTGACCTGTACAAGCACAAGGGACTCATCGCGATATGGCCACTGTGGCTCCTCTTCTGTCTTGGCGTGTCCACTGCGTATGGAGTCATACTCGTATTACGAGCAACCGAATACGCTGCGGACGAAGTGAGTTTCAGCCGTACAAATACGATCATGTCCCATCGCGCCGACATGCACAAAGCACTGTGGACACCGTTTAAAGGCATACCTCCGCTTCCTCTGACACCCGACACATTTGAACAATCGACTAGGTGGACGCATGCTAAGTGGACTGCACAAAGGAAAATCAATCGTGCTGCACGCCAAGTCCACAAAGCACTGCGAGTTGTAAAAGTTGCCTTGGCACCTTTACTACCGCCGCTGCCCGATAAGCAGAGTAAGAGAGATTATCGCCCTAGGTGGCGGATATGGATCGGGAACGCTGTCGCTGTCCTCTGTATATTGATGTTCATCGCTGGTGAGTACTCTGTTCCTCATGAGAAGATTTTTTGAGCTAGTGTGGATGGGGTCGACTGAGGTGGACTATAGCCTCTGAGGCACAGATAAATCTCAATAATATTATTGACATGAATGGCCCTTGGAGTTTTGGGCAGGTCAGTATGATTTGTTCGACCAGTATGAATTACGAAAACGCTAATTGATCGTCCATAACCAGATGGCCGCAATTCTGCTCGCTCTTATCCCCGCCTGGGCACTCGTTGAAATGATCTACCGGTACCCAGAGACAAAGAAAGGATGCAGAGCCGAGCGAAAACGTCTGAGGAAACGGAGACTGGCCGAGGCCGCGCGCCTTGACATGGGGCGTTCACGTGCGTATTGTGCCTCTGGGCGACTTGACACTAATGTGCTTTCTTTGCTGACTTCTTCTCTCCTTGCATCCCCTAATTCATATCGCAATGCTGTCTAAACAGCGCCTCATCGAAATAGGTCGCCGCCGTCGGTAACAAATGGTTCCGAGGCTTTGGATACCCCCGACAATGCGACAGGAGGTCCTGGGGTTGGTGTTCGCCATCGTGATAGTGCTGGTAGACGCCAGGGCCATGCGAGTCATGGATCGGATACGTCGGTCTATGGAGGTTTCTCTCCTTCGCCTCCTCCTTTGGCTTTGTTATCTCTCGCCCCACAGCTTGCTGGTGGGCTTGCCGAAGGCGAAGGCGATTCGCAGGATCAATGCCATAGCTCCGGTGTTCTTGTTACTCGTGCTCCAGGGCCTGTGTCTGTGTCTGTACACAGGACCGTTGAGCTTCCGGATGTATCGGAGCAGCAGGGGCAGGGCGTCGAAGGAGGTAACGAAGTATCCCCTTCGATCTTCGATCTCACTGGCAATCCGAGTGATACCAACGGTGTTGGTCCGGTGGGATACCCGCGACTGAGGGGAGAATCCCCATAGAATGCTACTCCGGATAATAGTAATATCAGACTCAGCGCTCAGTCTCTGTATCACTGCGTACTATTGGAAATGGAAGTTGGAATCGGTACGTGACTCTTCGAGTTGACCGTCCTCTCTCTTTCGATTCGAAGCTATTAACTTTATCCACAAACATATACTTTGTCTCCCCCTTAAACTTGCTCAAATCTTCATCCAAAAACCCTCGCAATGTCGTCCATAACAGTACTCTCTGAACAAGAGACCGACATCATTAATGCTTGTTAAGCACACGAGGATGTTTATCAGTCGATGAGAAATTACAGACGCAGTATACGTCCAAGGCTTCTTCGTGAAATTCGACGGCAACGACTCCCTGTACTCCCAATACAAAACGCAAGAGTATCTCTTCGAACTCAGAGTCGAAATGCGCCACGCATTCCTACAATTTATCACTTCTTCACCAACACGAACCCTCCGATAGCGTACTTGGTCATAGAGGAGATCGAGATCAAGCTTACGGAAACTCCAGGCCCTAACCTCCCTTAAATGATTGCACGGGCTCTCGAGCGACTTCGTGGTCTTCCAATCCCCTTCCGGGTTCACTATTGGCTGTTTATATAATTAGGAAGTGGCATCGCGCGCCATGCGCTGTTCAAGGACCTTGAGGCGCCTTTTTCTTTCTCAATCTCAAGCATAGAGGCTTTAGAGAAGTGAACAAAAGAACACGAAATGGCAGTGCAATCAGTGGTGAAACGGATAGATGATAATACTAACTAACGTAAGTGTGCCGGCAAGACTTAGAATCCATTCGGCAAAGCTCATCGAGTCGAGTAGCACGCCGCCCTGAAATAGATACTAAGATAGGAGTCTCCAGACGGCGACGTGGCGTCGGCACGTGACGGCTACCACTGAGCAAAGTTCCCCACAGCAACCCAAGCCTCCCAAGTGCTCCAAGGGGGTTTTTTGGGTTTCCTGATGCGGATTTCACTGCCCTTGCTAATTATGGCTGGTTGATCATTCGAATTTACGAACAAAGCTGACACCATGTATTTCGCCATCCGCGTAATCGTTGCCCCCGATTTTATTGTGCCCAAAGAGATGACCCAAAGGACTGCTGGCTCTTCCGCACGCCAGCGGCCTGCGGCCCTGAAGGGGGCATCTCGTGCGTGCCGACCTTGTGGCCCTCTTCCAGTCCCTGCCCAGGCCGTTTTTTATCAGACCCCAGCTCGTTTTCTACTGGAGACAGCAGTCTTCTATCGGGATTGCTTTCAGCTTCATTTCCGAATGAACCATCGCAGGGAGAATCGTAGACCCAACGCCCAACCCTGATCATTTTTATGTCTAATGCCGCTGCTGCGCGCGGCGTGCTCCTCAGGTTACCTAAATTGTGACCTTAGTGACGCCTTTGAACCAGAAGAAGCTGAAGAAGTGGTATATGCCGCGCGGGGTTTCACACCAATTTCCCATTAGTCAACCTAGCCTGATCATATAAGTGGCGTGCCTCTTGCCCACACGACGCAGCTTCCCCCATTCGCCTCTGCCGCCCCCTCGATGGCAGAATCCTTGCCTGAGATAGCACAAAGTTTTGTTGCCCCTATCTTGATGGGGGCATTTTTCAATGCTCTTCTGGTGCGTCCTGTTCATCCAATATGAGAAGGGACTTCTCTTTGGCTGAATGACGAGCTATGTAGAATGGAATCCTCTTGGGTCAAATATCTAGATATTTCGCTCGACACAAGAGGTATGTTGGCTTGCAAAGCATTGAAGCTATTCATCCCCCACTGTTTGGATGCCGATGTATATACGCCAATCCAGTGATCTAGTCCTGCTTAAATGCCTCGTGGCATTCAGTAGTACAATTGCGTTTTCTAGCACTGTGCTTGCCACGCGCTCTGCGTACTTCCGGGGGATACTTAGTTCCGGTGAGTCTTCCTCCTAGGAGCATTCGGGAGTTCTCAGCTGACTTCGTGCCCTCAGGCGATGTCGAGAAAGTGCGTTTGATTATACCTGGTGCGTTATTCATCCCCGCTTGCTTGAAATCTCCCACTCGTCACCTTGACGCAGCTCCCTTAGAAATGCAGGCTCGTGAGTTTGGGGTTGTACAATTTGAGAAGTCGGAACAGTTATCTGACATCTTGCGCCCTGGTTCTGTCCACAATTCGAATTAGTAATGCTGATGGTACGACTGACTATTGGTCATATATTTGACGGAACTGATCTATGTTGAATCAGTCGTGCATACAATCAGCGACTGTTCAGTTATACTTCAGCTGGTCGGTATTTCGAAGTTGCTGTCTCCTAGCGATCTATTCATTCATCTTAACTACCCACAGGCGCGCCTCCCGCCTCATTGCAGCTCGCGCCTTCTTTGTCGCAGTCGTAATCTCTGCCTTGTTACAAGTCGGTAAGAGCGTTTTCTCGTCTTGTCTGTTTCTTTCGCTTACCTTGGTCGTCTTTTTAAGGCAGCTGTTTTGTGTCAACCCTCAGTTCGTTAACCTCTTTCCCCGCTTTGATGTAGTTTCGGACTGAGATTGTGCGTTACCGTGTCCATAGTGGGTATTATGTCGCCTCATTTAAATCAGAGCATTGCGATAGATTCTGCTGATATTGTATGGTGAGTCAGAAAGCTCCCCTCCTCGGCATTGGTCGACGGTGTGAATTACAGGAATGGCTTGGCTGCCGCCACATACACAGCTATCTCGAGCATTTTAGTCTGGCACCTCGTACGTTAACTTTTTTCTGTCTCTCTGACGGATATACGACTCCTCCGTCCTACTCTCTTGGCTCGGTTAGAGGAAAATCTCCACCGGCTTTCGCCCAACCGACGACATGCTTTGTAAACTGTGCCGAAGTATGTTTCGTTTGTTCAGTCTCCGTCCCCTGCGCTCACCGTACCATACGGCGCAGTGACATTGCAGTCGGGTGCCATTACTGCAGGATGGGCAATCGTTTCTTTGATTACATATGTCAGTCTTCGTCTACGGTACCTGCCGCAATAACCACTGATGACACCTTATAAATTATAGATGCTGACAGTACGTGAGAGACAGTCAACCCGGTATCATTTGGGCTGGTATCATCTTGCCTTACAATCTTTTAAAGAAAGATGCAACATCACAGCTGTTTATTATTGCTCAATCGCCATTATACGCGAATAATCTTCTCGCCGCGCGTACGTACATTGTCGCCACTCAACGGTCTTTTTCTGTGCGAGATTCACTTATCTCCCTAGTCAATTGTCGATTGAAGTCGGGAGAGTAAACACCTCACTCGGCGCGCTATGACCTGTTCTTGGGTCCCTGGAACGGTATTCAACCATTCACTCCTGCTCAGATTCGCTCATCACATATCACGGACGTCTAGTCGTCAATGTGTCGTCCCGAGGTGATGCTAATGGGCCTCGGCTTAGACAGCAAAGCAGTCACTAGCGAAGCGGAACAAGTACAATAAACCTCGGGATGATCGAAAGCAATTTATTGAACAAGCCCAAAAACATATAAACTGGATTGTGTATTACCCGTGACAATTATCAGCTGTGCAACTCAGCCTTGGCTCCCGATGACAGCTCTCCTCCGCATGTAAGGTTGCTCACATTGCGTTTTTTTTGGTGTCAGTTGTCAAGGCTGCAGACAGTACGAGAAGAATTGGACCTCCGTAGAGTCCGTAGTGCTGACTGCAGCATCCCCTGCCAGGTGATTGGCCCATCACAACTCTGAAAATATACGGTGTCTGGCGCAGTGATGAACGTGGCTTTTTGATCTGGCAAGTTCAACCCCCGAGCTGAATCCCCCGGTCGAGGAGGAATCGCATGCGTCCCCCATCTAGGACGCGCGTGCTCGTCCCTGTTTGGAAGCAAGCCCCCTCCGTCCACCTGCCCACATGAATCTTCCGTCCTGCGCTGCTGGATTGCCCCACTTAAAACTGCAGTCGATCTATGTACGACTTGTTGCATCCGTATTCCGTAAAGTTGCCCGTTGCTGTCTCATCTTCCTCGAGTGGCGCTGCCTATGCACTATGCAGCCAGTTGGGTTTGCAGACATCCCATCATGTTCAAACCTCTTTCTTCTTCTTTACTTTAACCAACCATCATCGCGAGGAAGCACTGGGCATACGCCAGCCCGGGGTGCCACGCCGCCGGTGCCTCGCATCGCTGTTCTGCGGAAGAAGAAGCGTTCCAGTCTTAACACCGTTGATCATGTTCTCTCGCCCACGTTCGATTCGCCGCTCCCTCATCCCCGTCGAGTCCGCATCCTTCCTACCCTCCTCATTCGTCCATTGTATCTTCGCGTGGCGCAGGGATTCAGACCAGTCCCCCCTCAGATCCGTTCGAGTGATACGAAAGAGTCATTGACGAGACGGACCACCATTCCCGACTCCCGAGGATGCTGAATATGATGCGCCAGCTCCACCTCATCAGGTCAAGTTTCTCGAGGCTGGCAGGACGACGCATATATCGCATCTAGAAACACCCTCCGTACAAACGCCTCAACAAACCGCAGGGAGTCGTTTGCTCGTCGCTAGTTTACCCGTCCATTTTGCCAATGTCCTCATCCTCAGGACTGTCAGGACTGATATCAACATTAGTTCAAGGTGCAAATACTGCTGTTTCTGCTCTCGTGTCCTCGAGGGCTGCCTCACATGCGCCGATCCGGTTTCTCGCGTCGCCGCCCCAAGGACAACTCATGGTCACAGCACTAGGCGCGCAAGTGATCGGCCGTCGTCGAGCACGGCGTCACTGCACTTTCCTGCCCCCGCGATATGCAGGAATCCAAGCGTCAGGCGACAGAACAGATTCCGTCAGTCGATTATTTGCTCACGCTGGGTAGGGAGACGCCCCGGGATTAATTGCTGGAGTTACATCATAGCAGAGCTAAATGATTTACTAGTAAATGGCGAGCGAGTCCTCGAATTTCGTGTTTACTTAGCATTGCGAATTAATTAGAATATGATCCATTGCTATAGGCTTCATGAACAAGGAACAACAGAGTCTTCCAGTCTTGTTGTGAACTGGGAGCCACCATATATATGAGGAGTATTAAAATGTAATGGGCGAAGTTGAATGTTTTGCAAAAGGGGACTGCGTGCAAGATCGCATTTGAGGCATATGAAATGTTTTGAGTCCGTAGCCTCATCAAGGGGGTGTCATCTCAGTGTTTCTGACTCCCTCAAATTAATTTTAATAATTTATTGGCGGCTTCGAGATGCCCACACCACAATCGGGTATTGCCGCACTTCGCCCGTTACAGACCATATGATGCTGCTCAACTGCTGGGTTCTTGGAGAAGACGTTGAGAATGTCTTTCAGGTCGAAATGCAGGATAATGCAACTACGTTCACTCTGAGGGATGCAATCAAGAAGAATGGGGGACGTGCGGTCAGGGACGTCGGAGCCGGCGATCTTCGTATTTTGCAGGTGAGCAAAGTGCGACACATAATCCGCCTTTATTGATTTGTGGCGACACATTTGTAGCTCAGAGTTCCCCTCTCACAAGAAGAAATGCGTGCCACACTTGGGAATCTCAGTAGGAATGCGGAAGTCCCGAACTCGATCAAGCTGGGCCCCATGGAGACCTTGTCCCAGCACGTCTCTGAACTTCTGATCCAAGCGCACCCATTGAAGCTTCATGTGGTTGTTCGAGTTCCCACACACGGTGGGCACTAATCCCTCAACCTACTGCTAACACTGCTAACGTGCCCGATGCTGCGTAACGAGACAATAGGGTCACCGGGTGAGTAATTATCGCATCACTTCTCATTTGGCGCAATAACACAGAAATCCACAGAACAAGGTGACGCGTTTTGCAATCGTCCATCAATTGCAACTGCATAGTCATGGTTACTCACTTTTATCCTGGCAGAGGTTCTTGAATCGTATAGTCTCACCCGAGAATATCTATGGGGTCAAAACAGGTTTGAAATCCGTAAAACAGATGAGGGAGACTGCACCGTGCTCGACCTCACACGCATACCACTTGAGCGACTTAACTGTCGAAGTATTCCATTGCTCGTCGTTCGCAAGGAGTACCAGCTTGCCTATGATACCATATGTGAGCGGGCGAAATCGACCAGAGCTATTTACCTGGTCACCGGTCAGCCTGGGATTGGTACGCCCGGTTGGTCCTACCCTCTGGGACATCAACTGATTTTACTCGACAGGGAAAACATTCTTCCTGTTGTACCTACTTGCCCGTCTGCTGCAGGAGAAGAATGTCGTCGCCCTCCAGATCGGCCCCGACTCTGTTATTCTCTTTGATGAGCATGGCATACACCCGCGTGGTGCAACATTACGTACCACGAAACTTCCACGTGGTGCATGGGCCCTATCTGACTCATATGGCACCGAGGAGGTTAATCCTTGCCCGGCCTTTCAATTTTCGACTGCACATCTCGTACATACCAGCTCACCCGCCAGGAACCGTTGGAAGAGTTGGATGGGCAAACTCAGTGGTATCAGATTCGTGATGGATGTATGGCCCGTTGACGAGCTTAGAAAGTTGCTGTATGTTAGATAGAATCATCTGCCCCATTCTCCACTGACACTTCTGCACTAGTGCTCTCGGTGGCAAAGGCAATGTCGATCGCGGGTTGGATCTCCGTTCGAAGTATGGGCCAAACATCAGGCTCATCGGTGATATTATCGAAGATGCTGCGAGTGAGGACAGTTTCCGTGAGGACATCAAGGCCGCCGCCCGGGATTGCGCTGATCAATTTCCCGATATACTTAACAACCTGAATGACCTCGACTTTGGTTCCGAAGTTCCATCAAGGATATTTGCTGTTCGGCCTAGTAGCCCAGGATCGCGACTGTCTATTCTAACAATCCCGACACCTTTTCTCGCTGGCACTCTTGGCATTGCTCTGTCGCGGAAATTTGCAGCCGATCGTCTTAGCATCTTCAGAATGCTTGATGGATACTCGACTCTCCGCAGTGCCGCAGGATGGATCTTTGAAATGCATGCTCATGCCGTCGTCTCTGACCCAACCCGTCGCGGTCTCCCAATATCCACTCGATATGGTATCGTGTCATATCATCTCCCCCCTCCACAGCGGTTCATATCAGGCCCTACTGCCCTGAGAACTGTACAAAAACCATTTAACTTTTATTGGCGGCCTCAAGAACCCAACTTTCCGGGTCTTGATGCATTGATTCGTGTCGGCGACATGGTATGGGGATTGCAGTACACGATAGGCCAAACCCATAGAGAAGCTACCAGCGGCTTGACTAAAGCTCATGAAATCATGAATCATAAAACGGGAGTTCGGTGGTGTCTAGTTATACTTGGTGCAACGCAATCTGACGCCGAACGTGTACGGAATCATGGTACAATGGTGACTGGCGACTGGGCAACTGTGCCGGTATATGCAGGTGCAGTTGTAATTGGGAGTGTGACTGAACCTCAGCTCCAGGATGTCGTTGATAAAGTGAGTAAAACAACGATAACTCACAAACCAGGAATTAACCTGTGAAGTGTGAACAGATCTATGAACCAATGGATGAATCCTGATTGTAGTTTCTGGTAGCTTGGTTGTGGGTGTAACGGTGGGCACCAGCGTGGCCACATTAGGCCAACACTTATACAATCCTTTTGCTCTTCCTACCTACCGTTGATAAATAAATGCGTTGTATGACAGAAGGGCAACCCAGTGCCTCGGCACAAATATATGCCAATACTGATCGATGTCGCCGAAAGAGCCAATTCTGTCTCCCCGCGCTGCTGAGCTTAAAGCTCAAGCCAATGACTTGTTCAAGTCAAAGTGAGCGGCATTTTGGAAACTCTCATTGTCAGGTATTTGCTGATGCCACTACCGGATGTAGCTTGATGCTGACTGGGATAAAGCCCACACTGCGTTTTTTGGTATCAGTTGTCAAGGCTGCAGACAGTATGAGAAGAATTGAACTTCCGTAGGGCTGACCGCAGTATCCCCTGCCCGGGTGATTGACCCCTCACGACTCTGAAAATATACGGTGCCTTGGCGCAGTGAATGAACGTGGCTCTTTGATCTGGCAAGTTCAACTCACGAGCTGAATCCTCCGGTCAAGGAGGAATCGCATACGTCCCCCATCCAGGACGCGCGCGCTCGTCCCTGTTTGGAAGCAAGTCCACTCCATCCACCTGCTTAAATGAATCTTGCGATCCTGTGCTCCTCCACCTCGCCGACTCTCTCGTCCGCCACTCTGCCCCGCAAGGATTCTCGGCACCATAGCAACCCCGCAGCTTGACACTGAGCGGCGATGCAGCTGCTCGATTCCAGCCATCGATACCAGCCGTCTGACACCCCAGGTCGAGTCGACGCTGCGGATTGCCCCACTTGAAACTGCAGTCGATGTGTGTGCGATTTGTTGTATCCGTATTCCGTAAATCCACCCGTTGCCGTCTCATCTTTGTTGGGTGTCGCTGCCGATGGTCTAGGGTTTGCAAACATCCCACATCACGTTCAAGCCTTTTTTTCTTCTTATTTTCTTCTTTATTTTAGCCAACCATCATCGCGAGGAAGCACTCGGCATACGCCAGCCCGGGGGTGCCGTGCCGCCAGTACCTCCGCATCGCTGTTCTGCGGAAGAAGTGTATCCAGTCTTAACATCGTTGACCATGTTTCTTGCCGAGGTGAGATTCGCCGCCCATGGGGTCGCCCTCTACTTCTCTGTCCCGGGCGAAGGCCGTTCGGATACACAGGGTATCACTACGCCTGAGAAACAATCTCATCGAAACTCGCTCCCCGCGCAGCGCACTTCCTTTCACCTTTTTCAATCGCCACCTCATCCTCGTCGAGTCCGCATCATTCCGATCCCCCTCATTTGTTCATCGTGGTGCAGGGGTTCGGACTAAGTCCCCCCTCCGATCCCTTTCGAGTGATACGAAAGGGTCATTAACTGGACGGACACACCATTCCCGAGGATGCTGAATATGATGCGCCGTCTCCACCTCATCAGGCCAAGTTTCTCGAGGCTGACAAGACGACGCATATATCGCATCTAGAAACAACATCTGTACAAACGCCTCAACCAACTGCAGGGAGTGTCATTTACTTATCGCCAGTTTCCCCGTCCTCAGGACTGATATCAACATTAGTTCAAGGTGCGAATACTGCTGTTTCTGCTGCCGTATCATCAAGGGCTGCCTCCTAGTCCCCGATCCGGTCTCTCACGTCGCCGCCCCCAGGGCAACCCATGGTCACAGCACTAGACGCGCAAGTGGCCGTCGTCGCGCACGGCATCATTGCACTCCCTGCCCGGCCAAGTGCGGCAGTACCCGATTGTGGTGTGTGGGCCATCCCGTTCTTAGTCTCGTGACCAGACCATCATTAAAATGACGGTCTGGTAAAATGGGGAGAGCCGTTGAATTGACCGAATAGACCAATCAGAAAATTCATTGTAATTACGTAAAACTACTTTTGTAACCCTCCCAAATTGCCATCTTGTACCTACATGATATCGGAACGCTATTTTATCCACTCTACTACTGTGTTATGCTTCTGGTGCGCTGAAAAATGAGATTGACGGCAAGGCTTACTGTGCGTCGCATCGTCCATATTCGGACTCACTCATCAGTGCCCCAGCGTTCCGAGCCTGCCCCCCAGGGGTGTCTACTCGCAGGTTGGGCGGTGGGTAAGGCGCAAGTGCGCAGAGCGGGCTCACCGCCGCACCACGAGCCACGCACCCGTGGCACTTCGTCCGTTGCATTCTTTCTGGGAGACACGCGATCCCCAGAGCGATGTCCCGCTGGCAAGGCGGAAGCGTGGAAGCGTGGACACTTCCACCTGCGCCCCCTGCGTGACATTGCGCGTGGGGTGCTTTAGGTGGACGTTGGGTGCCGTGATGTCCTCGAGGCACTCCCATAGTCACCGAGCGCTGAAGGCCGAAGGTCGAAGATGTTTTTTTCTCGGTAGCAGAGGGGCTCGTGGGCTCAGGTGAGATCTGGTAATACGCTGCCAGAAGTGATTCGAGAAGGGGTCCCTGTCATAAAGGAAGTTAGATCAATGTTTTTGCCTCGAATCATCCTTGGTGCTACTGATGATATACGTGGCCGAGACCTTGGTAATAAGCAAAGTACTTGAGAGTGTGATTGAGAGTGGCGTCGCGTTGTGCTGCTGGTGGAAGCTTCAGAGCATGTGTAAATGGTGTGACAACGGATGCGATTGAATTATTGGGCTGTGACGATCGCGGAGGTAATATGCTGAGCATAGGGGACATAGCATGCGTGTGCCGAGGCGTCACTAACGAAAGCGAGCACCGCAGGTGGCACGGCACTGTCTAGTACTCAATTAGCTAGGAGACAAGGCCAACTTCGGGGTGTATGATCTTGACATTGCTGGTCAAAGCAGAACTTTAGACAGCATTAATATCGGTGTCATGCAGTGGCTTACTACGTGGTTGAGATGTGCATAGACATGGGCGAAAGATGTCCTCAGATCGCCGTCTTGCCCTTGTTTACAGCGCCGCCCAGTAGGCATTAGGAGGGTGGGAGCTGCAGGGCCTGCGCCGACTTGCTGAAAGCCCTGCGGGGGCAGGAGTATGAGCGGGGAAGGGAGCGCGATGATTCTATCATAACGGTTTCTGATTGGTCTATTCGGTCAATTCAATGGCTCTCCCCATTTTACCAGACCGTCATTTTAATGATGGTCTGGTCACGAGACTATCCCGTTCTCGAAGC
>Ga0307508_10001833_pt1 | contig 23527 bp, 15 predicted proteins | sample 9_EM_MG_FD_203089 | JGI IMG/M metagenome (GOLD analysis project Ga0307508, IMG submission 203089) | Populus trichocarpa ectomycorrhiza microbial communities from riparian zone in the Pacific Northwest, United States - 9_EM | ecosystem: Host-associated > Plants > Roots > Unclassified | place... | reverse complement strand
CTCGGGCTTTTTGACCTTCTCGGTCGCGAGCAAGGCAATTTCTTTGAACTTGGCAGCGCGGTCCGCGCCCGAGTCGAGCGCTTCGGCTTCACGACGCGAGAGCGAAATCAGCTTCTCCCAATCGCGACGCTTCTCGTACATTTCGCGCAAGTAGCGAATAGCCGTCGGATTGTTCGAATCGACGTCGAGCGCCTTCTCGAAGGCGCGCACCGCTTCCGCCTGATTGGCGAATTTGTTGACGTAAAGATCGGCGGCCTTCAGGTAGTAATCGGCGCGCTGCGACGGATCGGCAACGGCGTCGCCGAGCAGAATCAGCGTCTTGACGTAGTCGTGGAAGCGCTTGGCACTTTCTTGCTGAGCGAGCTTCTCTTTGAGATCGGCGATCAGCGCAGGGCTGCCGTCACCGCCGGGAGGACCTGCGGGAGCCGCAACTGCTGGCGCAGCCGCTGCGGCTGGCGCAGCCGGCGCAGCCGACACTTCGGCAACGGGAGCCGGCGCAGGCGTTGGCTCAGGCGCCGCGACTGGCGCCTCACTCACGCGAGCTGCCGGCTTGCCGCTGGCTTGCGCCGCGGGCGCGGCCGCGCTGCCGACCTTTTCGCCGATCTGTGCTTCGAACGCGACCAGCGCCGGATGCTGCGGATCGACGCGCGACAGCCGCTCGAAGAAGCGCCGCGCGCGGATCAAATCACCGCGCTCGCGCCACGCGAGCAGACCCGCGTTGGCCAGCAAGTACGCGCCACGTCCGTCGAGTCCAGCGCGATCTGCGAGCTCGTCCGCCAGACGGATCACCGCCTCGTAGTCCCCGCCCTTGGCCCCGTACGCGTCCTTCAAGAACGTGAAGGCCGGCTCCAGCGTCGAGTCGAGGCGCAGCGCATCTTCGAACAGTTGGGCGCTGACTTCGGCGTTTTGGTGCCGCACGGCCCAGCGCGCGCCGAACACGAAGCCGAGCGCGGCCTTGCCTTGCGCGTCGCTGACCGCCTTGAGGCTTTCACGCTGCGTCTCGAGAATCTGCTCGGTGCGCTCGCTGTCGACGAGCAGGCCTTCGTAGATGGCCGCCGCTTTGACGTTCGTCGGATCTGCCGCGTAGGCCTGCGCCAAGATGCCTTCGAACTCGGTCGGCGCAAAGCGACGCGCGATGCGCGATGCGCGAATGAAGGCGTCCGACTTGCCCGCAGCCGAAGACGACTCGTGAGCCGCACGGAGCAGCTCGCCGACGCGATCTTGCCAGTCTTTCGCACTGGCTTGCACGTCAGCCAGACGCTCAGCGGCGTCGTTCGGCGCGCCGTTAGCGCTTTGCAGCGCCTTGGCGTAGGCCTCGGTGGCGCGCTCGTAGTCGCCGGCGTCGCACAGCACGTCGCCAAGCTCACGGAACAAGTTCAGGCGCGCTTGCGGGTCTTGCGCGCTCTTCAGCTGCAGCTCGAGCAGCTTCTGAACCATGTTCAGCTTGCCGAGCTCCCAGTAAATGCTGCGCGCCTCACCCAGCGCTTCGATCAGCGCAGGGTTGAGCTTGAAGGCATCTTGGAAATGTTTGAGGGCACGAACGCCTTGCAGGAACTGCCCGTAAAGGACGCGTCCAAGCCGCAAATGCAGGTCGGCTTTTATGGTGCCGTCCTGGGCCGCTGCCAGGCCCTGCTCCAATGCTTCGGCGAGCCCCTGCCAGTCGTGGTGGCTCTCTAGCTGTTTCAGACGCTGCTCAAGATCCATGCTGCTGCCTCGGACAAGCTACATAGAGCGAAGCTCGCGATCGCCTAATCGCGACGCGAGCCTCGGTTCCATCAACGCACATTCCTCTGTCTCGGAGGCGGCACGCGCCGCCCCCCTCCGCCGAAATGAGCCGGAGTGGACGAAGTCCACGGAGGCCTACGGCCCTCGCAAAGCGAGCGAGCGCCGAAGGCGCGGTGCATTCGGCTGAGCCCTCCCCCACGCGACGGCGAAGGAAGGAGCCAGGCCGCAGAATTCATTGCCCCAACGAACCGTGGGTTGGCCAAATGGTGGTTCGACTGGGCGCTCACTGACCCAACTTTTGGATCAACGATGCCGTCTGCTCGCACTGCTCTTTCCACTTGGCGGCATTGCCGCTGCGGCAAGTGCGCTTCGTGAACTGATTGAGCAGACGCAAAGCCTTCTCTTTCTGAGGCGGCTCCATGGCGGCATAAGTGCTGCCCAAGTTGAACGCCGCGTCGGGGTGAGAATCCTCCCCGACGAACTGCTCGGCCTTCTCGACCGACGCCAACTGCGCGGCTTGGTCTCCGCGCATTTCGGCCGCCTTGGCTTGCAGAATGCAGAGGTTGAAAAGGCCTCCGTTGTTCTTCGGTCCCGGCGGCACCACGCGCAGACCTTCGGTCGCCACTTGGTCCGCCTCTTTGTAGAGCTTGTACGTGAGGTACAGGTCGGAGAGCGGACCGTAGAAGAAGGGTTTGCTCGAGTCGTGCTCGATCGCCTTCGTGTAGTTTTCGACCGCCGACTGCTCGTCGCCCGTCATTTCGTAGGCTTCGCCCAGCTGGTGGTAGCACTCAGCCAAGTTCGGATCGCGCTTGATGCACTCCTTCAGTGGCTCTTTTGCTTGCTCGTAGGCATCCGGGTTTCCGCCTTCGGCTTGCATCAAAAGGGCGTTGCCGCGCTTGTACCAGTAGTTCGCAAAATCCGGAGCGACCTGGACGGCGCGCGAGAGGGTGGAGGCCATCTTCTCCCAGTCCTCCTTTTTCTCGTAGGCCACAGCCAGCTTCCACAAGATGCGGTGGTTGGTGGGGTCGAGCTGCGAGGCTTGCTCGTACTTTTGAATCGCACCCTCGACGTTGACCTTGACGGCCTGGTCACCCTCGTTGGCGAGGTTCACGGCCTCGATGTGATCGCGGCTGCACCCGCTCAACGCGAGCGACAAGCCGATGGAAACGAGACCAACCTTCATGAGCTTTTGGAGTGTCATCGCGGGCATTCCTCTATGTGACGCAATCCCAGAATAGGAGGCGCGGGCAGCAATCATGCCGGGCGCGTGGGCCGCCAAGCGCTCAGGACTTCAAGCGACTCGATTCTGAGGCGAACCAGCCTCGATCCGGGGCGATTTCCGGACCTCGAAAGAGCGATGAGCATAGGCGGACGCCCCCCATGGAGTAAAGCCGCATCGTAAGCGAAAACGCCCGCGATTTTCGGCAGCTTGCCCCACACTGCCCTCGCCTCCGGTCCGAGCGAGCAGCGAGCAACGCCTCCCTGTTGTTTCGTTCTCGCGCTCGTTCGCGACAAAAGCGAAACGGCGCGTGCGGTGGAACCGACACGCGCCGTAACGCCCGCGTAGATGTCTGATCAGCCCGGTGCGAGCATGATCGGATACACGACGGTGACGATACCGCCTTCAGGCTGCGGGAAGCTGAGGCCGTAGAACGCCGAGAGCACGCAGCTTACGACACCGCTGTCGGGCAAATCCGACCCGCCGTTCGAAACGTTGGAGACGGCTCCGTCGCGTCCGATCACGAAACGCGCCGAGACGCGCCCTTCAAGGTTCGGGTTGCGACCGAGGCCCTGCTCGTAACACATGCGGAAGCGACCGAAGTTCTGGCGCACGATGCGCTGGATGACTTCCGGCGGCAGGCGCCCGCTGACCGTGGTCGCACCCATGCGCACCTTAGGCGCCTTGGTCTGATGCGAACCGCCCAGGCGACCGTGACCGGCACCGAACCCCTGACCGGTACCGACGCCAGCGCCGTGACCGAGCGTGCCGATGTTGCCGAGACCGATACCTTCACCGCGGCCACCGCCGCCTTCGCCGATACCCGAAAGGCCGAGACCACCGGCTCCGAAGGCATCGCCGATCTCGTCGCCCCACATGTTGCCGCGGGCGCTGATCTCGTCTGAGCCGAGGGACGTGTCGCGACCCCACGGAGCGGTCGGCGCGTTCGGATCGCCGGCAGCGCCGGTATTGAGCAGACCGATCATGCCGAACTCGGTTGCCTCACGCAAAGCCGCCTGACGAGCCAGGTGCATATCCTGGTTGTCCTTGGGACCCTGCACCGCGTAACGCTTGTTGGTGGCTTTGGTCGTGGGGTTACCCATCGACCCTTCCTCACCCTTGGCGCGGGTGCCGGTGCCGCCTTCTTTGTTGTCCGAGTTGTCCTGGACGACCTCGGTCTCTTTCTCTTCTTGTTCACGCTCAGCCGCAGCCTTCAGGTACTGCTGCATTAGGTAGAGCGCGTCCTTGTCGAGCTCTTCGTCGTCCGTGAGGCCCATCGGCGGCACGAAGAACGCCATCGCCGCGAGCAGGCCGCCCACGGTAAGGAACGAAAGGCCGAAGTACATGGCCACGGCCCAATCGAAGTTGGTGCCGACGCCGTGTTTGATCGGTTTGCCGGCGTTGACAGCCGCAACCTGGAACACGAAGTCGCCGAGCTCGACGCGAGCTTTCGAACCGCCCGGGAGTGAGAGCTGATGCCCACCGGAAAGCTCGGCACTCGGTTGGGCGCGCGCACGCGCTTCGTCGAGTGTCATCTTCGGCTGGCCCGGAATCTCGACGGAGCCCCTGGCGCCCGGCGGAATGACCAGCGCCACCGAGGCGCGATCACCCGTCACGATCGGCAGGCGCGTCGTCCCGAGTCTTTCGCTCGGAATGAAGAAGTCGCACGCAAAGTTTTTGCCCTGCTCTTCGCCCACGTAGAAATTGCGAGGCGGCGTGAGGTGCGAGACGTGCAGCACGTTCGTGCCCCACAGCACCATCACCTCGACGGATGCCAGATGCGCAACCTCGACCTCGTCGAGGCTCACGTCCGGCCCGCTCTTCACCATCGTGTAGGTGTAAGTGCCGGGCGCGGCGTCGTCAGCCACGTGCAACTGCTGCTGTTGACGCGCGGCGGCGGCGCCGGCGGCAAACGGATTGCTCGAAGTTGCGAACGGATTGCTGGCCGCGGCGAACGGGCTCGAAGCCGAGGCAGAGGCAAACGGATTGGGCGCGGCAGCAAACGCCGGCGCAGCGGGCGGCGCAGCTTCGACTCCGGCGGCTTCGGCGCTCTCGAGGATGATCTTGGTGTCGCCCACCTGAATTTGGTCACCGACGTGCAGCTTGCACTTATTGACGCGGGCACCGTTCACCATCGTGCCGGGCTCGTTACCCAAATCGATGAGCGTGATGTCCTCGGGACCGGCTACCTCGATGACCGCGTGCATGCGCGACGCCAGCTCGTCGTCCACGCGCAAGTGGCTCTTCGGATCTTTGCCGACCTTGACGATGTCTTGCGTCACCGTCTCGCGCCGCGTCAGTTGATCAGCCTGGTAGAGCGCAAACGTTAAAACAGCCTTTGCCATCTTGCTTTCTCAGTCTCGGGATTGGTCAGCGGGTGAGGCCCCGCGCTCGGAAAAATTGATTGAAGAGCTGGCGCGACTCAGAGGTTCTCGACGGACTTGAGCATCTCGTCCACGAACTGAATGCGCGGCCGAATCAGCGTGGTGCGCGCCGCGCGAGGACGAACACGAATCGTGGCGTCGTTCGGTCCAAAGCCACCTGCGCTGAGCGGGTCGTCATCGAACTCGTAGCCATAACCGTCGGCCTTGTCGCCGGCAGGCTTGTCGCCCCCCGCCGCTTGCGCGAACGCAGCCCCTGAAGCCAGGAATGCCGCAAGACCGACTGCAACCGAAACGATTCGAACGCGCTTGGACACCATTACAGCCTCCTCAGAACTTTCCACAAATATTTACAGTAGCATTGTAGCGGCGGGGACCTGGGGTCGTCAATTGCTCAATCGCTCGCCCTGGAAGCGATGAGGTTTTGCGCAGAGCCGATGCCTCGGACATCGGCTCCCGACCTAAGTTCCCAAGTTTTCTTCTCGATGCTCACTTTTTCCCAGCGGCCGGCGCGGGTGCCGGTGGCTGAGCGGCCTTGTCGCCAGCCGCGGGCGCGGCGCCCTTGTCACCTGCTGCCGGCGGAGCGGCAGCCTTGTCTGCTGCAGCCTTGTCGGCTGCATCCTTGGCCGCGGCGGCTTCTTGCTCCTTGGCCGCCTTCTCGGCTTCGGCCGCGTCCTTCTCGGCGACGGCACCTTCCTTGATGAACTTGATGGTGTCGTCGATGTCCGAGCTGCGCTCCTTCGAGCGCTTCACGGCAGCGGCAAAGTCGGCGTTGTCCCCAGCCTTGGCTACGAAGTCGCGGTATTGCTGGGCGGCCTTTTCGAGAGCCGGAATCGCGGACGGACCTGCGGCACGCTTGGCTTTGAACTCGTGCGTTAAAATGGCCTCGTTGTAATAGGTCTCGGCACGAGCAGCGTCGATCTTCTTGGCTTCGTCGAGCTCGGCCTGCGCCGAGGCGACCATCTTCTCCCAGTTCGAGTCGTCGATCTGGCCACGTAGTGCCAGCGCGAGACCCAGATGCGCCTCGAACTCCTTCGGCCGGAGCTTGAGCGCGTCGCGGTAGGCCTTCTCGGCTTCATCGTAGCCGCGGAAAGACAAGCTCACCGCGGCGTAGTTCATGTGCGCTTCGAAGAACTTCGAGTCGAGCTGACGCGCCCGGCCGAACTCCTTTACGGCACCGTTGAAGTTCTTTAGCTGAACTTGGATGAGTCCGGTCGTGTTGTGGATCGGCGCGTAGTTCGGGTTTTTGCGCTGGGCTTGCGAAGCCACCAAAGCTGCCAAATCAAGCTGTTGTTCGTCGACATCGACGCCCTTGACGCCGGACACTTCCATGCCGCGCCGACCGCGCTTGCCCTTCTTACCCGAAGCGCCTGCCTTGGCCTTGGCTTGCTCGAGGTAGTAAACCGCGAGCTGGTTGAAGGCGGGCATGTAGCTGTCGTCAATGGCCAGTGCGCGCTGCAGATTGCGCTGCGCTCGCTCGAGGTCGTTCTTACCGTCGCCATCGGCCTGATCGCTGCCGCGCTCCATTTGCAGCGCCGCGAGCGCCACGAGGCCCTCGACGTTTTGGAACTTGGCGTCGCGGATGATTTGGTCAAGCTTGGTGATGGCCGAGTCGATGTCGCCAGACTTGGAGTAGTCGTAGAGCGCCAGCTGCGCCTTGGCGCGGTGGAAGCTCGGGTCAGCCTTGAGCGTGTCCTCGAACTTCTCGCGCGCGTCGGTGTCCTTGCCGCAACGCTGATAAGCCAGCCCCGCGTTGTAGAGAGCCTCGGGGAACTCGGCCTTGGCGTCCGACTTCTGGGTACTGGCGGCCTTGGTGAAGGAGTCAGCCACGCTCGAGCAAACGCCCTCGGCCCAGTCCTGCTTCTTGTCGTGGTCGACGAACTGATCGAGCGCGCCGTCGAAGGTCGAGGCGGCTTCCTTGCTGACGCTGACCCCGGCAGCAGCCTTGCGGCCGCTGTCCTTTTCAGCGGACAGCACGGGCTTGCCGTTGACCATCGTCGGTCCACCGCCGCAAGCGCCGAGCGAGGCCGCCAGACCTACGAGCGCGATTCCGAAAAAGCACTTCGTCATCATCACGCTCCTCCTTCCTTCTTCTTGTCGTCCTTCTTCTTGTCTTTGTCGTCGCCGTTCGAGTCGTCAGCCTTCTTCTTCTTGTCGGCCGGCTCGACGCTCTGCACGACCATCGGCTCGCCGCCGATGCGCAGCGGGCTGCCCTGCTCGCGCAGCACGCTGTTCACGCGGTTCGGAGAACCGCGGAACTCGTCGACGACGTGGAACTCGCTCTTGTAGTTGTCGGCCAGCCACACCTCGCAGTTGCGGCTGAACTCGTCGAAGTACTGGTACTTCACGGAGTAGCCGAGGCAGGTGTTGTAGGCGCCCTTGGCTTGTTGCTTCTGCGGTTCGGAGGCTTCGTCGAGAGCACCGTAGTAGGCGGTGCGAATCTCGTAGTCCTTCTTCATGGCATCCGGAATCGGAGCCGCGCGGAACTCCTTGACGAACTTGCCCCACATGTCGCCGACGCGAGAGCCGGCAGCGATGACCCACTTCGGCGGCGGCACCGGCTGCAGGTTCACGATCTTGACGTACTCGGCCGAAGCCTCGTCGATGAGCGGTCGCTTCTTGCCAATCCAGTCCTTGACCTTGGTCTGGATGTGCTTGAGCACGAGCTCCTTGGTGCCGGGGCCCTTGTACTCGGGGAAGGGGATCTTATCGACCTTGGCTTTCTTCTGTTCGGCGAAGAAGAACAAGGCCTCGCCCACGGCTTCGAGCGCGCGACCCAAGCGGCGTTGCTTGGCGCCCGCATCCTCGTCGGCGATGCCTTCAATCGAAGCCACCGACGCCTTCGGATCCTTCCAGAGATCACGCACGGCCGCGAACTCTTTGGCCGCGCCAGGCGCCTTTTCTTGCTGGACGAAGGCGCGACCCATCAGTGCGTGGGCCTGGGCGCGCACGTCGGTGGTGGCTTTCGTGTCGATGAGCTTCATCGACCCGCCGAGCCGCTTTTCGACGTTGTTCCAGTCTTTCTTCTCGCCGTAGTGAGCGGCGATGGCGAAGGCGATTTGCGCCGTCTGCGTGGGCTTCTTGTTGCCGTAGTACTTGTTGAAGTTGTTGGCGTCCTTGATGGCCTGATCGTCTTGCCCGATACCTAGACGGAGGACGACGGCGTCGCCCAGCGCTTGGTCGGCAAACTCGCCCTTGAAGGCCGTCGCGTCGCAGTACTTCTCGAAGAAGTCCGACGCCTTGTCGTAGACGGCGATGGCTTGGTAGTTACCTCCCACCTCGTACAGCGCCTTCTTCGCTAGCGGCGAATCTTGGAGGCCGTAGCTCTTGTTGAGCAAGATGTTCAGGCGAACGGAGATGGCCTTCGCTAGCAGGCGCGCGGCCTGATAGGCCTTGGCCATGTTGTAGACGATCTCGTCGGCCTTCTCGCACTGCTTCGGCTTCTCGCCCTTGCTGAGCGGGGTCTCGCAGTAGGTGCGCCACAGGTCGAGGTACGCTTCCGCGCCCTTCTTGTAGGTGTCGAGGCCTTCTTTGTAGTTACCCTTGTCGGAGAGACCGTCGGCCTTTTCGACCAGCTTCTGTGCCTTGAGGCGCATGATGTCGAACTGGATGCGAGTCAGGGTCTCGCATTGCTCCTTGTTGTCTTCGAACTTGCTGCCTTTGCAGTAAAGCTCGAGGAACACGGGCACGTCCTTGGCCATGTCGTCGAAGCAGCTGGGGCGCGGAGGTTCCGCGCGGCTGCCGAGCACGTTGACCGACTCGAGGTACAGCTGGGCGGCGAAGATGCCGGCGTCTTTGTCGGCGTGGTTGATGGCCACATCACGGAACGCGAGCGCCGCTTCCTCCCAGTGCTGCGACTCGAAGTAGGTGCGCGCCCGGGCGTACTTGACCTCGACGTACTGCTCTTCGGCTTCCTTGTCGCCCTTCGGCGGGGTGATGTAGCAGACGTAGCGATTGAAGGCCGTGACCATGCCCTGCTGTACGCTGGTGAAGGGCTTGGGCTTGAACTTCTCCCACTCGCCCTTCTTGGCCTGCTGATCCTTCTCGTCGGCGCCAGTCGGACCAAGTCCCTTGGACTTGCGATCCGAGTCGCCCTTGTACATCTGGTCGTACATCTTCTGGTAGCAGAGCACCGAGGCGTAGGCGGCTTCGGCAGCCTGACCACCCTTCGGATCTTCCGCGACCACGGCGTCGAACGCCGGCCCGCACTCGTCCCAGCGCTGCTGGAAGTAGAGCAAGTCCGCCATGGCGTACTTGATCTTGTACATCGTGGGCCAGTCTTCCTTCACGATGCGCGGGAACTGGAACTTGGCGAAATCTGCCGTGGTGAAGCTATCGGCGACCTTCTTGTAGAGGTACGCCGCCAGATCCATCGTCTTCTTGTCGCCGGTGCCGCGGACGCCGCCGGTGCCGACGGCCTCGAGATGCCAGCTCATCGCCGTCTCGGCCAAGAGCTCAGCCGTCTTGTTGGCACACTCCCCCTTCTCTTTGTCGGGGTTGCCGCTCTTCATGTAGTCGTTGTAGACGCGGACCTGCTGGTCCATCTCTTTCCGGACGCCTTCTTTGTCGCCCGACAAGAGCGCCTGCGTCGCGGTGGTGACCTGCCCCTGGTAGAAGCAGCTCTTCACGCCGGCGTCGCGGCTCAAAAGATCGCGATACAGAACGATCGCTTCTTTGTAGTGACCGGTGTCGAGGTAGGCCATGCCCAGCTCGTTCAGCATGCCGACGGTCTTGACCTGCTCGCCGCCCTTGTCGCCGCTGACCGGCTTGAAGAAGTTGAACGCCTTGTCCGGCGCGCCGGCGACGGCGTAGACGGGGATCATGTCGCGACGCGCGGCCTTGGCCAGCTGCGCCGCGTTCGGCACGTCGGTGAACTGATCACCGTAGTCGATGACCTTCTTGAACTCGTTGAGGGCGTTCGGGTAGTCACCCTTGTTCCAGTGAACGTAGCCGAGCTTGTAACGGGCGTAGCCGTACTGCTTGTTGTTCGGCGGCGGGTACTTGATGACCTCTTTGTAGGCGGCCGCAGCTAGGTCCCACTTGGATGGGTCCCCTTGCGCTTCTTGGAAGAACAGCTCACCGAACGCCAGGTAGGCGTAGGGGATGTAGGTCGACTTGGGCGCCTTCTGAATCAGCTCGAAGTAGGTCGCACGCGCGTCCTTGAGGTTGCCACCCTGCTCGTACTCGTAGGCCAGGTAATAAAGAACCTCGTCGAGCTTCGAGTAGTCTGGGTACTCGTTCTTCATCGACGTGTAGTAGTCGATGGCTTGTTTGCGGGCGGCCTTGACGATCTTCTCGGCTTGCACCGCGTCCGCCTTGAACTTGGCGGCAGTCGGCTGCTTCTTCTTGGCCGCGTCTTGCGCTTTGATGTCGGCGGCGATCTTGTCGCGCTGACCGGCGCTCTCGAGCTCGACGTAGGCCTCCGCCAGGCGCTTGGTGAGCTGCGGCCGATCCGCCGACTTCTTCGGCGTGCTGTGATACAGCCGCTCGAGGCCCGTAATCTCGGTGATGAGCAGCGCGCGAGCACGAGCCTGGAGCGCGCCCTTGCGCAGATCGCGCTCTGCGAACTTCTTGAGCTCGTCGGGGTTGACGGGCTTGACGTCGTCCTCGCGCTTCTTGACCTCGATGGGCGGCGGAGCGCTCTTGAAGGCGACCGCGCGCTTCTGCTTGGCGTCGAACTTGGCCGGACCTCCGGGGCAAGTCATGAGCGTCGTTTGCGCGTCTTTCGACACGCATTCGAGGCTCAGATCGGTGGGCTTGGCTTCGGGAACCGCCTGGGCCTGGCCGCTAATTAGCCAGACACCAAGCGCAGCAACAACGACGGAAAACGCACTCTTGTAGCTCATTTTCATCACCTTCCGCAGGCCGACTCGACCACCTGACGGTAGAAACCGAGCTCATCGCGCCAATACTCGCCGTTGAACGGCCAAATCACGTGCTCTTCGTCGGGCTTGACCACGCCGAAGATCTTCGCTTCCGCCTTGCTCACCTGATTGGTTTGCAGCTTCTCGTCGAGCAAGTTGCGCTGCGCGGCGGTGATGTCGATCAGGATCTTTTCACCGTTACGTAGATGCTCGTTGAGCTCGTCGACGTAGCGCTGGTAGCGCCCCAGAGCGAGCTCACCCGCTTGGCGCACGGCCAAGTCACGCGCCAGCTTGAGCGCGTCCGAAACCTCCATGCCGAGGCCCGAGCTTTGAAAGTCGGCGGGGGACTTCTTGAAGCGCTTCTCTTCTTCTTCGAGCAGCTTCACGTAGTCGATGTTGCGCAAGAGCTGGCGATCGGAGAGCGCGATTTCCACGATCGGTCTGACCGACGCCGGGATGTCTCCTTTGCCCTCGCGCACGTCGAGCAAGAACTTGAAGAACGCATCTTCGCGGTTCTCGCCCTTGTAGTTCTTGAGGATGCCCTCGAGCTGGTCGCGAATCGGTGTGTACTTCAGGTTAAACTTCGCCACGACCGTGGTGGCCGCGTCGTAGTTGCAGTTGGTGAAGTAAATGATCGCCTTCAGCACTTCCGACTCGGGGTAAAACGAGTTCGGGAAGTAAGGCGCGCCGAGCGTGTGGATGTTGCCGAGCGAGCGCGGGTAGTCGCCGGCCATGAAGTAGGCCCACGACTCCTCGAACAGCGCGTCGAGCCAATACTCACTGGTCTGATCGACCTGGTTCCAGTACTTGACCGCCGCCGACAGCTTCGTGCTGTTGACGGTCGGCGCGTTGGTCTCGGCGTCGAGCGTGATCGACGACGAGTAGTACGTACGCGCCATCGACAGGTACGCCAGATCGCGCATGCGGTCTTCGTCGTCGACGCCCTCGACGCCTTCGTCGAGCGCTTTTTCGATGCGCTGGAAGGCCTTCACGGCCGGCACTGCTTTGCGCAGCTGCACGTAGCTGACGCCCGTAAAGAACTGCGCCTTGACGTAGTACTCGCTGCGCCGATCGACCTTCTGAAACAGGCGGATCGACTCTTCGAACTGGCGGTTACGGTACTTGTAGCGGCCGAGCATGAAGTTCAGCTGCCAGTACAGGTCGCGCTGCTGAGCGTTGTCGAAGCGCGACAAGTCTTCGTCGTTGTACTTACCGACGCGCTCGATGATGTCGGCGGGCTCGGGCAGCTGCGTGGCCAGCTTGGCCAGCCACAGCAGCGTCTCTTTGAACTTCAGATGGTTCGGGTTGTCGGCGACGCCACTGAAGATTTGGTAGCTTGCCTGGTAGAACTTGAGGCGATAAAGCGCGATCGCCAAGAAGTACTCGGCGAGCTGCTTGTTGCCGGGGTCGTCGCCGGTCTCGCCGGCGCGCACGCGGTGCAGCGCTTGAGCGGCCTCGCTCCACTTCTCTTTGTCGAAAAGCGCCTTGGCCTGCGCGGCGGCTTCGGTGGGATTGCCGGCTACGACAGCGGGCGCCGCCTTGCCCTTCGGTGCGTCTTCGTCGAGGTCGATGTCGACGCCACCCTTCTTCGGCTTGGCCTCAGCGCCTGCGGCAGGCTTGGGCCCCTTGCCCTTCTTTGGCGGAGTGGGAGCATCGAGGTCCAAAACCTCTTCGGCGCGAGCAATGGTGGTGATGCCGAGCGAGCTCGACAAAACGGCTGTAGCCAGGATGCTGACCGCGACCAGGCGCTTTCGGAACATGTATCCTCGTTGGATGGGTGGAGAGGCACGCCCGCTCTTCATTTCCGGAGGGGGCACCGAACCCCGGGCTGAGAGGGGCTTCGGACGGGCTGGGGTCTCGAGACGAAAAAGCCTAATAACTACCGGTAGATACAACCCGCAGGGCTGCGGCATGTTAGATAGTGGCAGAAGGCGTTGTCAAGCGTAGTTGAAACTCGGTCACCTGATCTCCGTTGTTTGGTGCAACGCCGGAAAATTCGCGCCGCTCCGAAGTAGCGATCCCGATGAATCGAAACACGACGTCGGACGTAGCAATCGACTAGGCCGAGCGTCCGAAACGCGGCGAGGCCGCATGCTTGGGTGCCACTGGCGTCGCGCTGCGGTACGTCCCCTCCGCCTCGTTCTTTTCTCGGTCGCGCTCTCGGTGCTCGCTTTGACGAGCCGAGGCGACTAACTGGATAGCGGAGTGCGAACTTTCCGTAGTGAGCCAGAGGATTGCGAGCCGTGCGGCTTGTTTCGCGTTGACGGAATTCCTGGCGCTCGATTAGCGTGACGCGCAGGTACGCGGGCGACTGTTACGGCCAACGCTGCACACAGAAGCACACAAGGTTAGCGAGCAAGAATGACAAGGATGCCGACTGTTGTTTCATGGTCCGTCGCTCTCTTGCTGGGTCTGGCAGCGCTGGGTTGCACCCCCGGCGGCGTCGGCGACCCCTGCACGCCCGAAGACGAATATCAGCAAAATTTCAACGGCTTCCAGGTCACCGAGACCAACGTCGAGAGCCGTTCGTTCCAGTGCGAAACGCGCCTGTGCATGGTGAACCACTTTCAGGGCCGCGTGAGCTGTCGCATGGGCCAAGACCCGCCGTCGTTGGATGCGACGGGCAAACCGGTGGCGGGTGCCGGCTATCACCCCACGTGCTCGATTCCGGGTACCAAGCCCAGCCCCGACATCAACAGCCCCGACAACATCAACGTCGCGGTCAAAGCGCAACTGCAAGCTCGGCAGACCGACAAGGCAGTTTACTGCTCGTGTCGTTGTGATGGACCGGACAAGAACGCCAGGTATTGCGAGTGCCCCACGGGCTTCCAGTGCGAGCCGCTCGTCGCCAATCTCAAAATTGTCAGCGGCGGCGGCCAGCTCGCCGGTTCTTACTGCATCCGCGCCGGCTCCAAGTACGACCCAACGAACAGCGCCGAGCAGGACACCGGCCTCACCTGCAAGGACGCCGGCGGCGCCGCGATCTGCGGCTGCGACGGCGCCAACCCGCCCGACGAGTGCGGCGCCAAGCCGGTCGCCGCCACCCCGTAGCCAGACAGCCAAGGGTCGCGGCGCCGAGCAGGCTGTCGCGCGCTTCTTGAGCAGCCGCGGCTTCGAGGTCGTCGCGACCAATTTGCGGCTTTCATACCTCGAGCTCGACGTCGTGGCCCGCCGCGGCGAGCTGATCGTGGTCGTGGAGGTGCGTTCGCGCAGCAGCGGCGCCTGGACCAGCGGCTTCGGCAGCATCGACGGCAAGAAGCGCTATCGGGTTCGCCTGGCCGGGCATCGCCTCTGGCAACGCCGCTACCGTAGCGACATGTCCGTGAAGCGCATGCGCTTCGACGCGGCGAGCGTGGTCTTCGGTCCACAAGGACCAGTCATAGAATACGTCGAAGCGGCGTTCTGACCGAAGACCACACTCGCCGCTGGCTTGGTTTCATTGCCATGAGGTGACCGAAGCGTCCGGCGGCAATCGCGACCTGAACCGCGGCTGGCGCTCGGCCTCGCCGAGTTACTTCACTCCGGTCTTCTCTTTCGATCGTGATCTGCTGGTGCCAAGACCAGCCTGCGGCGTTCCAGCTCGCGCGCAAGCGCGCTCGCAGCGCTGAACAGAGCCCTGTAAGCAAGAAACGGCGGCGGGCGGCTCGACGAAGCTGACGGCTGAGAACTGACGGCCGACGGCCCCCGCCCTACGTGTTTAGCGCGTCGATCATCTCTTGGCGAAGTTGGTAGAGCGGATCCAGCTCGCCGGGCTCGGCTTTGGGCTCGAGGGTCTTGATGGCTTGGTCGAGCTTGTCGATCTCCCCTTGCTGGCGCGAGCGCAGGTTGATGACCATCGTCTCGAAGGCTCCGAAGAATTCGACGAGCTCGTCGCCTTTGCGCAGCTTGTTGGGAATGCGCAGGTGCCCTTCGCCCACGTCGCGAATCTGGCGCTTCATTTTGAAGATGGGGCCTGCCACCTTATGCGTCACCAAGATACCGGCGATGCCGATGATCACGACCAGCAGCGTGAGCGCGCTCGTGAGCGTGATGAACATGGTGTGCTGCGAGCTCTGGATGTCCTGCGCCTGCTGCTTGAGGCCGGCGGCCTGGGCCTCCAGCGCGGTCTGCTGACTCTTCAAGCGCTCGTCCTGCTTGTCGGCGTCACCTTTGAAGGCTTCCAGCAGCGCCGGGTTGTCGCTGTAGATCGGGTCCTTCACGATATTCATCTTCACGACCTCGCTGACCTTGCGGCTCTCTTCGACGACCTCCTGGCCATGCTTGACGAGCTGCCCGCCTTGCTCAACCGTCTTGTTGCTCTGAGCGATCATCGCCACGCTGGTGCGCCAGAGCAGCGTGCCCAGACAGATGCTGAACAGGAGCGCGATTCCCACCAGATACCCGGTGTATTTGAACTGGAAATGCGCGTCGAGCACGTAGTTCTTGAGGCGGCGCTGATGGCGGCCGGTCGGGGGTGCAGACATGGCTGCCGCGTCGGGCATTTGAACCTTCTCCTACTCGCGGGTCCGGGCGCGAAAACGCCGAGCCCAGCTTGGCAAGCTTAAGTGGCCACGGGCCGAGCGAGCAAGAACTCCGGACTCGGTGGGGCCGCATCTCGTGGGTCGGTGGGGCACCAACCCCACGTCCGCGCACCTCGTTAAGCGCTTATTTTCGCTAAGAACTTATTGGTTGGGAGCGATGGTGGCAAACTTGTCTACTGCGCGTTCGGCGACCGTGCGGATCAGGTCGTTTTCGTCCGATGTGCTGCCTGGCGAGACGCCTGCCTCCTTCAAAAAGAAGGAAAAATTGCCGAACACGTTCTTGTCCGGGTAGGTGGCCATGGCAACGTCGATTTTGACCTTCAAGTTGTCGTCCGCGTACTCGGTGCTGATGACGGGGGAGAGAAAAAAGCCCTTCACGTGGGCATGCGCACCGAGCCGACGCTTGGCGTCGGCCGGCGTCTCGTTGGCGGGCGCCGCCACGAAGCCCGGGGTCTGTCCCAACTTCGAGGTCATGGCCGAGCGCACGATACCTTCGACCTCCTGCGTGCCGCGCCCGGTCTTGTCAGTCGTCTTACCGATGGAGATGTAGAACTTCGAGTCGCTGGCAAAGACTGGCTCGGCCCCACCGCCGTTCCGCAGGAAGTCGAGCGCCTTCTGGATCGTGGCTTTGACGACGTCGCTCGACTCGATGCTGAGACGCTTTTCTAGACACGCCTGTCCGGCCTGGGCCCCGAGCCGACCGAGCGCTGCGGCTGACGCAGCCCGCACCGTCGTGTTCAAGTCCGCGAGCGCCGTGCAAAGCGGAGACAGCGCAAGATCACTTTTGGAGGCACCGAGCGCCAACGCGGCCTGTGTGCGCACGCGAAAGTCCTCGCTGTTGGCCAGATTGTAGATCAAGCGGTCGATGTCGCTCGACTGCGCCAGCGCGACGGACGAGAGGAGCAGCGTCCCCAAGAACACGAAAACCGACAACGCCCGCATCGCTCGGGAGGGCAACATCGGTCGGCACGTTATCATGGGCGGCTGCTGCTTCGTTGGACGTCGCGAAGGCCATCGCTGTTCAAAGCTCGGCCCGCTGTCTCATGCATGCAGCAGGGGCCCCAAGCCCTGCTATCCTGGTGCGCCGATGTGGTCCCATGAGCGTAGCCGTCCACGCCCTGCTGCGGGCATCTGGGTCGTCGTGCTCAGTGCGACGCTGCTACTGTCGTTCATCGGCTCGGCGGCCGCCGCCGATAGCGCGCCCCCAAGCCTCAAAGTGTCAGGCAAAGCCAGCTTCGTCACCGAGGCGCGCGCGAGTGGCGAAGCGTTCGAGGTTCGCGCCACGCTGGCCGATGAGGTGGGACACCCTCTGCCCGGCACGGAGATCCGCATCCGCGCCGCGTCCGTTGACGGGGCAGGCACGCTGCATCGCTGCGGTGACCCGCGTGGCGAAGCGGGCGGCGAGCTCTTGGCGAGCACCGACAAATCCGGTCACGTTTGCATCAACGTCACCGGAATGCGCTCGGGCACCGTCGAGCTCAGCTTCCTCGACCCTCGTGGCTACTTGGAGCGCACCAGCCAACTCGTGCGTTTGCCGGAGAGCGTCGCGACCTCGTTCGAGGTCGGCTTCGATCCCCCGCTCACCACGCTGTCGCTCGATCAACCGGTGCAGGAGCTTGGCCTCGTCGCGCGTGCAGAAGGTGGAGCCAGCCTACCGGGCGCCGCCGAGCTCTTGCTATCGCTGGTAGAAGGCGGCCACGAGCGCGAGCTCGGCCGCGTTGCGCTCGACGGTCTGGGCGAGGTGCACCGGCTGTCACTCGTCTCGGCGAGCTTCGGCCAGCCGGGGCCTGCGCGCTTACTCGGTCGCTTGCGCGCGCGCGACGGTGACGAGCTCGCTCAGGTAAGCTGCGCCATCATGCGCAGCGCTACGGTCGCGCTCCACGTCGGTTCGAGCCCCGGCGACGGCGTCGTACCGGGCGAGGCGCTGCAGCTCCATGCCGCCTCCGCGCTCGGCCCGGCACCGTCGGGCGTCGTCGAGGCTCGCAGCCGAGGCCTGAGCGTCGCTGCGGCGCGCGTGCGAGACGGCTCCGCCACGCTGAATCTCCCGGCCGCGCCCGCGACCTTGCTCGGCAGCTCGCTCACGCTGGAGTACGTCGGCGAAGGCGCGGGTTGGCTCGCCGGACCGCCGCTCGAGCTGCGTGTGCTGCCCGCGGGTCCGAGCTACGGCCGCTACGCGTTGTGGATGGCCGCAGCCGCTCTAGCTGCGTTAGTAGTGGTGCTCAGCTGGCGCAGGCCGCCGAGGCCAAGGCCGAGCCTGGCGCCAACGCCGCCGCGAGCCCGAGCCAGCGTAGAAGTACTCGAAGCGTTTGGCGCGGGCGGCGGCTACCGAGGGTTCGTGCGCGACGCGCACGACGGCCTGGGTATCTCGCCCGCGGTCGTGAGCTTCATCGGACCGGGACCGAACGGGCCGGTCCTCCTTCAATTGCGCACCACCAGCGATGGGGCATTTCAGGTCGACAGCTCCGGCTTTCCCGGAGGGACCTTGCTCGACGTGAGCGCGCCGTTTCACGCGACGCTGAGGGCTCCCCTGCCCGTTCCGGGAATCCTGGAGCTCTCGCTCATGTCACGCCGCCGTGCCCTGCTCGACCGTCTCGTCCGCTGGGCCGAACGCCGTGGCAAGCCTTGGACCCGGGCTACGGGCGAGGCAACGCCCGCACACGTGGCGGGAATCGCTTCGGCTGAGGCTGAGCCACATGTCGAGCGTTGGGCCCGGGGCCTCGAGCACCTGGCGTTTGGGCCGAATCCGCCGGACGCGGCGAGCGAGCAGGCCGCCGGCGTGGTGGCCGATCCGAAAACAACGCGAGAACGAGGCATTGACTGAGTGGAGCGCGCCTCCCTATAGTCGCGGGCCCTCAGCGGTACGCGCGGAATGGAATTCATCTACGTCATCCTGGCACTGGCCGTCGCGGTCGGAGCCTACTTCCTCTTCTTGCGTAAGAAGGAGGAGCCTGCGCTGCCGCCTCGCGAGCAGCCGGCCCCCTCTAAGCAAAAGTCTGAACGAGCGACTGCCTCGGCCAAGGCCGAATCAGCCAAATCAAAGGTTGCCGAGCCGGTTTCTGCCGACGCGACGCCAGGCCCGACCGAACAACGCGACGCTCGCCCTTCGACGCGACCCGCACCGCCTTCTCGCCGCGATGCGCCGGCCGCCGCAAAGAGCGCCGATCGACCCTCCGCACCGCCCAAGCGCCGCGACGTCAGCAATCTGCGCCGCGGCCTGGCGAAATCGCGCGACGCCGAAGGCTTTTTTGGTCGTCTGCGCGCGCTGTTCGTCGGCAAGAAAGAGCTAAGCCCGGACCTCGCCGCGCAAATCGAGGAAGTCTTGCTCACCTCCGACGTAGGCGTCGAGACGACCGCCACGTTGCTCGAGCGCATCAAAACCACCCTCGCCAAGGGTGAGCTGGCGGATGCGGAGCTGGTCTGGGGCGAGTTACGCGCCGAATGCCTGAAAATTCTCGATGGTTCCGCGGGGGCCATCGAGCTCGGGACGCGGCCCACGGTCGTGCTTCTGGTCGGCGTCAACGGCGCGGGCAAGACCACGACCATCGGCAAACTTGCGACCAAGCTCAGCGCTTCCGGTAAGAAGTGCGTGCTCGCGGCTGGCGATACCTTTCGCGCCGCGGCCGTTCAGCAGCTGGTCGTTTGGGGCGAGCGCGTGGGCTGCGAGGTCGTGCGCGGCAAAGACGGCGCAGACCCCGGTAGCGTAGTCTTCGACGCTATCAAGAGAGCCCAAGAAGTCGGCGCAGACGTGGTTTTGGCAGACACTGCCGGGCGGCTCCACACCAAGAGCAACCTGATGAGCGAAATGAAGAAGATCGCCAAGACCGCCGAGAAGGCCCTACCCGGCGCTCCTCACGAAATCCTGCTCGTGGTCGACTCGACCAACGGCCAAAATGCCTTCGCTCAGGCAAAAGAGTTCAAAGAGGCGCTGCCTCTGACCGGTATCGTGCTGACAAAGCTCGACGGTACCGCTAAAGGGGGAGTGGTGTTGGGCGTTGCCAATAGCCTCCGCGTTCCCGTCCGCTATGTCGGACTGGGCGAACGCCCCGACGATCTTCACGAGTTCTCGCCGGAGGACTTCGTGGAAGCGCTGCTCGGTCGCGAAGAAAGTGGCTCAATCAGCCCCGTCAGCGCTGCTGGGGCCGGAGCCACGTCGAGCAGTGAGAAGGCTAACTGAGTGGGTCGCTCAACACTGTAATTTTTTGCTTGTTGATCGTCTGAAATTTGGCGTGATATAGTCCCCCGGCGTTTCCGATTTGCGGAAATTCCTAATAGTTCTCGGTATTTACGGCAACGGACGTCGCGGGCAAAGCGTAAGAGGCATCGATGAAGAAAAGTTGCATCGGGCTCCTCATAGCGGCCCTCGGCGCGATCCCGACCACCGGGTTCGCCCAAGTCAAAGTGGGAGCCAAGGCTGAGGCCGGGGCGACCATAGACGCCGATGCCGAAGGAGCTGACGCCAAAGCCGGCGGCGACGCAAAAGGCTCGGGCGACGCCGCTGCAGCCGGCGAAGGCGATCTGGGTGGCGCAGGCGAAGGCGTCGGCGACATCTGCAAGATCGATCCGTCGGCTTGCCCCGTGCTCGACATGAAGAAGGAGGCCGCGCGCCCCATCAAGGAGAGCATCTACGCGGTCCAGCAGCTGTACGTGATGCGCGCCCGCCGGCTCGAGTTCAATCCCTGGTACAACGTGAGCTCCCTGAACGATCAGTTCGTTCAGCACAAGGGCCCCGGCGTTGCGCTCACCTACTTCATCACCAACGTCTTGGCGATCGGCGCGAACTTTCGCTACTACAGCCCGTTCAACACCGACAGCGCCTTCAACGGCCAGGTGCGCCGCGCGGCACGCGTGGCGGTGCCGCTGAACGAGTACCAGTGGGGCGCGTCGCTCGACTTCAATTACGTGTTCGCCTACGGCAAGTTCGCCGGCTTCGGCGACTTCATCTTCGAGTACGACGCTTACGTCTTGGGAGGCGTTGGAGCGCTCAGCACCCGCCCGATCGCGGTCATCGATCCAGACAACCGTAACTTCGCCTACGAGCCCAAATTGGCGGCCGACGCCGGTCTCGGCCTGCGCGTGTTCCTGTCGCGCTGGTTCGCCGTGAACGTCGCCGTCAAAGACTACATTTACCCGGAAAAGCTCGAGAGCTTGAGCGTCAACGAGGTGGATCCGGGTAACAAGGATGGCTGGGTCGACAAGAACCCCAAGCTAACGAATGACGTGGAGCTGCAGTTGGGGCTCTCCATCTTCGTGCCGTTCTCGTTCGACTACAGGCTCCCGAAGTGATGGGCCAAGGGCGACGAAAGATGACCAGAAATCCTCGTTTCACTAAGCGCCTCCTCACCGCCCTCACGGCCGGCCTCGCGTTGCTCGGTCTCACGGAGCATGCGCAGGCCCAAGAGCTGTACATGACAGGCCCGCTCGCGGGCTCCCCGGCGGTGCGCAAGCTCCGGCTCTATCGGCAGACGCGCCTCGAAATTGCGCCCGCCATCAGCTTCACGTTGCTCGACGAATACCAGCGCACCATTTTGCTCGGCGCCCGCCTGCAGTTCAACTTCACCGACTGGCTCGCCATCGGTGGCTGGGGTGGTCTGGGTAGCGCGATTCGCCTGCCCACTGCTCTCACCGACAACATCCAGACGGTGAACGCGCAGCGGCAGAAGGATCAGGCCCCCTGCGTCGGTATGAACACGCCCGCGTGCGAAGGTCCCAACCTCACGAAGCGGCTCACGGCCGTGAACATGGGACCCGATCTGAAGAAGCAGCTCGGTGGCATCGACTGGATCGTCTCTCCACAGATCACGCTCACGCCCTTCCGTGGCAAGCTTGCACTGTTTCAGAGCATCTACCTGGACACCGATCTCTACATCTCTGCCGGCCCTGCTTTCGTCGGGCTAACCGAACGCAAGAACTGCGATCCCTGCGTCAATCAGTTCGCGACGGCCTCGCGCACCGCCGTGGCTCCGAACGTCGCGGCGGGTTTGTCGTTCTACGTCAACAAATGGAGCGCCCTCGGCTTTGAGTACCGGCTGGTGCCCTTTGCCTGGAACATTAGCGGCTTCGATACAGCCGGCGGTGGCAAAGACAAGGGCTTCCCCGACAACAAGATCGATTCCTCCGATCAGCGCTGGCGCTGGAACCAGATGATGACGATCTCCTATAACTTCTATCTCCCGACTCAGTACAAAGTCTCGGAGTAAGAAAGAACGTCATCGCGACGCAAGAAGGCCGGACCTAGTCCGGCCTTTTGCATTTGTCTTGGTCTCCTCCGTGCCTTGCCCAAGCGCGTGGCGACATCGGTGACTTGGAACGCGATCTGCGCTCGGCCATTTGGGTTTTGTTCTCCTCCGTGGCTTCGCCCCAGCGTGGTAGCGCCTTTGGCGACGGGAACCGCAATCGGCGCCGGTCTCGCCGGTTTGTTGAGGGCCTTCCCTCAATCGCAGATCGTGATCTTTTCTTCCAAGGTCGGTTGACCTCGTCGAGGCTCGCGCTGTGCGCGAGCTCGCTTTGTCGCAGAGCGCTCCGCTTTGCCGGCTTCCGGGAGCGGCGTCCTTGAGCGGGCTCGACGAACTCGTCCGTCGCTACCAGCCCCTCAGCGCTTCACGATCTGGGCGCCGTTCAGAGCGTACTCGTTCGGAAGAGCTTGTTGGCACGTGGCCAACTGCTCCTGCGGCACCGGCCATTTGCGATCGAGAAGGCCCTGGGCCACGCGGTTCTTGATGCGCAGAGACTCTTCGGTTTCCAGCGCTGCGACGAGCGAGGTCACACTTTCTTCCAAGTTGAGATCGAACAGGGCGGTGGCGGCGGCGAAGCGCACCGGCTCGCTGGCGTCGTTGAGAAACGGCTCGACGGCGATGCGCACCTCCTCGGTTGGATGATGCGAAAGCTCGGTGATGAGTTGGATCTTGGGTTCCGGGTTGCGGATGTACTCGGTATCGAACTGATCGAGCAGCGCCAGAAGCTCGTCTGCCAGGCGCTCTGGCGGGACGATCTTGCTGAGGGCCTTGAGCGCCCAGAGCAGGCTCTCTGACTTGCGACAATAGGCGCGGATCGGCTCGATGGCCTCCTCACCGGAGCGCACGATGCCGGCGAGGGCTGCCTCCTTCTCCTCGGAGTCGAGGATGGTGGGATCCATTAGCCAGTCGAAGCGTTTGAGCAACGCTGCAGCGCTGGCCCGCGATCCCATCTTGCTCAGCGCATCGATCGCTTCCTGGCGATCGATGTTTTGCGACAGCTTATTGCCGACGATGCGCTCGAAGCGCTGAACTTCGCGATCCGAAGGTGCGTCGCCCGCGCCTGGCTTTTTCTTACCCAGAAAATCGAAGAGACCCATGAAAATCTAGTGCTCGTAAAAACGGAAACGCGCGCCACGGTATACCGCGACGCGCGCCAAGTTCCAGCGACTTTACCTGGTCGTCTTGCTCAGCCCGGGTCCTGGAAACCCTGCGCGCTCGGCCCCTGTGAAGGCCTGCCCTGATCGTCGGTCGTGTCTTCTGCCACGCCCGTCATGGCGTTCAAGAGCGAGTTGATGCGGAACACCAGGCCGCCCAGCTCAGGATGCTCGAGCTGGAAACGCAGATCGGACTGGCCGTTGATGATGGCGAGCAGTCCGTCCTCCAACTCCGAAATCGGGGCCGAGATGTAGTTGCCGAGGAGCACGCCGCCGGCCACTACCAACACCAAGCCCAGGCCCGCGATAGCCAGCACCGGCCAGAGTAGGCCGCTCACGCTACCAACCAGCGACGACGGCAACGCCGCCACCAGCACGGCGTCGGTCTTGCCGTAGCCCTCGACGGGAGCGGCGCCGAACAGACGATCTTG
>Ga0307508_10001832_pt1 | contig 23528 bp, 32 predicted proteins | sample 9_EM_MG_FD_203089 | JGI IMG/M metagenome (GOLD analysis project Ga0307508, IMG submission 203089) | Populus trichocarpa ectomycorrhiza microbial communities from riparian zone in the Pacific Northwest, United States - 9_EM | ecosystem: Host-associated > Plants > Roots > Unclassified | place... | reverse complement strand
ACTGTGTCAATACTGCCTTCCAACGTAAAATGCCGCGACACAATGCGTGGATAGTAAATGCGCTGCACCATGCCGCATCTGCACGGAGCGGTACCTACCAACTTTGGAAAACACGGTGCAAGCCTAAACACGAAATTTGGCAACCGCTTAGTCTATCAACGCACCAAACGCACCAAACGTAGTAGCTGCGTGGATAGGATTTTTTTTTTCCTGATGCAAGTGGCACCGCCCCACCCGTAGCTGTCTGATGGCGAACCCACCCGGAACCCGAAAGCTGCTGGCGCTGCAGCATAACTGCGCTAGGGGAGGGCAGGTGTTAGAGGCAGTTCTGGAGTCAGCGGTGCAGATGGGAGCGGGCCTCGTCCTGATTCAGGAGCCACGGGGGGATAAGGAGATGATGTTTGTTCGTCTCTTTGGGCTTACTGGCGTTCGGAAAGCGCAGTAAGGGGGGGAAGTGTTGTCATGTATCCTTAGTCAGAGCACGTGACGTTCCTCACATGGTGTCGTTTTTTATTGTATTGGGATTCCGTTTGCTTCGGCATAGGCTTTGTCGATAAAGTTCTCTGATGCCCCACTGTCCACCAGAGCAGTGGCGGCTTGTTCCTTCCCATTGGTTCCTAGGATCCGTACTTTGATCATTATTTTTTCTTCTTGGTCGTATCGAGCTGTTCGGATTTGGTTGGGCAGCTCTTCTTTCTTCGCAACTGGCTTCTCCCCCGGGTGGCTGTTGTTAAGGTCTATTCCTGAGGGCCGTCGTTTCCCGACGGTTCTTCATCCGAGTCTGGGGTTTCTTCTTCGAACGTAGCTTCTGCAGCTCTGTATGGCTTTTTCCATGATATGTGTTCTTTCTTTGGCTGGGGGCATTCGCGAGCGAAATGCCCTTTTTGGCTGCAGTTGTAACATTCCCCGGAGGTCGTGCGCTGAGGGTACCGCAGTGGTGCGGTTTGTCTGGCGAAGCGGTAGCACCTGGTGGCGTCTAGTTCCATGGGGTCTCCTACTGGTATGGTTCCCTGCAGAGGGGCGTAGACCTGATCCTCGGGTTTAGTGGTGGCTCGTCGAGTTATTACTCTCAGGTTGCATAGACGGCTGTCTGTCTTGATGGCGTTTGTGGCGTAATCCACTAGTACAGTAGCTGGCGCTTCGCTCATCACCAGATGTCGGCGGACCTCGGGGTGTAGTCCGTCTTGAAATCGGGCAATGCACACGTTATCGTCATAAGGCAGGTCCGCTTTGATTCGCTGGAATTCCACCCAATAGGCTGCCGCCGTCAAGTTTCCTTGCTGGATTTCCTGGAATTTCTTGAATGCTACTTCTTCGGCATCGACTTTCCCAAACGCTCTTCCCATATTATCTTTCAGTTCTTCCCAGGTGAGGTTCAACCCTCCTATCTGGTTGAGGAAGGTTTCCACCCAGTGCCGTGCCACTCCTCTCAGTAGTGCAGCGGCGAATCCGATTTTTTTCTCGTTGGTATCAAACCTGGCTCCCTCTGTTCAAAACTTTAGTTCACACTGGGCTACGAACGTTTTGAGCTTTGTTTTTTCTCCATCAAATGGTTCTGGGTCTCAGAGCTTCGGGTCACTACTCCAGGGCAGATCTCTTGTGGAGAGGTTGTCGCGTAACATTTCCATGGTGAGGAGGTGGGGTCCAGCCCCCCCCGTTCCCATCCCTTTGCTCATTCTTCTGGCCTGTTCTGGTGACTCAGGTGTCTGCGGTCTCGATTGTGGTTCCAGGGTCATGGGACTCGGGGCTCGTTGATTGTCGGGTACTTCCCTAAATTCCCGAAGGTTGAGGGGGTCCTCACTACTTACGTCTGGGACCTCCACTGTGTCCTTGGTCTCGCTATGTCAGGTGTCGATGGGGGAGATGCAATCTAGTGTCATGATCCTGCCTCGACTACTCCGTTCGGCTCGACAGGCAATGTAGGCTTTGGTCTTCGGAGCGGGTGGTCCTACTCAGACTTCCTGCATACTCACACTTCCAGCGTACTCCAATTATTTTGGCTTCTAGCTCATGTAGCACTTGGACATCCAGGCTCAAGGAGTACTCGGTCAATGCGGATTGAGTACAATGCTCATGGCAGTATATGCTGTTGAAACGTAATTCATCGCAGTCCCATGCTCCCTGGGGTTTGTGTTTTTGCTATCCACCAGTAAGGTAAAAATGCATCGACTTCTGGCTCCAGAGGTATGATTTCAAAAACCACCTTAGTGAAATGATTCCGGTGTTGTAAAATTATAGGCATTGAATAAAATTTGCCTGCCCCAGATACGAAGTTTCCTTTGAAATCATGTATGGCCATTTTTTCTGAATATTTTTGTTATCGTATTTGTAATTTCTGGGTAAGTTCTTTGGCCAGCAAAGGAACAGAACATCCTGTATCCAGGAGTACATGAATTCGGTGTGATTTTTTATTGCAGTGAATGAGCATTTCCACAATTGGACGATTGCCATTATAGGGTTTTGTGATTCGTTGTCGTTTAGGAACAGGTTTTCTTTCTGAATTTGATCTCTTCTCTGTAATGCCACCTATGCTGACCATGGCCTTAGGTTGCAGCTGATCCTGGCCTGCTAAAAATTCTCTTCGTTTTCGGATTCCTCTGCCCAGGCTGGAGAGGGGTTTGAGTCATTGGTTGTAGTACTAATAGCTGCGGATTGAACTGGTTTTCTTAGAACAACTTCAGATTCAATTGCATTGCTTTTTCTTTTCATGGTAGTTGCTATTTTTACCTCATTGATAGGAAATGCGGGAGGTAGGGAAGTACCCACAATGGTGGTTTTGGCATAGCAGGCAATGCATCGATGTCCCTTTTGTTACAAGTGGGGAATATCACGGGCAAAAGTACGTACCCTTGGAGAGGTATGTACTGAGGAAAAGATACGTACTGGTAGCTAGCTATTCATAGAGGACAGGTCTTAGAGAGTCAAGGCGGGAGATAAAATGGAGTTAAAGGTTGCGGCCAAGAACCAGTCGTAAGGATTAACTCTGGAGAGAGGGGCCATGGCAAACCGGGAGCATGAGAGGAAGGAAGTTAGGATGGGACCCCCAGGGGCTCACTCGAGACTCTCCAGAGAGCTCGTTTGTCATAACAACTGAACTCCAGACACCACCGGGCTGTAGAATAGAACTCGGTCCAGAACTGAGGGAATTCTACGGTGCCAACCAGACCCCTGGATCTCTGTTACGGTAACCCATCTAGGGATAATGACTGTGCAGCGTCACACCCAAAGCGGCTGTATGCGCCAGAGCCAAATGTGCCGCCACAGGCGCTAAGCTGGATGCGGGTTAGCGTAGCTTGGCAGGGACAGTCGGGAGGCCTATATAAGTGGCCTGCCGGCCACCGTAGAATAGGACAATCTTCTCTTCTTCTCTTTCTTGTTCTCGCCATGCGTGTGTAGTAACAATTGGTAGCAACACCAAAAACTAGTCGTAGACCACCAGGACCATTTTCAGTCCAACCAAGCTTCCACCTGTTGTTGTGATTACATACGCCGTTTTTATCCTCCCCACCCTTTTTTCCTCTTTTTCGCTCGACCATCCCCACTCCTTCTCATTCTCTTCCAATTCGACCCTCGCCTCCCTTCCTTACTCCTTTTTCGCCCAACCATCCCCGCTTCTTCTCATACTCTTCCAATTTGACCTCCCCACCTTTTCTCCCGCTTTTCTTTCGTCTCCTGCCTGCTTGGCTTGTTGGAGCATTGCTATATGAGTGAGCAGTGCAAGCGGCAGCAGCAGTATCACCCACGGCCATCTCGCTCAGAGCGGGAACAGAGACGTATTTCTACTCAAGTAAATCAGCTTGCCAACCGGTTGCTGCAAGTTAACCAGGACTTCCTAAATCTCGCCAGAATGCAGCTGGAAGCCTTCAATACGCTACAACGATATAGCCGACAGCAGCGCAATCAGCGTCGCTCCCGCTCCCACTCCCGCTCCCTGACAAGAGACGTCACAGGTTACAAACAAAGACCATTTTTTTCTGACAATCGGACTCCACCTACTCCCAGACGTCCGTCATCGTCGCCTGAACCCACCCCAGAAGACTCCGAAACTCTGGAAAATGCTCAGGAACCGCATAATTCTCCCACTCCATCTGTCATCAGTTGGAGTACTTACCAAGCTGAGAACCACAGGCAGATCACAGACCGGTACGTGCCGAGCCAGCCTCGCACTGTCGAGTATCCTCGCACCAGCTATAGGGGAAGGCGGCCTCGGCGTGCCAGCCAGCTAGCGTGGCAAAGCCAGTACCAAGCAGCCACCGAGTCTACTCCCAGTCGGGAGGACAGAAGAAGTGGATCAAGCGACAGAGCCAGAGGCCAGCGCGGACGCCGGCGCCCTCATTCGTTACATGACCAAATCCGGTTCTAAGACAGGCCCTCTGCCATTAGTACCTGGACACCAGGGAAGTAGACCGCCTATAGTACCTGTTCATCAGGAAAAGAGGCTGTCCGTGTCCGACTTACCGCAACCATTCCGTCATCTTCAGATCCATTACGAAATTCCACCAAGCGTTGATCTGATCCCAGGATCGCCTGGAACTGTTCTCATTCCCATTCAAGTCGAGAACTCCAGCAAGAAGCGCAAAGTCAGGCTTCGGCTTGCTGTCCCCTCCCGCATCCCCATACCATCCTACCTTCCCAGACCCGCACAGTGACATGCACTACCCCCACCCCCCAGCCCAACCCCGTCAAGAGCCATCTCCCCAGAGTTGCCAGACACCCCATCACAGGAACTCCTCACCTACTACCCCAACGACCTCCAAGTCACAATGTCCTCCAGGGACATTTCGACCAAGCGAAGGGAGTGCAGCCCCGACAGCTCCAACATCGACCTCGACGACACACCTGAGTTTATACTTGTGCCACTACAGTCGGAAACCATCCATGGAAAACAAGTAGTCTGACTGCCTGCCTACGACCCCCTAGCCCAACATGGCTACATACAGCCATCTGTCATGCCGTCATCCGAAGACAAGGATGCCATGGAAGGGTTGACACATCATGCCATTAAAGACATCCCCGGCGAAGGAATGATGATTCAGCAAGAGCAACATCGAGGTCGTCCTCTTTCTCCCAGGTCTATTACGCAGCAGTTCGAGCAGCTGCAGCTGTTGCCGCCACCGCCACAGCATTCGATTAGGCGCCAGGGAGTACCACACCAGCCAGAGCCACAGCAGTTTGAGACACAGGACAACGGTTCGCGGTACCCACAAGAGCCTCGTAAGCCGCAGCAGCGCTTGACGGAATGCCCTGAGAATCAACATTACTCGCCGAAGTGGCACGTGTCTGAGTATCACGAGTCGCGGCAGCACTAGCCACAGCGCCACGAGCCACATCAGCATCCACCGCGCTGCTACGATCCGCATCCGTATTCGCCGCAGCGCTACGAACCGCGATACGAGCCGCGCAACGAACCCCGCTATGAACCACGCTACGAACCGCGTCAGTATCCGCAGCAGCACTACGAGGCGCGACGCTACTCGCCGCAACGTTATGAAGCAAGGCAGTACTCCCCTCAGCAGCGTCAGCGACGCCAGGACTCGCCACAGCGCCACCCGTTGCCAGGCCATTTACCGCCACGGCAGCAGCCACCGCAAGAGCGACATGACGTGCAGCAAGCCATCACGCAGCAGGAATACAAGTGCCGTGAGCAGCAGCACTGCGAAGACAACGCCGTGTCAATACGCGTGATGTAGGAGGTAGCCGCTCAGATGGCCAACCTCGCGATTGGTATGACAGAGGCAAGAGAAAGTCCGAGCCGAAGTTAAGAAGTTGCAAACTAGGTAGCCGCTGCCTGACGTGTATCTCCGTCGGGAACCGGATGGGCAGAATATCGCGCTGAAGCCGGCCGATGTCGCAACCTTCGAGCCCAGATCCCAGGTGGATTCTGATGCCGTCTCACGATTCATTGACTCTATTCGGGACGCAATCACACATTATGGCGAAGCACGTACCCACACAGTCCTCCGCCATTGTTGCAAAGGGCCGGTCGCAGAAGACTGGGTCTCCGGCATGTCGGACAATGACCGAGAGTTCCTCCGTACAGATGCTCGCAATTGGATTGTAATCCTGGAGCGGGACTTCATGCCCTACCTCGCTGCTCGGCCATCCACAGCTTGCGCCGAGGTTTTACCCTGGAGTCAAGGCTGCACTCCCAGTGAGTACGTTGCGAAGAAGCTCCGTCTGTTGCATATGGCGAACATCACGCGAGAAGACGACATCATCGAAGAACTCCACCGTAGATTCGTGGGCGCACCGAACCTGCATCTGCACCTTGAAAATCACATCACCGAGTTTGGGAATTCAGTTGCCAACTACAGATGTGCCATCGCACGCCTTCAGGATTGAGCCAAGCAAGAGCGAGACGCGCCGACACCATCAATTCAGCCACGTCTGGGCATACACCAAACCCCTTTCCGCGAGCATGTCAGACCATGCGTACCGTTTTCTGACGCAAGGCAACCGCCCCATACATCAGCCGTTACAGGCACGCATGATACCAACGGCCCAGTTCCAGGCACTACTGCCCCGCCTACCCGTGTTAGCAGGCAGCCACGGAAGCGCTTGAGGAAGTGCAGGAATTTCCCAGCATATGGCGATGGCGAGCATTGGGACTGGCAATGTATTCATAAAAAGGCCTCGAATAATGAGACGAAGCGAGCGTACTACGGCGAACCACTGGAATATGAGACTAGTGGTAGTGAAGATGGGAGTGTGTCTGACTCCTCTTTTGATGAGCTGGAGCCACAGACAGCATTGGAAAAAGAATATGAGCAAGCTCAGAACGCGTACTTCGCAAGTCATTACCATGAAGAGAAAGGCCTAGGTTTTCTGGGCACACACAAGTCCATTCAAAGCAGAACCAAAGTTTCCACGGCCACGTGTAGGAATTGCGCTGCTAGCTTCACGTCAAATAATAAGCTGCACAAGCACTTGCGTAATCCCTGCCAAGTAGGTAGTCAGAAATCCGAAGTGGCAAGTCCAGTCGTGGTAGAATCAAAAGCGATTATTCCTGCCGATCCGACTGACGGTCTCTCCGATTTCCACTATGCCCAGGCGTTCTGGCATGTCGAGCCGGGTAACAATCCCCATGTCAGCTGTATCGACTCAGGCTTCGGCAATTCGGCAATCGATGAGGAGCTCCAGCTACGGTTGTATCCGGAGGCACCTAGGATACGGCTGCCACATCCCCGAATAGTTGAATGACTGGGGGGAGCTGAATGTACAGAAACGCACGTAGTCCTCCTAACCTTCTACATGAAAGGATTGGACAGATGGTATGCCCAGCTCGTTAGGCCCTACCACGTCTTCAAGAATCTCTCCGTGCTGCTGCTCATTGGAAACGATATAATGAAGGCAGAGAAGTTCGACTTGTTTTACTCAACGAACTGGCTGCATATTGGCGCCTGCGAAGGCGTTTGCGTCCAGATCACGGTGTACTCGGGTTTCAAATTTAGCCGCATTCCCGTACGTTGCGCCAAGGCCATAGTCATACCTGCCGGTTCCTCTGCAGTAGTCGGCGTCAAGTTCGGCCGAGTGCTTGAACCGAATCAGGAATACCAGTTCACGCCCTGCATACCCGTTCGGCAGTGACTGGCACCTGAGCCCCCCATGCAGTCGTTCGGCACGATCAGACCGGCCTGCTGTACACAAACCTTGACGTCATACCACTTACAATATTTAAAGGTTCGGTTCTCGGTCACGTTCGTTCGTTGGAAAGCTCGGGAAGCCTCACATGGGTGGATGCATCGAACGACATCAAATCTCTCTTCGGAGTTACATGTGACAGAGCCACACTTGACGTTTTGTTGGCATTCACCGCTACAGAAGTGTTCGAACCCCACCAGACGGATGAGTTGCCCACTTCCGGCACCCCAAGGCACGATCTACATGATGCCTTCCTAAGCGAGCCCAGAACGCAGCCCGTATCCACAATTTCCAACCAGACGATACTGGATGGAGAGCAGCCCTGTGCGAGTGAATTTTTCGAGGCTCCGCAGTGGCTCGTCCAGGAATATGTGCCCCAGTATGAGCATGAGCTTCCGTCATACATCAAGGTCCCCGACAAGGCAATATCTACATGGGAGTAAGTTGTAGTTAATACAGAGGATGACATTTCCCCCGCCCAGGTTGACGCGCTGAGAAGTCTCGTCCGATGATATTGTAGTATCTTCAACGATATCATGGGATGCGTGAGGGAGCCCGAGGACGACTGGTTGCTAATTGAAGTGCCAGCGGAGCTTGAAGTCAGCCTCAAGCCAAGTGGGCTTTATCGCCTAACCGCGTGTGGGCGAGCGGTGCTCGACGAACAATTCGACTAAAATTGGGAGTACAGACGAATAGCGGCATTGGACAAGCCAAGTCCCTGGGATCTCACACTGTTCGTCGTCTATCGCAGCACCAAGGCCCGGCCGGTAGTCGACATGCACAAGTTTAACGCATCTGTGACACTGGGGTTGTACCGTAACCGGAGTGTGGTGAGAATCAAAGGGTTATCAGGCTACTTTTGATAATCCACAACGGAATAATCTTAGATCTTGTTCGTGGGGTTTTCTGTGTTGAGTGTGCGTTCGGTGCTGTCCTCTCTTTCTTTCCACGGGGCGGTAATTCTCCTAGCTATATAGCCTTCCTGCAGCGTCACGTGGTTCTTCTAGAGAACCCGTACTTCCTATCCTATCTCAGGAGTTCTGTCCGCTAGTCAAGGCCCCGGAACCCCACGGACTCGGTCCTCACAACCCCATTGGTCCTGGTCGGTCTAACAATAAGCCGACTGATTCCCGCACCGCGTATTTCCCTCAATGAGGGATTACCGGCCTATCAGAGTCTGGCAAGTTATCTGGTCTCACGGATCCAGGCTTCCTTGCTCTGCATAGTTGCATTTGCAGCCTGACCGGAGATAAGTCCCTTATGACCGGTTCGGCCGTAAGACCCTAACTCCGGGCTTATCTCCCGCCTAGACTCTCTGTGGCGGACTAGGCTCGACTTCCTCCCCGAGTGGCTTAGGTAAAGTCTCACGTGCCCTGACTATGTAGCTAACTACGTACCTTTTTCCCGTGTTCCGTATTGAGGTGTAACAGCATCAATGATCGGTGACACTTATCTGCTGCCAAGGTAGGAAGAAGTCATCCAGGCGATGCAAGGCATGCGCTAGCTGGGATCAGCCGACATCACCTCCGCTTTCTACCAGCGCCTCATCCATCCAGCCCATCAATACCGAACGGCTATTTCTACCCACAGGGGTAGGGAGGTTTTCAACATATCCATAATGTGGGGAAAGACCTCGGTCCAGCACCAGCAGCATCTGATGGATACAAGACTGATTCAGCGATTATCATGGCAAGGAGCCTCCTGTTACATGGACGACATCATGATGTACGCGCCATCATTTGCGAAGTTCATCGGAATCGTCGCCGAAGTCTTCAGCATTCTTGGCAATCTGGGAATCACTCTCAAGGCGAAGAAGTGCTTCTTGGGATTCCATTCCTTGGAGATTCTTGGGTATCTGGTCGACAGACTTGGGCTCACCACCGTGGAAGCCAAGGCAGACACAGTGCAGAACATCCCCTATCCCGCAACGCTGTCGCAGTTGGATTACTTCATTGGCCTCACGAACTGGAATCGTCATCTGATCCTGTACTATGCCCAGTGAATAGCTCCGTTCCAGGCATGCAAAACGCACCTACTGAGAGAAGCGCCGCCGACGTCACGTGGCAAGAAGGATTATGCGGCCCGTACACCTGTGCCGATCAACGCGAAGTTAGCCCAAGCATATGACGACGTAAAGAATGCACTGGCATCCCGTCCTCATTTACATCATGTAGTTGACGATCTCCCGATTTACGCATTCGTTGATTTGTCAAAAAAGTACGGAATAGACCTGGGCGTTTATCTGCTTACGCGCGATCCGAAAGTGTACTCCAAGAACTGCTTGGTTCCCTTGCACTTTATGTCGAAGCCGCGGTCAGATGCGGAAAGCAGGTACTGGCCGACCCACCTCGAGATGTCAGGCCTTGTATGGGCAGCCAAACGTATGCGCCCGTACATGCAACGAGCTTTTGTTACGTTCGTCACCGATCACCACAGCAACATTGCCTTATCCAAGATGCAGAGCCTTGATACCGCATCGACAGACAGATCCAGTTTGAGGCTTCATACGTGGGCAATTTACCTGGATCAGTACAGGGAGCACATGCAAGTGGTCTACAGCAAAGGTGCCGATCTGGAATGCCCCAATGCACTGTCAAGATTACGTTACAAACTTACGTCACAAGCCGAACATTTGTCTGCTTGGGCCCGAAGATTAGGCGCAAAGCTGGAGATGGAAGAGTTCGAAGTGAACGAATGCTTCGCAGTTACTCGGCTCAAAGCAAAGCAGGCACACGAGGAGCAGAAACGTGTGCAACCTGACTCAGCCGCTGCCGAGGGCCAGAATCCATCGAAAGTATCCGTGGAGAATGATCCGCCGGATGATGTCACTGATGTGTTGGAAGGAAGGAGTGTGGAGTTAGCGCTGGAGTATATGGAACAGCTCCATGCGGCAACTCAGGAGTCACAGCGCATGAGAGCTATTTACAACACACTCAAGCTTGAGGGTACTCATGATCCGCAGTTGGACACGCTTACGATCCCTGCTACCTGTCAGTACGCGCTACCCGACGAGCTTCTCTATCTTATCGACCCCAGAGATAGGCGCCTACGCCTGGTGCTTAGCGGTCAGAAGCTACGCAAGCAGCAACTGGCAACCACACATGACGAGACACATTGCGGTTTCTACCGAACTTCCAAGCGCTTTGCTGCTTTCTACTGGCCGTCGATGGCAAAAGATATCGCCGTCTATCTTGCTCACTGCCCAGCCTGTTTGGTGAACAAGCCGGCACGTCATAGGCCGTACAGAAAGTTGTCGCCAATCATCTCGCCTTCAGAGCCGTTCGATATGATCACGCTAGACCTCATAACGGACGTGCCTCCGTGCCGTCGCGAAGGATCAGCCAATCTCTTTGACACCATAATGACGGTGACCGACAAGTTCAGCAAGGCCGTGCGTTTCATTCCTGGCAGGAAGGATTGGTCCGCAGTCGATTGGTCAAAGGATTTTTACGAAGAGGTCATTTTGAATGGCTGGGGCTTCCCCCTTACTATCATCTCCGACCGAGACAAGTGCTTCCTTTCCGGCCTATGGTAAGCGCTACTCTCTAACGCTGGTGTTAAGAGCCTTACAACGACCGCCTATCATCCGAACGCAGACGGGCAGTCGGAAAGAACCAATCAGACGCTCGAAGTCATGCTACGTTACTTGGTCAATAGCAGCCAGTCCAATTGGTTGAGCAAGCTCCTACCGCTACAGGCAGCCTGTAACAACCTGGAAGCCGCTGCGACCAAAAAGGCACTGAACGAACTGATATACAGAAAGAAACTTCGAACCGTGCTCGAAGTGGCCACCAGCCCTCTCCCGATGCCAGCCGCGGCTATCCCGTTGCACGAGCTCCGGGCGGTTGCGCAAGAAGAAGTGGCAACCACCATAGCGATCACGCAGAAGGCAAAGGCGAAGTAGTACGATACAAAGAGTGCGATACCGGACTTCTCCACCGGCTACGTCTTCCTCCGTCACGGCGCTGGCTACTCAATTCCATCCACGCACAAGCAGAAGTTGGCTCAGCAGCGTATTGGCCCCTTTAAGATCCTCAAGGTTCTCGGAAAGGGCAAAGCGTACAAACTGCAGCTTCTGCCACATTACGGGATCCACCCGGTGATCTCCATCGTGCATTTGGAACCTAGCCCAATCCCGGGCTTGGATCCGTATAAGAGACTGGTGGCGACAAATGATGTAGCCCCGGTAGCAGGTCCCGAGAATGAGCCAGAATGGGAGGTCGACGCGGTTGTGGGCAAATATTCCTCCAAGCGAGGCCGCAAAAAGATGTCCGAGTTCCTCGTCAGATGGAAAGGATATGGCCCAGAATGGGACTCATGGCTTCCTGATGACAACTTGCCGAATGCCTGGCAAGGGATCGACAATTACGAGGCATTGAATGGACATGCATGAAAGTCAGGATTTGGGCAAGGATGCAGGGTGCAGGATTCAAAAATGGTTGCTCGCAAGTTTGTTTGTTGTGCTGATGGGCTACGCCGCCGATTCGTTTGTTACATTCTTTTTTTACTGTTTTGCGATTCAACAGCATGATGTTTCGTTCTCTTGTTTTTTTTGTCTTTCCTTTGATTCTTTTGTTCTGTTCTAAGGATACCGAGGGCGGCGTCCAAAGTTCGGGGCGATTGTTACGGTAACCCGTCTAGAATTGATGACTGCACAGCGTCGCGCCCGAAGTGGCTGTTTGCGCCAGAGCCAAACGTGCCACCATGGGCGCTAAGCTGGATGCGGGTTAGCGTAGCTTGGCAGGGACAGTCGGGAGGCCTATATAAGTAGTCTGCCCGCCACTGTAGAATAGGACAATCTTCTCTTCTTCTCTTTCTTGTTCTCGCCATGCGTGCGTAGTAACAATCTCGCCTTATCGCAAGCACTGACCAGGACCAATGAGAGCCCAAGATGAAGTCACGCTCAGCTGAGGGTCCACCGTCCTCGGAGAAGAGTTGGCCCGAGTCACCAGATCTCACCACGCCTCATGCCTATATATATATCCTTCTGCTCGCCCACCAAGAGAAGGAAACACCAGCACAAACACCACCACCGAAAAACCCACATACAAGATCTAAGATTATTCCATTGTGAATTATCAGAAGTAGTCTGATTACCTTTGGTTCTCCTCCCACTCCGGTTACGAGACAACCCAAGTGTCACACTATAATCTTCGATCCAAAAATCACCCTACTTCATATGTCCTCGTTCGAGCAAGACCACTTCTTCTTACTCGAGCTATCGAATATACTGGAACCCCAAAACCAGTATTCCTTCGACTTTACGTTCTCCTCAATCAGTGAGCTCACTAGCCTCGAAATTTGGGACGAAGAGATTGATGGTCCCACGCCTTCAGAAGAAGAAATCGACTGCATGCCACAGAACTGGTATACACAGTAATGGTTTAATTGCGCCGCACAACACATCAGCGCTGATCTCGATGGATACAAATTCCGAGAAATTTGTGATTCCGAGTTTTACAACGACGAAACAATCTATACTGGACACTTTGTTGACCTCTACTAAGAATGACATCCTCCGACATCAACATGCTCTGTTTAAAGGCCCCTCGGGACCTACTCCAGATAACCGACGGAACAACCGCACCAGAACAAGCCGTGGAAATAGCCAACCCAGCGGTTTGGGTCTGAACCATGGTGAGACAGCCGCAACAAGCAGAAAGCAACCTGAGACAGCTTATCGAGCTGTGCGGCAACACCATCGATCGAACCAACCAGTACATGCAACACATCGAACAAGCCTACCTGGTGCTGGCAGAAGGCACTAGGTATGTGTATGACCAAGTAAACGCTAATGAAGAGATCGCAGAGGTATGGGTTCACAGTGAATTGGCCCATACAGCAAATGCATACCAAACGCTGGCCAAGAACGTCTGGCAAGCAATCGTCAAACGAACAACCAAAGACAACCAGCGCCAGATATGCCAAGCCACCCAGCTCGCCCGCGTAAACGACGTACTGGCCTTCCAAGGGGAAGCCAACACCGCCAGAGGACAACACCTGGCCACCTTCCAAGTCAACGTAGAGCTATGGGTGGCAGACCATCAAAGGATGATAACCAGGGTAGAAGAAGAGTTGCAGCAAGTGCGGGATGAGATCAGACGAATCGCAACGCAAATACCCCTACTGGGGTCCCCAAATCCAAGAGCCCTGACACCGGAGCTTCGGCAGCTCTGGCACAGTCCAGCCAGGCCCTCGAGAACTAGCGCTCCCACAGCCCCGAACGCACGGCCTCTGCAGCCAGCACGCCCGTCACTGGGGAGCCCTATTCAGCTACCTCTTTTCCCGCCTACAAGGAGGGTATGGCCACCAGCTATCCCAACAAGCCAGGCCACACCTCCAAGTTGGAGGAACCCGCACGGAGCAGGAAATGGTGGACCCCCTTCGAGTCCACCATCATGACCACCCACCCTGCCATTGCCACCATCACCTTCACCTAGGGGACCAAGACGGTCACCCTCACCGCTCCCAAACCAACGCCCAATGCTTTCGCCCCAGAACCTGATCCAGCTGGTAGTGGAAGGGGTCACCCGGGCCCAGCAGTACCCGGCCCCAAGGGAGAAACAGATTCACACGTTCCGACTTAAAATGACGAACTCAGAAATGTTTGACGGATAACCCACTACCCTGTTAAACACCTGGTGGAAGTTGGTGACCAAGTACCTAGGTTTCTACCCAGAGACAAGGGACCAACAAAAAATCGCTTGGGTAGGAACTCTCCTTACCGGCACTGCAAAAGCCTGGGACCTGCACTAGTACGACACTCTCGAAGAAACCGACTCATGGGTTAACTACTCAGCAGCTATCCGAGCAGAGTACTTCGACACCTGAGAAGCGGCACATGCTCAGCTGAAGTTGGGTCAGCTCAAATACACCGGCGACATCCGGGCCTACCTGACCGAGATCCGCGCCCTCAACAATTATGCGCGAGCAACTGGAGAAGGACTGCAAGAAAAACTTGACCTCGCTATGCCTGACTCAGTGTTAGACATGCGGTTCGCCCACTATTTGGGGGATTTCGTGGATGATGAGGGCTTCCTACAGGCCACCTACCAGGTGGCTCTGCAGGTAGAGAAAAAGAAGGCCCTGAAACAGGCCCGGGAGCAAACGAGGGGGCAGACAGGGGGAACCAGTGGCTCGGCCCGCATGGAGGAAAAGAAAATAGAAGCGGGCAAGGGGGAACCTGGAAAATGCCCTCGTGGTGGCGAGGAAACCAGAAGGAGGGAATAACCCTCGAGTCGACCTAGCCAATACGGGCTACCCGGGAGATGGGCCACCAAGGTTGAAGCCCTAAAAGGAGTTCCAACAAGAGAGCACGAAGAATACTTCAAAAACCGCGACGGGTGATGGCGTTGCGGACAGATGGGACACCGAACCTACGAATGCTTCGCCCACACCACCAAACGGGGAACTCCCCTCCCAAAAGCCCCATGGACGGCCACCGGAGCCTCGGAAGGGAAAAGGAAGAGCACGGAAGAACCAGAAGAAACTCCGGTGCCGAAACAGCAAAAAATCGCCGCAGTCGACACCATGGAGCTGGAGGACACCCGAGCCCTACCATCGTGTTCCAATGACAGTGACAAGAAGGATTTTTAGAAGGCCCGCCAAAGCTGCCGGCGCAGGCCTTAGCGATAATTTGCGGAACTTCTCGAAAGTGAAAGAACGAGGAACCAAGCATGGGAACTTCGGACAAAAAACTAAAGAGAGAAGAACCCACCAGTGGCATCCGTCCAATCATACATATGATCCTATACCAAGGCCAGGATCGTCATCCGGTCACAGTGTTACTAGACACCGGATGTTCGGTACCTCTTATCAATGAAAGGACGGCAGAACGCCTTCGGCTCCAGCCGATTAGGCACAGGGAGCAGCGAACCATCGAAAATTTCACGGGTCAAACAGTGAAAGGGGCCGGGGAATATTATACCAACCCGCTAGTTCTCCAGCACCGAAAGCACTTCTCCCGGGAGATAATGGAAGTGTCACCTATGGATAAGGAAATCAATATATTCCTCCCCTTTTGGTGGATTGCTAAACACCCCCCCCAGAGCGCCTGGGAAAACACGGAGGTGCGATTCAATAGCCCAAGCTGTCTCGAGAGCTGTATCAGGTACGAGGCAGTGGACTTCTTCCTCACATGGGATGACACAGTAGCCATATGCCCGGAAGCCAGGATAATTGGGCATGTGGCTATAGTACAAACGGAGACAGAAGACCCCTGGGAAAACGTCCCGGAAGAGTTTCGCGAATACTTGGACCTGATGTTCAAAGAAGCCACCGAGGCCCTACCAGCACACAAAAGCTACGACTGCAGAATCGAGCTAAAAGAAGGAGAAGTAGTGTCTTGGGGACCAATTTACCCCCTGTCAGAAAATGAACTTGAAACACTACGGGAATGGCTCAAGGAAATGCTGAAGTCTGGGAAGATTTGCCGTTCTACATCTCCAGCCGGATCACCAATCCTGTTCGTCCGGAAGCCAAACGGACGAGGCCTCTGACTCTGCGTCGATTACCGAGCTTTGATCTGCATCACCATTCCCAATTGATACCCACTTCCACTAATGCAAGAACTACAAGACCGCGTCCAAGGGGCGCAGTGGTTCACCAAAATGGATCTAAAATACGGGTTCAACCTAATCCACATCCGAGAAGGCGACGAATGGAAAACTGCGTTCCGAATACGGTACGGACTATACGAATTCCAGGTAATGCCGTTCGGATTAACCAATGCCCCCTCCACATTTCAAGACATGATGAACCACATCTTCTCCGACATGCTCGACTTGGGGTTAATAGCATATATGGACAATATCTTGATATATGCCAAAACTTGAACCGAACATGATGAAATCATCTGAGAAACCTTGAAACGACTGCGAAAAAACGGCCTGGCGGTTTCCGCAGACAAGTGTGTGTGGAGAACCATGGAAGTAGAATTCCTAGGTTACGTCCTAAGCCAAGAAGGAGTCAAAATGGCGCAAAACCAGGTGGAGGCGGTGCTAAGTTGGAAAACCCCCGGCTCCCTTACAGAAGTACAGGCATTCTTAGGATTCGCCAACTTTTATCGACGATTCATTAAGGATTACTCCTGGGTCGCAAGGCCACTTACGGAACTAACTAAGAAAACGGAACAATGGGTCTGGAATGACAAAGCTGAAGCCTCCTTCGAAGAACTTAAGCAGAGGTTCACTACGACACCTATACTGGCCCACTTCGATGCCCAGGGACCAGTGATCATCGAGACAGACGCCTCGGACTTCGCCATCGGAGTAGTACTCTCACAGCGGGACGAGGAAGGAAAGTTGCACCCCGTAGCCTTCCACTCCAGGAAGTTCCAACCAGCGGAAATCAACTACGAAATCCAAGATAAGGAACTACTATCAGTGGTCGACACCTTCAAACATTGGAGGCACTACTGCGAAGGAGTTGACCCTCCAAATCCAGGTCCTATCCGATCACCAGAATCTGGATTACTTAACAACGACAAAGGTACTTAACCGAAGGCAGGTGAGGTGGGCGCAGGAGCTGGCTGGGATTGATTTCAGAATCTATTACCACCCGGGCTCGCAAAACGGGAAGCCAGACGCACTGTCAAGGCGTACGGAGTACCGTCCAGAGAAGGGGGGGATAGAAAACCAGCCGATAACGACGGTTTTGCAGAAAAACCATGTGGCAGACAGACAAGGGCATTCACTCATCTGCTCATCAGCCCGGCTTGCATCGCTCCCGGCAAAAAAATGGCGAAAGGAATTTGTACAAAGAATCCAGGAAACAGGAGAGGAGGACCCGGCCTACAGACAAGCATGGAAGGTGGTAGAAGAAGAACAGGAAGAAGCCGCTCTTTCAGAAAATCAGTTGTTGGACCAAAAGGCCAGAAGCAAGGACTCCTTGGAAATCCGGGACGAGCTGCTATACTGAAAAGGTAGGCTCTGGGTACTGGAAGGACTGATACAGGAGATCCTGGAATCCGAGCATGACACAAAGGTAGCCGGACACATGGGGCTGGACAAAACAATCGAGCTCATTTGACGGAAAATCTGATGGCAGAAGATGAACGAACGTATAATCGACTTCGTCAGAAGCTGCCCAGAGTGTCAGCAGAACAAGGCAGCGCGACACCAGCCGTATGGACTAAGCTTGCCATTAGAACTACCCTATGCACCCTGTAAATCAATAGCGATGGACTTCATCACGGAACTCCCCACGTCGGAAGGATACGACCAGCTGTGGGTAATCATCAACCAGTTTACCAAATTGGCGCACTTTATACCACTACGAGAAATAACCGCCGCAGACCTAGCAATAATCTTCGCTAGGGAAGTATGGAAATACCACGGACTCCAGACGGAGATCGTATCCGATCGAGATTCCCGTTTTACGTCAGAATCATGCAAGGAATTTCTGAGCCTGCTGGGAATCCGTCCTCATATGTCCACCGCGTTCCACCCTCAGACTGACAGACAAACAGATTGGCTAAATCAGACAATCGAAGCCTACCTCCGAGCGATCGCTAGCAGAGAGCAAGACAACTGGGCGTCCCTACTACTAATGGTGGAGTTAGCCTACAACAACTCAGTCACGATCGGTAGCGGACTGACACCCTTCTATGCAAATTATGGATTTCACCCGGCAACGCTGGACCCACCGAACCACGAAGAACCGCTCAACCCAGCCAGTACGGTATACGGACACTGGATGCGGACGGTGCACGACGAATCCCGAAGGGGACTGGAAGTCACCCAGGAACGAATGCGCAGGCGCAGTCACCCCGCCCACAACGAAGCTCCGGCATATCAGATAGGAAATCTGGTCATGCTCAACGGTTGCAACATCAAAACGCGCCGACCCACTAAGAAGCTGGACCACAGAAATTATGGTCCCTTCCAAATCGAGAAAATCGTCTCCCCGCTTGCTGTCCACCTCACGCTGACTCGGAGGTGGAAGATCAACAACGTCTTCCACGTCTCGCTCCTCAAACCATACCGAACGAGTACACACAGAGCCCCGCCGGACCCCTCAAAAGTACTCCGGGAAGCCGACGACATTGAGCAAAGCGAGGAATACAATGTGGAGGAAGTTATGTCCTCGGTCGAACGCGGCCCGGGAAACAACAGGCAGGTTCTCTATCTGGTCCAATGGCTCGACTATCCGGAGCGAAAAGACTGGACGGAAGAACCTTACGACAATTTTTCAGTAGACGGTTTGGAGAAACTCCGGGAGTTTCATCAGCGGAATCCCAACATGCCGAGGGATTACCAGCTCACAGACACTTAGACAGGATGTCCATGAAAGGGACTGCCGAAGCTTGGGCGGTAGTAGGGATGAAGGGGGGGGAGGACTTTGTCTCATCACGCCACACCCACGGAAAATACCCACCGAAGCGGGCTGGAACAGGAGCCGCCAAAAAACACCCCGACGCACCAAGGGATTATCAACATACGGAATACGGAACCGGCGGTTCAGAATCCGCCCGCTGGTCCACCCCACCCACGACAGTGCGGGTACTCCTCAGCACACCCATGGGAGGCCTCTACCTGGCACCCGGTTACTAGCCCGAAGGGCACCATAGGCTCTCCCAGCAGGAAGCAGCTGGACCGAAAAGACCCTGGAACTGAAGTCCGAACCAAGGATCAATCCGCAAAAAAGACCCGCTTCTCGGGCACAAGACCCTCGAAGCATATGGGACCTCACCGATTCAAGTCTTGGCCAAAGGGCAGCGGAACAGCGAAGCTAGGAATGACCGACCCGAAAGCGCGGCCACTCCTTGACACACTTTGCGGCCAGTAGGGCTTAATCAGGTGGGTCTCTATCTGGAAGCTGGTTCAGCCCGGGTCCTAGCAGTTCTCTGCACTATGTCCCTGATGGCACTGGACTTGAACCGGAGCACTACGCAAGAGCCAAAAAAGAACGATAGTAAGAGTACGCACCGACCTACACTGAGGGGCCAGCCACCTCTGAAGGTTCCCGGAGCACTCGAGGGGAGAGTGTCCGCTGACCGGTAGCTGGGAGGGATGCAGGGGTGGAGGACTGCATTCAGCGACACACCTATACGACGCACATTTCGTCTCACAGACAGAGTTACACAGAAAGAGACGGGCTACTCATGATAAGGAATTTGGCCTCGGGACAAGGCTAGAAAAGGGGGAGGTAGTGTTACAAGTGGGGAATATCACAGGCAAAAGTACATACCCTTGGAGAGGTACGTACTGAGGAAAAGATACGTACCGGTAGCTAGCTATTCATAGAGGACAGGTCTAAGAGAGTCTAGGCACGAGATAAGACGGAGTTAAAGGTTGCGGCCGAGTACCGGTTGTAAGGATTAACTCTGGAGAGAGGGGCCACGGCAAACCAGGAGCATGAGAGGAAGGAAGTTAGAACGGGACCCCCAGGGGCTCGGTCGAGACTCTCCAGAGAGCTCGTTTGTCATAACAACCAAACTCCAGACACTACCGGGTTGCAAGATAGAATTCGGTCCAGAACTGAGGGAATTCTGCGGTGCCAACCGGACCCCTGGATCTCACCTTATCGCAAGCACCGACCAGGACCAATGAGAGCCCAAGACGAACCCACGCTAAGGTGAGGGTCTGCGGTCCTCGGAGCAGAGTTAGCCCGAGTCACCAGATCTCACCACACCTCATTCCTATATATATATCCTTCTGCTCGCCCACTGAGAGAAGGAAAAACCAGCACAAACACCACCACCGAAAAACCCACATACAAGATCTAAGATTATTCCGTTGTGAATTATCAGAAGTAGCCTGATTACCTTTGATTCTCCTCCCACTCTGGTTACGAGACAACCCCAGTGTCACACCTTTTGACCACAGCATAGCCAATTGTCCTTGTTTTTCTTGTGTTCTGTAATTTCTTGTTCAGGCATGCCAACAAGTGCCATTTTCACTGATTCCCATCGATCCTTTCTCAGCCCCCGCTGGTCCTTGCCTGGATTTTTCCTGTTCTCATTTTCTGTCTCTTTGGCTGGTGGATTACCTATTTTTGTTCCCTTTTTCCTGGATTCCTTTGAATTGGTAGATGAACCTTGGCTTGGAGTTGTTCCTTCGATGTGCTTTAAAAGACTCTTTTCCATTTCTACCTGTCTTCCAGCTTCATATGTTGCCAGAAGAAAGGGTTTGTCCTCGGTGAAAATTCCACGATTTTGGGCAAATCGCATGTGCATAATCTGAGATGGCATCGCTCAATTAACCATATCTTGTAATGGTTCTCCAGTCACTTTGGCGAGTAGACATCAGGAAATAAATTCTACCTCCGGAGACAGGCTCTACATCCGGACGCTCCATACGCATCCGAAACGTCTAGACGCTCGGGACGTAACCAGGCAAGGTAGCCTCGGTCTGGACATCGCGTGTCAGTGCACATGCCGCTACAGATGAGAACCGCCCATGCATATGCATACTAGTCGGAGATAGGCAGCGCATTGGCCATCTGGACGAATAATGACATGGCAAATATCATCCAGACGATGCGTGCCGCAGCATCTGCCTTCGGGATGATGCACGCCACGGCGTCTGCCTTCTGGACGAGGAGTGTCAGGGCATTACACCTTCTGGAGGCAGAGTGTCAAGGCAAATGTCCTCCGGACAACGCATACCACAGCATCTGCCTTCCAGACAATGCGTGCCATGGCATCTGCCTTGCGGACGAGAAGTGTCAGGGTATTTGACGTCCGGACGCAGCGCGTGTGTTACAGATGCAGAGTGTCAAGGCAAATTTCTTCCAGATGCAGAGTGTCAAGGCAAAGGTCATCTGGACGATGCGCGCCACGGCATCTGCCTTCCAAACAATGCGCGCCACGGCATCTGCCTTCCAAACAATGCGCGCCAAGGCATCTGCGTTCCGGACGAGGAGTGTCAGGGTATATGACACCTGGACGCAGCGCGTCTCTTACAGACGCAGAGTGTCAAGACAAATTTCTTCCAGAGGTAGAGTGTCAAGGCAAATGTCGTCTGGACGACACGCACGATGGCATCTGCCTTCCGGACAATGCATGCCACGGCATCTGCCTTCCAGACGAGGAGTGTCAGGGTATTTGACATTGGGATGCAGCATGTGTCTTACAGACGCAGAGTGTCAAGGCAAATGTAACGGCACGCCACCACCGTCACCACCTATCCCGAACGACTAGAGGCTGGAACGTTCTGGAGGGCGTGACGTAAGGAAGGTTCGGGTTCTGCATTGCACAGCGCGAGAAGGTTTTGGGTTTTGGGTTTTGGGTTCTAGATGCACGGCAAGGAAAGGTTCTGGTTCTGCGGCGCGGAAAGGTTCTAGATGCGCGGCAAGGAAAGGTTCTGGTTGCGTGGCGCGGAAAGGTTCTAGACACGTGGCGTGGAAAGGTTCTAGATGCGCGGCGAGGAAAGGTTCTGCTGGTTATGGTTGCACGGCGTGAAGAAGGATCTGGATGTGGAGGATCGCGCTCATTGTATATAAGAGTGCGCTGTTGTCTGTCTTGCATGTTTCTTCTTCACGCAACAACTTGTTATCGTCAGCCATAGTCGGCCTTGACCATTAGCAACTGTTTTCGTCTCAACGCCACTGCCTTGGCCGCCCCACGTCCCTGTGCCCTGCCCGCCCCACGTCCCTGCCCTGTCCGTTCATATCTCTCCCCTCTTGTCATTGTCCCTATCCGCCCACGCCCCTGCTCCTGTCCTGATCCACAGTTGCTATTTGGAGTCCGCCAAGCCACGCCCGTTACACTTTGTTGCGTCGACACAAATCCCTCCACCTAGCGAACAGTTACGCCATGTCCGACAATACTCCACCGATCAAGCGTGAGATTCCCGCTGATCTCGTTGCCCAGCTGGAATCAATCGCATGCAATAACTCTTTTGCCCCTGAGGCTACACTCGAGACAGCTTATGAGCAACTTCACACGTTGGCTCAAGCCATATTGAATGGAAAAGAGTCCACCACTACTGAAACACCCACCACTACCGATGTGCCTACTGGTACTGGTACGCCTGCCACGCTGCCCCCACGCCGTAGCGGCAAGATCCCCGATCCCCCCGTGTTCGATGGAAATCGCGAGAAGATCGAAGGATTCACTGCTCAGCTTCGGCTTAAGTTGTTCAGTGACCCAACACTGTTCCCGACACCAGCCCTACGGATGGCCTATGCATTCAACCGACTTGAGGGCCGTGCGCAGGCCCAGATTCTTCCCTATATCCAAGCCGGCGCCACCTTCTCCCTTTCCGATGTTGAGGATGTTATCTGCGTTCTCAACAATGCTTTCGGTGACCCAGATCCTCTGGCGACTGCAAGATCCAAGCTCCACCAGTTGAAGCAAGGCAAGAAGGAATTCACAAACTACTTTGCTGAATTTCAAACCCTCGTTTCCAAATTAGATTGGAATGAGTGTGCAAAGACTGATGCACTAAAGGAAGACCTCTCCATCGAATTGCACCGCCAACTGATAGGAAAATCAAGGGACCTTACCTATGACCAGTTGGTAGCTCTCTGTCAGAAGCTGGATTCAGAAATGCGTGCCCTGCAGATGACCGAAGGGAAGCATGGTTACCAGCAACCACGCACCCAGCAGCCGCACAACCCACCCCCTACCCAGCCACCTATACAACCTACCGCTGCTCCAGAGCCAATGGACCTGAGCGGTACCCAAAGGGTTTCAGCGCAAGAGAGAGCGGCTCGCCAGCGTGAGAATCGTTGTTACTACTGTGGTGAGCCAGGCCACAGGGCCGTGCAATGTCCGAATAAACCTGTTCATGCTGCTGCCACCCAGACTGCTACAGGCACAGGTGGACTTCAGCCTGATATGGGGAACCAGGCGGGAAATGCCTAGACCAGCAGCCACAGGATGGCATTGCTGCTGGTCAGAGACCGAGCAAGTTTTTTTCGTTTCCTGTACTTTCAAATGT
>Ga0307508_10001831_pt1 | contig 23528 bp, 32 predicted proteins | sample 9_EM_MG_FD_203089 | JGI IMG/M metagenome (GOLD analysis project Ga0307508, IMG submission 203089) | Populus trichocarpa ectomycorrhiza microbial communities from riparian zone in the Pacific Northwest, United States - 9_EM | ecosystem: Host-associated > Plants > Roots > Unclassified | place... | reverse complement strand
GGGGATCGCTTTGGTCATCCTTCCGTTTAATTGTATTTGTACTGGCGTTATCTTCTGGTGCACTGACCAGCGTTCAATCTCGATCTTGTCTGAAACCAATTGTCTTACTAAAGCGTTCAATCCCCGAGTACCCTGTACGAGTAGGTCTGCAGATCCTCGCTCATTCTCGCTCTCTCGCTAACTCCGACGGAGTATTACCAGTGTATGCATCGTTATGCATGGCCGGTTCGACGGTCGGCAGGATTACATATCGGTGGGGGGAAATGCAACGGCCGTCCGTTCTGATCCCTCGAAACCGGCTCGCCGGTCGATAGTCAGTCATCGCAACGCTCTCAGCCCCCCGCAGGCGGCTAAACGTTGTTCCTCGCTAGGTTCTAGAGGAACTGTCTTTGGACGGCCGGTGCGCTTCCGCTTGGGAGCGGTATCGGGATATTGGACGCGGAAGGAAATCTAAGATCGTCGTTGAAGCTGTGGTGGGATTTGTTTCCGGCATAGATATCTGCTATGGGCCAATAGCACACCGTCGTAGCTGTGCTATATGGCCTCCTGACATAGGTATGCAGGGTATATACGTACATGCCTCTGCCAACACGACTGCGCAAGTCCCCTAACCAAGCAGACGGTGTTCCGTTGATCCTTCACGGACGGATACACTACCCTGGGTCTCCGTGTAGGCACGGGGCAGATATAGCTCATTTCGCCACTGTATCGCGGAAGCTGACTGGGGTAAGCAGCCCGAGCAAGCATCTCCAAAGGTGTATCCAAGGACATCTGCACTTCTTCACCAAAGGGGAGTGATTCTCCACTCCCATATCGATGTTTTCAGTGCGTACGAAGAGGTGTGCTGGGACATGTGCCACTGGTTCGGCGGCACGGCGGTCCCGAGCATCTCCAACATACTCTCTGAGATAATATACCGTCCAGCTCAAGTCTCCTTGCCGGAAGCGTTCGAGCCGTTTAACCGACGGCGTCGACTGAAGTCTATGCCAGTCAATCATGCGGGATCCAAGCAGGATCACCATAAACACCGCACGTCCGCAGCACAGACGAACGGACAGCCATCGCAGGCACAAGCATATCTCGTTTACTCTCTGTTCGGCGTAGCTCCATCCTCCGAGATACCATGGGCAGGGGGACAACCATCCGGCAGCTTCAGCTCCGAACTGGTTTGCCGGGGACCGGTTGCTACCCGCCATTCGTCACACGGGCTCGTTGCGGACCCAACTACCCTCTAGACAACGCCACCGTCCGACGGGATTCGGTGGGCCAGCGAAAGAGCAAACTAGTCGTTGTATTTTGTCCTCTTATGATGGCATTTTGCAGGTTGCTAGTTTCCTGATTGCTCCGTCCGATGGGCAGCTACCAACCGTAATAGACAACATACAGGTTTCACGGATATTCGCACTTTACCACGAAACACTTGGCTCCCTCCACCTCTCATGCTCCGACGGCCTCAGCCATCCTCACCTGAGCCAATCCACTGGCCCAAGCCGGTGTATCTATATATCCTACATCGAGCAGGGCCAGGCCGCAGGCGAGTCCTACACTTCCACACATGCTGGTTGGTTCCGCAGCAGCGGCTGCAGTGCTTCCTTCCCTCCTACATACAACCTGTCCTGCCATAACTTCCTCCCACACCCCACCCACAGACCCTTCCACCAACCGCCGCACGCCTACAATGCGCCACACGGAAAAATTTGCCGTTCAGGGTAGCCCAATTCGTCAATAGGAACCCAAAATAATGGACTTATGTGCATCCGTCCAAACTCCCACCGCCACCCGTCCTCGTCGCAGAAGAGCACGAATGCGAGCACGGGCACCCCACACCGACAGACACCCCACACCGCCCGTCGCCTGCCCCCCGAGCAAACGGCCGCGAAAAAAGGATGCGCGCGGCGCAGCCAATGGCCCCGATACTATGTATATGTACCAGAGCTGGCCCAGAAATAACCAGTACATTACGGTTCGGCCAACCCCGGCCCTTGCGAGCAAGAAACAAAGCCAGCCAGCCAATCAGCTGTGGGGCATCAGCCGCACGGTGCACGCTGCACAATGCACATTTCTAAAAGCACTGTATATAGAACTAGCAGTTCGGGTTGGCCTGTTTGATGCGGCCTTAACTTTTGACTCTTGGTGGGACCCCATCGTGGTGCTGCTAGTGGTGGTGGGAGCGGTCAAGCACTGACCGCAAATTCACCGGGAAAAAAAAAACAATAGTAATCAAACGCCAGATGCAATCCCCATGCGGGTATGTACATCGGGAAAGTATGTTGCTGTGGAATTCCATCAATTTTTAATTATTATTATTTTTATATAAAAAAAAATGAATCGAAAACTGAAAAGCAAAAAATTAGAATTTGGCCCCTGAATTTCCATCTTATGTAGCTGTTTTTTTACTTTCTTCTTATTACGGAAAAATGACCGGCAATATTCTCTGTGTGACCACTGGGTGCTTACCCAACCAACACAGTACCTGCTCTTTGACGGATGTAGGTAGAACCGAAGATCCTGCGGCAGTATGTCCATCTCCGTCTCGGTACTCCGCCCGGTCTCCACCGCCGTCTCCATCCGTCTCCATCCGTCTCCATCTTGAACCGTCTCCGTCCAGATCCGGTGTGCACCACCCCCCCCCATTTTTTTCGTAGAGGGCAAGAGGGGCGCTAGCTGGACTTTCCGGGCCCCATGTACGGCTCGAGATTCAAACGCATTCGTAAGGGGGAGGCGGGGCGCCTTGATGGAATAGATACCGCAACCAGAGCACGACGTGTCGGCGGCTTGACACTGTGCTTTTTTCTTTCTTTTTTTCCTGGGAGCTTTTATCGAGAGAGAGAGAGAGAGTTTATTTATTGCATCCGATCCGGCAAATTACAATCATTTTACCTTGCCGCCCCGACTAATGGCGAGAGACCCATCATTAAATAAGTATATATGTAGTCAGTACCCCGCTGGCACCCTTAAATCCTAACAAAAACACACATTGCACTTGGGCACGTTTATGACGTTGGTCTATTAATCGCGGGGGGAGCAGCCTTGGGCGCGTTTATCTATCAAATTTACGCCCGTTTCCGAAACTAGAAGTAAGAGTGATGCCCGGTGCAGCGCCACCTCCCTCACAACCCCCCACCTCGGACGCAACTCCGTCAGCTCCGCTGATCGCCGCACGGCGATGCCTGCTGCACCATGACTTCGACCACCCAAAGGAGAGAGAAAATTCGAACCCGCAAGTAGTTTTTTTTTTTTTAACCAGGCTACGAGATGTTGAACAATCTCCACATGTTCTAGATACCGCTCTGTCTGACCTTGCCACACATACCGCAGTGCGTGCTGCGAAGCACGAACTTGGAGAGTGCCACACGCTGGTTGCCACCAATTCTTATCCGCTATTCCTTGGGTCGACCTTGAGGGTTCTAACTGGTTAGTCATTGACGTTCGAGTTACAAACCTCACTGGCCAGTATCTCAAGTGGACGAGAGGAGGGCTACGGCTAATCGCTGGTGGTGCCCCTCCTACCGGACCCAGACCCGGGAGCACCTATTCAAGAATTGCCCTCACTGGAAGGCCCAGCAGAAGATCCTATGGGTGGAAGTGTTGAAGGTAACGGGTAGAGTTAAAAGCTGGTACAAGATCCGAGAGCTTTTTGCCGGTGAGCGGTGCAGCCAGACGATCCTTGACTACCTCGCCACCACAGATGTGGGGCGACGGATATCAGATACGGCTGAGGAGGATTCCCCGGGGTGAGATGTCGGAGGGGGAACTTAAGGAACGGAATGAGAAGGCGTAGGAGAGGGAGACAATCCAAGAGTCGGGGGATGAGCTTTTTGCAGGAGTGGATGAGGTTGGGAGCACAGCTGGGAGCGAGGAAGTCCTCGGGACGGATTTTTTTGAGAATTAGACCAGGGCGGAGGGTAGGGGGAGCCACAGCGGGCCGCCTTCGGGTTGGACAGTGGACGGGGGGGGTGAAAGCGGATGAATGGGCAAAGATGGCAGCGGACGAGCCAGACCTGCTCACGGCGTGGAACATCTCCGACCTCGGTAGCACAGCGACCAGCCGGGGGCAAAGACGGCACCCCCCCAAGTGTGGACGAAGAAGCGACTCACCGCTAAGTGCTGGTGGTGCGCTTGCAGGACCCGCAAAGAATCGGAAATATGTACGATAGTTATCCTCGGGAAACAAAGCGCTACAAAGAATCAAAACTACATACAGTGCACCCTCCCCCAGGCTGCCGAATGAAAGGGAAAAACGCAGACAACTCGACGCAGAGTACTAAGAGATATGTAGTGGGTCAGCCGCCAATGGAACACCCACGACACACTCGCCAAAGAAACACCCCACGAAGAGCTTTGCCTGTCCTGAACTATCCAGCAAACGAGCACAAGGGGAAATGGAGTGAATTGCAGAAATGCCAGAAGAGAAGCCCAGAACTTTTGTCGCAAGCCATTTTTATTTTTTTCGTCGCAAAGAAATCTTCCGTGACCACAAGATTGTGAGGCGATGCACCGCTAGAATTCCAGCAGTCCACCACTCTCGTCGTTCCGTCTACACATTAGGGCATTTCCCAGTTGTTCAGCGGGCGGCCGAAGACTCGGGACTTTGGAAGCTCGTTGATACGACCGCAAGTGGGATCTCCCGCGGTCCACGCAGACCATCCCTTGCCGTGGAGGAACTGCCTCGTGTATATGGCCGTCCTCAGGTTTGTGAACTCAATCTTGTACAAGCCTGTGGTGCCCGCCGGGATAATGTTGATCTGAGTCGTGAAGATATCTCCCAGATTCGTGGGCAGAGGAGTGCCCTCCACGAACTTCCTAATGCTCGTCATAGAAAGCAATTGACCTCGCGGTGGCCGAACCGAGAGAATGCGACTGTTCAGATGGTCGAACAGTTCATCCTGTATATCGGCGTGCAAGGGAGGTACGGCTTCCATCTCAACCTGCAGAACCGTCTCTCGGAAGTAGATAGGGGCGATTTTTAGCCATTGGAAGTATGCCCAAGCTTGCTCGCAATGGAGAAAGGTAACCTCAAGGCGCTTGGAGGCGGTGCCCTTCTCGCATTCGCGGATAAGCATCTTCTCGAACGGACCTCCCCTGATCATATCCAATGCTTCACTGTTTCCAACGACCCGGGGCAGCTGAGTGATGACAACCTTGCGGTAGCGCGGTTCAACCTTGCCGTTGGCGAGGTAGGGAGAATTTAGGAGCTGGGCCGGTCGGTTGCGAACCGGAGGTGTAAGGCCACGGGAGCGATAGTATGCCTTCTCGGCAGGACCACCACCCTCATACCATGTAAGTCTAGAAAAACAAGTTAGGAATTAGAGATGTTGGAAGGACATTTCTTACGGAACCTACCCCTTAGTATTGTCGGCAAGGATATCGAATTCTCCACAGTAGTACGTGGGCCCCTGCTTGGGTTCATGCTTGGGTTCATGCTTGCTCACAAGCACGCGTTCCACGCCCGCAGATGGACGCCGTTGTTCCACAATGATAGGCCTAGATGGGGGTTAGATGAGCTGCTAAAAGGGTTACGGAGACTTACATGTCCGAGCGGTTCGACATCACGTACCCAACCGAACAGCCTGCAGGTACCGCAGAACCACGCTTTGAGACCTTTTCGTCATCTTTCGTCTGGGGCTCTTTGCCAGGCGGATAAAACACCCGAATCTCTGGCACTGACTTCTCGCGCTTAACCTGGCCGGGCCAGCGCTGGTTCTGTTCGTTTGACAGCAAGTGGAAAACTGGCGGCGACATCGGCCGTTGGAATGATTCAAGGTCGATGCCGATGTCCTCGGTCTTAATGTCAGTCGGCAACTCCGGCCGTGGGTTGATCTTTGGTGCAGGAGCCTCAGCCGTGTATCTGGATGGCAATGGAGCGAAAAACTTTGGGGGGCCGCCCTTCGGAAGCGTACCCTTTCGATGAGAGCGGTCAAGGTCTTGGAGAGCTAGTCCAAGACCATCCGGGAGAGAAACTGGTGACGGACGAGGTTCTGTGTTCCAGCGGGTCAGCGCATGTTGTCGGGCCAACCTATGAACCGATGGATTCTCAAACCTTCCGCAGCGTTTGGCTCCTCGGTGACCTTGGGTTTGCCCTTTCGACGGCGGTCGGGCACGTTGATTCCGCGCGAGCGAAAGATGTCAGCCAACCAGCACTCTTCATCGACATCTTCAGTGGTAACACCCGTGAACTTCTCCTCGCTAGCGAGCACAGGGTCGAGCCAGGCGTCGGCATGCCTGTACGACTTGCGCCACAAGTCCTCAGCATCGAAGCCGCTCTTCTGGATGCTGTAAACGAAGTAGTCCTTGGCAATCTTCCACCGGCTAAGATTCTCCTGATAGTCGAGGAGCTTATCTACAGCACCGTCCAATCGATCCTTGATGCTCCTGTGAGATTCCAATAATTCCAGGAGAAGCCTACCTGCACATCTGTTAGATACGAACCGGTAATGATAGAAGAGAGCTCGTACCCGGAACCTGAACCTTACTGTCGGGCACGGCGCCGACAATCTTGTGCAAGATATCGATCACCGAGAGCTCGTCCTCGCCGTCGGACTCGGCAGCCATCACACGCCGTGCAGATGCCGGGGCGCCATGCTCAGACGCCTTGGAGGCGGACAGCATCACCTTGGATTCAGCCCGCTTCTTGGGGTTGTCCAGGGGAGATTCTGGCGATGCTGAGCTCAGTGGTGAGCACTCGTCGTTCTCGGATTCAACCGGCTTCTTCATCTTGTCTGAGGAAGAATCCAGTAACGTCGAGCTTGACGGCGAGCACGTGTCGTTCTCGGGGACACCGATGATCGAAGCTGCGACTCCCACCTTTCCGGGCGAGGAGTGAGGAGGCGGCGGAGGCTCGGGAGTCGAAAGCTCGGCAAGAGGAACAAGACCGGGGGATGGGGTCAATTTTTCGGCACCACCTAGGGGAGATTTGGTGGCTTCCTTACCAACAAGAGGAGGGGCCGGTGGTGCATTGTGGGGCACGGAAGTAGTAGCAGCGATGTTGATGGGCCTGGAACGAGAAATGAACAACATCTTGTCGAGGAGGTCGTGCGTGCAGGCGATGATCTCCGGCTGTATAGTGGACCCTGCAGCGGTCTGAGACTGCCGCGAACCGGACGGCTCGCCCGGTTTGGCAGCATGCATGCTCGGGGCGCTCATGTCGATTTTGTCTGGGAGCCGTTTGCTAGTAGCGGTGGTCTCGAAGGGGCAGGGGCGGCGCTGGTTGAGATTGGCCATGGCAAATCTAGGATCCGCCATCGCTCTTGATTGGATTGATTATTCCCCGCCGGAGAAAACCGCGGGGCGGAGGACTAAGAAAGGCTGTGAAATTGTTGCGGTATGCCGAGGGTATCAGTGAGAAGGTGGCAAAGGAGAGGGGGGGAGAGGAGGAGGTGAGTGTAGAGAGAATTACTAGGAGACGATAGTAGGAAGAGGTAGATGGCGGGTGTTGGAAAGAGACCGGCGACGAGTGGAGATGGGAGGCGGAGGGTAGAGTAAGAACAGAATGACGACGATTGTAAACACAGATTGAGCCGCAGACTCACAAACCCTCGGGTGAGAAGGGCCAGTAGCGCTGTCACGTGGTGACAGTGTCCTCACAACTGTGTTTCACGCGTTTTTTCTTGGCTGCGAGCGCCCGCTGCGCTACGTATAACTTTCTGCGTCCGCGGGGGAGGCCTGCACCGACACAAGCTGTACCAGCTGCATCCGCTGCGCGGTGTTTCCAAGGGGTTTTCTTTGCTACCAGCCACCAACCACGTGCAGATACACTGCTATCCACTGCCCGCAGTTCCGGGCACGGTCTCGACTTCGATAAATCTCCTCGTCTGAGCCTGCACACTAGGGCAAACTCGAGTGAGGCACTGTGAGTTGGTACGCACATTCACGCGTTAGTACAGGGCTGAGGAACCCTGCGAACCGTGCCAGCCCTTCGCTTGATTCTGCAGCCGCTTTGCATACCCAGCACATGGTTCGTACATATTGAAGGGACGAATAAAAGCTCAAACCCTTTTATCACTCATTATTATCATTATTATTATTATTTCGCCCTCAAAGTGCATCCAGCTCCATTCCACTTGTTGCCAGCATAATCGGCATCAGGACGCAGCAAATCGCGGACATTGTGAGCACATCCACTGCTCGCTTGGGCGATCCAGCGATCGCGTTTGGTCGGTGAAGCGGAAGCGCAGCGCCACCTCTCCGCGAATGATGCTGATGATGATGATTCATTGATCGTGTGGTTCATCGACGATTTCGCAGCACGGTGTTCGCCGAACCATGTGCTGTGCAGAAGCGCCCACCCCATCCCCCCCCCCGGCGACTCTCCGCGAACAAAACGACGATATGTAGCTATATATCGTGCATCTCTCTCACGCGCCAGCCATCCACCCACAACCCAGTACCATGGATCCCTCCTGTCGGCGCCTCGGAAATCCCAACCAACCACGCGGCCCGAGACGGTCGGTCGGAAGGAGAGGGGGGGGTTCGCACCGTGCCGGGCGAGCGGGTTGAACCTATTCGCTCTACAGCTGCACGCTGTGCTGCTATATCTCCCAAGTATCGTATAGCTATCCGACTCGTGTCACCCGCCAACTAACTACTTACACAACCAAGTCCGACCACATTTCAGACCCCCGACCAAGGAAAGCTCCGAGATACAACCGCGACATCTCGCCCGCCAGTGGCCGCATCCCACATCTCGGACGACCGATTCCAGCATGCGGTTATGTTATGCAACTCCATCCTGACAGAGGGTCGCACGCGATCAACGGACCACCACCAGCGGCCTGGCATTCGCCTCGGATATCGGATATAACCCCCACGGTCCGCGGGCTGGAATCCAAACCCGCGACCGACAGGGATGGGTCAATGGGGGCGCTGGCGGAAGCCTGCCGTCGATGGCGAATGGAGGAATACCAGCAGCTATCTCCCTCCGCCACGTAACTGTGTACATATGTACCTCCGGGAAAGCCGTCTCGCAGCCTGCTCTCCGCGGTGGCGACGTGTGGTCTGCACTCCATCGCGAGTGTGCCTCCCGTCTCGCGCCCGAGACCAATCACCCTGCGCCGAGTCGGCCACGAACGAAGCCCTGTTCGTGTCGGCTCACGCACGCACCCGCGCACGGTGCCCCTCCCCACCACGCATCACTCGCCGCCCCCGTACCGGACAGACTTGGCCACGGGCTGTGGTCCTCCCCCTCTTCTCTCCCGCTTACTTGCCGCATCAAGCATCCCCTCGAAAGATGCCGGCCGCGACTCGGCCGAGCCGCGCTGAGCACTGGTTACTACTGCACGAGGCTGCATACCGTCCGATTCTAGATACTATTAGCCGGCGCCTAACCAACGAGCATTATGTGTGTACTACCACTGGCAACCGGTTGCCCCCAACCTGGGCTGCGAGTGACGAGCGTGTGAGCGGAGGCGGACGGTGCCACTCTGCCAACGCGACGTCGCCGGCAGCCAGCCAGCCAGCCGGCTCCCCAAATGTGTAGCTGTTGGCCATCTCCAAACTCTCCCCGGATATCATGCCTGCCCGAGCGGGTTTGTGTGTGGCTAGGAGTGTGCTGTTCTGCAGGCCGCTGTATCCAGCAGCCGGTCGATCGGCTCCAGATGGATTGATAATCGACAAACACACTCTTCCCCCACCCGCCTTCTGTCTCGCGCTTAGCCCGCAAGATGTAGGCCAAGACAGAATGTACTCTATGTATCTCATTTCCCACAAATACTGCATACAGTATCGCCAAAAAAAAAAAAAAAGAGGAGAAAAGAAAAGAAAAGAAGAGAAGAGAAACCCCGACTTGGGAAAAAAAAAAGAAAAAAAAAGAAAGAAAAGAAAAGTGTACTCTAGCATGCCCAAAGCGGACACCAACCAATCGGATCATCAAGACATCATCACCGTTGCCCTCATTCCACACGCGGGTTCAAACAAAAGAAAAAAGAAAAGAAAAGAAAAGAAAAAAATCCAGACGAACAGAGGAAAAAGGGGGGGCTGGGTAGGTAATTAGTCGGATGCAACCGTCATACGACTTCCCGCCCAGATACATACATAACTCTTGGGGGGCGGGGGGGGGGGGGAGATCAAACCAACGGGCGGGTAGATCCCATTCCGCAAAACGCGCATTCCGCGGGGTATGTGGATATGCAGTTGGTTGGATATCTATCTATGTAGTTACCATACATTAAGTACATACATAGTTGTTCCCACGCGCGGACGTGGGTACATAGACCACGGTCCGGATGACGATGTCGGGTAGTGGCAGGGCGTGCACGCCCTGCAGACATTTCCACGCTCCAAGAGCGTGTGTAGTTACGTGCGTACACAGATAGTTACATATCTATCCCCCCGCGAGCAAGCTGGGCCTGATCCTCCCGCCGCTACCAGATCCGCCGGGCTGGCTGTTTAGTGGCCCGAAGGTCTCCTCCGGCATTCCGTTGCCCGCGCCTCCTGTAGCAACTGGTGCTAGGGCGCGATGAGGCGACGACGGAGCTGCACGGGAGGAGAGGCTCGCAGTGACGTCATCCCGCGACCACTCCGTTCTGCGGGCGGTGGGCGGTGGGTGATGTGTACGCCGAGCCCCCTCCCGTGGATATCCTCCCTCCCCCGCTGTTGGCAAGTTCCGTTGCCTCCCTACATAACTATTTACATACGTTGCTGTTGGCAAGTTCCGTTGCCTCCCTACACAACTATTTACATACGTTGCTGTTGGCAAGTTCCGTTGTCTCCCTACATAACTGTTCACATATGTTCAGCGCAGCGGGAACCCGTGCGTAGACTAAGCCCCCCCTGCGGTATGAGGTATGTATGTGTATATGTACGCAGGCGCCCGCAGCGAGCAGAACGGATGGATGCGGATGCGGCCGCCAGCCTTGGTCCGCGATCACCAACTCCGCTCTGGCTGCCAAACAACGGTAGGCAGCCGCTGCGGAAGGCGCGCACGCACTCGTATGTTCCCGGGGCTGCCCACCAACTACCACGCACGCGTCTTCATTTGAGGATATAGATATCTATGACATTTCCGCTGCGCGCTGCACACACAGGCACGCAACAAAGATACCTACATTGCATTACACCGCATGGCATGGCATCATCGCGCTCCAGCACAGCACGGTTATACACACCGCATATTGCGGTTGTCGGTCCCAATTCCCTTTCTGGAGGTGGGGCCTTTGTCTCCTGTCCTTGTTCGCGCCTTTGTCTCCTTCTCCTTCTCCTTCTTCTTTTCTGTTGTTGTTTTCCTTTTCACCTGCTCGACCGTGGGCGAACTCCCGACGGGATGCCTCGTTCGTGGGGCCCGCCTACCCGCCGGCCTGCTTGCTTGCGTGCATGAACGCACGCCATTACTACATATATGTTTTCCCTGCAAGTCAAAGGAAGAGCGTGTGCGGTCTGAATATCCACATACATAGATAGCGAGATAGATGGGGCGAGAGTGAGTGTGCGTGCAAGTCACAGCACACCGCGGGTGTACTGGTGCGTGCAAACCGGAGTGCTGGAGCAGGACCTCAGAGGCGGACTCGCCAGCCCCCGACGGTCCAGCGTGTAACTATGCGCGCTGGGATCAAGACGGGCCCCTCTTCTCCTTGCGCTCCGCACGTACATAATGTATCTGCACACATACATACATGTGTGATATGTGCGGGGGACGGAGGTATGAATACCGCCGGGCTGACGGAGGAGGAGGAGGAGGAACGAGGCTGCGAGACGGTCGGTGCGCGGAAAGCAGAGGACGGAGGACGGAGCGCGGTGTCTCGCCGAGGCACGACAGCGGTGGCCACGGTCCCTCCGTCCGTTCCTCCGTCCGTGGCGCGCCGAACTGCGACCGGACGAACCGCCCCGACCCGCCGCCGCCGAGCAGTGGCACCGTGGCGGGCTGGGCCACACACAGCGGGGAGACAAGTGCCGAGCATCCGTCTTGTCCGTCCGTCCGTCCGTCCGTCCGGTGGCAAATGCTGCCCCGCCCCTGGTAAGGGGGGGGGCGCGAGTCGCCTAGATATCTATCTATCTACACATGTGCGCGTGGAGCCGTGGTACATAAGCAGCGGGATAGGAAGAAGAAAAGAAAAGAAAAAGAAAAAAGAAGAAGAAGAAACGAAAGAGGAGGAGGGAAAAAACAACTTTTCCGCGCGGGACTTGGCTTGGCTTTGTCCAAGTCGGGCTGAGCTTTTTTCTTTTCTTCCCATGTGTCCCGGGGCGGCAATAATAATGCTCTGTGCCCGGTCGACTTGGGTCAAGTCAAGTCCGGAGTTTCGCCGTTTCAACCCGTCCAAATCGTCCGCGCCTCCCCCGCTCCCCGTTCCACACACACCACCGAGAGAAAAAAACAAGCCAGAACAAGCCAAAAGAAACCAAAAAAATAAAAATAAATAATAATAATAATAATAATAATAATAATACCAAGTCCCGATGTCCGGCGGGGTTGGAGGCTGTCCGACCCGCAGCAACAAGCGATCAAGATCTGGGTCCTGCGACAAGGCAAGATCTGAAACAGCGCGGTACAGGGTAAACCACGCAAAGATAAGTAAGTACACACATAGTTATCTGCTCTGTGATCGGTCAAACCGTGCGAACCCGTGCCGAGTTTCTTTTTTGCTTTCCCTCTCCTTTCAGCAGCAACCGTGTGAAACAAGCGTGGAAAACCCTCGTTTCTCCGCTAAAAGTGGTCCCACCATCCGTCCGTCTCCTTGTGTCTGGCCGATGAACTCGCATCCCCGTCCCCCCGCACGCGTCTCGTCGTCGTCGTCGTGCTCGTCGTGCTCGTCTTGGCCCCGGCTCCGCCATCTCCTCCGCCCCCAGGCTCCACTGCAACCCCAGGATGGCCCGGGTTTGGCGCCCGCAATGAGACACGGACAACGAGGATGCGGGGAGGGAGAGCTCCTCGCTGCTTCCGTGTCAAGGCAAAAATTGCGAACCGGCCTGGGATTGCAGTTCGAGAAACGTCGGCTATCAGTCTTTCCTACGCAGGCACCCGGCGCACTGCGCGGAGACCGGACCAGGCCGGACCAGACCGGGAACCAGGACGGCCGGACCGGACCGGACAACTCGAATCGAAGCGCCGCTGGGAGCATCCATCCAGCTCTCGGGTTGGCTCCTCCCTCTCACCCCTCCTCCCAATTCCCAACCCTGCGGGTACCGCGCGCATCCCCCCCCAGTATCACAGCTCGAATGTCGCCGAACCGAACCTAGGTGGGACCGCCTCGCCGCAAGGAACCCACCAAACCCCCACCTCTCTCCACACACGCACCCCCGTCTCCCCCACCTGCCCACCGCGCATCATGAGCCCCGTCAGGTAGACATCTTCATGCCGTGCCCCACATAACTTGTTTCCGCACTGCCTGCCAGGTTTCGCTGCCCTGTGCCTAGCTACTGCTTCCAAGGGTCGGCCGCGCCGCACCGCTCCCAACCACTGCCCCGGAATCGGCGTTTGCAGAGTGCTAGATATCGTTTGCAGCCAGACAGTGGAAATAGGGGGTCCTCACTTTTTTTTTTTTTTTTTTTTTCCTGCTCTCGCTCATATTGCAGCGCTCGACTTGCTCTGCATGACGTTTTTCCTCTTTCCCGCACAAACAGAAAAAAAAATAGATGAATAATAATCATCAAAGGGAAAAAAAAAAAAACAGAGAAAGAACAGAGACGACACGAGGACTTGCACCTGACAGGCCCCTTCTGGGCCCGCCGTGTCGGCGTGGCGATATATCCGCTGTCAACTGCACAGCTCGTTTCCGGTGCGACGGCAGCAGGACTAAAGTAAAGTAATCAGGAGAGCTCCAGGCAGTTCAACTTAGGCAACGTCATCGGGAGGATGGAGCCGAAAAGAAAAGAAAAGAAAAATAAATGAAAAAATAAATAAAAATAAGTCGTTGGTTCTGACACCACCGAATGGATGGCTGGGCCTGGTGGATTGAGCCTCGAGCACCGGGAGAAGAGAAGAGGGCCAGTCGAGGAGAACGTTCCAAAAGGATTCAGGCTACGTCACACAGCATCGTGTCGCCGATGCGGCCCGGGGACGGAGGAGAGCGAGGGGGTAGGCAGGGGAGGGAGGAGGAGGAGGAGGAGAGGAGGAGGAGGGAGAGGGACGGCGCTCCTGGCCCTTCAACCGCGATCTGTCACCAAGGAGAGAGCGGGCATCCAGTCAGTGGCCCGGAAGTCTATCTGGAGCCCAGATCTTCAGGAGAGATTCCAGGCCAAGCCCAATCGGTGCAGCCCGTAGTCTCGCGTTGGCTTCTGTGCTTCTTCGTCGTCTCCTTCTGTGTCGTTTCTTCTTCGTTCTTCCGTGGTTGTCGTGCTCTCCTAGCTTGCCGAATGCTTTGCAAGTGCCGGAGTTCGACGCACCGACGCAGTGTAGATGCGTAGCAATGGAAGAGGAGGGGGGGGGCGGAATGAGGGGGGTGGGGTGGACATCCCTCCGTCATCGGCCGGCACATTGACGTGGACGCGAGCTCGACTAGATAGATATGCAGCCACAGTAGATAGATACCGCGCCTACGTAGGAGAGTAGGAGTTGTGGAGCCCTTCCCCCGGCCCGGGGGCCCAATCGGAGCCGAGCCGTTTCCTTTTGGATCTGTTTGTCCGTTGTCTCCACTTCCGTCCGGCAAGTTTGTCGGCGGGGGAGGTGATCCTCTTCTCCTGGTATTCGCCATTCTCGACTGCCGCCCCGCTCGTGGGCCAATTGGTGAATCGGACCCTCTGCTCGCGCCTGCGCTCGATGAGAAATCCCCCCCCCCCCTCTCTTCTCCCCTACAGCCGGTGCTGATCGATGCTGTCCGTGTTTTCGCTGGCGTGGGATCGTCGACGTCTCTTGAGCATCCATCCATCCATCCATCCATCCATCCAACTAGCCAAGATACCCTCCACCCTCCTCCTTCCACGATCCTCTGTGGCAGTCTGGCCCCACAAAAACCCACGGCCATCTGTCTATCCATCCAACCGAACTATAGAGCTATAAATCGAAACACCCTGTGTGTCTCCTGCGCGCATGCACGCTCCTGCGCGCACTCTAGCCCCCTGGTTACATAGCCAATTGCTTCTCCCGCAGAAGCCACCGCGATCGATGCGCACGCACTGCTCAGGGCCAATCGACTGGACGTCGTCCCATGGAAAGGTGGAGTTGGGACTAGGACAGTGCACATGGGTTGACCGAGCACACACCAAGTGCGGTTCTGGTGGTTAGCTCCAGAGTGGCTAGCCTCGACTCGGCCCGGCTCTGGGTGTGGCTGGCGGCAAGTGGTTTCGGCATCCGCGGGTATTTGCCGGGGTTCCGAAATGCATACACGCCAGTAGTTACCGACCGAGACTGGCCGGACCGAACCGGAGCAGGGAAAAAAGCCTCGTCCTCCCCACCACCCCCATCCCGCACGCGGCCGAGTCCATAGTGTTGGTAGATGCCCGGCCACGGGACCACGGGCACAGATTGCTACATACGTAAAATACATACGCGTATACACACACATGTCTGAGGTGTCGCTGTCCTAGACTACCTGGGTTGGGGCTAAGCGAGTATGTACTGTATGCCCAGCGCCCATCCAGACCGCGGCGGTCCGGATGGCTATCCTCTGTTCCAAAGTGGGGGCAGGCCTAGACGGGGTGGGGGCGGGAGGGGAGAAGCCCATCGCGGAAGGGGGGGGGGCGTAGAATGTCACCCCGAACACTCGCATTCCGGCTGGCGAGATGGTGATGGACAGATGTCGATTTGCGAACCCTGTGTTTTGCAGATGGTGGAGGGTGGGGGGAAGGGGTAGGGGAGACGGGGTGGGGTATCGGCTGCTCTCACTTACGTCCGCGGGCCATGGCAAGATGAACCGAAGGCAAAGCCGTGATCACCGGGCTGGTTATGATTCAGAATTGTTTGTTGTTGCTGGGCTGTCTTAAATGCTGTTTTTGCTTTTTGCTTTTGCTTTTGCTGCTGTTTTGCTTCCAGCCTTGTTCTGACTGACAGCGCAAGCTGGGCCCGGCCACGGGTAGGCCAGAATGCCCTGAGCTCGAGCACAGTTGCAGTCCGGGTTTGTTTCGGCAGAGCGGACGGCCGGACAGACCAGCGAATGAGCGGCAGCCACACGCGGCTGGCCAGCGATGGCCAGGGGCAACAGCGAGCCATGCCCCCACACGAGGAGGACTGCGGGCCCTAGGCCAGAACGGTATCGTGATGAAGTCATGATCTTATATAGCTCCTGGAATGCAGTGAATTCCGGCGAGCTGGTGCTGGCCTTGGTGAGCATGGGGTACGTGGGGAAGGGGGTACGAGGAGGTTCGAGGCGGAGCAACAGTACCGGACAGAAAGACGGGCAGCCATCATCCATCGGATTTCGTCGACGGTGATAGGTCGGACAGCTTGCTGACGAGACACATGTGTTCCAGTCGACACATCCTGCTCTGCAGAGCGGAAACCGAGATATCGATGACGGTTGGCGAGTCTGTGTGTGTCCTGGTGCCGCTCAAACGGTAGTGGTGGTGTGGTCTGGAGTGGGTATCCTCTCGTGTGAGCGTGGACGCTAAAGAGTAGCAAAGAGGCTTCCCTCCCGTGCTGGGATCCGGAGGGTGCCACAGCCTGCGATTGCAAGACATCCAGTCCGGTACGACTGCATTTGGGGGGGGGGGGGAATGCCAACTTATCCGAAAGAGGAGAAAAGAGACCAGCGGAACGGTGGGGCGCCAGATGTTGGGGTCTCAGTGTGTCTACCGCCTGCTCGGCTTCCGATGCGGCGGTCAAGAACGGACAGGCAGCCCGAGGAGAGAGGAGAGGAGAGTATCACCGAGCATCACCGAGCAGGTCACCGAGCGGGTCACCGAGCGGCGGAGCCCATGCCCATCGGTGCGGCTTCGTTTCTCGCAGGTGCGATGACGACATACGCAGGAACACGAGAGCTTAGCTTTCCGAGCGGTGAGAAGAAGCCCAGCTCGACCGTCCGGGGCGCGCCAGCCAGCGGTCCGACGCCAGTGGCAAGGGCCAGTCCCGGGCGGAGGCCTCGTCTCGCATCCGTCGCGAGAGATGGTTATTATTATTATTTTCTTTTTTCTTCCGTTTTCTGTTTCCCTGCTAATTTTTTGCCGTGGCCACGAGGCGGCGGCGGCGGCGTGCGGTGACGGGAGTCCTGTCGGGCAAACAAGTCGTCGACGCCCATGCGCGAGCCTCACAAGCATAAGAAAAACAAAGAAAGAAAGAAAGAAGGAAAGAAGAAACAAGGAAGGAAAGAAGGAAAGAAAGAAAGAAAGAAAGAAAGAAAGAAAGAAAAAAAATCCCAAAAAAGAAGGGCGGAGGGGAAAAGAAACGCAGGAAAAAAGGAAGCCAAAGGGCGCGAGATCGACGGCAAAAGCGCAAAGGCCAATGGCCCAGGGGTGGGGCCGGAAAGCAGGCAGGTTTGGGTCGCATGTAGGTCGAGCTCTGCCAGCGGTTTCTCGACGGAGGAGGAGCCGGACGTGCGGCGGCGCTAGAACACCGAACGTACGGAGCCCGGGTGTGCCCCGTCGCCGGAGAGAGCGGCGGCGCAGCAAGAGGACGAGGTGGAGCCGGCGACGGAAAGGACGGGGCGGCAGCGGAGGAGGTGCTGGCGGTCGGTGGGCGGTGGGACGGGGGGGCGGCTGTCCGGAAGGCGCTGGAGGGCGCTGGAGGGCGCCGGGACATCCCGTGCTGGCGCGAAAGTCCCTCGCGCCGCGCAGTCGAATCCGGAGCAGACTGAGGGCATCGCTTTCGAAAGTCGAGACGGCGCGAGCCCTGCGCCGCGTTCTCGCCGTGGCCGGGCTCGCGGTCCCCGCCACGGCGAGCTCGAAGCAGCGCATGGGGCTCCCTGCGGCCGTGGGACCCAGAGCCCGTATCCGCATTCACGGGACCCCTCCAGCGCCCGATTCGCTCGGTCACGCCGGGGCTCGATTACTACTCGGCGAGACAGTGGCAGCTGTCTGCGCACTCCGCCGCAGCATGCTGCCTGCACCACCTCCACAGCTCGTGCTCCCGCGTCGCCAGCTCGCGCCGCCGGACGGAGACTTGCTTCGCCGTGCCGGCTCCCGTGTCCGTTCTCCTCGCCCACTCGCCGTGGTACGTGCTGTTTGGACTGGCGTCGCTCCCTGCTAAGGGTCCAACGTTACTATCGCTAGCTAGCTAGCGGCTCCTGGCCGCAGCCAGCCAACCACATCCCGCCCCGGCCAGCAGCAATGGGTCTGTAGACCTCCGTTCTACTCTGGCAACGTCACTGCACCCACGATATCCCGTTCACTGCTCTCCACCCCACTGTCTCCCCACCGATGGCCCGTGGGCCTCGATGCCCCTGATGCCACGCGGTGTCGCTGGCCCTCGGGCATGGAGCCGCGGATCGTGGCGCTCCCGCCATCGCTACATAAATCCCGCCCTCCGCCCCGCCCCGCCTTCTTGTTTTCTCAGCACGAGCACCCGCAGCCTCTCCCAGTCGCCCCTCAATTGGCCTTCGCCAGCGCCGCAGCCAAGCTCTCGCTCTCGTCCCTCCTGTCCGTCTTCGAGCCTCTGTCCGCATCCAACGCAACTGCTCTCGTCCAGCCCAGCGCGGCATCCGCTTCTTCTTCGTCTCCCGCTCCGACGGCGCAATTCTCCGCCGGACCCAAGGCAAAAATAAAATAAAAAATATAGAGTGCGGAGCATAGAGCACGGAGCACGGAGCACGGAGCACGGAGCACGGAATACAACACGCAAAGAGAACACACAGCACACAACACGGAACGCAGAACACACCGTGCCCTCGGAGCTCCCCCCCCCCGGCAGAGCAGACACCACCAGGAAGAATGGCCTCCGCTCTGGGTCTCGAAGCGTCGTCCGGCTACTTCAGGTATCGCTGCAGAAACTTCTATACGCACAACTGTGACAACTGGGTCTGGGTGCGCAACACCGCTTGCGCCGAGTGCGTGGTAAGCGTCCCACCGTCTCTTTCTCCGGCTGCAGGGAAAAGAGAATGGAGGGCCCTCCCAATGCTAACGGCTCTTTTTCTTTTTGCCGGGAACAACAGGCTGCAGGCAGAGAAGAGCAAGGCAGCGATGGGTCGTCGGCGGCCGCCAACTTTGCCTCGGCCGGGGCGGAGGCCGGCCGACAATGTCCGATGCCGGAGCACTTGGTCCGCGAACACGGCTGCGATGTCGCCGATGGCCATGGCGGTGATGGCGGCGCTGCCATCGGCGGCGGCGTCTGCGAGGCTTAGCGGCGTGTGTTGTCGTCGTCGTCGCCGTTGTCCTCGGGGCCTGTCGTGGTGCATGCGGGAGTTGGCCGCCGCCCCAGGACGCATTAGAAGTCATTTTCTTTACCATCGACATGACACTTCTCTCGTCGCCGCATCAAGCTCACCCTAGCATCAATCGAGTCCGTTGGGACAGCCATCCACCTTGTCCTTCCTTTTGTGCCTTCTGCCTTTTCATCCGGGCTTCCCTATTTTCCTCTTTTCTCTCTCGCTCTCCCTCTTTAGTTTCGCGAAACAGCTGCCGCCGCTATTGCTCTTGTATTCCCGTCGCCCCGTCTTTTTTTTCCTCTTTCTCTCCTAATGTGTTTACTTGGTTTGGGCTGAGTGTCTGCACGAGATTTGGCGTATAAATATGGGAGGCTTTTAGTTTGCACCGGGGGATCCGGGGGGGGGGGGTTATTGTTCTTTTGATCGTTGTTTTTCTTTGTGGTTTGTTCTTTGCGATGTACGAAGCATATCTTATTCTGTTTATTGTAGCACCCAGCATTCCTTTCCATCGCTTACCTTTCTTTAACGTTCTGTCCGTCTGTTTGTTTGCTTTCTTGATTTCTTCTTGCTCATCCACACATATATACAGTACATACATACAATACATACATATAGTACATACATACAGTACATACACACAGTACATACACACAGTACATACACACAGTACTACATACACACAGTACATACACACAGTACTACATACACACAGTACATACATGGGTTTTTTTTCCTCCTCGGCATGGCTTACTCTACCGTACGTTGCACTGCGCTACTGGCGTGGGAAGATCGGGGTCGGGGTGGTTATTTTTATTATTTTTATTTTTATTTTTATTTCTTCATTTCGGAATTTGTGCAGTGGTATGCAGTCCGATCCGAATTATATGCGCTACTCTGCTTACTCTCTTCAAGAAAAGAAAAAAGAAGAAGAAAAGAAAAGAAAAAGTTCTGGACATCGTCTACACCGCTCCCACACACAGGCGACAAAGTTGTGCACCTGCACGTGTGTGTGTGTGTTGGGGGGGTGGGGCTGCTGCTCTACATAGTGTCGATGACGTCTTCCAAGCCCTGGCCATCGTTTTTGTACCGTGCTGCACACTACGGTATGCATCTGCTGTATGTTCCGCATTCCGCATCAACAGACAGATAAAAAAAATACTTGCGATTCGTTCGTTGGAGGAGGAGGAGGAGGAGGAGGAGGAGGAGGGAGCGTCACGTCAGTGTGAAGTAGTTATATCCATGTGCTGAATACGTACGTACGTACATTAGTCCGTGTGGATTATTTCTTTCCCCCCCCCCCCAATTGTCTCCCCCACACACGACGTTACTCTACCTGCCCAACTACTTGCCAACTCGGGTGGTGATTGACGAACGAACGAACGAACGGCGGTTTTGTTTCTCGATCTGGCTGGCTGCCGCAGCGGCCGAAAGAGCATGTTTGTATGTATATCCACCCTGCCACGGATGCACGGGTCTGTATCTATCTACATATGTAACTGTGCGGAATCGCACAGCCAGCCCGAGCGCGGCGGGCGTGATGGAAGGGCACACCAAGCAGGCGCGCACAACGTGGCGGCGTTCGTCCAACCACTGCGTTCCGCGGCTACTGCAGGGTGGGGGAGCGGGGGAGCGAATGCAAACCGTATTGCACGGATGTAGCCACGGCAGGGAGGGCAGAGTGGAGGAGGCTGAAGCTCTGTCCGCTCGCTGGCGGCCGCACTGCTGCTCTGCTTGCTGTCTGGCACAGGCGCGGGCAGGGGGGCCCCTTTTCTCTGACTTTTTGTCCGCTGGAGCCTGGTGGAGGGGGGGGGGCGGTCTGGTCGCACCGGGAGAGACGCCGGAATTCGACGGAGCGGAAATCCTGCCATTTCGCCCCACAATGCCAGGATGGAACACCGAGCCCGATCCTACACTTCTCTGCCCTCCGCGCCGGCTCGTGCAGACGCTATCTGCTTCTCCTTGCCCACACCATGCTCCGAAGTGTGTGCGAGTGGGCGAGTGGGCGAGTGGGCGATAGCAAAGCCGGTACCTGCATAGCATTGGCCCCAATTGCTCAGGCTGCTCGCTCTCTCCCTCAGCAACTACATGGACTGTACACACACATGCAAACATACACGACACGACGTGCACAGACCGACCGACGGACCGACCGACGGACCGACCGACGGACAACGCGAGCTCGCCAGGACCAGTGCGGACTGCATACAGTCATAAAGGGGTCCGCCTACACCACGTCGATCCCGATTCTGACGCTCGATTCCGATTCCGATCGTGCACCTGCTGTCCGTCGTGGCCAGCGCCCGGTCACCGAGTCTGGCGTGTGTATGCATGCTGAGCCCTACCGCAAGGCGTGGCGAGCGGCGTCCACGATGTTCCCACGGCAGTCCACCCCTCTCCTCCTCCTCCCCTTCCCCCTCTCCCTCCTCGCATATCTATCTCCACCACACTCGACCCCGCCGGCAGTTGCGCTGCCGCCCGCCGCAACAGCTTCTTGGGGTCTGGGCATTGCACGGGTGCTCTGGGTTTGTTTTTGTTTTGTTTTTGTTTTGTTTTTTTCCCGTTTCTTTTCCCACGCTGACGTCGACGTGCTTGCAGCCAGCTGGACCCCGTGGACCGCGCAGTCTACGGTACGTACATACTTCCTCTAGCTCCGCTCCCTTCCCTCCTGCCCCGCCGGCGGCGGACCCTGTGCGTGTGGAAGTGTGCGCACCGCCGCGGGAGTTGTCGTTCGTCCACCAGACATCCAGCGAACTAGCGCGGGGCGGTGGCTCTGTCTAGAGCTGGTAGTCCGCTGAATTAGTCCTCGTCCGGCGCAGAAAAGGAACATCCCGCCAGCTCTTGCACATCTGCCGCGGGGCCCTCGCTTCTTTCTTTTCTTTTTCCTGGCCGAGGTGGCAGTTCGTGCCGCACTACCGTTGGCTCCGTTGGCCGGTCGGTTCTCGGGAGATGTCGGTATCGGTATCCCGCCGGCTGGGACGTCGCAATTGGTCGGGGATGGACGGGGAAAGGGGAAGCGGTGCGCGTGAGCGCTCTCTCCCAGGGGCCCCGCCAATCAGACCGGTCCGGGTTGGCGCTGCTCCCCGTCGCGGTGCGATCGCCGCTGGGCTGTCCAGCTCGCCGTCTCCCCACTGTTTGCGCTCCGACAGCAGAGGCACCGGCCGATGCACGGATTCTGGGGACGTCAAACGGCGCCGGCTGGGCACACTCCAGCGCTGCAGCCCACGTGACCCGCAGCGCCGTCGCCGCCGTCGGGCACAGTCCCCCAGCACGGGTTTGCGTATGGCGCTTATCTCATCAATCCCATTTATCTGTTCGTTGTGTCTCCCGCCCGCATTGCCGGGCATGTGCGCACGCATGTCGGATTGGCCGGAGCGGCGAGCACGTTCTAGAGCGCCTCGCTCAGGGTCGGTGATATGTATCTATCTATCGTGTCGCACTCTGGAGTTGCGCGGCAGGGTTCACGCTCGGGTTTCGTCAGGGCTGCGGATAAGTATATCGTACATATCGCCGGGCCGTGCTCCACCTGTCTGTCCGTGTGTCCACGAAGGCTTGGAGGCTTCCACCTGTGTCCTCGGCGCACACGGCCCCGAGCAGCGGACGCAAACGGGTCTCCGCTGCCCTCCGTGCCAATGCCACGAGGGGTGGCCATCCTAGCGCCGCCGTCCACCATGCCATCCGTCCACATGTCGCGAAGAGAGCGTGCCCCGTGGCGTCGGCGCCGCTTGTATGTAGCGCTGCTGCCGACCGCCGGCCTCTGCGCTCGCCGTCTCGCCTGCGCTCTCCTCTTCGAGTCGCCCGCCGCCGCCGCAGCTGCCACGCGCACGACGGCCGGCCGGACGAGTCGATAAGCACGCACTCTACACGCTCCATCCCACTGACGTGCGTGCGTGCGTGCGTGCGTGCTGGGCATGTATGTAAGCTCTAGCTAGTGCCCGCCTATGTACACGACTGGCTGGCCCTGTCCAGAGTTAGCAGCTCGCTTTCGTCGCCCGTATCTCCACACGAGAGAGCATCGTGGCGGCGGCCAAGCCATGCATGACGTATCTAGAGTAGAGACTTATCGTCCGAACCCATGCATGTACTGTACATACGTAAGCAGGCAGCCCGGCAGTGCTGCCGAACGAACGAACGGACGGACGGACGGACGACGGACGGACGAGCGAACGAGCGAACGGACGAACGGAAGGACAGACGAGGGAGGAGCAATCCCGGTCGGGCTAGCTGCTGAGCCGGCAGGGATCGGAGAATTAATGGCGGTCGGTGCTGGATGACACCTGGCTTGGCGTGCCTTGCGGCCGGGGTGCTGGCTGGAAATAGTTGCGTACATTTGGGGGGGGGGGGGGGGGGGGGTGTTTTGTTTTGTTTTTT
>Ga0307508_10001830_pt1 | contig 23541 bp, 18 predicted proteins | sample 9_EM_MG_FD_203089 | JGI IMG/M metagenome (GOLD analysis project Ga0307508, IMG submission 203089) | Populus trichocarpa ectomycorrhiza microbial communities from riparian zone in the Pacific Northwest, United States - 9_EM | ecosystem: Host-associated > Plants > Roots > Unclassified | place... | reverse complement strand
TGCATTGTGCTGGCGGAGTGGACAAGGAACTACGGTGAGATATGTCACAAATGTCGGAAGGTGTGCCTGTTGGAGTGAGCCCACTAGCCGTCGGGGTTCTTGGTTGATGGGAAGCTAGTGTGGCGGTTCCTCGTTCTGGTTGTGGTGTTCTCTTTTTCTTTCTTTTCTAGCTCAGTTCTTCACGAATCAGACAACACATCTCTCCCATCTTCATCGCCTCCCTCTTGTCGCTCCGGTGATCTTTTCCGCCCACACCCGCTCACAACAAATATAGGGATAGATCGGAAGAACAAGTGGAATGGATCGTTCCGTTGCTTGATCACTTCCTCTCCTAGGGCCCAGGGCCCTCTTATATGTGTTCTAGCCAGCCAGGAAGCAGATGGGATCATTTGTCAGCGGACCATACAGCTCACAAGCTTGGAAGGCCGCACTGAACTCGCTTTGGTTGTGCACAACGGTAAGACTCTACCAGAAAGCCAGGAGCTAACCTTTCTGCACAAGAAGCACCTACAGACGAACAAAAGCTCTCGAGCTGTGCTAACCGAGTAGTTTCTTCGGCTGCGGATCAGCCTCCTCTAGAAAGAGAACACGTCCCGCCGCCGTCGAGACGTCAGATAACAAGGGTGGAGCTGTGGCAATAGAGAGCCAGGTTTTGACAGCATAAAAGAAGGCGAAAGGTAATAGATGGGTAGATAGAACGCCGCTGGAGATGCTCCGTCTGGACTTCAGTGGGGCAATTCACTTCTACTACATAATATATTAGTGGCCTGCCAATGGGTTGGCCATAGAGCGGTGCCACTACCTTGGCAATAGAGCAACGGAAACATTGTTTCCATGTCCACAGTCCCCAGATATACTATTCAGTGTAGTCTCTCGAGCCTCCACAAAATCCCTATTATTTTCTGGGCTCTCTGATCTTCTTTTCTATGTGCCAACTGGTTGGTCCGTTCTACAGGAAACCAGCCTCCCGGCTGGGAGACTTGCCAGTTTATAAGCAGGCCATTGTGCTCGCTGTAACCATCGCTGACTACACGCAGCCCACAGCGGCAGTGGAGAGGTGAGGACCTACAAGTTGCCGCTTTACCATGCCCCATTGCTTTTCACCACCAGACCTGTCAATAGTTTACTGGTTTAACCAGTTGGTAATAATCAGTGTAGTTGGTATTCTTCTAGGGCGTAAACCAGTGAGGTGGTATTTGGGGTAGTTAGTGAAAACTGGTTCTTTAACTGGTTAGGAGAAAATCGTAGATGGTATATCCCCGAGTTTGATGCCCCCCCAGCAGTAGCCCCCACCCAGCGCATTGCTGATATCTATCTCACGCTTCTAGTCTCCAACGACTGAGCTCGTCGGTCGCCTGCGAGTTCCTTGCGAACTCGCCGCTCTCCCGCTCTCCACACGTGAGTATGCTGCTCGCTGCTCGCCAGTTTGTTGCTCGCCCATTCACCACTCGCGAGCTCGTCGCCTACTAGCCCGTTTCTCGTACACTCTATCCGCTACCTAGAGCCTGTGTGTGCTCACGAGAGCAGTAGCTTACCGGAAAATCTTGTCGATTAGTGTGTGGACTATTGCAGTCTCACCATCGATTGCTTAGTCAAGCGCAGCCTTGAACCTATTGCCTGGTGGCGCTAGTCTTGTGAGATTGAGAGGCTTCCTAGTCTATTTCAATTGGCACAATGCCCTCGGAGCCTTAGCGAATGTTCTCGGAATGTAAGAGAGTTGTGGCTTATGATTGTCACACTTTTCACAGTACTACTGTAGATTGGAATGCCTCAAAAACTATTTCTCAGCAGATAGATAGGAAAAGATATCACAAAGCCCTGCTCTTTTTCACACGCAGTTTTTTGCCTTGGCGTCAATTGCACTGCAGTTAACCAGTTTAACTTGTTCTACCAAGAAAACTGAGCTGGTCTGTGCGCAGTTTGGTATTCACCCCTCCTTCGGCAGTGCAGTGAGGCAACGCCCAATTTCGTACCAGTTAGCACTTATTGACAGGTCTGTTCACCGCTATTATCTTCCCACCACCCAGGTTCTCTGTTTCGTTCCATGACTAACAAGCTACATTCATCCGCCGTATGATTTAGCAGCCTGGGCACGGCCGGGCATCCAGTCCGGGCAGTCCAGGCCGTAGAAATGACGGCAGAGGACGGCCTTAGCCCTGGAAGACCAGTCCCACGCCAGGGCTGGACGGGACGGACTATCTACACCCCCGGAGGAAGGAAGCAATGGGACGGGTGTTAAGACCCAGAAGCAGGTGAACGGTGGGGATGTTGTTCAGTGGGTTAGAAAGATAGGTAGCACGATCTAGATTATCCAAATAATGGCAGAGGAGTCCAACACGCCGCTGTTCCACCTATTTACTTCAGGATATTTGCAGGTCCGACCTGCTCGGAAATTCGATTTGGGGGGCGGGCCAGTCTGTTCAAAAAACCAGTGTTCAACATAGGCCGCTCCGGCGGGCGATCCGGTTTGCGTGATATTTAAGCGGCCCGGTCTGAGGGTAGGACGGTCCACATGTAAATACACGGTCCATCTTGGGGATTGGCCGGATGGAATCCGTCCTCGGTCGACAGCGGTCGACGGTGGTTCAAGACACTTGTTAGCCAGTAAGAATGATTTTTCGGCTATTTAACACAAAAAGCCCTTTTACGTATCTTTAACTCAATAACCCCCATTTCCATGTGGGCTGGTTGGCAAGCAGGAGGGCGATGGGTGTTGGTGCGCAAAGAGCAAATCAATCCCTGCGAGCATTCATTCAAGCACTGCACCACCTGTCCCTCCCCAACCAAGGAGAGTAGAGAAGGACACCGGGGAGGAGGAAGGCAGGTTTGCCTTGGCGGAACTGTTCGCAGACGAGATAGTGTACTGAAGCTATTCTGGAGCCCCTGTGGACCGCAGGAGTGGGCAAGGCGGCGCCTCGGGGTGACGGTGTGAGGAAGGAGATGGAGAAGAAAGTGGGGGTTTCCGCAGAGGGCAGGCAGTGAAGTTAATGCACTAGCGCGTTTACCATAGTCTGGCACAGGCTGTAGGCGCAATAAATCGATGTTCTCCCTCTAGGATCTTTCAGGTATTGGATCAACATCCAATCTTCAAATTCCATTCCATCGTCTATGATTCGCTCGCCGTTTCAGTAGTCACTCCTTCCAAGATCTCTCGAACTCCTGCAGCTTCACTATTCATCATGATTCATTACGATTCAGCCTCCAACGCCTCCTTCATTCTTCAAGACTCCATGAACCCCACGGTCGTGAATTACAGTGCTTCTTATCCTCTATCGTTAGATAGATGTTATTCTACTTGAACTATACTTAAACCGCATCCAATGCTCGATATGGTCCTTCCAGTCCATCTTTTAGGAAGGTCTAAGGGCTGCCCCGGTCCAGTCTTTTTTCCTAGGACCAGGACTGGCAGTCTTTTTGGAGCAGCAGACTGGACAGGCTGCGGTTGACCGTCGTCGGCTGCCATACCGAGCAGCGACTTGGATTCAGGCCGCGCTTCCGGCCAGCGGGACTGTGCACAGCTTTTGATGACTAGTCTTTTCCAGCGCTCAGATAGGCCAGTGCAAGATAAGGAAAAAAAGGAGGAATGAAGGAGGATTTGGCGGTCAGGAGTCGCAGTAGTCCGTGCTTCGGACTGGACCGCCAAATGTCTGCCCTTCGGCATCGGACACCCGTCCTGTGGCATTTCTTGCCGAAGACTGTCCGCATTACGCGGCCCAGTAGCCTTTTCCGGCGCTATCGCTATATAAACCATGTTGACTCCGCTCATCACGGATATGGCACCCCCCTGAAAGACGGTGGGGCATCCACCGGGCGGACAGACTATTGTAAGGCCAGTCGGTGATTGTATTTGAATTGTTTACTATGCATCGACGGGTATGTATGAGGTATGTTTCCCCACTCCTACCTAATGTTGAATATCCTCGAAACTCAAAGCATAGCTCCCATGCCGAACCTCAATCTTTCGCAGGTGATATCAACAATCACTTTCTAGCTCTTGCTCCCTGCCCGGGTCTACTACGGTTTCTACGTCGCCCACTTTGGTCGGCCCCGCCGAGCGTTCTTGCTATGGCACCACACAGCTTTCGACTAAAGTCATGTAGCAAAGGGGATGAGGTCTGTGGCTTCTATTATCGGTTACTACGTAAAAAGTTACATACATACTAGCCTCGGGCAAGATTCCGCCTCCACTGCCACTATATATATCGTCATCATGTCTCTCAGACGTCTACAACTGAGTTGAACTGACACATAATATTGAGTCAAAGGCGGCAGTCAACTGAGGCCGACCGCCGTCCTACCCTTGGTCAGGACTGGACAGGCAGTCCAAAAATTCACCAGACCCCACTGGACCACCGTGGCCCGTTCGGTCACGATCGCCGGATCATGACGAGTGTTAAAGTCCGCATCTCTAGGACTCTCAAACTCTAGGTTGGTTCACGCAATTACCTCTCGTCTCCCTCTAATTCCTCAGCTCCCGCCGAAGTTCGTCATCAACGGCATCGCTGCATATATAAAGGATGCTATGAGCTTGCTACCGTTCCCGAGGGCATCCAGATTGGGAATACATGCACAATGACCTTTCTACCTTGGATAACGTCGATCCGCTTGGCCCAACTAGCCCCCCACTGTGCCGGTCCAGAGGCAGCAATTTATATCTATGGGGGGGATATGTCGTGGATAAGCGGGGACAGGGTTTTACATAGACCTTTCTGGAACAAATTGGGTAGGGTCGGAACTGGTCGGGCGCCCAAACCGGACCTAGACGAGGGAGCACCTATTCAAGAACCCCCCCACTGGAAGGCCCAGTGGCAGCTAGACCCTGTGGGCAGAGATGTGAAGGGAGCCAAAGACCGGTTCAAGGTTCGGGACCTCTTCGCCGACGAACGTGAAGCTAGACGATACTGAACTTTCTCTCCCCTACGGATTTGAGGAGGCTGGTTCAAGTTCCCGCTGAGGAAAACGCACCTGCAGTGGGGCGTCGGAGTAGGAACTCCGGGAGCGGAGGGAAAGGGAAGAGCAGCGGAGGCAGGAGGCCGATGAGCTATGCGCGGGAGGCGAGGGGCGACCGCTCTTCCTTCCCACGCGCACGTTCTCCTTTGTGGCCTCCGTGGAGGAGGAGTCCCAGGTCTGGGGGCGGTATCCTTTGTCTTTCTTTTGTCTTTCTTTGTCACTCCTTTGTAGTTTCCTTGGTGCACTCTATTATTTCTGAGGACAGGCCTGGGCGGTGGGCACTAGAGAGGAGCTTGCGATGAGCCGCCTGCGGATTGATCGAGATCGCAGTTGGACAGCGAGAGGAAACGGACAGTTTGTAGAGTCAGATCTACATACTTACCCACACCGCCCCACAAATATCGCACAATCTTTGATCAACCAACCGGCTGCGATGCCCAAAGCCAACATATGGACCCGAAACCTCATGCAGATGGAAGAAAGCTTGAATATGATACTCTAGCGGCATCAGAAGGGTCGGTTATGACTAATACTGCTTCACTTTTTTTTGGTTACTCTTCATCGCATGCAACCTTGCTATATACATAAATCATAGCAACGCACTAACTGCAGTCCGTGCCAAAGACAGCTCGTTGCAGGCCCCTGCCCGGACCTGCCCCAAAGTGGTAAAGGAAATCAAAAACGAAAGAACAAAGTAAAGCCGGCCCCAGATCCTACTGCTCCTCCGCGGACGCCATGAAGAAGGGTGTGAGGAGCAACAGCGGTGGTTCCTCGCCCCCCGGCACCCTCCTCGGCCTCCACCCTCCTCTCTTCTTCCCTTTTCCCACCAATTCTTCATCATAAAAAGGAAGCGAAAGTTCTGGGAGGAGGGCAGGCGGCAGCGAGCGACCAGCGACTCGTATATGTGCTATACCGTGACGTGAAGTGGCGTCGACTCGTTGCTGTCGGCCACCGAGAAGTTGGCGCCACGCCATAAGCAGCCCGGCCAGCGCTTCGTGACCGTCTTGGCTACGTTATGCAGCGGCGTCGACCTGTTGCCGCTGGCCGCCGAGACGTCTGCTCCTCAATCGCGAGCAGCTGGGCCGCGCCTTCTGTCCGTTCCACGCCGCGCATTGCGGCTGCGTCGGCCCGTAGCCGCAGGCAGTCGAAACGTAGGCGCCTCGGTCCACAAGCAGCCCGGCCGTGCCTAGTGTCCGTTCGTGGTTGCGTTCTTGTAGTGGCATCCACCGGCCGCCGAAAGGCCGGCACCTCGATCCACGAGCAGCCGGCCAGCGTTTCGTTGTCCGCTCTTGGCCGCTCTGTGCAGCGACGTCCCCCGGCTACCGTCGGCCGCCGAGACACTGCTGCCCGCGTCAAGCAGATGCTGAGTAATACCCAGGTCTCTAAACGCGGATGCGCAGTGTAGCAATCGGTCTGCACGGTCCCTCTGTAGTTAGAGTACAGACTCGGAAATGAATGTGGTGGGGAACTTCAGCCTTAAACAGGCTATCCATCCAAATTGGGATGTGTATGGCTGGTAAGCCTCCGCCCTAATCCTACACTGGGGGAAGCCGGTCCCTCCCTTGCTGCAGAACTTTTGATCCCAAAATGTATTTTCAGAATCCGCGGTCTAAACATACTAGCAATGATAGTCGATCTAGCGCTAGAATATAGCTTCTGATACGAAAGCTTCCAAAGTTCGGTATGAGAATCGACCGGGTTGCTGGGTCTCTAAGTATTCTTCCACCGAAAGGTGGGCAAACTGGGAAACGTTCAGGCGTTCATCCAAAATGAGGAGGTTTTGGCAGGCTTTCAACAGGCCAGTCGCCCCTACGCCAGCGCCTTGCGGGAAAATTCCCCACGCCGTCGATCTCGACCGTGACGCATCAAGCAAGGTTTCCGATTGCGAAGGTTCGTAAGAGCACTGGACCCATCGGAAGGCGTTTAGTGCTAGTTGAAAAGCGCGGCGACTCTGTATACGGGTGCGGTTGTGCATTCCCTCGTAAGCGGCCTTTAAGGTTCTTGGAAGGTCCTTCAGACTGTCCCTTACATCGTCTGGAGTGACCAGCTCGCAGAGAGAGGTAATATGAAGAGTAGCAAGTTGAAACCTTCATCTAGCCGTTAGCTGTGGCACTATCAGCGAGCTTACATTCCCGTGGATCGCTCACAAAGAACTTGGCATATTTCACCTTTGGGCGCATTTGGGACACTGCCGCGGAGCAGCTGCTTCCGTTCTCTTTCACAAATCGGGTGATGTCATCAACATTGACATCAGGCTCCAACTCAATCGTCGGAAACACCTCAAACTGCATGAGGATATCAGTGCCCACTCGAGTAGCGGCGAAACCCTTGACCAGAGTATTTGATCTTCGCAGCGCTGCTTGTGCGCGAAGAGAGATGCCACACCGCCTCCCGGTGTTTGTAAACATCGAGGACCGGCGTGAGGAGCTTATCTTCGGATGAAGTTTGTGCAAGCTACCAAATAAGCGTGCGCAGAATGCTCACGGGATCTCGGCGATTTCCCTTGGCTCGATTGCAGTAGAGATATGCTATCTAACTTAGATTCGGTTGTTGGATCGGAAAGGAACCAGTCAATCAGCTGTGATGTGTATGTTTTCCCGGCGCCAGCTAGAAAAACTGATCAGAAGAGCGCTCCTTCCAGTTTAGGATTATGGAGACTTACGGATTCCCCTCAACTGCAGCAGTATCGAGTCAGTTTATACTCTCCAGTTGCGGCACTTCTCCTTCAAGATCCACTCTCCTGTGCCCGCTAGACGGTTACCACTGATACGCTTGTAGTCATTTGCGTCTGGAACCGTGGCTATCCATTCCAGGATGAAGGATCGGCAAGCTCCACAGTCGGGCTGGGAGATATTGCGAGACTAAGCATGCTTCCGATGGAGCGGTGTCGCTTACTCTCGACCACCAGCGAGGTTTCGTTAGCCAACCCTGTCGAATCGCTCTTCGTAGAATTCAGGTACTTACCCGCCAAAGATGTAGGTAACGCTCTCCTTCTCGGAACTCGACATGCGTGGAATCCTGGTAGTTCCGTTGGTACTCTGTGCCCTTACTAGTGTCCATGTTGGACGGGCTGGTCGTTGTGTGTTATCGGTCTACGCTTTGGTTGCGACTGTCGCCGGGTTGGTAAAGAGGAGCTGGAGAGTACAGGTGTTCGTCCCGGGATATAGATCACTCCGCGGTCTTGCGATATTGCTGCAAAAGGTTTGCTTGCCCAATAGTTGTTCAGTTCTCAGACATAGTACGTGCGGGAATAGACTCAATAGAGGCCATGGCAGATTGACTAGTAGAGTCGACACTCGTCGATTTCACCGAATGCCCGATGGATTGCCCTTATGAAATCCTCCCATGTTTCAAACACAAGAGAATTATTTACATGAGGATTCACTCTGAATATAAGAGAATTCTCCCTGGTTCCGAGCGTTCTCTTCTGAATACATAGAGCGTCGACTGTAACCCCAACCACCCCACCGCCGAAACACGTGGACCTGCGGTGTGCGTAAGCATGAAAATTTCCAGTCCCACAGTTGAAGCGGCCAGTCACGAGTGTTCATCGCAATCAATAGGACACAGTTCCATGCAGGGGTCTGGCCGGGCCGGTCCTGACCTTTTTTTGGAGCCGGTCTGGTCTTTTTTCAAAAAAAAAAAAAAAAAAAAAAAAAACTTCGTCTAGTCTAACATTTGATTCCATCTACCTAAATCATAGCTGTAAAAAAACTTCCTCCTCTTACTCGCCCCGGATATGGCCAAGCAGTTGCGAATTGACCCCCTTTAGCTCGCACCAAGGAAAGATGAAAAACACAAAACAAAGAAAACAATTTCTTCACCTCCTGCCCGTCCGAAGCCGACCCGCCCGAGGCCTCGCTTCCTCAGTCGTCTGCCCCCTCCGCTGGTAGAACCAGCCTTCCCACATCCATCGCCCTTAAGAAAGGGATGGTCACTTCAGAACACCAGTCGTCCGCAAAGATCTGCCAGATAGCCGTAAACCGCCGTTTGCGTCCCGTCGCCGAGAATATCTCATCCTAGAGTATCCTCTTTTCCCAGTTTCCACCGCCTGCAGTCTTGAACAAGTGCTCCCTGGTTTGCCGGACCCTGGGTTCACCCTCACACCACCAACAGTTGTCACTACATCGACTGCCAATCCGCTTGAGATGAGCAAGCGGCACCGGCAATGCACAGCACAACGTGCCCATACCTGTCCTGGTACAGCAGCCATTCGACTCCATGCTTATCCGGCGTTTCTGCCACTAACTTCGCCCACTCATCCGCCTTCTCGTTGCTGGCAATCCCTTTGTGGTTGGGCACCATCCGAATCTCAGGTTTTACCCTTCCTAAGACACTCAAATGCTCTTCGGCCGGTGTCACGAACTACTGGACGGGGCCGGGCTAGCCCGAGGTCATCCTGGTGATGGCTGCCTGCTGATCCGAGAAGATCGTAACCAGTTGAAGTCGATGACGCTTCGCACGCTCACCAGCAACAGCCAATTACTGCACACTCCGCGTCAAAAGCTTCCTAGCTGCAGCCCATGTAGGCTTTAACCCCAGCCCAGCTCTATCATGCCTTTTTTCACACCCCTGCGTACCCGCACGCTCCATCCTCAGATCGCGAGCCGTCCGTCCACATCAAAACGCCGGAATACGGGGTTCTATTTGATTTGATTTGAAATAAAACCAAAGACAAAAGTGTTGAAAAATATTGTTAAAAAGGTGGTGGTTGTAGTGTCGTTGAAGGCCCAGAGCGGTTCTCAGTGTGTGTCTGAGAGGGCTGCTTTCGTTGTGATGCTACAACTCTTCAGTGGACGATACCTTCCCTATATATACTCCGTCGACTTTGCGTTCTGTGGAGCCACACATTTTTATTATTATTCATTTACTCATCAATCACGTGCGACCTATTTAGACTATAGCGACAACAAACCGCGCTACCGTCCAAACCCCGACCTCGATCTGTGCAGCCGGACTGGACTGGACCGGATCGGCGGGCAGTCGAGTGACAGCTCATGATGGCCATCGTCCCGTTTGCTTTTGCGGGGAGCGCCCGGTGTTGAAAGAATACCGATTAGCGATGAGGATAGAAATGAATGATTGGAGTTCGATCAGTCTTGATGCTGTATGAGATGAGGAAACACAAGGCGTATCGATTCTTGTAGTTCGAGTGGTTCACAACTTCGTTGTAATATTCGATGGTTATAGTATTGAAGAAGAAGAGAAAGAACCCGCAGAACAAAGATCCTCCGCTCACACTCCCCGCTTGCGCCTTACGTAATCGTGTCCTCAACAAACTCTAAGGCACAAGCGCCAAATCTAAACAACGCGCGAGAAGCATTTCCAACACCCGGCCAACATCACAACAAGAGACAGAAATCTTAGACATACAGGAGAGCATTGGGGAGAGAAGAGGAGTAAAACTATCTAAAAATTCTGTTAGTCGGAGAAGAGATGGTAGAGTTGCAACCGAAAACATGTGGGCGCTTGTTTCCCGAGCGGGTTTCCTGGTTTTGGGTAAGCGGGATCAGGTGGCGCATAGGGACTGCTTGCTGTGGGTGGGCTGGCAGATGGTTGGGTTGCTGTGCTGGCGGTCGCCCTGCGGTTCTCCGCGGAGTCGCTTTATGAAATTTTTCTTCACGCGTTGGCCCGCGGGCGCCCGCCGGCCGCACTGGGTCACCAGAAAGCCCGGCCCGGACTGGGCCGTGCCAAAAGCCCGCGAGCTGCCAGTGTGCCGGTCGAGCTATTGGGACCCCAAACGACCAACCAAATGTCGGGTTTGTCTGCAGATGTCGGGATACGTCTGTTAGAACAGCGCGTATTTTGCAACACTGATCACACGTTCCGGCTCAGCACTCTTTGAAGAGAGAGTGAGATAGGAGGTCGTCAGTCTGTTTTGCGAACTAGCGGCGCTACCTGACGATGTTGGATGGTAACCCGTGGTGATGAGGGCGGGAGATTTCAAAAAGATTTTCTTGCCACGGCCACGATGTCGGCCGACAGCGGCCGACCCAGACGTGTGAAGTCGGCGTCGGTCTATTGTACATATGACCAACCCAACCAACCCGTCTGGGCCTTGGAAGACCGACTTAGAACAGTCTGCAGCCATTTCCAGTCTATCATAGACCGTCTATGTGGAACACTGAGTGGGAAGAAGCAGCAAAGCAAATCGGAGAGGAACCAGTCGTTCAGCAACCCAATGAGCCCAAAGTGAGATCCGTACGAACGGTTAGATTCAATTTACTTGCGCAAGATCATATCCAGTATCACTTCAGGTCGTGCCTCGCCATCCCATAAGATGCTCTCCCACCCTGCACTTCGAGCCGCCACAACATCCTTTTCCATGTCATCACCAACGTGGACCTTGGCCCACTCAGTATCATCACCTCCAGCCAAGCTCTTTGCCTCCAGGAAGGCTGCCTCGAAGATTCTCCGATGAGGTTTCTCCACTCCTACATCGTACGAAAGCGTCACAAAGTCGATTGTCCCTGCCTCGCCGTCGGCCTCGTCCTGCACCCTCATGGGAGGATAACTCCTGATAGCTACGCCTAGAGAGCGAAGAACATGCACGACGCGGGAGTCTGAGTTGGAAACGACGCCGATAACGGTGTTGTCGTATAGATCGTTGACCTTCAGGGACTTCAGCAGGGATGGAACCGATGTGTGTAGAATGTAGGCCCTCCGAGTGGCAAAGTGTGACAGCAGAGCTGGAGGCAGAGCTGGGGGCAGGGAAATTGGGGAGAACGTTGCGTGAATGATCTGAGAGGAAGAATCAACTGCTGAAATCAAAGACAGTTGTCGATCGAGAGGAAGTCTGGGTCCCATACTTTGCGCCACCACTCGTCTGGTGTCAACCCTTCGCTCTTCCCGTAGTTGGGGTACCTCTTATACATGTCCTTAAAAGCTGGGATCCAATGTCAGCGAAGACAGCAAGACGACAGAGGCTCATAGAATGAAAGCTGAAAGTTTTCCCATTCTTCCCCACCACACTGAAACCATTCGACACCGTCTCTCACGGACAGAGTTTTCTCTCTATATTCCAATGCCTCAGGCAAAATGCAATCATTCGGTCCCCAGGCACATCGAAAACACATAGGAAGCGAGGTCAGTGGTTGCCCACCATATATCGAATACTTATGTATCGCAGGCAAACTGTGAAAACACATACAAGTGATTACCTTTTGTAAATCCCTCAGCAACCTGGTGCTCCTTGGCATCGACCCCATGTTCTCGAGCCAGCCGGGTGTATTGCGTCGCTGGCGATTCTCTTGTCGTGACCAGCGTTTTCCAAGCATCAAACGTCACCAGCAGAGAGCGTGAGCGCATCTTGTATGTGAAGAATGGTTGGGGTTGGGCAGGTGAGAGGCTGACAATGAGGTGCTGATGGCGACAAGTGAAAGCGGGCTAATGCCCGCACACCATGAGTTTTCGGGTAATACCTACGCTAGCGCCTGACCACCCTTCGGGCCACCCTTTAGTCCCCAGAATCCCCCATCGCGTCTTCTCTTCGCTTCCCAAATGTACAGTCGTCCACAGTTCGGCATTCAACCCCGCCTAATACCTCCAACCGGTCACCATCGTATGCTCTGCCTCGAGAGGCGATTTCTGTCTTCCTATAGTAACTAGGAAGCGTGCAAATAGGCTTAGAAGTTGTCCTCTGAAGGTTCGCAACCCCGAAAGTTGAATTCGTCAACAGTGTTCACCCTCAAAGCCAGCGATCCGTACGCTGGGCGATTACACCAATTTCCTCACCCTCCGATTCTTCACATCACCTTTTAACTCCCGACATATAAAAAAATATAAAATAAAAATAAAAACAGAACATATCCCCTTCTATTGTGAGTTGCCTCTTACTGTATCGGCTTTGAGCCGACGGCCTGCTTGATCTTGAGTCATCAAAGCGCGCATAGCTGCATCTTGACTTCGATACAGAGACTGGGAAGGGGAATAATCACTACCGTCAGTCTGCACAATAACTTTCTTGTGCTCTGAGGAGGGCGGAGACCAGGGACACACCCTTAAACAAACATGGCCTCTCATAATATGATGACACGACTACAATCGGCCACGAGTGCAAATGATAATAGTACGGTAGATGGCTCCACTACCACTAGTCAGAATCCCCCAGGCCTCGTGGGGTCATACCCAAATACTCGTCCGAGAACGACACGAGCCTTAAGAGCCAGTACTCTGAATCAGGCAAGTTGTCTATTTTCCTCCATTCTCTGTTGGCGATGCCTCTGCACCAACGGGTGGGCTCCTGGAATGCCCACGCAAAGCTGCGTTACAAGACTGTTGGACTAACCCATTGTAGGGCCAACCAAAAGAAATACCCAATGTGCGTGCGAAGCGAGGTACTGAAGCTGTAGAGGTGGATGTCTTCAGCAAGCCCAAACGGCGAAGGACCGCTTCACTCCTGGCCGTAGATATGCAAGCGAAACCGAAGCTCAGGTCGCAGACATCCAAGGATGAGGCCATGGGCGTTGAATCAGAAGAGGCTAGCGCCTTCGCGGATGGGTCCGAACAGATAGTAATTCTTGCTGAGAAATACCGTCACGCGGGCTTGGGGCTCGAAAGGGCCGAAGATACTGGTAGGTTGCTTCAGTTGGCGGTGCCAAGTACCACACCGACTGTAGCTTCGCTCCCCTCATCTCCGCACGGCTTTCTGACAGCGGAGAAACGCTTGCACAGGTGATAGCGATTCCCGACCCCAGCCACCATCTGAGCAAGAGCAGCCTTCAGCAATAAAGGCAGCCGTCGGGCAACCAGGCAGCTCACCATCTGTGTTGGCCCATCCCAAAGGCTGCAACCCACGGCGCCGTCATGCATCAAGCCGCAGAGGCATTGCTGAGGGAGGGCTCGTCAACGACATCCCCAAGAGTAAGTGCCTTCACACGACTCCCTGATGCCCGGTGATTTTTGTCATGATTAATTCTTTTCATAGACCCCGAGCTGCCCAAGTCAGGTGTTACTCACGAATTCTACGGGAATCTGGAGACCAATAGTAGGAACATCCACCCAACCACGGCAATGAACACTCCTAACCGAATTGAGCAGAAGAGAGCGTCCGAGTACTTGACGAAGTGTCCACTTACTTGGGTGTGACCAGGCAAGATATATCACTTGCAGACGACGATGTCAAGCAGCACTTCGCGATCAAAACGGCCCACCTAAGGTCACAACTCGACTTCCTAGTTGAAAACATTGCCGCATACTGCCATGACGGAACGACTCCCAAGGTCGAAGCTTGGAAGGGAATTGGATGCCCCCGGTTTAACGGGATCCCGGGGCTGTCGGATCCTTTGCCGCTCTGGGTGCCTATTGAGGAAGGGCCGATCAGACCCCGGAATGTTACCTCACACAAAACTACATCACACACAAATACGGATTCCCACAGTAAGGAACCAGTATCACCCAGACCCCGTCATGCGATCGAGCTTCCGGGGAGCAGTAGCAAAAATCCACTCCTCGTGGACATCGATTCTGACAGCCGACGCTCGAACGAGTCTTTCGGCGATCTTTCGAGGATGCCACCTTCGTCCGTCTCGGTGCCACATGCGGATCCCCAGGATGGAGAGCTGGCCATCGCACTCCGTGGGCTAACTTACGCTGAGCTTGACAGGCTCAGGGATCACACAAATACGGGCTCCCACAGTAAGGAACCAGTATCACCCAAACCCCGTCATACGGTCGAGCTTCTGGGGAGCAATAGCAAAAATCCACTCCTCGTGGACATCGATTCTGACAGCCGACGCTCGAACGAGTCTTTCGGCGATCTTTCGAGGATGCCACCTTCGTCTGTCTCGGTGCCATATGCGGATTCCCAGGCTGGAGAGCTGGCTGCCGCACTCCGTGGGCTAACTTACGCTGAGCTTGACAGGCTCAGGGATCACTGTACGAAGCAAGTAGCCCACCTTGAAGCCTGTCTTCATTCCTTGTGTGATCGTCTCGGCATTCCCCGGCCATGCAGCATCTCTCAAATTCGGGGCCTGGGTTTTACTGCCCAGGATCTCGCTCACGAGTTTCTGCTGCAGTTCCCGACGTTCTGCAAGCCGGCCCAGGTGTCGAGTTCACATGCTGAGGCTTTTCTGGAATGCGTCTTCGCGCACCACCTATCGGGACAGGCCTTCCACGGCCCACTTACGACTAACCCCCGAGGTCAGCGACCAGCGATGTACCCAACACCGGAAACCGACGCCTCTATAGAAGGCACCGCCGCGAGTGTGGAGGGGGAGGGCCAGCACCCACTTCCACATATGGAAGAAATACCATTTATCAGTAATAAGAAACCGCGCAAAGGGAATCGCAGCACTGTGAAGGAGCCGCTTTTCGACTACTACCTTCACGAGCAACGGCTCATATGGCAGCGAACCCTTCCCGCCGATATTGTTGTCGCGGCCCGCGGTGACCGCAGTAAGATGCAATTTTTGCACTGTGAGGGGGATGTCGCCCTGTCAAAACAATGGGAGCGTGGTATTGCCGCAGAAGCCATCGAGACAGCGCAAACGAAAGTCGAACTAGAGGACGGACCGCACGAAGGCACAGTCAACCCCTCCAAGGAACGAATAGCGAAGGAAGAGGGATATCACCAATGGAAGCCCATGCCATACGATACTCGGGGACACGAAGCGGAGCGCTTTCGTGAACTTGCAGATTGGGCGAAAGTGGTGGATGTCCCACTCTCCACCCATCCTCCTCTGAAGAGGAAGAAGCGTCTCAGGAAGAAAATGAGATGGTAGCCAGGGCTGGTATCACCACGCCATGTGTGTATACACCATGTCATGATTTGTGAAGAAAGAAAAGTTTTAGACGATTTGCTTGTTTTTTTTTCCTTTTCCTTTTTTTTTTGAAGCGTGGCGAGTAATCTGTTGTTTATTCAGTTTAAATCTTTCTCTGCTTTGGGAGGGGGAGCGGGGGGGCGTTTTGCCTTGCTACATAGCCTGTAGACCGCCCCGTCTAGTAGTGGAATTGGACAGAGAGACAGGGATGTTGTTCGCGCCATAATTGAGGTTCTGGACGGTATGAACATAGGGGTTCACTCATCGGGGCTCTAGACGGACTTGTTACGAGGCTTCTCATGAAGGGGGCGGTGTTGATGCACCGGGATGGATCGTTAGAAACATTGCTGACCGAGTTCCTAAGGCGTCAAAACAGACCTCGTTGGGTTTTTTTTTCGTTTGGTCGTTGGTTGCCTACAGCACACCAAGAACATTGCACACAAGCGCAGTGTCCAGTCCTCGTCGTTGGCTTTCTCCCTGCCTAATCATTGATTGCATGGGACCTGCCTAGATCATCTGTAGCAATATACGCACTGGTCCAGTCCGCAGGCGGCTCGTTGTGACAACCCCTGCCCTCCACCCTGTCTGCCCCAAGAGCATAGAGCACCCCAAGGAAACAGCAGATGAAATGGCCAAAGGAAACACGTCCTTAATCCTCTTCCCCCGAGACCAGGAAGGAGGAGGTGGGGAAGAAAGGTTACGGTCTAATCAATGACGGACTTAGCCTGCCGGATGTTCCCAATAATCCCCCGCCATGCTTTAGCATATAGTTAGTGAAGATTTACCCTGCTTCGAACTATATACTCACTTAAAATTTTGTGGGGGTCCATCGTGGATAGAGGGGTCCACGCTGATATTTTGGTGTCGTGGGGGGGGGGGGGGGCATGGGGGATAAAAGCCATTATAATTAAGGTGGACGGTCGGTCGCAGTCCAGGAGTTTGACGGACTGCGTGGTTGATATTCAGGCCCGTTTGAGGATCAGGACGAACGGGCTGGACTATGGAGAACACTGAAGAGGTCTCGGATCTAGAAACGATCTTTTCCCCTCCCCCGTCTCTCTCCACACCTCTTCCCACAGGATCTTCTGTTGGTGCATACACTGGGGGCAGTTCTTGAGAGGTGCTCCCGAGTCTGTGTCTTGTACCAGCACCACCAGCACTTGGCGGTAGGCTGGGCTTCGTCCAATGGATGTACTCACCAGTGGGACAATGGCCCGTCTTCAATTGGTAGAACCACGAGGCGAGCCGCTTGTTTGTGCTGGCCCGTCCTCTGGCGAGACTTTCGGTTGGACCGGTCCTTCTTGTGGGCGACCTTCAAGTGCGCCCACTCCTTAGCTCCCCTCCAGTTGATCTCGGCGATCGAGCGCTTCAGGTGGGCGAGGGACCTGAAGGAGGTGTCTTCTCACGTACCAGCGTCGAATTTCACTCCATAAGCGTCGGGTTCATCCGCAGCCATCTTGGCCCACTTGTCGGCTTTCCCATTCCCGAGCACCCCTTGCGAGCAGGGTGTCATTGGAGTTCGATCGTCATCGCAGGCTTCTGGCGGAGGGTGGCGATGTGCTTCCTGTCCTTGAGGGCGTGCATTTCGTCGGGGCCGCGCTCACCCGAGGTCATCGGCAGGGCCGCTGCCTGGACTCCTGTGTAGATTGCCACCCTCCCGAGAGCATGTCTACGGGCGGCTGTTTCCAGTGCTCGGGCAATGGCTGCGCACTCGGCGTCATAGGCTTCTTTATAGAAGCTCATGTGAAACCTGTGGTCTTTCCATGGGTCTTTTTAATTACGCCATGCGACCGCGTAGCCCACCGCGCCAGTGCCGGTTCGCGAGCCATCCGTGAAGATAGAGAGTCCTAAAGGCTGTAGTCCTTCTGCTATCCGCTTAGCTGTCGCCTCATTATCGATGACGACGGTCGCCTGCAGAGGGGTCGTTTCCAGCGGCAAGACCGTTCCTTCCGTCCGTGCTCCGAAGGCGGTATCGATGTCCATCAGATCCTTAGCTTAGCCCTACAGCACAAAAACCATAGTGAGATCGTTGTAGTGTTGGGTATGTAGTGAGTCAATGGGGGTATTCGCTTGTGCGCTGACAGAGTTTTTAGTGAGATTGCAGTACGATGTGTGTGATGAGCTCGAGATCTGACGATACTCACACAATCCTCACAAGCCTTCACAAACCACTCACAAACCACTCATAAGCCACTCTCACTGTAGTTTATCTGCGATATGGCGGTGAACACAAACCCCTCACAAATCCACCACACTGCAGTGTCTCTGCAGAGTAACAATGGTCACTACCACACAAACCCATCACAGAGTGGTGTCTCGCAATCATAGCCCTCGCACTGTATTTTGTTTTTCTGTTTATTCGTACTCGCATTCAGCCTGTACAGATTATGGCGGCGTGCATTTTGACCGGTTCCCGTCCGCTGCCTGCGTGATGGCGGCACGTTGCAAGCTCTCCTTTGCTTTCCACCCAGGCCTGTCCCAAGGAGATATGAAGCGCACCAAGGGAAGACGGAAGAAAGAACGAAAGAAATATAGTCCCACCCTAGTCCTCTTCCGCGGATGCCATGAGCGAGGGCGTGGGGAGAAACAGAGGCTGTTCCTCACCTTCGGCACCCAGCTCCTCGGCCTCCGCCCTCCGCTCCCCTTACAGTTCCCTCCGTTCACGGGGCTCCCACTCTGACGCCCCGCCCCCTCTTTCTTCCTCTGCCGGCCCGGCACCAGCCAAGCTTCCCACATCCGTAGTGGAGAGGAAGTCTAGTACCGCCTGGCGACACCTCACATCGGCGAGGAGCTCCCGGATCTTGGACCGACTCTTCCCCCTCCCGCTTTCCTTCGCACCTCTGTCCATAGGATCTTCTGCTGGGCCTTCCTTCGGGGCACACCATGAAGAGGTGATCCTGCGTCCGTGTCCTGCATGGGCACCACCAGCACTGAGCGGTGGGCTGACTCTTCGTCCAGTTCAGGTACTACCCTGTGAGGCAGTTCCCTGTCTTCAGCTGGTAGAACCTAGCCCTCTCACGGGTTATATCTATGGTTTTATTGTATCCACAAATCCCTCGCAACGGCGCGTATCAATTGTACGGCAGTCACTCCCCATAGAGCACCGAGCCGTGCAAATGAAGCTACCTAGCTTGCAGGGCAATGGTAGGACAGTGGTAGAAGACGGCGGCATCGCAGCGTTCGGACTTAGATCCTTCAATGCCACCATTACCACCACCATCACCATCACCACCACCACCACCACCACCACCACCACCACCACCACCACCATCACCATCACCATCATGGGCCTGAGAAGACATAAAACTCACTCTGCAAGCAATCGTACCGAAGGGTGAGGGGCCTATGGAAGAGTAGGCCCTGAGAAATTATGGAGGAAAAGATTTGGAGTTGGTTATTAGCTGTACCAAACTTGTTCCTAGGAATAAGGGCAAACGTCCACCAAGGCTAGTCACTAAGAGAGAGAATCTGCAGTGTTTAAATCTACACCTGAACGCTAGCACCATCTAATTAATCAAAATAGTTTCTAAGGGGAGCTTTCTTGATCAGAAATTTTCGATTCCAGATGATAATTGCCAACAACTGAAGTCGTTAAAATCCAGGCGTGGGAATCTGCCTCCAAACTTCGCCTGACGTGCTGACCATTAAACCGGCTGGAGTGGATCCTCGATAAAAGACCCTAATCTTAGAAGGATGAAAACCATCTGACTTTGTATCTGTCATACATATGCATGCACATGAGTTAGCAAATTCGTCTCCAATCTATCAACCTCTCTCAGCACGGTCACGAGCCCTTGAATACAATCTACTGTTATGGAGATACGAGTTGTCAAAAACCTTAATACCACGGAATATCGTGATACCTCCGTAGAGTCTGTACGGAATAGCATTCGTAGCTAGCCTTGATTGAGACTAGCACGGTGACGCATTTAAACTCACTCACTCGATGTGAATAGAGTGCCATTGTGGTGTCCTGGCCTCAGCCGCTTGCCGTGAGATCAGGGTGGAATCATGGTGGGTGGACTTAGTCACACTGTGGTGGGATATTTGCATTGCATACTGTCGCACTCGACTGGTGTGGGACTGTACGTGTCAAGATGAGAACATGAGACGACGCCATCAATGCATAGTGGCGGTGTTTATGCGGAACACCAATGCATAAGAGGGTGGCGCCCTTGCGGAGAGGCGCAGTCCATGCGGATGCGGTCTCGACCCTGCGAGGGTACCCGACGCAGAGGCGGCAGTAAAACTGGGCAAGGAGGAAGTCGGAGACAAGCATGTATATAGAGATGTCTCTACCGCCTGGCAGGAGACCATTATCGAATCTCTGTACCATCTACCATCCCTACCCATATATTCATACCGTGACCATTTGATAGTACGTGGGAGAGTCTAGTAGGTATAAATTGGTAGCAGCGTAGTGGGGATGGAGTGTCCAGGCTAGAGGTGCGATCTTATTGGTGTTCTGTGACTATCCGAATCTAAGCTCACTACGCTGTCACTATCCTTTCCACTATGTACACATTTCCCACAACTCGACCTACTACGATTACAACGTTCGACTCTACAGCAACGTCATGGGACCGGGTCTTACTGTCTGGGGTGTATTTGCGAAGCAACCAACACACGATCGTTATGTGATCACACTGATAACTTCCCCTGACTAGCCACTTTGATCCCTCGGCATGTGGGGTGATTTGGTGTTAATCCGACTAGATAGGTGAGAACTTTGTATCCCCTAAGGCTGGTCACCCTCGGGTAGGCTGGGGCGGCGGAGGCTGAGGAGTCGAAGGCGAAACCTGTGCCGTTGCAACTCGGGCCCAGTCCCGAGGGAGCCAGCCATGGTTCGTTGTTCGGAACGATCCCCGCTGATGGCATTTTTGTTATTCATTAATCGCATGCGACCTAGGTAGATTATGGCAATGTACAAAAGCTCAGTTCCAGTACACTGTCCTTACGGCTCGTCGTGATTCCCCCTGCTCCTCTTTGTTAGCCTACATTTCAACACAGACTGTCGATGGGGAGAAACACGAGTGATAATTCATGAGTGCGCACTTCAGCTCTTGGTCCACGGTCGTGATCGGAATCCAAGACCGTAAACCTGCCCAGAGCCCCCCAAGGAACCAATAAGCGTCCAAGCGGGTCGGCCTAGTATAATTGCTTATCTCTAAGAACCTTGGCACGACGATCGACATCGCCGTGGTGCCCACGTCGTGTTACACGGCAACAGCTGCATACCCCGCTCTCCTAAAGAACTCTTTCGTACACAGCTCTGGGTGGCTTTTCCACGGTTGGCGCAAACAGTATTAGCCACGAAACATGAAGGAGCCCGCACGCATCCTCGTCATCGGCGCCGGCTCGCGCGGACAGGCCTACGCCAATGCGATCGCCAAGCACTCACGCGGGCACGGTACGATTGTTGGCGTTGCCGAGCCGCTGCCGTATAAGCGGCGCGAGTTCCAGCGACGCTTCGCCATCGCCGATTCACTCGTGTTCTCGTCGTGGACCGATGTCCTGGCGGCCGCCGAGGACGTCAAGAAGGAGCTCGACGGTATCTGCGTCTGTACCCTCGACGAGACCCATGCCGAGGTATTTACTGTACCTTTCTGTCTCACGCAGAGAGGTCCTAACAGATTATGACAGATAGTCCTCGCGCTGCGACCGCTGAACCTTCATGTACTATGCGAGAAACCATTGGCAGTTACCCTAGCAGACTGTATGGCAATGCAAGCCTCCATCACCGCTGAGCCGCCTGTGTTGTTCGCCATCGGCCATGTGCTAAGGTACTCGCCGCATAATATGCTCCTTCATAAGCTACTGGTGGAAGATGGGGCCGTGGGTGAAGTGGTGAATATCAACCACACCGAGCCAGTGGGATACTGGCATTTCGCGCATTCCTACGTCCGGTACGTTTGCGGTGAACCTCTCCACCCACCCACGCAACGCCAGTTCTAACCGCGGTGAAGTGGAAACTGGCGTAACGGGGCCCCCTCTCTCCTCACAAAATGCTGCCACGACATCGATATCCTGCTGTGGCTGACAGCGCCGCACACGCCGACCTCGGTGTCCTCCCACGGCGCGCTGGTGCACTACCGTCGTGCGAACAAACCGTTCCTCGCGGGCTCGGCCACGAACTGTTTCGCCTGCCCGGCGGAGCCGGAGTGCATTTACAGTGCCAAGCGGATCTACATCGACAACCTCCGCCGCAACTGCAATACGGGCTGGCCCAACAAGATCGTGGCGCCAGAGATCGAGGACTGCGTAGACATCGCCGACGCAGCGAAGATTCTAGAGCAGCGGCTCGAAGGAGACGGCCAATACGGCCGCTGCGTGTACGAAGCCGGCAACGACGTGGTGGATAACCAGGTCGTGGTCCTTTCCTGGGACGACGACGACGACAACGGGCCCCGCCACGGCGCCAAGACGGCTACTCTCACCATGATCGCGCACACCAAGCGCATCTGTGAGAGGCAGACGAAAGTCTACGGCACCCTCGGCGAGCTGACGGCGGATTCGAACACCATCAGGGTCTTTGACTTTCCGACCGGCCAGACGAAGGTTTACACTCCAGACCAGTATCAGGACTCGCATCATGGCGGCGGCGACATCGGTCTGTCCCTCGCGTTCATCGATGCTATCATCGCTGTCAAGAACGGTGAGGCCACGGTTGAGGAAGCGCAGAGAAAATATATCAAGTGCACCCCTGAGGAAGCCGTGAGGGCGCACGAGGTCGTCTTCTGGGCGGAACAGGCACGGCTGCAGAAGCGGGTTATCCCATGGAGTGAGTGGGTCAAGGACCAGCAGTGATGCATAAGTTGCAATGGTGGGGCATTGCGGCAGCGATTGTATCCAGATATCACTCATGAACGTGCAATCACATAAAATTGGTGTAATCCGACAGCACCACCTACGGGTTGAAGGTGCATTTCACATTAGGTTTGCGCTCTAATTTTCTGTCGACCGTTCGCGTCTGCGCGGGAGCTGTATAGAGACACCGGACGTTTTTTTTGGTTTATTCATGTCCCATCGAGCTCCAACACGATGAGAGCACACGACCCAAAACTCACCCGGTCCTTCTCCATAACCGTGCCTTGGCCAGGGCAGGTGTAGGTTGTTGAGGACAAATATAAAGTCCTGGACAGTATTCATGACATGTCCAAGTCGGACTACTTTTACAGACCGTCCCGAGTCCGAAAAAGTTTATAGACTTTAATGGGTCTAAGTTCCTCCATCCAAAGGTCACTTCAGAGTAGTGGGAGCAGGTGTTCCTAGCATCCTGACCGGAACCTCTCAAAGTACGGGGGAAGGTGCTGTCGGCATTCAGACTGTAGTCCGAACATTTAAGGTCTTATCTTACTGCGAAATTCGCTTCTCAGTCCTCCGCTTCCTCCCTAGGTGGATTTCCATGCAGAGTGGGTTTTATGGCTTCTCAAGCCCAACTGAACGTAAAGGTTATATCCCATCTTGTATGTGCCTGCTTGGGGTGACCAATGGGTGATATTCAGTGAAATTGCCGGCCGCTGATTCGCCGGATCGTACCTATCCGAGCCCAACCTTGCTAGCTCCATCTGCCCTCGGACGGGTAACTCGTGTGCGTGGAGTTACTCATACATAACTATACAGCTATCCAGTGACATGTTTATCTTCCAATGGCCTCTCCACGGTTCTCGCTACTTCTGTTCTCCCCCCCCCGACAAGTGGGATGTACTAGGACGGAGCATAAAGTCGGGCGCACCTCCATTACGAAATATAAGCGCGAGTCAGCACTAAGCCTCATTTAAAGCGCACTAACACAGATGCAGCGAAGTGAGTGAGTGATAATGATCTAATT
>Ga0307508_10001828_pt1 | contig 23546 bp, 25 predicted proteins | sample 9_EM_MG_FD_203089 | JGI IMG/M metagenome (GOLD analysis project Ga0307508, IMG submission 203089) | Populus trichocarpa ectomycorrhiza microbial communities from riparian zone in the Pacific Northwest, United States - 9_EM | ecosystem: Host-associated > Plants > Roots > Unclassified | place... | reverse complement strand
CTTGGGCTCGACAGGCAATGTAGCTCCTCGGTGTGCCTTTCTCACTGGTGAGGCGTTGTGCTCCCAGCCTTCCGTGCAGCCATGCGAGGTCTTATGGGGTCTTCGTCTTCTGCCACCCAGTGGTCTTTACTGTAGCACGGTATCATTCTCGCATTGTTCTTGAGCGATCTCGGATCACTACTCGTATCTTGGTGTCGTTTGGTGCAAGTGATTCCCACTCACTCGTCGTGCTCATCCTCCTTCATGCCCAGCATGGCATCGCGGTTGTTGTCTTTCTTCATGCCCGGCATGGCATCGTCGTTGTCATCTTCCTTCCTGCCCGGCATGGCATCGATGTTGTCCTCTTCCTGCCTACCCAGCATGGCCTGCAGTATGCGCGGCAGACTTCCCTCTTGCGCGGTGATCTTCCGTCCTGTCCGGTGCGGCCTTCGGTATGTGCGGCAGTTTTCCATTCTGCCCGGCGCGGCATACGCGGCAGTCTTCCATTCTGCTCGGCGCAGCATGCGCGGCATTCTTCCTTTCTGCCCGGTACGGCATTCGCGGCGGTCTTCTGTTCCGCCCGGTGCAGCATTCGCGGAGGTCTTCCGTTCTGTCTGGCGTGGCCCGGTATGCGCGGCGGTCCTCTGTTCTGCCTGGCGTAGCACGCGTGGTGTTCTTCCGTTCTGTCTGGCGCAGCCCGGTGTGTGCGGCGATGTTCCGTTCTGCCCGGCGTGGCATAGGTGTTCCGTTCTGTCTAGCACGGCCCTGTGTGCGCGACGGTCCTCCGTTCTGCACGGCTTGACACGCGCGGCGTTCTTCCGTTCCGCTCGGCGTGGCATGCGCGGCGTTTTTCAGTTCCGCACCGGGCGGCATGCGTGGCGGTCCCCCGTTCCGCCCGGTGCGGCATACACAGCGGTGTTCCGTTCTGTCTGGCGCAGCCCCGTATGCGCGGCGGTGTTCCGTTCTGTCTGGCGTGGCCCGGTGTGCACGGCGGTCGTCCGTTCTGCTAGGCGCGGCACGCGAGGCGTTCTTCCGTTCTGCTCGGCCCGGGATGCGCGGCGTTCTTCCGTTCTGTCCGGGACGGCATGCGCGGCAGTCTCCCGTTCCGCCCGGTGTGGCATACGTGGCGGTGTTCCGTTCTGTCTGGCGCGGCCCGGTATGCTCGGCAGTGTCCCGTTCTGTCTGGCGCGGCCTGGTGTGCGCGGCGGTCCTCCATTCAGCCCGGCCCGGCACACGTGGCGTTCTTCCATTCGACTCGGCGCGGCATGCACGTCGTTCTTCCGTTCCGCCCGGGGCAGCACGCGCAGCGGTCTCCTGTTCCGCCTGCTGCGGCATACGTGGCGGTGTTCCGTTCTGTCTGGCAAGGCCCGGTATGCGCGGCGGTGTTGCAGGTCTGTCATAGGTGGTCCCGGATCACTCGTCGTGCAGCCGGATGACCCGGTAATCATCAGCGCGAGTGATCCGAGATCCCGGCGCTGCTCTCGTCACGCCGCTCAGAGATGTGTGAAGGTAGGTCAAGGTCGATAGATAATATATTGCGTGGAGAAGAATCTCCAAACTAGCTACTGCGCCCTTCCTTTATACTTTTCCTTCCCTCTGTGGAATCACAGCTTGCCCGCAAGACTGACACAGTTCGTTCCTAGCTCATCATGACTCAATCGCTGCGCCTAAGGAAACACACGATCCTACTCGGCCCTTCATCCTCTGTTACTGTCTCGTTGCCCCGCTTCGACCGGCACCCGCCGCCCCACAATACGCAAGGCAGACACACACAACAGTAGGGAAACAACAAGGTAAGCAATAAACATAACACAGAGTAAAGCGAGGCAGACACGCAGACAGTAAGGAAACAAGTGGGGAAAATCCTGAGCGGCCCGCGACCAGGTTCTGAGGAATATCGCTACCGGCGCGATATTGGCAGGGGCTGGGGTACTGCGGCTAGGCACGTAGGATGACGGTGGCCGTGGCGGCGGAGACAAGGATCAGCCATAGTGTGGCGACGGTGAGCGCGGCACCCGCGGCGGCACCTAGGAGCCTGTTGATCCAGGTTCGTGACAGTAGATCCCCTGTCCAGACCAAAGCTCCAGCGAGGTCAGGCCGGCTGGCGGTCATGCGGTGGCAGATCGGAGTGCAGTAGATGCGGATGGGTCGGCTAGCCTGCTACCGGGTTTGTTGTTCGTTTATTCGCTGCTGTTCGGCGGTGATGGTTTCCAGGGTTCGCGCCATCCTTGGGAGTTGTCGTTGGTCGGCGTTGTGTTTTTCGCGCATCGTCTGGGCCAGCAGGCGCTGGATCCCGTAGTTATGGTGGGCTTCTTGTATGACTGTGTTCTGGACTGTGGTGATGATTTCTGCCAACAGGCGGATTTGGTCGTCCGGGGGCGTAGCCGCCTCCGTGTCGGGGTTTTCTTCGGCGGCCGTGGGGGCCTCCTGGGGTGGCGTGATGTTGGCCAGTGGTGGTGCTTTGGCAACGTAGGTGGTGGTCGTTCAAGTTTACCTGGAATCGGCAGTCAGGGGAGACCTGCTTTCCCTTCTGCCAATCGGCGCAGGCCTTGTGTGGGTTGAGGTGTCTCACACAGATGACTTCGGCCAGCTCGTATGGGTGGGCGTTGGGGCAGTCGCACTGCTGGTGGCTGCGGAGGCGTGGGGTTCTTGATCTTCTTCGATGGGGTGTGGGAGTTCACTTCCGGCGTACTCATGCGCCGCTCGTTGTTCTCACGGTATCCGTCACGTCCGGCGTTGTCTCATCGCGGTCTTCTCACACGCCTTTGCATGGGCTCGTTGTTCTTGCGGTATCCGTCACACCCAGCGTGGTCTCTTCGCGGCTCTTCTCACACATCTAGCGTGGGCTCGTTGTTCTCGCGGTATCCGTCACGCCCCGTGTGGTCTCTTCGTGGCTCTTCTCACATGCCTTGCATGGGCTCGTTGTTCTCACAGTATCCGCCATGCCCGGCGTGCTCTCTTTGCAGCTCTTCTCACACGCCATGCGTGGGCTCGTTGTTCTCGCAGTATCCGTCACGCCCGGCATGGTCTCTTCGCAGCTCTTCTCACATGCCTTGCGTGGGCTCGTTGTTCTTGGGGAGTGGTGGTCACAGCGCTGGTCACGGGGATAGAGAGGTCGGTCTGTGGAGAGAGATAATAGATTGCATGTTCTCTTTCCTTGCCGCCAGTCTGCGCACGCGCGTCTTGGTGTCGTTGCGGTATTCGATGTCGCGGTAGTGGTATTCGGCTTCGCAGTAGCGTTATTCGGCTTCGCTCTATCTTCCTCACGCAGGGCGTGGTATCGTTGCAGTATTCGACTTCGCTGTGACGGTATTCGGCTTCGTCCTAATCTCTTCACGCCCGGCGTGGTATCGTTGCGGTATTCGACTTCGCGGTGGCGGTACTTGGCTTCGCCCTAATCTTCTTCATGCCCGGCGTGGTATCGTTGCGGTATTCGACTTTGCTGTGGCGGTATTCAGCCTCACCCTAATCTTCTTCACGCCTGGCGTGGTATCGTTGCGGTATTCGACTTCGCTGTGGTGGTATTCAGCTTCACCCTAATCTTCTTCACGCCCGGCGTGGTATCATTGCGGTATTCGACTTCGCTGTGGCAGTATTCGGCTTCGTCCTAATCTCTTCACGCCTGGCGTGGTATCGTTGCGGTATTCGACTTCACGGTGGCGGTACTTGGCTTCGCCCTAATCTTCTTCATGCCCGGCATGGTATCGTTGCGGTATTCGACTTTGCTGTGGCGGTATTCGGCTTCGCCCTAATCTTCTTCACGCCTGGCGTGGTATCGTTGTGGTATTTGACTTCGCTGTGGTGGTATTCAGCTTTGCCCTAATCGTCTTCATGCCTGGCATGGTATCGTTGCGGTATTCGACTTTGCTGTGGTGGTATTCAGCTTCACCCTAATCTTCTTCACGCCCGGCGTGGTATCGGTGCCGTATTCGACTTCGCTGTGGCGGTATTCGGCTTCGTCCTAATCTCTTCACGCCTGTCGTGGTATCGTTGCGGTATTCGACTTCGCAGTGGCGGTACTTGGCTTCGCCCTAATCTTCTTCACACCCGGCGTGGTATCGTTGCGGTATTCGACTTAGCTGTGGCGGTATTCGGCTTCGCCCTAATCTTCTTCACGCCTGGCGTGGTATCGTTGCGGTATTTGACTTCGCTGTGGTGGTATTCAGCTTCGCCCTAATCTTCTTCATGCCTGGCGTGGTATCGTTGCGGTATTCGACTTCGCTGTGGCGGTATTCAGCCTCGCCCTAATCTTCTTCACACCCGGCGCAGTATCGTTGCGCTATTCGACTTTGCTGTGGCAGTATTTGGCTTCGCCCTAATCTTCTTCACGCCCGGCGTGGTATCGTAGCGGTATTCGACTTCGCGGTGGCGGTATTCGGCTTCGCCCTAATCTTCTTCACGCCCGGCGTGGTATCGTTGCGGTACTCGACTTCGCTGTGGCGGTATTCGGCTTCGCCCTAATCATCTTCTCATCCACCGTGGTATCGTTGTGGTATTTGACTTCGCTGTGGCGGTATTCGCCTTCGCCCTAATCTTCTTCATGTCCGGCATGGTATCGTTGCGGTATTCATTGCTATTGCATGCTAGTTCCTAATGTGGGCATCATGAAGTGCCTAGGCAGCCGCGCCCGTCCGCCTCTGTCTTCGTGGGCTTCCCAGCTAACTCTATTCTTCCACCGCTTCTTCTTTGGCATCACATTTGTCGAACACCGGTTCCAGGTGTCCCCAGCGGCAAGTGGCCAGGTATCCTGGAACGCGACGAGCGATTCCAATATTTTCGTTTCTTCCAGAGTTTCCGGCGTTTGAGGTGTTTTTCGACGTTTCTGGTACTTTCATTGTTTCTGACGTTTTTTGTGAAAGCTTGCTACTGACAGCAATACTCGGAACTGGTTTTGTTGAAGCTTCATATCCCTTTTCCAGGCAGAGTCTCCTGACTCTCTAGCAAGTATGTTTGTCTTGCCGGCACTTTTCTGGGCAATATTTGATGTCAAAACCAACTGTTGGCTGGCCGTTCGCATCACTGGCCGCGTCGTCAATTGAGGCAGTGCTTGGCCGTTCGTAACCCCTTTTGTGTCAACATCGCTGTTTGTGATTCGTCAGACGTCCTTTCATAATCCGTTCGGTAGTCGAAGCTTAGCCGCCAGCCCTCCGTTTCAACTCGTACTGGCGTGCCTGTTGGTGATGTCTGTATGCGGGTCTTCCAGCTCTTCTTGTTTGGACGGTGTTATTCCTAATTACGATGGGATAAAGAGGTCGCTTTGTTCCACGGGTCCTCTCTCTTCGTGGGTTTTTCTTCTTCCCAGCTTCCTGCATCTTCGGGTGTTTTTCGGTGTGTTTCGATGTTTTTCTGGCTTCCCTTTGGTGTAGCTGGGCTCTCTGGCCTTGGTGCAGCGGCGTTTCGATGTCGGTGACCTCCTCAATTCACTACTCTTATTTTTCTGGGTCTGGTGAATCCACGGTGGATTCCGGTTTCTCGAGGATTTTCCGCTACGTCAGGTGTCGATTGGAGAAACAATATAAAGTCAAAAACCTGACCCCGAATTCCGTTCTGCCCAGCACGGTATGTGCAGTGTTGTTTCTTTCTGCCCGGGCCAGCATGCGTGGTGGTCTTCCGTTCCGCCCGGTGCGGCATACGCAGAGTTCTTCCGTTCTGTCTGGCACAGCCCAGTGTGCGCGGCCGTCCTCGGTTCTGCCCTACGCGGCGTGCGCAGCGTTCTTCCGTTCTGTCTGGCGCGGCCCGGTGTGCATGGCGATGTTCCGTGCTGCCCGGTGCGGCATAGGGGTTCCGTTCTGTCTGGCACGGCCCGGTGTGCGCGGTGGTCCTCCGTTCTTCACTGCGCGGCAGGCACGTCGTTCTTCCGTTCTGCTCGGCGCGGCATGCGTAGCGTTCTTCCGTTCCGCCCGGAGCGGCATGCGCAGCAGTCTCCCGTTCCGTCTGGTACGGCATAAGCCACGGTGTTCTGTTCTGTCTGGTGGGGCCCGGTATGCACGGCGGTGTTCTGTTCTGTCTGACGCGGCCCGCTGTGCGCGGCTGTCCTCCATTCTGCCCGGCGCGGCACGCACGGCGTTCTTGCATTCTGCTCAGTGCGGCATGCACGGCGTTCTTCCCTTCTGCCCGGGGCGGCATGCTCGGCGGTCTCCTGTTCCGTCCGGCGCGGCATACATGGTGGTGTTCCGTTCTGTTTGGCACGGCCCGGTATGCGCGGCGGTGTTGCGTGTCCGTCATAGGTGGTCGCGGATCACTCGTCACGCTGCCGGATGACCCCGTGATCATCGGCACAAGTTATCCGAGATCCCGGCGCTGCTCTCGTTACGCCGCTCAGAGATGTGTGAAGGTAGGCGAAGGTAGATAGATAATTGTATCTCGATGTCGTTCGTCGTAGGCGATACCGGATCACTTCGTCGTGCTGCCAGATGACCCGGTGGTCATCGGCGCAAGTGATCCAAGATCCTGGCGCTGGTTTCGTCACGCAGCTCAGAGATGGGTAAAGGTAGGTCCAGGTGTATAGATAATATATTGCATGGAGAATAATCTCCAGACTAGCTACCGCGCCCTTCCTTTATACTTTTCCTTCCCTCTGTGGAATCACAGCTTGCCCGCAAGACTGACGCAGTTCCTCCCTAGGTCATCATGACTCAATCGCTGCGCCCAAGGAAACACACGATCCTACTCGGCCCTTCATCCTCCCACAATACGCAAGGCAGACACACACAACAGTAGGGAAACAACAAGGTAAGCAATTAACATTACACAGAGTAAAGCGAGGCAGACACGCAGACAGTAAGGAAACAACTGGGGAAAATCCTGGGTGGCCCGCAACCAGGTTCTGAGGAATATCGCTACTGGCGCGATATTGTCAGGGGCTGGGATACTGTGGCTAGGCACGTAGGATGACGGCGGCCATGGCGGTGGAGACAAGGATCAGCCATAGTGTGGCGAGGGTGAGCGCGGCGCCCGCGGTGGCGCCTAGGAGCTTGTCACACCAGGTTCGTGACACAGGTGTTGTCTGCCTCTCAGAAAGATCAACTGCATCGTCGATGACTTGCTTGAGAATATCTTTGAAAGGGCGGTTTACTGATACATCAAAGGGTTGAACAAGCCCCGTACAACCGCCAGGAACCAGTGATGGAACAATTCTGTGGGTGGGTAGCCAATCTTTGATCTCTTGTGTACTGTGGGACTTGAAAAGATCCATGACTAGGAGGGTGGCACTGGTGCCGAGGACGGGGAGAAGCATAAATTCAAGCCAAAACAACATGATCGCAGAGTTGGCATACCCTTTCGGATTGAATTTGACTACCACACGAGAGTCAAATAGTTTTTCTTCCCATCTTCGAGGGGCAGAAGTGTTGTTCTCTGCACCGCGAAAGATGATGAGAGGCATAACGCGATTGATACCATCAGCAAAAATTGTAAGCTGTATTGTTGCTTGCCGCTTATCCCACCCTGATCTCTGTGTACGTACCCACACTGTCTTACTCCCTTTAAATTCGTAGGTCTTCCCTTCAAGATACTCCCCAGGCAGCGGTGTTTAATCCATGTTGAGAATGTTGAAAGAAGATAGCAATCGACTGTGTTTACAGATCGCAATACCGTTTCTTCCATATCATCCTGCAGCTGTCAGTTCTGCCAATTGAAACACAGAAAAGAAACAATCATTGCGCAGTATTCTATTGGTGTTTGCTGAGCTTTATTCGTGGCAATGTGAATGGAGATCTCATTACGAGAGAGGAATAGATTGAACCAGCCACTGGAAACCACAAATCTTGTAGGACTGTATGGATAAATTTGAAGAAATCAAGCCTTTGCTGTTCGTTCGAACAACTTTCTCTCTACAGTCTTGCCTTCCACGTGTCAACCAGCAAATGCTTGCACCAAGGCCTTCTCAAGCTTAGGCCAATGTCCGCGAGATGGTCGGTATCTCTTCTGTGAAGGCTTCATCAAGAGTAACCTCTCCTCCTCCTGCCGCCATCTGCACAAATATCGTGTATGCTTTAGGTTGTAACGCTTGCATACCTCCATTGCCGTCGGAGTTCGTAGACCACCTTTGCCATCTTCTATCCTGCCATATGTCGCATATGACAGGACCCCCAATTTGAAGGCAGTCGTAAACGCTTGTTTCTCACTGGTGAGATGCGTTGCCGGAGGAGGAAACTTGTGCGAGAGGTCTGCAGTCGCCTGCCTCATTCGGCCAGGTTTCGATTTCGGTTTTCGGGGTGATAGAGGTTGACGGACAGCCAGATTGAGGTTGTCATTATCTTCTTCTTCATCTAAAGCTTTGGCGGTAGGTTCTTGACCTGTAGGTGTAAGAATGAGAGCAGTGAATTGCAATGCGACTGTGTCAGACATGGTTGGCATACTGAAATTGGCTCTGTCGCTCTCCATTATTGACTCTGTGGTTCCTATTGACTTGATCATTCTGGGTTGTTTGTAAAGGACTCGCAACACTGCTCAGGACTTGCGATGCAGCTCAGCCCAGCGGGCCTCACGAGCTCCAACCTCCCAATATACTAATTAGGTGACGTTCTATAGCCGTCTCAACACTAACCATAAGCGCACTAGCGCGCGTTACACCGCGCTAAACCCGTTTCAAAGGGAGGACACTTATACGAGATAATATGGTAGTTCACGACTACAAAGATACTCAGCCGTTGCCAGGTACGGTGGGCCCAGGAGATAGCAGGTATCAACTTCCGCATTTACTACCGTCCAGGAAACCGGAACAGAAAACCAGATGCTTTGTCAAGGCGTTCGGAGTTCCGCCCTGAAAAGGGGGGGGTGAAAACCTGCCGATTACGACAGTTTTGCGAAAAGACAACTTCGCGGAACCAGACTTTGCAAAACCAGACAGACAAGAAAGAACATTTATCTGTTCTTCAGCAAGGTTGGCATCACTCCCACCACGGCAATGGTCGGAAGAATTCGCGGAAGCAGTCAAAAAGGCAGGAAAGAAGGACAATGAATACCAAGGCGCGGTGAAGGAACTGGAAGCAGTGCTGGGGAATGAGGCACTGAATGACTGGAAGGTCGAGGAGGAAGCTGCCCACCCTTGTGATGCGCGGCAGAGGGACCGAAAGGCCAGGACGGAAGAGGTCCTCAAGATCAAGGACGGGCTACTCTACTGGAGGGGTATGCTCTGGATCCCGGAAGATAGAAACCTCAAAAAAATGATTCTCGAGTCAGAACACGGCACGAAAATCGCTGTACACATGGGCCAGGATAAGACGATCAAACTAATCCGACGGAACTTCTGGTGGCCAAAAATGAATGAAAGGATTATTGACTTCGTCCGAAGCTGCCCCTAATGCCAGAAGAACAAGCGGCTCGGCACCAACCGTACGGACTTTCCTCCTCCCTCGAACTACTGAACGCCCCCTGGCAGTCCATCGCAATGGACTTCATTACGGAACTGCCACTCTCAGAAGGATGTGACCAATTGTGGGTAGTTATAGACCGATTCACAAAGATGGCGCACTTTCTTTCCTTTAAAAAGGAAACAAGGACGGTAGCCGACCTGGCAGTTTTCTTCGCCCAGGAAGTCTGGAAATACCACGGGCTACCCTCGGACACCATCTCGGACGGGAACTCACGATTCACCTCCGAGACTTGACAAGAATTCCTGTGGCTATCAGGCATCCGCCCAAGGATGTTAACGGCCTTCCACCCCCAAACCAACGGGCAGACAGAACGTCTCAACCAGACAATCAAAGCATACCTCCGCGCTTTTGTCGGCCACAAGCAGGACAACTGGGTAGGCCTACTCCCGATGGCGGAGTTTGCCTACAACAATTCGATTACCATGGGCAATGGGATGTCTCCGTTCTATGCTAACTGCGGATTCCATCCCATGTCCTCTGATCCAGCTGCTTCGGGACCCTTGAACCCCGCCAGCAAGCTCTACACCCACTGGACGCATGCGGTACACAAGGCATCTGCCGAATGGCTGGAAGTAGCACACGAACGAATGCGCTACTACACAGATCCCCAGCGCACCGAGCCTCCGAAATACCAGATCGGAGACTTGGTGATGCTCAACGGGCGCAATATCAAAACGCGCCGACCCTCCCGGAAGCTGGACCACAAGAAACATGGCCCCTTCCAGGTGGAAAAGATCGTCTTGCCCCTCACAGTACGACTCACGCTGCCCTGGTAATGGAAGATTCACACCGTCTTTCATCTATCGCTACTCGAACCCTATCGAACCAGCGAACACCCAGTGCCACCGGACCCCTCAAAGATCCTCCGAGAGGCTGACAATATCGAACAGAGCAAGGAATACGATGTTGACGAGGTCCTTGGGAGCACCAGGAAAGGGCGCTGCATCCTGTACCTTGTCAAATGGCTCGACTACCCGGACCAGAAGGACTGGACGGAAGAACCATATGATAACTTTTCGGTAGGAGGTCTGGAGAAACTCCGGGAGTTTCACAGGAAGAACCCAGACGCTCCGAGGGACTACCGGCTCACCGAGGGCTAGACTCTGATCCGCCCCGGGCGCATGACAGAGCCGAAGGGGTTGAAGCACGATCAGGGGGTAGTGGGATAGAGGGGAGGAGGACTTCATCCACAACACCTGCAACGAGCAGAAGAGTAAAGGTATTGTAATTCCATTCAGACAATAGTCGTCCCTTAACTGTGGCAAGGCATGGGTGACTGGTTGAGAGCCACTGGTTTTGACTGGCTCTGGCAGCGAGACTACTGTACGGCCAGCCTGATCCCCAGCTACACTGGCGTGCCAGGTCAACCCGTCTTCTGATCACCTCTTCAGGGGAACACGGTCGTCAAATGGTTTCCTTCACACCACTCCGACAGTAGGATCCTGGACTGGTCAGAAGACCACCCAGATCCGAGGGCCAGCCGCCCACCGAATTGGTTGCGAAGTTTTTTCTGCTGGAGGGTTTTCATCGGGACCAGGCAGCCAGAGGGATGCAGCGGCTGGAGGACTGCATTCCACTGTTCACACGAAGAAGGAGAAGGAGTTAGGATAAATCAGCTTTGCGCCAAAGCTAAGAAAGAGGGTGAGTAGTGTTACACCCAAGGGTAACAAGGGGAATAAAGATACAAGGAGAAAGGTAGCAAACGGTAAGTCACGTGGCTAGGGATCCCTGATAGAATCTCAGGACCTCGGAAAGCAGTTCGGCAAGTGCAAGTAGAGCAAGGGTAACCTCAGTGGGGGTTGGATCTTAGGCCAGCCCGCCGGGTAGACCCAACGCACTGCCAACTCTTGTAGCCGCTACATACGAGAACGAGATAAGGGAAGAACTAGCTTCCTGCAAGTCGCAAGACAGGTCTGGGAGAGTCTAGACGGGAGATAAGACCCAGAGTTAGGACCTTACGGCCGAGACGAACGGACAAAGGAATGACTCCGGAGCGGGGCCAGCGGCAAACTGAGAGGGACGGCAGACTCCAAAAGAGTTACGACCGATCCTGACTGGGACCTCGATACGAAGCCCGCATAGTCCGAAAGACTAGCGCCGGGAGGAATACAAGGTCACTGACTGTTAGCCTCCACCCTTATCGCTGGAACCGGTCAGGACCAACCACTGCACCCATGCGTGGAGCTCTCTGAGGCTGCACGCCTTGAGACTGAGATCCCTGACGTGTCGACGTAAAGAAGGGAAACCATGTGATGAGAAAAAGGAGTTTGCATATATACCGCACAAGAAACTCCACCGACTACCTTCTATTCCCCTTCCTGGGATACCACACTCGCGAACACCCTGACACGATGAACCTAAGATTATTCTGCGGTAAATAAAGAAATCGAACCTGACTCCACAATATCTCTACCTCCACCTCCGTTCTCACTTACCCAGGTGTCACAAGGCAACACCCCAACTCAGAAATCAGTACCCGAAACCCTTGCGAGAATTTTGCCAAAGCCTGCTCACCACAATTCTGAAAGCCCAACGTGAAAAAAATAATAATCTCTGAGGGGTGATATTATTTTGTTGATGAGGAGAGAGCTAGGAAATTTGGAAAAAGTCCATTCGCATCTAAGTAGTTAACTACCATAGAAATACTTCCTAGTCTACCTTCTCCAGTTTATTCTTAGAGCCCAATGGGTGGCCTTGTTTTTGCTTTGGCACTTCGGGTATCAGGCCAACTGGGGGTTCGTTACGCTTAACCGGGAGTGTCGGATCAGAGGTATACAGATATTCGGTGGGCTGGCAGTTTTGTGCCATGCCTAACACGCTAGCGGAGTACTGTAATCTTCCTTCACTCTGTCGGTTACGGGTCCATGTTGCCTCTCTCGGAGACTGTGATTTCCGTAGGGCCTCAGTTCGTATCATATGGCACTTCTCTTTCTTTGTCCATAGCTTAAGATCCGATTCTTGCAACTCGTCATTCACAGCTTTCATTTTCTTGGAGATGGTGGGGGGTGCCATCAGCGAAAAATTTGAGAATTCCTAGCGAGCTCCCGTAGCTCCCGTAGCTCCTGTGAGCATTGCTAACTCCTCTAAGAGGAGAAGTTATATTTTGCTCCTGTAAGGATTGTAAAAAAAAAGTGCTTTATTTTTAGCTGAAACCTCGAGAAATATTAGTTCAAATTTATCTCTCACCTGTAAAAAAAGCAATATACTTCAACTTCTCAATTTTTTGCTGATGGCACTCATGATCTGATTGGCATCGTACAATGGCTTCTCGGGTGGAATAGCAGGTGCTGCACCTGATATCCGAGTACCATATTGAGGCATATCAGCTTTGGAAACAGAGTCCTGAATAACTGCCAAAACTTGCAATAGCCCATCGCCGATGGCAGTGTATTGGCCAAGCAGGAGTTTCCGAGAAAGATTTTTCAAATGCTCAACGCTTCGGATGCTTAGATCTTTCGAAGCTGCTAGATATATCCACGTATTGGGCAAAAGATGCTTCTCATCCAGGAGGTCATTTCGACTGTATACAAAGCTGTTTCTGTGACACTCCAAAGCTAGATGTACTTCAAGCCCGATCCTGTGAACTGAGTCGGCCGACATCTTGGGAGGAAGTACAAGGTTCTCAACAGTGCCGTTGTCGGCTTCCTTGACCTCACTATACTCACCGTAGACATTTCTGAAAGGCATAGTGTGCACTACTGGATAGCCGAGCCAGCTGGTGGGATCGATACCTGATTTCCGAAAGCAGCGATCGCAGCAAGGTTGTCCATCTTTCAATAGATTCCGAGGATCTGCGCAAGACTGGTAGTAATCCATCACTACCTGTCGTATGCAACCTTGAGAGTTGACATACCACAACATATGGCTTTCACGATCTTTTTTGCTTCTTGGAGAATCAGCTGCTGTGGCCAGTGTGCTCATATGTTGCTTGACTTTCACGAATTCTAATTCCACATCGCGACTGCCACTGAGTGGTGAGCCTTCTGGCTCTTGGTACTGTGGCTCGTAAAACAGGACTGCTATAGCCGAAATATTCAAATCTCAGCCTGCACGACCTGCACGTTGCCACCAGCAGTTCATCGTTAAATATTCTGAGAGTTTCCATTGGCTGATGCGTTCATTATCAGGGATATCAAGCCCCATTCCAACCACTTCAGTACAAACGAAATATCGGCAAACACCTTTTCGGAATAACGATAGCGTCTGGAGTAGTCCTTTGCTACTTAAGGCACTATGATACTCTCGGATGATTTCCCCTGCCCAGTTGCATCATTCTAACTGACACCAGAGTGGAAACAACCCTTCTAACTGGGTTACTATGGAGCAGCATTTTCCACCATCGTTGACGAATATGAGAGTCTTGGGCAAGCTTAATGGGTTAAACCCACGATCGTTAGGCCCTTTCCATTCACGTGTGGCTTTGGGTACCAAATCCATTAGCGGCTTCATGCTGGCTTCTTCTCCACGAGCCAACGGAATGGTAAATAGGGTAATAATCCGTCGGTCAACGCCCATTGAACATAGGATGGAATTTCGGTTAAGGGAGAGACTTTTATGGATATACTCGAGTGTAGTTGCTGGTAGTGTCGCGGAAACGCCGAGAATTGGAATATCTGAAAAGCAGGTGTGAAGGAGTCCAAGATTGCGGTACCGGGGATAAAATATTCTCCTATCAATCAAAATTCAGTAAATGTGAACTGAAAGAACCATGTAATATGACCAACCACTCATGAACTAGGTTCACCTCATCTATAACAAAGTATAGGAGTTTGCTGGAGAAATTCGGCAGTCTTCCTTCCTTGTTCTCGGAAACCAGAGACTTCGAGACCTCATTATCCATCAATGTGAACTCGGCAGTCAGAAACACGATTGAGAATTCTCTGCATCGAATGGCCTTGATGATCCCCTGATTTGCTTTGATTGTTTCTGCGCATAGGTGTAGTACTCGTATTCCCAGTTCTGCTGCACTCCGAACTTGCTCTGACATCAAGGCAGGCAATGTGCAGATTACCAGCGTACAACTGTCAGGAGAAACGATGGGAAGTCCAAGATAACACAGTGAATTTCCGGACCCGGTCTGCGCACTCACAACAACATCACGACCTTCTAGCAGCTCTGCGGTCACAGCTGCCTGCCATGGTTTAATGCGCCATTCTTTGCCGAGCTCCAAAAGCCTGGTATCAATTTTGCGAATGACTTCTTCAAATCTGGAGAGGCTTCTAGCTTGGATGCTTGTCAGGTCGGTATAGTCGACTGGGAGGTATCTTCTAGAGCTTTGGGCTGGTAGGAGGCGATCCATTTCTGATTGTCGGCTGCGGAAAGTTGTGAAGAGATGATAGCATCCAGGGTCGAGTTGTGTTGAAAGTGGTACGATCGGATATATTCGAACTAAACCAACAAAGAATGGGATTACCCGAGGAGATACAAACTAGCTCCGAGAAACCTTAGGTACAGGCTTTAAATCCCAGTGCTTGCGGCCAACAAGCAAGCAAGCCAACACTAAGTGTGCTGCCAGCGACCAACAAAACAGACACATAATTCCCTACCAGCAAGGCACGGTGCAGATACCCAGTGGGTATACTGACTGTAACACTGGGGTCCTGTCTGGCACCGGAGTCACATAACGACGAATAGAATCAAGAGTAGGGTAACGAATAATAGTCAGGTTCTTTGTGGTCGTCGCTATACAACGAAATAATCTCAAGGGGTTGGGTTCGGTTCTGTGAGGTGATCGTGCGTAGCGGACTCCTTCGTGTTGCGTCCCGACTCCCTCTTATAAACCCGCTCGACCCCTCTGCGCACCTGCTGTTCGGGCAACGTGGTCGGGCCAGGCTCCCTCCACCAGGTGAGGTAATTGGGGTGAGCACGCTCAGGGACATGGGGCCGTCGCAGCTGTACAGGCTGCTTGGGTGGCCTCACTCCTCCTGGCACTCCTCCGCCTGCCCAATTGCTTGCCCATGGTGGTTGAACTACCCCGCTCGTTGTCGTCAGCTTCTTGCACTTCCCCATTCCTTGGTGTCAGCCTCTAGCACTTCCCCACTCCTTGGCGTCAGCCTTCTTGCACTTCCCCGCTTCTCGGCGTCAGCCTTCTTGCACTTCCCCGCTTCCTCACGTGGGCTTCGTATTGTGCCAAGTGCCATTCAGTTCTGCTTTCAGCGACACTGTCTGCGCCCTCCCCTCAGTCCGGTTTAACCGACAATGAGGTTTGGCGTGGGCTTCGTATTGCGCCTGGTACCTCTTGCCCTGGACCGGGCAGCCTGTGCTCGATGCGCCCACCACCCGCCGCCCATTAAGACCTAGATGTAGACGCCATTTACACAGCCCTGACCCCACAACCTAGACTCTCATCTCCTTCTTGTGCTCACCCGATTGCACTCAGCGAACGTCACTTGCCTCCTGTGTGCCGGAGCTCGTTAGGGTCCGCCGGCCACAGGCCGGTGACCTCCAAGAGCTCAATTGCTCCTCCACCGTCACCCCTGCGCTACCGGGTATGACACTATCTCCCCCGTTCTAAGCTTCGACCTCGAAGCTCAGACCTGAGCTATCCAACTCCGCACATAAAGCGGCTAGTAAATACGGAAATGTTGAAGAATTCCTCCATCCCCTTCTTCCTACTACCGCTCAAACGACAATGCCACTCCTGCCTGAGTGTAAAACGTCTCATTCATCAGTGAGCCAGTAGTCCCTCGGTGCGTCTGGGTTCCTTTGGTGGAACTTACGCTGCTTCTCCAGACCGCCTACTAAAAAAGTTGTCGAGTGGTTCATTCGTTCAATCCCGTTGATCTGGGAAGTCAAGCCACTTCACGAGGTAAAGTACACAGCGTCCCTTTTTGGTACTAGCCATAACTTCATCGACATCATACTCTGCACTGTTCTCGATGTCATCCGCCTCACGGAGTACTTGAGACTGATCGGGTGCCGTGCAGGTTCCAGTGCCGAACGGCGCGATCAATCACACATGAAAGACATCATGGATTTTCCATTTCTGAGTGAGGGTGAGCTTGACTGCCAATGGAGACACGATCCTTTCCACCTGGAAGGGTCCGTGATTCTTGTGATCCAGTTTCCGTGAGGGACGCCGAGTCTGAAAGTTCTTCCTGCTGAACATCACCAAATCGCCCACCTGGTGGGCGGGGTTGTCCTTCCTATGAGAATCGGTGTAACGGCGCATTCGCTCCTGGGCTGCCTCCAGTGCCTTAACGACATCTTCGTCTACCGAGTACATCCAGTGGGCGTACGCCATGCTAGCAGGGTTACGTGAGCTGGCCGCCATTGGGTTAGCCGCGGTGGAGTGGAAACCATAGTTTGCATAAAATGGCGACATCCCTGTAGCTGTGGTAACTGAGTTGTTGTATGCAAACTCAGCCATCGATAGTAGGTTAACCCAATTGTCCTGTTCGTGATTGACAAAGCACCACAGGTATGCCTCAATGGTCTGATTTAGGCGTTCGGTCTGTCCGTTCGTTTGCGGATGAAACGCAGTCAACATCCGAGAACGGATTCCAGACATCTGTAAGAACTCCATCCATACCCTTGAAGTAAACCGGGAGTCACGGTCCGATACGATGTCGGTTGGGAGGCCATAGTATTTCCAGATTTCACGTGTGCATATCCTGGCCAGATCGGACGCTGTTTTACCGCTCGTGGGCAGTGAAATGAAATGAGCCCTCTCGGTGAATCGGTCAATGACTACCCACAGCTGGTCGCATCCATCGGAGGATGGTAGGTCCGTGATAAAGTCCATAGCAATTGACTGCCATGGGGCGTAAGCAAGCTCCAGAGGGTTGAGGAGTCCATATGGTTGGTGGCAAGCTGCCTTGTTCTTCTGGCACTCTGGGCAGCTACAAACGAAGTCAATGATGTGCTCGTCCATTTTCGGCCTCCAGAAGTTTCGGTGGATTAACTCGATAGTCTTGTCCTCACCCATGTGTCCGGTGACCTTGGTGACGTGCTCTGACTTGAGGATCCCTTGCCGTAGTCCCTTCCCTTCCGGCACCCATGACCTTTCCTTCCTATATACACATCCTTCCTGCAACTCCAACACCCCCTTAATACTTGCCTTGCGGCTTTCCCGCTGTGAGTCACGAGCTCTAGCGGATTTCTCTTCCTCAGCCTCACGGCCAACCTGCTCCAGCTCTCCGGCCAGAACAGCATCCTCCCTTTCCATCAGTCTCACTGCCTTTCCATACTCCTTGTCCTCCCTTCCAGCTTCTCGTACCAACATGAGGAAATCCTGTGACCATTTCACTGCCAGGATCGAACCCTATATTGCAGCGGAAACGATAAAGATGCTTACTGCAAAGTGCCGTGGATGCAAGACCATCGTGATCGGCTGGTCTTCATCTCCCCCTTTCTCAGGGTGATACTCTAGACGCCAGGAAAGTGCATTGGGTTTTCCATTCTTCACGCCGGGTCGCTAGTAGATCTTGAAGTTGATACCAGCTAATTCTTGTGCCCAGAGCGCTTGTTGGCGGATAAGTACCTTGGTAGTAGTGATGTATTCCAAATTTTGATGATCCGAGAACACCTGCACTTGGTCGGCAGCTCCTTTGAGGTATCGGCACCAATGTTTGAACGAATCGACCACCACCAACAGTTCTTTGTCGTGGATCTCGTAGTTGATTTTGGCAGGAGAGAATTTTCGTGAATGGAACGCCACTGGGTGTAGTCGATTTTCGTCATCGTGTTGTGACAGCACTGCACCTAGCGCGAAGTCTGATGCGTCGGTTTCCACGATCACTGGACTAGCTGGGTCGAAATGTGCCAGTACTGGGGCCGAAGTGAATCGCTGTTTCAATTTGACGAATGCTTGCTCTGCTTCGCGGGTCCACGCCCAATTCTTGCCATCGCCTCTTGTGAGCTCCGTGAGGGGTCGCGCGATCATTGAGTAGTCGCAGATGAAGCATCAGTAAAAGTTAGATAACCCGAGAAATTGTTGGACTTCAACGAGAGATCGGGGTGACTTCCATTCCAGCACTCCCTCAACTTTCTCCTATGACATCCTAATACCCATTCGCCCTATTATATAACCCAAGAACTCCACTTCTTCCCTCGCCCATTCACACTTTTCTGCCGATACTGCCAAGTGGTTGTTTCGTAGCCACTTGGGGACCTCGGTGACCGTTTGGTCATGTTGTGCCTTGGTCACTGCATAGATCTGGAGATCGTCAATATACGCCACCAAACCTTGGTCCAGTAAATCACGAAAGATGTGGTTGATCATATCTTGGAACGTAGCCGGGGCATTGCACAAGCGGAAGGGCATGACCAGAAACTTGTATAGCCCATATCATGTGCGGAAGGCTGTTTTCCATTCATCTCCATCCTTAATACGCACGAGATAATAGCCATTTTTTAAATCAATTTTCGTGAAAATATGGGTGTCCCTGATTCGGTCTTGCAATTTGGACATCAGCGGCAGTGGATACTGGTTGGCGATGGTGATCCGATTTAGGCCCCTATAATCCACGCATAGCCGGAGCCCTTATCGATGAGGCTTGGGGACAAACAGGATTGGGGAGCTTCCACTGGAGGTTGAACGACGTATCTTTCCCGTGCGTAGTATTTCTTCGAGCCATTCCCGAAGGGTTTTCAGTTCCACTTCAGAAAGGGGATAAATTGGACCCCAGGGTGCGGTTTCCCCCTCTTTGAGCCGTATTTCGTGATCGTACAAGCGATGTTCAGGCAGGTCATCGGCGGCTTCTGTGCCCATGCTATCCAGGAAATGGCTGAACTGCTCGGGTACCCCATCAGGAAAAAAAATGTGCTTTTGGACGCACAGGTTGCATCCTGATGCACCAGGCACTCGGGACGCTCTGGATGCACCCTGGCAGCGCACATACCGCTCCCAATGTGAAACGCACAGGCAATGTGAATACAGACGCAGCTCGCCACGACAGCATGCGCCTGGACGCAGCTCGCCACGGCATCTGCTTACCGGACAGAGCGTGGCAGGGCATTTTCGTTCTCGACGCACGGTGTCAGGGCATTTTCTGTCTGTACGCACAGTGTCAGAGCATTTTCCTTCAGGACGCAGCCGTGTCAGGGTATTTTCCTTCTGGACGCAGCCATGTCAGGGCATTTTCCTTCTGGACGCAGCTGTGTCAGGGCAAATGGCATCCGGACGACGCGTGTCATGGCACCGTGGTTACACTGGCTGTCAAGGTATGGAACATCGCAGCAAAGACTCGCGTCGCATTCACAAACACGCAGCGGGTTCCAGGCATAGTGACTCAGTCCAGTTCTATTCTCTATATCTAATGTACATCTATATATACTACTACCACACTTCGCGTTTCCAGCACAAGCACCCAGCGTCACATCCATCACTGCGGTTTATGATGCACGTAGTATTGCTCTGAATGTCGGAAACAAAGGAAAGTTGGCAAATACGACAAGACGCAATGAGCCCGACGCAATGAGCATGACGCAATGAGCACGACGCGATGAGCACGACGCGATGAGCACGACGACTATGAGGAGAACGGCAATAAGAATGCCGGCGGCGTGGACGATATCGAGTAGGATTCGGCAAGTATGAGAACGAGTAAGACGTGACGAGTATGGGAGCGAGTAGGACGTGGTGAGGACGATAGCGAGTAAGACGCGGTGAGGACGATAGCGAATAGGACGCAGTGAGGACGATAGCGAGTAAGACGCGGTGAGGACGATAGCGAGTAGGATGCGGTGAGTATGATGGCAAGCTTTATGGCAGGGTTAGCACAGCTCTCAGAGTGACAGAGACACCGGGAAGTTGTAGAATACACAGTGACAATTCGATGTCAATGAGGGTGCCGCCGGTGAGGACGATCGCTAGTATGAGGCAGCGAGCACGATGGCGAGCTTTGTGGCATGGTTAGCACAGCTCTCCGAGTGACAGAAACAGTGGCGAGGAGTGGTACAATACGAGGTGAGGGGTACGATGTCAATGAGATTGCTGGCAGCGAGAACGATAGATAGCGAGTAGGACATGGCGTGTATGATGTCAATGCAAAGCACCAAGCCATTACTGTGACACTGGGACGTCCGGTCGACGTCGGAGTGATGGTAATATCGAACTAGTCAGGTTTCTCGATAGTCACGAAGGAGATGGGGCACGCGCGGTCTTCGCCGGCATTCAATTAATATACAAGAATAAAACCCCACATGACCGTCCTTCTAAAATCGCCCACCGTTAAGGGATTCACAGCGAATAATCTAAGGGGTTCAGTTCGATATCTGCGGCGGCGGCTTGAGCGCCGGATGGTACGTGGCTTCGCGGCAACGGCTTGCACGACGGATCGCTCGGTGGACGGCACGGTGTGAGCGGCGGCTCGCGCGGCGGCGCATGCAGGTCGACTAATGCTCGGCAGCGTGCCCGACGGCTTGCGTGTAACGCTTCGGCAGATGGTTCGACGCATGCCCGGCGGCCTGCCCAACGGCTCGCTCGCGGTGCTACGGCGGATGGTGCAGATCCTGATGGGCCCGGCGTACTGCCGACGGCTCGCTCGTATCGCTTCGGCAGATCGTTCGGTCAAGAGGGGCCCGGCGGCTCACCCGTGTGTTGCTTTCGGCGAATCGTTCGGTCGAGACGGGCCCGGCGTACTGCCCGACGGCTCACTCGCGGCGCTTCGGCGGATGGTGCGGATCGAGACGGGCCCTGCGTACTGCCCGACGGCTCGCTTGTATCGGTCCGGTTCGGCAGATATCGCTTCGGTGAAAGGTTTGGATTGAGGCGGGCCCGGCGTACTGCCTGACCGCTCGCTCCTATCGGTCCGGTTCGGCAGATATCGCTTCGGTGCAAGGTTTGGATTGAGGCGGGCCCGGCGTACTGCCCGACGGCTCGCTCGGCGCTTCGGCGGATGGTTTGCAACGCTCGGCGGACTACCTGACGATGCGGTTTGCGGCGATGGCTCACTCGACAACTGCCTCACAGGTAAGATAAGGTAAGGAATACGCTCACGCACACACCAGCCAAGGTGGGCATGGGTCAAAGCCCAGAGCTACTCGTCCTGGTCGGTACTGACGATAGGAGGCCATCTAATGGTGTCACGGGCTGTGCAAATCCCTCACCTCATGGCTGGGTTCCAGTCACGACCCCACGACGGCTCAAGCATCGGTTTCGGGGATTATACCCTTCTAAGGAGGTCCGCCGCATAGCGGTCGCGGATTATACTCCTTGAAGGAGTCCCAGCCATGCCCCCCAGGTTTTGCCCATCTGGCATTTCCTATCTCCCACCTAGACTCTTGAGCCCCTTACGTATCCTTCCGTCTCCGTCCGCGATCGACCGTCGTCCCGTTGCAGTGCTTAGGCGTATCACGCTTCTGTGGATGGTGCAACGCATGCCCGGCGGCGTGCCCAACAGTGTGCGTATATCGTTTCAGTTCGGTGGATCGTCCGACCCCTCGGCGTCTGCCAAACGGCTCGTGCGACATCTGTCTCATAGGTAAGATAAGGTAAGGAATACGCTCACGCACACACCAGCCAAGGTGGGCATGGGTCAAAGAACGGAGCTACTCGTCCTGGTCGGTGCTGACGATAAGGGCCGGCAGGTCTGTCGGCGGGCCGCGTAATTGCTCAGCCTGGGCTGAGGACCCTACGTGGCCCCGCATACGTCCATACCATTGGAGCGTCTCGTATGCGTTTGCCCTCCTTACCCCTCCGGAGATTAATCTCCTACTGCCGTTCTGGCCGTAGGTCCTTAATTCCGTGCCTTATCTCCCGCCTAGACTCTTGAGCTCCTCACGTATCCTTCCGTCTCCTTCCCGATCGACTGTTGTCCCGCTTGTGAGTATCGCGGCGGTTCGTTCGACGCAAGCCCGGGGGCGGCCTGACGGCTTGTGTGTATCGCGGTGTAGGCTCGGCATAAGGCGTACTGTTCGGATCGTTTGCGGCTCCGTGGAGACGACTCGCTTGACGGATCGCTCGTAGGAATGCTCGGTCGATCGCTCGTAGGGGGGTGGTCGTTGACTCGATGTCTCGGTGACCGGTAGATAGTGCGTTGATCGTTTGACGATTGGGGTGATGATTCCGCTGATTTTCATGTCAGGTTGCCAACCGCTTGTATAAGTATTCGGCTCGGCAAAGTCACGTGCTGCGGGGAACTACCCCGCACTGCGACATGAAAACTCTTCGCCTTGGCACTAGATTTCACCAGCGCATCGCAAGTAGATAATCTCTCGATTCGATCGGACAGGTAGGGTTGTCAGTGAGGTTCGGTCTTTCTCGTCCTGGTCGGGGTGTAGATAAGGGAGATGAGCTTCCATGCAGCTGAGCGGGGAACCTTTCCAACTAGACGTGTACATGGCCTCCCCCCGCAAGGACTCAGGCTGATCTCCCCGCAAGGACTTGATCTTTTACGCACAGGGTCCCTCCGCGGAGTTCGACCCTTTGTCTGCCAAGGTTTCTCCCTCCTCGTTTGCACTCTGCTTTCCATCTTGGTGTGGCGTGTGCCCTGCCTCATAATTGCTGTAAGCATCTCGGATAAGTGGGGGATACGCTCATGCTGTCGTGCGCTGGCAAAGCCCAGAGTTCATCGCCATAATCGGGTGTCAATGACAAGGATGCGAGTGGTAGCATCATCCCTTGTGTCTCCCGACCACGGGGTGCAACGGTATCGCCTCGGGCCCTCAAGCCGTCTGCGACGATACCGCGATTCCCGACTTGTGGTGTTGTTCCTCTGGGCCGTGCCTCTGGAAACAACCCCGCTCCTATTCCACGACCTAGACTCGCAACTCCTTGCGTTCCCGTTTCCTTCCGATTGCTTGTCCTTATGATGACCACCAAAGTTGTCTTCCTCCGCGGCAGCACTTGCGCTTTCCCTGCTGTGCCGGTACTTGGCCCAGGGACCTCCTGGTGCCGCAGAGTCAGTTGACCCGAGCCGAGCCCCGATGCTGTCAGTTGCCCGGCGTCGGTATGCCATCCTAAGACCGTGTGACGAGTTTCCGATACCTTCCTGCCTGGTCCGTATCCGTATTCCGACCCCGTAGTATTTAGGGTGTAACAATTACCAACACTTGTGCTTGTGCAAGGTTTGGTGTCCTCATCGCTCCTAGACCCCTTTTTTCTTCTCCTTTCACCTCGTCACTATTAGAAAAGTGTTGCCTTATTTCTTTCTGGCTTTTACTTACCTTTCTGTTGATAGCCACTGGTACTGTAGGGAGATCTGGTTCAGAGTCTAATATTGACAGAGAACTTGACAATTTAGAGTG
>Ga0307508_10001827_pt1 | contig 23547 bp, 25 predicted proteins | sample 9_EM_MG_FD_203089 | JGI IMG/M metagenome (GOLD analysis project Ga0307508, IMG submission 203089) | Populus trichocarpa ectomycorrhiza microbial communities from riparian zone in the Pacific Northwest, United States - 9_EM | ecosystem: Host-associated > Plants > Roots > Unclassified | place... | reverse complement strand
ATTGAACCGCGCTCTTTCCGAGCAGTCCTTTGGTTTGACTCGGTACGATGTTGCAAAACAGCATTCACCACACGAGGCCACTGCTGTCGTGACATTACTGGAAGGGACTAACATCAGAGTATCCCTGAACATGCGTGGCTATCAGGTAAATTTCATTCAATGGCAGTCGTGATCGCTGATCTGAACTTGTGTTTCAAAGCTTGATGGTGAACAGACGCATGAGTCGATCGAAGAGCTCTTGCAGTCTGTTAGTCCGATGTATGTGCGTAAAAGAGAAGACGTGATCATCACCAGGCTGCAATTGCTGCAATGACCATATCGTATTTTGAGTGTCTCTTGCAAAGATGTAAGTACAACCTTTGACATCACCTCGATTACCGCGACAGCTGATAGCGTCGGGCTCCGCATAGTTTCAACAATTGTACTATTGTTTATATTCTTATTGTGTAATATCATGCGTCATAGATTGTATATACATCGTTCTTGGCCGATGCTAAAATTTCGAAATATGTAGTGGGACTACCAGCTAGGCTGACTTGAATTCTAAGTGAACATATCATCAGGGAACCTTCTAGTTGAGTTCCTAATCCTCATCGCACTCTCATACATCTCCCTTGTGAACAGTCCTCCGGATCTGACCTTTGTAATGGCTCGGCCGACCCAGTCCCGCTCATAGTCATCCCGAATACAGCTAGCCCACCACCGGTCCATGCTGAGCCGTAGCGATGCAGAATCGAGCATACCATTTTCACTTTGCTCGTTTAAAACATGCAAGATAAAGCCAGCGTTCAAATGTTCCATTCCCAATTCAGACAAGCACTTGAGAATACGAGTGATCCGTAGATTGTTGTGTGACTTCCCTAGCCAATCGGTGCACACCCTGTTTAATCTATAGGAAAATTTTATAGAGACCTACTCACGGAGAAGATTTCGGTAGCGTGATTGAAAATCCCGAGGAGGAAGCGAACGCCCGAGCAACCCCGTATCCGAGAGCGGACACATGCCATAGAAGTCGAGCATCATCTCGTATGACTTCACCAAGCGGCGGGTGATCTTCTCGTTGCTTCTCATCATGCCGATTTCATGAGGTAAAAGCCGATAAGCATCCATGTTCACTCCCTCCTCTTGGATCGGAAATCTGAAGCGGCGGATACATCAGGAAATGTTATTAACGAAGGTAGAACCCACAGCCATTGGATGTATGCATGGTTCCACTCGAGTTCGTCATAGTTGCCGTACCATCTGTTCTCTCACCTAAATAAAAATCCAAACCTTGATCAAGGAACATCCAGCCACTCACTTTGAGTGTATCTCTTTTATCAACAAGTTATCGGGCTGACATCGCAGCCGATTGAGGTGGAAGTCATAGTTCGCGGAAGGATCGTTCTCTGGGTCCGATTTCGGGATCCCTGGGTAATTTGCAAGGAAGGCTCCGATGTCGCGAGGGTGTGCTCGGTAGTCGTTCGTTGACATGTTGGTTGATACGGTACTGTGAAGAACCAGCGGGGACAACGGATGATGACCTGCGCGATATTGGATTCTATCCAAGATCAAGATACACCCTTTTCGCCCGTTTAGGCTGCCCTACTTGGCCAATATGACTTCGTGAGGAGAAGGTCACATTTTTCAGTGTTTACATGACGAACAACTGGTGATTATCATTGGCACTTGCCTGGATGTGCGTGAATGACGCCCGTCAAAGCCAAGATCAGTACTTCAGTGGCACAACATTGTGTATCCGAGCTTGTCAGTGATCAAAAAGGTTAAAACTCTGAAGTTGCCGTGATTGCGTCTGGATCCTGCGGATCGAGTTCCAGGATTTTAATAACCCAACTACACGCCAGTCTGAAGCGTGGCACCAGTCCAGACCGGTACTCACCACGCTCTCGGTCAAGTCTACTTGTGCGGCGGTGTTCTCGTCCGCCGAAAGCAAACTCGATGACATATTGGTGTGGATGTCATAGGTCAGAGCCAACGGCCGTTCCAGACCGATCAAACACGTCCGGACCTATCGACCTCGCGATGAGTCCCCAGAGCCGAGGGATTCCAGACCCGATCAAGTATCCATCCGACGGACCTGTCGACGTCGCGATTATCGATCTATATCGATTTCTTATCCAAGAGAAAATCTCTTCATGCTCATCGCTGGCATCGCATCAGACTGACTTCTCCACGTAAAATACCATTGTCTACCGAGTAGATACCGATCATCACCGTGTGCATGATAACCCAGTCTTGGAAGCTTACTTTTTCAAGACAAGGCACCTCTTCCCAAAGGGCATAATGTACCGCACACAACGGATGCTTTGACGTAGCTTCAAATCGATAATACGTTCATTACCATGAAATTTTCACGGGTAGTTTTCCATTCGATGGTTCCCGTATTATATCCCGCGCACGGTCATTGGTTGACGCAGCTTAGGATCCACTCATCATTAGGTTTACAGTCTGCCAAACAAGTTTAGCACCGCCGATAGCATCGGCCGCAGCAACCCTGATGCGATTATGTGTATTGATGTAACTAGACAGCGGGGGACTCTCGGTCACCGATGCACCACTAGAATTTCATGTCCTCATCTATGCCCCTCGAGAACATGTATTTTTTTCTATAGACTCACGATTTTCTGGTTTTTGTCCACCTATGTAATACACTGTCGAGTAACTCCGCCCTACCTGCCTCCACATATACAAGACATATCTTACCGACGCCACTGATCTCAACGCGCGAGTGAAACAGACCATGACGTAACTGATTCAGGTTGGCTACCGTCTCAGAGCGTGACAGAACTTGCATGTGAATTGGGTTGCTTGTTCAGCATACGATGCTATGACCCGAGAGGTACGGACGCATCAAAGACGATTTAATATCCGGTTGACCAGAGTTGGTAACGGTGATCTATGGTGCATTGATTAGTAAGTTCTAGGATTCAGTGCAGACACCGGAAAGCATAGCTAGCTGTGGTCCTGGAAACTGTCATCCGTGCCCACGTGGGCCATCGTGAACCGTGTGTAACCGAGTGAGGAACGACAATAGGGGTGGAATGTGGATTAGTTTACCATGTGAGGTGAGTTCGCAGAAGGGTGTGACAAAAGTTTGCGGTGTCTGGGAGTTGAGGTCGTCGTGGCGTCTCGTGGTTTTATTCTTGACGTGGTACGTGGTTCTCTGAATGTATCGAGGAGCCTAGCTTTTAGAGCGGTCGTGCGCGAAAGGGAAGCACATAAATTCTGTATTCAATCCAGCTGGAAACAAATCTGTCCAACCATTGGTGGACACGAAAATCTTTCGGCATTGATATGGTAAGCGAGTGAGAAGACTGGTCCCTAAAAGCGTCGTACCTGGCAGCAAGCAGCAAGCACAGCTTCGGGGAGATGTAGGGAACCAAGTCTGGCACATCACAGTTGTATTTCCCCATCTGATCCGGTGAACATGTAGCAGCGCGTAGCCGGGGGACCAAGGATGACGAAGTATAGATGTGATGCTAGCCAATCCGATAGGATCAGGACGTGGCTCGGGGAGGGCTGATCCTGTTCGCTTCATCTGATCGGCAGGAAACATCAGGGCGTGCCAGTGTGCAGTCGCGGCTGTTTGCCGCTTTGACAGGTGGTAAAGACTGAGGGGTTGTTAAGCCCATTGGCAAGTCGCTGATTTGTTGCTAGACCGCTTCAAGGCAAAGCGCTGACAAGCCAGTGACGGTCGACGGACTGTTCCGAAGCAGCCAATGAGCTCAGCAGCCGAAACAAACGGTGAGCACGAAGAGCTGTGATTGCGGGGATCCACGGGGTGCAGTGCACGTGAGATGCACGCATGCGGCCGTCCGCGCCGGGACAGGGACGGGGGGCGGCGAGAACACGCGGGGGAACCCGACGAGGCAAGGAGAGGGCGGGAAAGTCCGGTGGCGCAGGTTTCACGGCGTTGATTGGACGGGTGGACAGGGCTGGGTGCGTGGGAGACGTAACACGCTGTAACGCTGCCATCACGTATCAGCATGCCTGCCATATCCGAATTCGGTGCAATGGGCCGCCCGAGGGTCCGCGGTTGCTTGCCGATGGAATGCCGATGGAAATATCTGATCACATAATCACAGGTAATAGCGGAATTTGTAAAGAAAGAAAAGGCGCATTTTCGGGCAATTTAGACTGGTCCACTTCCCGATTGGGAAACCCTGCTTGGACCGGGTGCGATGCGAATCAGCAAATCAAATATTAAGACGGCCTTTTCCTTCCCCTGCCCCGTCCAATCCCTGCCTCTCCCCCCTTCCTCGCCGCCACCCACGTCGTCCATTCCTCGCCATCTTCTCCTCGCCTCCATTCCATCCTTGTGGCACGCGCCCCTTGGCGTGAGTATATTCCTCGTCCACCCTCCGCCTTTGTCTCACCGCCCTTGTTCCCCTTCTTTTTTACTCCCCAGCTTTCGCGCCTCCCCCTTCCCCGCAATGGACATGAACTACGAGGAGTCCTGGTGTCCCACCTGTGATAGGCAGATCATGCCAAAGCGCTTCACCGTCACCATCGCCCAACCACCTCCCGAACAACCGCCCGCCCCCCCAAGTGCTCCCGCTGACTCCACTTCTCGTAAGGCCTTGTCTATTCTTGGTCTCTCTCAACTCACCGGTATTCTTGCAGCCCCGAAAAACCAGCAGGCCGACGTCTCTGCGCGCACTTCCCGAGCAAAGTCGGGGACCATACGCGCACGGGGTGGCGGTCTCGTGCAGACTGGCCGCATGAAACCCAAACGCTCTGATTCTACTGGAGCCAACAAAACCCGTCCCTCGCCCCCACAATCTCAGGTCCAGCCCCAGACCAAGCCCACCGCGCCAACCAAACTTCGTACCGTCATCGATCAAGGGCCCATCCCCCTTTATTGTTCTGACGATTGTAAGCTGGCCGATTTGAGCAGGTTCAGTGGTGCTCTTCCCATCAATTACAACCCAAATCAGGCTTCGCCTCCTCTCCCACCCGTCCCTCACAATTCCTTCGAACGCCCCATCTCCTGTGATTCAGAAGACGAGTCCACCAGTGGCTCATCCCTTGACTCGTGCCTTTCTTCTTCGTCCGACATTCCTACCGTTTCTCCAAGCATTGCCACGCTTGCCGCGATGTATGACTTCCCTCCATTACCTCCGCCGCCACCAATTGTTCCTGTTCAGTCCACTGCCGCAACTGAGCTCGAGTTCCGCAACGACTATCAGGGCGGTGTCATGATGGCCGCTAAGCGAATTCAAGCTGCCCTTTGCACTGACCCTGCCGCTAAGCGTCCCACTCTCCGCAACGAATTGCCCCCGCCTCAGAAACCAATCCCCGGCTGGACGGACGGCAGTGATGCTTGGCGCGAATCTGTATATTCATTCTCTCCTCGTTCAGATTCTGTGGCAACCGTTGGTGTGCCAAGTAAATCCTCTTTTGCTGCTACCTCGAGCAGGGGTGTCCAGTGGACATCCAACGACCTTGCGACATCAAGTTCTCCACCCTTTCCTGCACAATCTCGGTCATCGCAACCACTCCCTCGCTCGACTCAGTCCTACACTGACGAGTTGTACGCCAAATATTCTCTTCCTCTATCTCGGCGTTGCGAGTCGCGGTCCGCTCTCTTCCCATCCACGGCTCAGTCCACTCCCCCGCTGTCGCCTGCATCGACATCCTCTCGTCGCCGTCGAGAGAATCCTCTAGTAAAGCCGGGTGCCGAAGGTCGCCTGCTTGTTCCGAATGTCACAATGCGGGCGCACAGCGCATCTAGCCAGAGCGTTTCCTCCACAGGTTTATGCAGCCCACTCAGTCGCTATCCCAGTGCAATCAGTGAGGATAGTATGTGGAACGAACAGCATAACACATCAGCGTTATCACGACCACAGGTTCAAGGTATGTTGTGAATATTACTTTTAGTATCGTTGCTCATGTCCTTTCAGTCCGTTCGTGGTCATACGATAACATCAAGACATATCCCATCATGATGCCTCCGAAGAAAAAGGAGAAGCGCATTGAAACGCGTATTGTGGACGGATACCTCAAGGAGGTCGAAGTCGAGGTTGAGGTTGTCCAGCCTCTTAAGCGCCTCTTTCTCTTCCATGGAAAGGAAACAAGTCCCGAACGAAAGTGGTAGACGATACCCGAAATGTCTCTGCCTTTGAAGCGCCACGAACTTATACCCAGGTTGCATCTCCGAGCGACGACGAGGTTATACCGCCAACCCACGACGCATACCCTTGACTTATCATCAGCTCTCTTTCACTCGCATTTCTGGTCAGCATTACAAACGCACGCATATATGCATGATTATCATCCGCACTTAATGACCCCGTCGTCTCTCCTAATTGCGCTACATCTCCGCCCTTTCCTTCGGCCACATCATGATGCCTTCCGAACAAAAAATTATATCTCTGTGCCATACGCTTGTACTCGATAATATTCTCTTTTTTTCGGTCCTGTACATTTGTACCACTAGTTGCGCATTTACATTACCAGTTAGCATATGGAGCTTGGACTAATAATTTGGGGTTATTGACATCGAGTTTTGTTTGGGTAGGTAGTCGGTGGGAGGGCTAATGATTGTGCTATTGCCTTTAGTATTTTCTTTTCCTTATGATTCTATATTCTTGGCACTTTGACACTTCGCTATCGCATTGCATTGGTTTATTGTAAGTAGCACTGTACAACGTACATGTTTCATGAATTGATGAATTCCCGGCTATGGTCCAGGTCTTTGGCAGATTTGTCATGTTGACTCTCGAGATCCTGAGTGATACGCCCTACACAGGAGTAAGTATCCGCAGAGGATGGAGTTCGGTGACTTGGACCAGTAGAGCTTAGGCTCCGTTCTGCGGGTGTCCGTGAGTGCTTCTGTTCCGCCCACTCTTAGATCCGTCCAGCACTGCCATGGGCGCGTTTCATGAGGCCATTTTTTGCCACACACGCCAGTCGTCCCAAACCCCCTAAATTACCCCATGCCCCGCATTGCGTGTGCTGCGTGTCGGCGGAGGCTGCCATCTTTGTACTGTCGGGTTATGTGGACAGGTCAAGTTGGCAGCATGCCCAGCCGCATCTGATCGGCCAGACTCGTCGTATTTCCGCCTAATCTTGGCAAGCCATGTGCCTGGATTAATGTCCTGAGATTTAAGCAGGGAGTAGATCGCTTGTCTCCATCAACTCCACTTGCGCGAGGAACATCGGTATGCCATGGATTAATATCCTTGCAGTGTCAACAATGAACACTGGGAATGTGCCTCATGTCGACCGATAACGGTCAGTTCCATAGACAGGTCATTCGGAGATCCTACATTACAAGCACACCACGGTCTGTCGTGGAAAAATAAAAAGGATACATTTCGTGTGCCAAACGTCGGAAGCCAAGGCAAACTTATGCTTTTCTGTGGCACTCACTGATTTGACCTTACCGGGTTGCACAAAACACCCAAGGTCTTAATCATGCGGAGAGCCATGTGTCACGCATGTTACGTACGGCCACCGTCCCCATGTCGATAAGCTATATATTTGTTTCGCTTTCCGTTTCCGTCCGCATTGTAGTGCGACCACGGTGAGGCGGGCGGGACACGCAGCCCAAAACTAGGGGTAATCGTATGTTTGTCAAGGGGGTTTTATCCACGAGCGTTTGGGTATGGCGGTCGGAACGGCGCGATGTCGTACTCAAGGCTCCCCACACCGGGCGTATCTTTCCTGTCCGGGGAATTAGGCGCTCAGCGGACTACTCGGAATTCTTCCTTGTCGGGTGAGTACGGCTTCCAGGTCCAAGATTTGACGAACTTGACAGTTCTTCCCTGTCACTTAGTCAAAATCCGTGGATGCACACACACACTAATCAGTAAGCAGTCCTCGCACTGCGAGGCTTCTCAGGAAGCACCCAGCAAAGCCCGCGGGTGCACTGTAAGCATCACACAGCATCTGCTGCCTCTCATTAATGTGTTCATATGTGCCCGGAATGCAGTCAAGCTCACCCAAATGAGATGTCTTGGGCTTCCGCCTCTCGGTGGAAGGTCACTGTGGTGGGGGAACTGAATTCACACGTCAAACCCAGCTTGCCTTGAAATGGCATTTAAGGTCCGACACACTTCAGCATGCGCAATGCCTCAGGGTCCCATGGACAATCTTATGACATTGAGCGCACGGTGCAATTTTCCAGCGGGATACATCAATCATGTGGGACCGTGATGGTGCCAATGTGTGGGGAAGGCGGTTACCATGATGCTTCAATACAGAAGCGGCTTAGAGCAGTGTGTGCGTGTGTGTGTGTGTGTACAACTATGCACCGTGTACACCGGCAGGAGATCGGGCATGACTGAGATCGAGGCAACCTATCCATTCGCCACGGCAATCACCGGATGCATGCGCGTACGTGGTAACAAACGCCATGCACGATTTGGATGGGGTGGACGTTGCCATTGGCAACAGCCTGGTGAGTGGTTGACTGATGCCGGGCCCCTTGGGCGGGGAAAACATACTGCGATGATGGCACAATAGGTTGTCTGCTGATGCCGTTTCCGAGGCCTGAGATCAAACTTGAAAGAATCCCACAACTGTAGAATGGAGATATTACTGTACCTGGGTTGCGCCGGAGGAAAGAAAGGGCGGGCCCGGGAAGAGACTCTTCCCAAAATGACCACGGAGAGATCCTTGTGATTTTGAAAACGGCAGAAGGGCCCAGGGGACAGTTGCAAGACGGAATAGAATGGGGAAAAGAGAGCGCCGAGACTGGCGTAAGTTATTCGTGAGTTGATCACGAACAGCCAACGGTCCGCTGAGCAACACGCTCATGAAGCAACACGTGAAAGACATATGTGCTGGTTTTGATTTAGCTCAGTACCCGAAGATCTAGATCCCATATTCGTTGTTCTGGATAAAGCAGACTTTTACGTGCTTCGACTAATCAACAACTTTCCTGTCACTGGCTTGAGGAAGCGAAAACTGGCCATTTTCTCATCCAATACTTGCTCGCCTTGTGCTCTGCTCGTCGCATGATACTCATTGCGTCCTGATGGGTTGTGCCTCATACTAGCAACTACTACACACATTCCTACTGTGAAGGGTGCGGCCGTGAAAATTTTGTTGATCTCTTTCGTGAGATGAGCGAGGACCTACCCATCGTGCGGCTAGCCAGATTGACTACCCGTTGCCAGAGACCGTGACGACAATTTTCTGTAGCTTCTTCCCTCGGTGCTTACCTTTCCAACCCAACTTGACTGCCGGTGAACGTTTGAACCGTTTCGTTTGGTGGCATCTGAATCTCCTAACAGGCCGTCTAATATTGTCACAAACTCGATCTTCCCGTATGTCGTATCTATTTGCATACAGTTTCCCGGGTTTGTTGGGTCCGAATCGGACGCATCGTCCAGCAATGGCATAATATATGCCTTGACCTGGTTCATCTGTTTCCAAATCAGCCCCACCCCCGTTTTCTGCCAGTGATGATAATCTACTGCTCGTCGTGATCTTCCCCGGGCCCGCATTGGACGAGCTATTCATAGGTGAGATAACCTTTTATCGATAACCCATCTCCGCACAGTCCAATGGTTCCCCTCCGGGGGTCAACCCATTGGCTCATCGACGGTACTCCACTGCAGAAAACAAGTGGCACGCTGCTTCAAGGTCCGCGACTCTGCGAGTACCTGGGCGAAGGCACAGAAAGGCGAGAACACAAGACATGGCATTCCATGATATCGACATCGATAACCAATCTAGATGTGATCGCGAGTCTATACCAGATTCGGATCAAGATCCGCACTCCGCCCACTTATAAGTGATCGCCACAAATCCCTATCCTCCACACCACCGTGTCTTGGTCATCGATTTAGTGTACAATGGTGAGTTGCACGGTGCAACACATTCTAGCGCCACCATGTCCCAACACAGTGTCCTAGGGCGTCAAGATCGAGTCGATCACTGCTGGGGATGGCGTCACCTTCCCGAAAGCTGGGGGTATGGCTATCTCGCAGTCCTAGACAGCGCCGTACTGATATCGCAATAGATACTGTAAAGATTCATTATGTCGGTACACTCGAGGATGGTACAGTTTTCGACTCGAGCAGGGATCGGTACGTTCGTGTTCTCGTCTGCTTTCCTGTGGTTGTTGATCTTTCCATCGATCGTCAGCAAGATTCCTTTTAAAACCGAAATTGGTATTGGCAAGGTTATCAAAGGTTGGGATGAGGGTGAGTGACCAGACTCCCAGGATACCACTTGGTTTCATCTCCCTACAGGCGTCGTCCAATTATCGCTCCATCAAAAGGCGAACCTAGTTATTACCCCGGATTATGTAGGCGCCAAGTCTCTGTTTCGAACCACTTTTTCCTGACGCCATACAGGCCTATGGCTCTCGTGGATTCCCCCCTGTGATTCCTGCAGACGCTACCTTGAAATTCGAGGTAGAACTATTGGAGATCAAGCGACAACATTGATGCGACGTGTCCTGTTTTTCACCGTTCGGCTACCTTGTGTCCTGTATCTCGACTAATAACCGTAGTTTTGTCTACTCACCCCTCAATACTTGGAGTGAACTTCCAGTGTATGGTTGTATAAAGTCCATCCATCATTCCTTTTGAGGGTTCGCGTGTCATCCTGCCATCGCTGCACTCCGATTTGCAGCGATTCCGGTCCCTTCTATGAAATAACGATCCCCCTGCAACCCTTTTCAACTTTTATATTTCTGCTGGGAGTACATAGACATTGGCGAGTTCTCAATCGATTTGTGCCCGATTCCTTTATGCAGTGTCTGGCGCATACACCGGGAGGTCGAGGAGAGTCCGTCACAGACAAAGTTGCGCCGTCTGTGACGCTCGATATAAAAAAATGATAAGAACAGCGGCTCATGTCCTGGGGCGAACTCGGTTGTTATAATCGTCGGGGAGACAACTATTTTGAACACCCTTCAGGAAAACTTGCAACTCTTACACCCAAATGAATGAAGCAAGAACAGAAGCATCATGTTCGATCACAATGAAAATGGCGGGAGACTCTCAATCCTCCGGAGAGACGGCAAGGACGATGCGATTGACCCACGTATAGTTACAAATTGGAAGCATGAGTATACTTGGCTCAGGCTGACAGAGACGCCATCGGCACCGGGACCTCCACCATGTCCTCATTATCATTGTCGTCACCCAGACCTGATCCTTCACCGAGGACCTGAGTCGTATGCGCGTCGGACATGTCGGCGGTCCTCTGTGAAACCTCCAGGTTGTATGAAAGCTCGTCCTCACTGACATCTGCGAGTTCTGCTAGCTGCGCGGCCAGAAGCGCAAGTTGTGCTTGTAATGCTGCTCTCTGCTCTGCATTGAGCTCTGTCGAATTTGGCGCGCCATCAAGGCGAGTACCAGCAGATTCTTCAACAACTATCGCATCCGAAGTCAACAATAGTTGACCAGATCCACCAGCAGTCGCCTGTTGGTTGGATGAGTTAGCAGAAGTCGAGGGCTCCCCTGCCTTGTTCTCTTCGTTCGAAATTTGGAAAAGCTGTCCAAAGTTGATAGCTTTTAGAATGTTCTGTGCCGCTTCCCAAGCATCACTGCCTTCCCCTGTCTCGTGGTCAACAGCGTCGGCTGCTTGCTTCTGAGAAGCTGTTCCCGAGCTATCCCGGGCAATCAGCCCACGCCCAGATCCTGACGTGCCTTGATACGAGTATCCAAAAGGAAACCCTCCATATCCTGGGGGCTGTCCGGGAGGGGGGAGGCGAGTTTGCGAATTGTTAGCCCCATGAGGAACAAGAGGAGCGTGTGTAAACGGTGACGACGAAGCTGGCTGGGGGCCGGACAACGTAGTTTGTGCAAGGGTTTGCGGGCGCCGCGTCGTCCGCCTGGAAGTCTAGGAGGGGCCAAAGCTAAGCGAACATCGATATAAGAGTGAGGAACTTGTACGCATACATTACCGCCCTCCCAGTTTTCGTTAAGTCGATATTTGCCATTACTCCCCTTTTCCAGGCGACCTCTCTTGTAAGCCTTTTGCAAAGCTTGACTGGCTGAGGGACGGAAATTCATCTGCAGAGGGTAATGCATCGCCATCCAGCTGAAGAGACTCTTTGGTGCGGATCCTTCGGGGTCACCTGAATCTAGGAGTGCTTCAACGATCATCTCCTCGTAACTTGGGAGATCGTCAACACTACTGAGCGGGGGAGGCGGTTCCGGAGCAGGATGAGCAGCGTGGACAAGTGGTGTACCGGTAAACAATGGCGGATGGTGGCTTGTCGGATTGACTGGGTACATTGAGTGAGGTTGAGGGTACGAAGGATAAGGCGGGTAGCCATATGTCGCTTGAAGAGAGGTATAGTAGGGCGCATGTGGATACGTGGGATGGTAGTATGGGTGATGGGGATAATGTGAACCTGAGGTTGTAGAGGGGATTGATGATTGAGATGCAACAGGCTGCGAGCCGGATGGCGAGCTCGCGGATGGCCCGGCTTGGGTTGGTACAGGTGTCGACTGCTGTGAGGAGCTCGGCTGTAGTTGGGTTGTCTTTTCTGCCGACCAACTGTCGACACCAGGAGCAGAGGTATTCGAAGGCGCATCCGAGTCTGGAGACGTCTGAGTCTCAGAGGTTTGGGTTTTCTGGGCCTGTATGGAGGCAATGGCGGCACGGATGTCATATGGCCATACCGTACTTCTTACGTGCAGAGGTGCATGGGCTTCGAAAGTGAGGCAGATGTCAATTATCTGCTGTGCAGGGAGCAGTCCTAGGTATTGCTTCTTGATAGCGTAGATGTCGGCCTCTGTGACATTTTTTCGCAAGGTTTCGCGAATAAGACTGATGTTAGATCCCACTGAAACGTATGAATGCCTACCAGACAATGGTTGATAGCCATTTTGTGGAGGTGGAATAAATGTAGGTGCATCGTTCCGGGGCAGCTGCATAGTTTTTCGTATCAAGGTTTACGACTTGGCAAAATAACATGGCCATACTACGGTCGACGAGGACCTAGCCTGTAATCAAGAAATTGCTGATATATTAAACTACTTTTCTCTATACATGGGGTATTATATTGCCTTCCTTCACGGAAAGGCGATTGCAAATCGTCCTAGTTGATTCATTGTATTCATCCCCGCGAGCTCGTGTCTGGCGGTGACAGGGAGCTTCCGGGAGCCTGTCCATTGTTTCCTTGAACGAGAGCAGCTTCTTCAGGAGAAAGGGCGAGAATCGATTGCCTATACTCCGATACCCATCTGCGCAACTGAACACATGGTGGTGGTTGGCGTGAGCTAAGTGGTCGCGAAAGCAACTCACGGGCATAAAGATATGTTCTCGCTCACCCCAGTCGGCGAGGAAAGCGCAGTAGAAGAGCGTAACTGGATAGCAGACTGGATGAGCGCCACGCTGTAGCATATGGATTCGAGATAGCCTCACGAGGTATTGTAGTGTAGGTCAGAAAGCGGGAACCCGAGTACACCCAAGGAGGCCGAAAGTCGCCATCGTCGTCTTCGGTGGTCCGTCGATTTTGGCGGGACCTTGTCGAGGCATATCTGCCTGCTGGCTTGGTTAGTCGCAAAAGCAAGTTGACTTGTCTTGCTCTGTGCATGTCTGCTTTGTAGGTTGTTTGTTCAGAATCGGCGAGCTTCGTTACTGTTTTGCGCCAGAGATAACCTCAAATATCCCGTAATCGTGGCACCAGTTCTCACTAGCCTGAGCGTGCACGACTGACTTGCTTAGTTCAAGCTACACCTGACCAACTGCACTGTCCTTAAATCCTTTATCGTTGCATTAAAAAGGTCGTTTTGTAGCATGAGACATCCGTTGACTTTCAACTGGCTCTTGTCCTGACGAACAGGGGAATTATCCCCAAGGTGCGTGCTGATACCGATGCACATCCTCTTCCCATCTTCCCCCATGGAGCTTGCTACTCAAGGTCTTGACGATCTTCTGCCTAGGCTACAGGCGGCTTATAAGGCTGGTGCTTGTTTCAGCGATGGCGGGCTCCAACCCTTTGTAATCCATCCACCCTTCTTACTCAAGCTGGCCTCGAAGTTCAAGCAGAAACCTTGGCACACCTCGCCGTGATCAGTCGGCAGGCCGGCCTAGTCCTAGTCCGTCGAACCTGATGTCGATTTTACGGAGGACGCGGACCTGAAGAAAAGTGTGGAGGTTCACGCCAAGATTATTAGCCTAATCTATGCTCGCTGCGATGCCTGTGGCGTTTCTCGAGGGCAAGCCCATACGAGAGTCACAATGTTAAACAAGAATTCAAGGCTTAGGCTTATTGTGTGTACATTAGGCCCGATGATCGAACAACCGAGTCTCAAAATACCCCTCTCGCGACGGCAACGGTACTTGCTCGTTGCGTGCCTGTGTCAGTTGCAGGTGCCGCTCTCCTTTCCGGCAAGTGCATTCGGTTCCTGATGAGTTCCTGGACATGGGACCTCTATTTTCAGCGGGTCCGTCGGACTCCGATGCTGTCGAGTATCCTAATGCTGTGAATGTCGTTTTGGACAAATCTCCTGTTGGCTCGCCGCTCTCTGTCCAGATTGCCTAACCTTACTTTCTCCTTTGGTCGTGGATTGCAAGGTGATGCTTCAGAGGTGACGAAACGGGGGCCGGGGAAGCATTTGAGGCTGGAGCCTCCGAAAGGTATGTTGGTTAGCTGCCAAAGTAGAAGCTTGTGGGCAGTCATAGTGTCCTTGTTCATCACCAGGCTGGTTTGATATATAGAATTGGTTTCCAACTTCCCAACCAAAGCGGGTTCGGCGAGCCACACGTAAGCTACTGGCGTATTCATTTTCATTGGTTCACGCTTTACACCAATCGTTTCTAGCCTCTGATGGGACTTCGTCGCGTAACCCTCGCTTTGGATTCCTGGGACCTAGGCTTCAGGCCCTTAATCGCATTTTTTCACGCCCAGCCTGCGGGGAGATACCGAGACAGGCACTGCACCGCCGAGTCGCTATGCTACGGGGAGTTGTTCAGGGCATTGAGCACAGGGCGTCTAGCCTCCCTGGCATGCCAAAGGTCTCACTTGGCACAGTGCCTTAGCGCCCATTGGCCGTGATGTCCATTGTCAGTACGGTAACCCCTAGCCTCCGTTGTCGATCAAACAGTTCATGTTACTAGGTGCATTGACTGCATGGTGTCTCATGTCGTTCTCTGCAACTTTTAAAACAATGTATTTTCTGTGTCGACTTTCCCGGAATGGAGAGTCCTAGGAATTGCTCTTCAAAAGCTGGTGACCACTGACCAGACTGCCAGTTAATCTGCGGGGAACACGATTGGCTATTTCCTCAATCGACGGTTGCCACTGCTCTGGTTCACTGCTGATTTTCAGGCAATGCACCTGCACCTGCCCAGAGAGGGGGATGGCTACTCGTCTACCTATCATAGAGCATCCACTGGGTAACTTTAACAGCGTCTGCAACTCCAAGTTCATGGCCTGCCGATTCACTTGATGACTGGCAGGTATAAAAGGTCGGAATTTAGAGGAACCCACCCCAGTCCGTTGGACGCTCAAAGCACCATGCTCACTCGGCTGCATATCTGCTCTTGCTCAGGGTGTCTTGACATGGAATCCAGTACCTAAACCGCCCTGACTTCTATCTGACAAGTACTCCATACTTCAGCGTGTCAATTAGCTCCGAGAAAAGTGCCAGGCTCTCAGAACAATCCCTGATTTCTCATTCATTCCAGGTGTCCCAGACCTCGTTTGGAACTCCGTTGAGGGTGGTGATTCCTCTTGGAAGATGTGGCTCACGTTACGCTGATGGTCAAACAAACATCATCAACATCGTCGCAGTCGACCCTGCTTACTCGTTCAACCACTCTTTTGAAGCAGTGAGCACGTTAACCGGAGCGATATTGTGATAGGCGGCGGTGACTTTTTGGATTTGGAGGCGGCTTCGAACCGAGCGAGCATGCTACGCTAGGGGCTGTTAGAGCACAGCCCGAAGGTGTAATTATTACGTTCATTAGCGGTTCCTCTTTTTGGACTCACTGACGTGTTTGCTTGCCAGTGCGCACCGCGTCTCAGGCTCCTGCCACTGGCACTTTCCTCCTTGAGTCTCATACATACTCGACTGGAAGTGAGCACTGGCTACTCCTTTACATCTGTCTGGACTCACGTATAGGTATTTACCTCTACAATCTAGGTCCTGCACTTTCACGGGGGGCTTTATGACCTGTCAATTCAATGTCGATATGATTGCCCTGTCAGAACAAGTTTGATTGAATCTAACTGCATCGCATCCGTGCTTGCGTATTTCTGCTAGGAGACGTGCACAGGTTTCAACACCTTGGGCCTTCCAAGCAAGTTAACGATCAGATTAATCAAGTTTCAAGCCAATTTGAGCCACCTCTCATGCCCAGCTGCAGAGCGCTACAGACGACTTTCCATTTACTCATTCCCCGGACAGGGCATCCCGCCTAACATCCTACTAGTCATGGTCGGGGTGGGACTTTTGTCACCACTACACCGCCAATTGCCCTGCGCCAGTCAAGCTATAGTACCACTGCCAACTGCCAAGGTAAGGGTAGTACCTGGCGGTCACGGTCAGAAACTCCCGGCGCACAAGGGTATAAAAAAGGTGAAGCCAAGGGGACACACCTCAGCCCGAGTTCGCCATTCTTCACCCGTGAAGTACCTTAGCAAACCACACTCCAAGTCTTTTCATCATGAAGATTATCTCATTCCTCGCCATCCTTTCCGCAGCTGTCTTGCCATGCCTCGCACAAGGCGGAACTGTGAAGGTCGTGTACGACGCTACCTATGACAATCCCGCTTGGCCACTCAGTGGCACCGCCTGTTCCAATGGTGCCAACGGGCTCCAATCAAAGTGGCCTACCTTAGGAGTGATCCCCAAATTCCCCAACGTAGGGGGCATCCCGTTGCTCACCTGGAACTCCCCCCTGTGCGGCACTTGCTGGCAGTTGAAATATGTCGCCCCCAATGGCGCTACAAGCACCATTAACATCGTCGCAGTTGACGCGGCTGGTACCTTCAATATCGCGAAGTCGGCCTTCACCACTTGGGCTGGTAGCGCTGGTGTAGCAGCGGGCTCTGTGACTGCAACGGCGGTCCAGGTCCCAGCTTCCAATTGTGGAATATGATACACTGAAATAAATGGTACGGAAGCGAAGTCTCTCTGTCCCCATTAACAACGCCGTCGCTCATGCTTTCTCCGTTTACAGTAAATCACTTTCATGAATTCTGCGTAATAGATGGTCTTTCGTTTCTGTAGGGTTGAAGCACTGTTCAGTGGATGGTCAGAGTAGATCGGAAATACTTGAATCTAGCTTAGGTCGGCGACCGTTCAGTAGTACTTGACCGGATGGACATGAATTTTCTCTGTATGCGAATCAACATATTCAGTCGAAATACCCCAGGCGTGTCACTGATCGACAACTGTGCATGAGGAAGCCTGGGGCCGGAAATCAAATTCTCTGTCGCTGATTTCTATCGTTTGAATTAAGTGTAGGGCTTAGCCTTTCATGGCTCTAACTCATGTACATCCGCGCCCGAGCCCACCTAAATTTAATATGCCTACTAAGTCAACCTCTCATAATGCATACCCCTCTGGGCAGCACTGGCGGCCAGGAAACATTAGAAGTTTAGAGGTCGTACTGCAATCTACCCACTGAGGTTCCTGAGTAAATTTTGTCCTCTCACGTGTTGGATGTCTCTGAAGGGGTATGCGTCACGAGAGTGTTTCCCCCACTTATCGTAGCGTGGCAATATCCGCCTAGTCTGGTCACCAGAGTAGTATCCATCAATGATTCTACACGTTCGGCCCGCACCATCGACAATACTGGCAGGTGCACACTGTCATGCGCGGGTAAGAACTCGCCTCTTTTCAAGGGGACTTAATCTCACCCCTACCTTCATCTCCCTGACGAAGGAAAATCATGGTTCCCATTCCTGTGCTTCCAGAGCATCAGGACGCGAACACAAGCGGAGAAGCCTTGGCTTGTAACCTAGGTTCAGTGAGCCAACGCAATCGCCCGGCCTCTAGCTTCAGCATACACACTGTTAAAGCGTCAAGTAAGGATCGCTAACCGTTAGGTGCCTGCCCATATCATCCTCGGCAAAGCACGAGAAGAACCTGAAGGCTGGAGGACGACGCGCTTGAAGTTGTCAGCTACGTCCAACATAGCCCTTTCATGTTTTTTTTTTCCCCGAGAATCCGAGATGAGCGACGATCGCCAGGATCGCAATCACCCACCTCGTCGAATTCCGAAACCCTTCAGTGGCAGGGCTACTGCTCGCCACGATGATAGCGGGCTCGTTGGCATTGGTTAGACCCTAACCCTTGCTGCTAAAGACTCCACTGTCGTTCAACATTTTTTGAAGATTGCGCGTTGTATATGTCTAGTGGAGCCAATGCCCACCTTATCCGAGCCATGCGTATTCATACCATATCAGGTTGGACACAAGAAACGAGCCCTAACCCTTAGGGCGGGCAAGCAGGGGCGAGAACGACTATGAGAGAGATAGATGCCGCCATACCCCACCCCCTCCAATTTGAATATGCGCACCTCAACGATCGAGCCACTCCGCCATGTTATATTTGGCCGTTCGATACGCCGCCCTTCTACCTCCAACGCCGTCTTCCTCGGATAACATAATCGTCCATACGTTCGCATCGATCCACGCCACGCAAACGCTTTGGAACCCGCGTTCGATGACACTCAACACAGATCGGATCGGTATGTTGGCGATGCCAATGTAGCGCAACAGGGAAGGCATGCCCGTACGTGTGGTAGCACATCAGACAGACAAAAGGCGATGGGAAACAGAGGGGAAATGAGGAAGGTAAAGCGTATGGAAGACGCACGCCTATGAAAGCCATCAAGCACTCCGTCACCGCGGACAAACCGAGCGTACCGTCTGTGGAGCCGGCGACAAATCCCCGGATGCGTGACGTGATCGAGTAGGAAGTATGTCCCACGCCAAGGCGTCGAACCCAGTGCGACGGGCTTCCACCTGAGGGACAAGAGGTCGATAGATCAGTGGCTAAGGGACTTACACGCTCTCTCGCCAGAGCCACTGCGGCTCCAGAGCTCGCATTACCTCCAATTTGTTGACATCCTAGGTGAAGACCAACAACGAATGTCAGACAGTGAGCAGAGAGACTCAAAACACGAGAAAAGCGGCGAGACGCGCTCGAGCGGTGCCCTCGGACATACCAGAACTCGTCAGCGTATCGCTCGAGGGGGAGCGAGAGGGTCGATCGACCACGTTGACGCAGAGGAGTTGCAAGGCGTCACAGATGACCCAGGCAATGTTGTAAATGATCCTGGAAGGTGAGTAGAATGGCAAATAGCCTGCACGATCAATCTGTCACCATGCGAGGACGAGACGACCGACGGTCGAGCGGTCGAGTCGGTCGAAAACGAGGAGGGTCGGGACACACATGGAGAGGGTGGAGACGTACCCCAGCACGTAGCACATGACACAGGAGGTCACGACGTCAGTTGTGCGCATTGACACACGGACGCGACGATCGGGCCTGGCGCCGACACGGGTGCACCAATCGAATCGGCAGGTGCTCCGGATATACCAGGTGGTGCGCAGGACGACCCAGATGACCCGGGCGGCGGTACGAACAGTCGTGACGAAGAAGACCAGGGACCGAGCCCAGTCGATGATCCACCAGGCGACGTGGACACAAAGTATGTCTGAAGTCAATACTACAACTGACAAGAATCGAGAGTAACGTCATGGAACTTGAGATAGAGGGGACAGTGGAGGTAGCGGTGGGGATGGCGCAGCGAACGGCGCAAGCGGCGAGGTACGACGACTCAAGCTGGAGTCATTAGCTACAAACGAGACTCATCAGCACCCAGAACGTCCCAGAACAGGAGAACGGAAGTCATAACTACCCACCTGAACCACCCAAACCACCAGACGAGCCCACGAACCGAGCCCACGAGCCCCCGAACGTCGAGCTCGAGGTGGAGAAGAAAGGAGACACGAGCTCCGAAGTCGAGCTTACAAGCGGCGATGCGAACGCGTTGGGAGCATTGAATGGTGAGGAAGACAATAGGAACCGACCCACAGCATTTCCTGTCATTGAACAGATAGATACAAAGCGCGTTTTTGTCTGAAACTAGTAGGAAGATATCTGGCAGACTACTGTGCCGAAAGAAAAAGGTTACTGGCGAAGACCAGTGGTCGGGATGGTGAACGGAAACGTTGTAACATGAAGAGTGACTCAGGCTAGTGACAGTAGATCCAAATAACGATCATTTGGTGGACGGATTTCGAGGGTTTCTTTCAGCTAGTATAAACCACGTTTTAATTTTGCGCGCAAGAACTTGACGTTCCTATCGCCTTTGAGACATTCTGTGTCGCTGTGTACGCCACCTGGTATGACCGTTTCGCTGCCCGGCTCGTTTGGCTGGGAGTCCTGGCCACCTGCAGGTGAGTTCCGCTCTAAACGTTCTTGAGCATGTTCTGACTCTTCCATTGATTGTAGCCACGTCTGAACCTTATTTTCGTTGTCGGCAACATAAGCAGCACCACTGCCAGGCAGCCTTCTTTCACGCTGAGCCTCTCTCCCTCCTCGCATCCACAGAGCCAAGACCACATCGAACAATTCTTCGTGAGTCGGCTGGTCGGCTGGACAGACGGCCCGTGCTTTGTTTGCACTCCGTCTGTCATGTCGAACGGTCCGAGCTGGCTGATGAGGCACCTGCGCAGTTGGATCTCCTGATGCATCTTCACCGACATCACCCCCCACGCCACCTTTATAATAATAATCCCTTGAATTCGCCCGGACATATTCGAAGAAAGTTTTTGGGCCCCACGCCCGCAGGGCTATAGCGGCGTAAGAAAGATCGACAATGACGGCAAGCGGCCACTGGCTGATGTCTTGTGGTTGCCGTGCATCAGAGTTGTGAGAGCCGAAACGGGATAGCATAGGGCCAAACGGAGATGGTTGAATATGCTGTAATGTAAGGCGATTTGCCGGACTCCCCGCATTTGGAGGTTGGCGGTAAGGAATATCATCGACAGTCAAAGCAAAATTAGGTGTCTGTTGGACTTGAGTTGCACGGAATAGACAAGGACGACAACAGATCACAACCATCAAAAAAGCTATGTCACCTGCATCAAGTGCGAGATGGAAGCCACCATTAAGTAGAATCCCACTTCGAGTGTCGTTAATGTCATCCAACGGGTCCACGAGACCATATATGTCACGTCAGTGACCGAAGAGGCTTGACATGTACTTGATTGAAGGGTCACAGTTTGCTACGAATTGATGTAAGATCCATGAAAACGCACGCTATCTCCCTTTGAATGCGAGATAAAATGGCATGCATCGCAATAGTAAGCGAACTCGCCACTAAACACGCAGGTCCCATCACACTCGATCAATGTTTGTCTGAAATCTGCCCTCAGGGCACTGGAGATGTCCGATGTGCTCGATGTTCCGTTGTCCATTGCATCGACATCTGCGAAGCGAGGTTCGCCTGAAAAGGTCAACAATGTTAGGAAGGCTTGGTGTGTAGGAGTCGGGCCAGCTTGCCGTCTGGTATAAAATAATAAGAACGAGCCTCTAGCTGCGCTGTATAGTCAAGCTCTGGACCGTTCATAGACATGGAGATGTAGCCTTGTCGGCCGTAGATGGTGAACCCGAGGAACCTCAGCCACTTCAGAGGTGTGTAGCAAAGGTTGTACATCGAGCAAGCGGGATGGACAATGCGACTTTGCTGGTATCGTTGAAACACAGCACTACCTCGACTTTTCCCGGGTCGGACATGAGTGCATGACTGGTATGCTGGCCACTGGCAGTCTCCTACTGATAGAGGTCATAGGTAGTAGTGGAATATTCCGAATGGCTGTGCAGTGAAACCCAGTTGCGAAAGATATTGCGATAAAATGGTGGCGGGTTTTTGGGTTTGGGGGCGGCCTACCCCTTTGGGCAGCACTGGCGGCCAAACCATCACATCTCAACGGGGTATGGTGTCCGAGTCTTACAGAAAACATGAGTAGTTTGGAGGTAGTACGACAATCTATCCACTGAGGTTCCTGAGTAATTTTTGACCCCTCACGCGCACGTGTTGGATGTCTAGCCGAAGGGGTATGTATGCGTCTTGAGAGAGTTTGACTTAGTGACTTTTACAGACTACATCACGGCATGCGGGCTTGGACGAGTTTTACAAATGGAGAGCACAACTTTACGTTCTGCTTATTAGACCGAATTTGTTGTCATAAGCTCCTCTCGGTGTAGTCCGCATTATCGGCAACTTCCAGAAGCGTTCTTTCGAGCGACCATATCGCCCCGCCGATGGAGAGGTTGGGCAACGGCACCAATGACAAGCACGCGGTCGACACCGAGAATTCTCTTCGCAAGGAATTCTGGATATTCACACCGTTGTGACCAAAATAATGTTAATAGGGCGGTCAGCGCGAGAGATCGGAATAACGCAAGAAATCCAGGGCGTCGGAAGCTCACATGGCTTGTAAGGCCCGACTATTAATTTATGTTCCATAGTTAGGATGACCGCTCATAAGTGCGGATATTGTGCCCGAGCGCAAACCCTAAGGATACCGCTCATCTTCAAACACTTGATGCTCAGTTGAAAGGACGTGGGAGTGAGCATCGCCCTGTAGGAAACGCACAAGAGAACCTTCTCGGCCAAAATTGTTGAGCCGTGTGGTTGGCTGGTTATAAAGGAACACCATTAATCGTCATACTCTCACCGTCGGCGCGGCGCAGCTGATTGAGCGGCGTCCCTGGCGGTGAGGCCGTCCCATCAGCGATCCTTATCGCAATAGGTCAGATCTGTTCGGGACAGTTAGCAGCCAGTATGAGTGTCCATGCGGTGATGCGAAAGGAAAACCAAATGAACGTCAGGTCGGCGGCTAGAACGCATCCATATAGGATATCGCACTCAGACATGGCAATTTTACTGTACTGGCCAGGCACCAGGTCTGGCCAGTAGCACATGGTACAGACATACTTCGCTGTGGCCTGGTGACCGGCCCGGGGCGGGGATGAGGTCAAACAATCGAATAACCTCAGACAGGCTGCCCACCAGAACTACACTGACCAAAAAATCATATTTCACTCATTCGAGGAGGTATGCTTAGTTAACTGCAAAACCGAACCTGCTGGATATTGCGTCGTGACTAGCGTAATATGGTCGAGAAGTCAACTTCTTGCAAATTGTTGGTCTTATCCCCGACTTGTGTGAAACATTCGATTCACAGAAACCGGATTGATTGATTGATATACATAGATTATGTGTCCCTGGTATTTGGCAATCCGAACATCATCTCCATGGACGATACCCCGCCTGCGCGGTAGCGAATACAACAATATAGTTTTAGAACGGCCATCACTGGGGTCTGGACCACGTACGGCTGTTGATAATTTGATTTCAGGGCGACAGCCTTTCAATTGTCCAGCGAGGTTCTTCATCGGAAGATCCGTCGGCGCGCAGGTATCGGACTCGATCGTGAAGACGGGATGGCTTCCCGAGCCAAAACTCCATTTCGCTGAGGGGGGTCAACACCAGATTTGCTCACTGAGAGATTATGTCGTTACCTTGGAAGAACCCTCCAACCACCCCAAAAATCTGGGAGAGGAATCTTTCCCTCTGCGCTCCCGTCGACTCCGTGGAGCT
>Ga0307508_10001825_pt1 | contig 23560 bp, 18 predicted proteins | sample 9_EM_MG_FD_203089 | JGI IMG/M metagenome (GOLD analysis project Ga0307508, IMG submission 203089) | Populus trichocarpa ectomycorrhiza microbial communities from riparian zone in the Pacific Northwest, United States - 9_EM | ecosystem: Host-associated > Plants > Roots > Unclassified | place... | reverse complement strand
GTTCCAGACCTTACCTGGGATCAAAGTAAAGGCAGCAGGGGTGTCATTTTTTATTTATTTAGCTTCTTCTTGATCTGATTAAGATATGTTAAAGTTTGAGTATTTTGATAAAGGGTTTATTATTATTGTTGTTGTTATGTTATGGAAATATAAGTTTTTGGACGTTCAATGTAGGGTTTATATGGAATGTTGTTTGTTTTATGGGTGTGCTTTTGTATTTGTACAAGGAGTTCCACTGGTTGTTGTTCTCTTAGAATTCAGTTAGCAAATTTACTTCTTTTTTATTTATAGTATAAAAAGAATTAAGGATGTTTCCAAGGTTTAGTTCGGAGTGTGTGGTTAGTTTGAGTTACATAATTTTGTTTGTGCCATTCTCAAGGGACAAGTTTCTAGTATTTTTTGGAAACATGTGCTGGCCACCATATACCTGTTTGAAAATTGAACCAGGTGATGTTTTTTATTTGGAGAGCTTCCTCAGTCCTTGCAATTTATTTAAGATACTGTTTGCGTGTGGGTAGTTAATTTTTAAATGGGCAACCAAAATCAGAGACTCAGGCTTGAATGGTCTGCACGAGTCTTGCTGTTCTCTGAAGCCTCTCTCTCTCTCTTCTTAGAGTCATATCTCTATAGGAACATTGCTTCCAAGAGTCTGCAATGTCGATCTGGTTATAGCGAAGAGGCTTCTTTCTGAGGCTGTATGTTTCGATAGTTAGCATGCTTTGTTCTGTTTCCTTCCATTTTAGTGGCGGTGGTGGGGAGGGAGGAGGATTTCAATAGTTAACAGCTTCAAGATGTTTTCATTGCATTAGCTAAACTACTCTCATGATGATTTTAACCTATGCCTTTCACTCATTGGATAAGTTCTATATTCCTTGATAAAGAGGGCTTGCATGTTGAGAAATGATGGTTGGATCCCATATCAAACTACTTTTCTTGTCAGTAAAGGCTGACAGGCAGAGCACAGATGCATCTTAAGTTTCAAGAAACAACCTTTTTTTTGGTATTATTTAAGTTCTAAATACTATCTAACAGGTGATTTAGGATAAAACTGCTTGAATCTGTTTTCGACTTTCAGGGGAATTATCTCATCGCTTCTTCAAATTGTATTAACTTGTAATATTCCTGCTTCGCATGTTTATCTATTTGAATCACCCCAGCTGCCGCCTTCACGATAATTTTATCCTTATACTTTTGCTCATGGAACAACTTATATGTCATTTGATGAAGATAGCTATGAAATAGAGAAGTAATGAATTGCAACTTAAAAATCTTTTACTAATTTGCCTGCAAGGAAAAAGTTTGGTACCATGGAGAACTGATGGATATGATTCTACACAAATATGCATGGTTCTGTTATATCTCTTTCATGATATAACTCAAAATCGCTTCATAACATGTTTTCTCATCTGTTATTGCAGCTTTCTTGCAAGCAGTTTCATGGCTAGCTATAGCAATCCTCTCTCCATCAGGCATCTCAATCTTCACCTTGAGTCTATGTCTCCTCCTTAGCAATCTTGGTGCTTCAATAGCTGAGGTTGCAAATGATGCCATTGTTGCTGGGATAGGAAAGCAGCTCACCATGTCTCCTAAAACTTCTCAGTCATCTTCCTCAGGTGAGCTGCAATCATTTGTGTGGATTGCTTCCTCTGCCGGTGGTGTCCTTGGAAACCTGCTTGGTGGCATTGCCATTAACAGATACGGTGCCCAAGCCATGTTCCTCATTTTCAGCCTTACTGTTGCTCTGCAATTGTTTGTTACAATCACTGTCCATGAAAGCTCACTTAACCTCCCCAAAAGTTCATCCGGGGTTGGAATTAGAAAACAGCTTTCAGAGCTTTCAGTTGCATTACAGAAACCTGAGATTGCTTACTCAATAGCATGGTTGGCAGCATCTAATGCCATAATCCCAGCACTAACAGGAACCATGTTCTTTTACCAAACACAGTATCTGAACATCAATTCATCTGTGTTGGGGATCTCTAAGGTTTTTGGCCAGGCAGCAATGCTTCTATGGAGCATCATCTACAATTGCTATTTAAAGTCAGTCCCATCAAAGAAGTTAATTGCAGCCATTCAGGGAGTGATGGCAGTATTCATGCTTTCTGATCTGCTATTTGTTAAGGGAGTTTATCGGAATATGGGCGTGCCAGATTCGTTGTATGTTATAGTCTTCTCAGGCCTTTTGGAGGTTCTATTCTTCTTTAAGATTCTGCCATTCAATATTTTAATAGCACAGCTCTGCCCTTCAGGATGTGAAGGATCCCTGATGGCTCTTGTGGCTTCTGCTAATGCCCTTTCATTCATAGTGAGTGGATACCTTGGAGTTGCACTTTCATCATTTGTTGGAGTTACTGGCAGTGATTTTTCAGGATTTCCTCAGGCCCTTCTAATACAGGCAGTCTGCACACTCTTGCCAATTTATTGGTCATCATGCATTCCTGACGATAAGCAGGCAAAAACCAGCACGAAAAAGGAGTAGGATTATAGTTGCGGTGATTTTCTACGGCATATTCTTTTATACCACATTTCCCGCTATGTCTAATTACAAGTATACTAGGTGTTTATTCTCCAGAAAAATGTATGCTTAGTGGTAGTTGCAGCCTTACATGAATTTCTTTGTGATATCTTGAATGCTATATATTGCGACATCGTGTTGTTGGATCTCTTTTCATACGTACTAACAGCAGAAATCCCACATCAAATGGTGTAATACTGGTCTTTCTTCTCCTCTTAGATTTCTAACGGAGCCAATCTTTGGTTTACAAAAGGACTTTTTTCTCTCCTGATAGAGAGGGAGGTGAAGTGGGAGCATTCAAATGTCTGGTAGATTGGCAGTGTTTTCTTCAATGACCAAACAACCAAAATAAGGACAAAATGGAAGGCATTTTGATCACTTGTAGAACTGGAGATTGTTCGAAATGGGGGATGCCTGGAGCAGATTGATGAGCCTTCATAAGTTGTCAAATCTCGAGTAAGATTATAATACCAGAAGAAAAGATTCCTTTCCTGCGCGAATGATGTTTCCTTGTGTTGCAAGCCTATTGCTTGTTGCTTCGTTTGGTGGTATTAACATATCGAATACATTCTCAAAAAAGGGAAAAGACTGGAATAGGGAGCGAATAACTTTGAATATCCTGCCCTAGCCCCGCAAGAAAATCTTCTCCTTGTGCCCATGGATTTTTTATATTTGCCACACGATGGGAACCAATAGCCAGAGCAGTCAAACAGCTGAAATATCTCATGAATATTGCTTGCAGACAATTCATTGAACAATCGAAAGGAAAAATTGATCATTAAATCGTACCTGTACTGTTCCAACAAGTCAGGAACGTGCTGACAAGTTCTTAAGGTCTCTTCCATCATCTGCTGATAACCATGCTCATTTATGTAGAAATTCCAGCATTCAATCATGATATTCAAAATTTAAACAAAAAATATAGAACGATATCTACTTTTTTGTTAAATTCTGATCACAAGGCTCTCTACGACATGCTAAAACAGAATAATGAGACACATTCATGATTAAAAAACTCTCCATGTTGCTCAACATCATAGATGCAAACAAGCCCTAGTTGGAACAGCACATAATCTCGTAATCCACACAAAGGGCCACTGCTCAAATGTTTACAACACACAACATTTACGTCAAGAAAAGCATTTGATTAAGATCAGCAAATTCACTAGTTCACACTAACACAGCCAGAGGCTGAACAGAACACTACAAATTAAAAGCACAACTTGCAGTCATACATTAGCTTCCATTGTTACACCAAAGCATAATACTAGAACTTCTAAACGCGACCATCCCACCAGCATTCTGATTGAACCATTTCAGCCTTCAACAGTCCCTCAAATTCATTCGGTGGGTTTAGACCTAAACGTTGAGCACGCTCCCAACGTGCAAGCCGAGACATCCCAAGACACGGCCCATATGCCATGTTCATGTCAAATTGTCTCAACAGTTCCTCATGTTCGTCATAATAATCTATTAAACACAAAAAAAAAATTAACAAAACACAATAAGCTACATGTAGATCGATATTTTACAAAGAATATATCACAATGAAGAAGAAACCCAGATACGAATTTTCAATTTGAGTAAAAATAAATATGAAAAAATGTGATTAAAAACAAGGAAAATTATCTTCTTGGAATAAAAAAAAATCCACCATCTTTATTATTGAAAAAAAATACATCAATAATCAAACAAGAAGTAACAAGTTAAATGTAACAACAAAATAATTTTTTTTTTGAGAGAGTACATATGAAACAAAAACCTTTATGATCAGGAGAGCCATGGGAAACCTGGGCAGTTGGTTGTGTAATATCGGAGCCAAGAGAGGCAATGTGATGAAGGGATGATTTCTTGGACGATGTTGGTTTTGTGATACCACTATTCTTGTTCTTCTTTTGCCTGTAGAAACCCTTCATGTTGCTTGATGCTGTTGCCATCTCTCTCAAAATTTCAAATTTCAAATTTCAAATTTCGAATATATTTTACTGGTTCTGTCGGGAGGAAGAGAGAAAAGAGTGCTTTTAAAGAGAGAGATCACCAAAGGCAACGTGTCTGACCTAAAAGAAAAAAAAAATACATTTAATAAAAAAATCTATTTTTTTATTGATGTATTTCTTTTTTATTTAAAAAAAACATTTTTTTGTGAGAAATATTATTTTTTAAAGTAAGAAATGTATTATGATTGTGAAACCAAGTCTTAATTATAAAATTATAAAATTTTGAATCAACATTCACATAAAAGATATTTAAGAACAATAAAATTAAGAAAATTATATAAAATATAAAAATAAATATTTAATTCTCATCAAATATCAATAAGAAAATTATACATATTAGAAAAATACATAATTATTCATAAGTAATGATAACATCATCACAAAAATCTTAATCTTTTTAAAAATAATGGCATAATCATTTAAATATTATTTTAATAATTTAGTTTAAAGATATTTTTATCTTTTTTTAATAAAGAAATATCTAAAAAAAACAAGCGTTTCTAGGCTTCACCTTCTAGTCTAAGCATGCATAACCCTAGAAAAACAAGTCAGACACCTACCTATTGGCCTAGAAAGCAAGCCCACATGCCTTATTTTTTTTTTTTAATGGACGATTTTTCCACCAAATATTTTTTTTTAAAAATAGCTGACAATGTGTGTCAGGTAAAGGTAAATGACTATCTAATCTTATTTTTTTTATTATTAACGTAGGTGTTCGGGTCAGCTTGCATGCACCTCGACTTATTTCACGGGCCTTAAAATTAACGACCATGTAAGCCTCCAATGACTATAATATTAGCAACCACAGGGCTCGAACCTAAGACCACAGGGGGAGCAAACCCCTTAGTCTCAAGCTCTTATCATGAGTCACTATCTAATCATGTTTGATAGTTAAAAAGTTAGGGTCTAATATTTAGGATTCAAAATACATAATTTTCAACTTGTTTTACTCAAAAATATCTTGAAATATCATAAAAAAATCTCAATAAACTTATTTTAAACTCTAAAAAAGCATATAATCACTCTAAAATTTAAAATCCAAAATCCAACCAAATAAAAAAACTTAACGGGTCCTGATCTACTGTTTACAACATGTTTAAAGAAAAACATCACCTTCATTGAACTCCTATCTCCAAGATGAACCCACTAACACCAATATCAGTTTTTTTAATAGTCGAAATGTGACTAACAACTTTTTTTTTAGGCTACTCTCTGTCCTCTCAAATTCTAAAGAATAAAATGTAAAACAAATGGAATTTAAGATTAAAACATAAAACTCTAAAAATAGGGATAAATAATGAAAAAGTAAAAAACTTTAGGACCAAATCGTAGTTTTATGCTCTTTAGACATTGAAAAAGAAAACAGAGTTGCGTGTTTTGTTTCCGTGTTAGATTTGGTCCATGTTATTTTAATTTTTTTAGTTGATAAAATTAAATTTTATTTTGCAAAATCAAGCATGAACTCAATGTTAGGATATTTTTTGACAACATAGCATGCAAACTATTAAAATTAAGTGAAAATAGTGTGGGAGGATGAAATTAAAAAAAAATATTTGTGATCGAAGTGGATATTTGTTCAAGGATCAAAAAATAAGGGGTCAGACTCAACTTTACTGTAATAATCCATATTGCAAATGAGTGTTGAGAAACAATAAAAGAAATAGTGAAATACATTGCTCTTTTATTTTATACTAGTCAATAGAACTACGCTTTGTCACGGGTCATATCAAAAGTATTTTTTTTGCAATGTAAAAAAATATACAGGTGTTGTTAATGCAGTTTAGTGTATCAAGAAAAATTTCAATGGTGAACTAAAACGTTGATGTTTGCACTTAATAAATTTTATTGAGAATTATAAACGTCAATACATGTAAAAAAGAGTTGCTAATGTTAATTAAAGACGAAGTTTGGAAGTTAAAAGATAAATATAAATTAAGATATTTTATCTTGTGTCGTAAGGAGCTTGCCAAATTCTTTAACCTAATTATATGTCAAAAGATATATGTTTTTGCAAGAAGGGCACTAATTTAAATCCCATAAGAATATAATTTCTAATATAATTCCTCCTTTTTTAACTACTATTTTTTAAAAATACACTACCAGAAAATTAAAAAAAAAGCAATGAAAATGTTGATGAAAAAAATTCCATCAATAGTTTCTTATGTTGTGAGTCATACCAAAACTAATAAACTTTTGTTTACCAGAATGAAAACCAAATATAATGCCCTTATATTATAAGATTTTATCGTATGCTTCTTCAACTAATAGTATTAAAGGTGTAACATTATTTTCATTTTAACATTTCAAGAAGTCCTTTATGTTGTTTCTGAATCGACATGACTTGGTAAGAACCTCTAGTAGCAATAAAAAAAGAAGAAGCTTTACCACTATTAATTAAGGTAAATGCCTTATTATTATCTATAAAATATGGAAAAGATAATTTTCCATATATACTCAACTTAAAATCATCCTATACAGAGAAAAATCATTTGTAGTTCATATCAAAGCCGTCTTCATTTGAAAACTTTATTTTCTTAAGACATTATATAACAAAGCCTCGACTAACCATAACTGATTTAACTCATCAATCAACGATTTAACAAAAATATCTATATTCGTACCTGGATTGTAAGGATCAGGTATGACCATAGATAAGAATATAAATTCTAGCTTCATACATATTCCTGGGGGTAAGTTCTGAATTGTTAATATGACCAGCCAACAAGAATAGAGTGCAGGAAAGGATCCAAATGGATTAAATCCATTTGTACATAAGACAAGATGTACATTTTATGGTTTCATTGAAAATTATAGATGCACTCTATTAAACTATTTTCAAGCTTAACCATTGAAAGGATGCATAATGACTATATCCACCTCGTCATATGAATGATGCCATGTCATATGCTCAGCAGTCTTTGAAGACATAAATAACCTTTCCAACATATAAGTCATTAGGAAGTATCTCAATTTTTTGTATGCGATAAGTGTCCATGCTCTACCACAATTAGATTTATATCGAGCATGCTGACAGGTTTTGTACTCAATAAAATTTATATTTTCATACATGCACAAGTTTAGACACACCAATTTTTTAATATCCTTGGTCAAGAGGTTTCATTATGGATTTTACAGTATCGAAGTTATCTTTCAGCCTATTCCCTTCAGGTAACATGATTTTCACCCATTTGAGGATCTTATCATAATCGGCTTCATGCAACCCATAATCTGACTTGATGGTAAATAGTTGTGCAATGACTGATAATTTATTGTGAGTTGTACACCCTTCCCATAATGGTTCATCAGAATCTTTCAAAAGTTAAAAAAAACCTAGCTGTATCTGCATTTGATTTTTCATCTAAAGGGATGTTATATGAACCTTCACCTAAATAATTTTGATTCATTCACATTGCATCCATCATCATACTCCTATAAGGATTATTATTATTATTATTATCATCCACAAGCTCGTGTATGTTTCTATGTGCAACCCAATATAAATATTTCTTGACAAACCATCCTTTCTAACATGGTTTTGTAAGGAACATATGGGTCTCTATGTGCAACCCAATATAAATATTTTTTTGACAAACCCTTTCTTAAGTAGATATAATATCTTTATGATGAAACTTTTTCTTCTTACACTTCACATATAGACATCTAATTTCACCTTCACTAATATTCTTTAGATTAGAAAGTATAAAATTCATAAAACTCTTAACCCCTTTAAGATAATCTTACTTATACAACCCATTGGAAGAATCTCGGTACATCCAATAATGATAATTAATTACGTATGAAACCTATATAGAATATTGATGACAACATTTATTTATAATGCAACTATCCATTCAAAATTAAATTTTTTTTATTAAAATTAAATTCACAATCCAACAATTAATTATCATTTGCACACAAATTTAATTTTGTCTTAAAATGTGAACTAAACAATAAAATTAAAAAAAAAATAATCGGTACCCAATTAATTAATTATCCATCATTTATTTAATTCAAACTTATTCAACCTATATTAATATATTTTAATTATTATCAATTCCATAAAAAATCAATTTCCCCAAATTTTCTCACATTTCCAATCTGAGAAAAAATTGAGAAAATATAATTGGTACTCATTAAATAACTCATCATTTCTTCAATTATAAAACATTAAGTTACAAAATCAAACTCAATTTCATCAAATGACAAATAAAATCAATATTCTCAAATCCCAAACAAACCCTAACATACAAATCATGCATTAATACAACAAAATTTTCTTGGAGAAAGCTATAAAATACTTAAATATACAAGTAAACTACAAATACCATAATTTTTTAATAAATTAACCTAAAATATAAATGAATTACAAAAAAAAAAAGATTTGCTTACTTGGTGTGATGAAGTTTCACAAGAAATTAAACTAAAAGAGGTTTATGGTTTCGTTACTATTTACGGTAGTGTTGATGCTTTTAGCCTAATTTAATTGATGCTTTAACACCTCTAAGGGCCTGTTTGAGATTGTGGTAGCGGTGACGGTTTAAAGTGTTTTTCGTTTAGAAATGCATCAAAATAAAGTTTTTTTATTTTTTAAAAATTAATTTTGACATCAGCACATCAAAACAATTTGAAAACATAAAAAAAATTTCATTTTAAACAAAAAAAATCAAATTTTTTAAAAACACGATTTACACAACATTCTCAAACACACTATAAGTCGTTAATAATATGTAAAGCTCATCAAAAAATATATATTCTCTTCCGATTTTGCTTGATTAAAAAACATCTACTTCCATTTTTGGCTTTGATCATGAAGATAAGATTAAAATCTTTTTTTCTTTTTTTCCTAATTGATCTTAAAAATGCATCATTAATTTGATAAATCTTACTTAGAAGCTAACTCTACAATTTAATATAAAAAATTAAGAAAAAACCTTCCTTAAATAGTTACTTGTGTGTTTGGTATTGTGGTAACTTTTGTGGTTGTGGTTTGAAAAAAATTGTTTTATAAAAAGTACTTTTGACTGAGGTATGTTTGGTTAAAACTGTGGTTGAAATTGAGGTTGAATAAAAAATAGTTTAATGTGTTTGGTTAAACATGCTTTTTAAATTGAGGTTATAAAATAACTAAAAAGGATATGTATTAATATTGATGGTTTTTAATTTAAATATTATAGATTTAACTACCACTATTATATCATTAAATAAATACTACTTTATATCAAATATTTTTTATTATTCCATTAACTTATCTACAATTTCATCACGTATGAAATTCATCCGATAAGGATTATAGTTTTCATGGTTTTTTGAGCGTGTAACAAAATCAGGTAAAATAACATCAAAAACAAAATTGGAATTGCGATCAAATTTTGCAAATGCTACGTCATCATGCGATGTCCTTCTAGTTTATGTAGTGTTATTGAATGATATTAAACACTAGTTTTTCGAGTAAAATACAATTTAAAAAAATGAATTTTTTAACACGGTAGAGACACTGTTCACACGACAAATACCAAGTGAAATTCACTCCGTAATGTTCTTTTCAAGAAGTGAAGAATGACGGCAGGAGAAGAAGTAGCAGTTTCAACATAAAATGTTTGAGTCCTACATAAACAATAAATTGAGTTTTAATATTATCAAATATATTATTTACACAGTTTACTTTAAAAGCTAAACCTACCGCGTAAACAAACATGACAGCCTTTCTCCACAAGAAAGTCAACCCATTCCAATATTATTTATTAACTAAAATCATAAAAAAGAAAATAAAATTAAAAGACACCACACACCCTACACCTTGCTTCTCGACCTGCGAGATATGTGGGCGTGCAATGGATTCTTCATGGTCACAGCAAGCTGTTGCTTCTCAGACAAATCAATAACATCTCCATCCACAGCCTTCCACTCAAAATTCCAGACTAAATTAGCCACAAAATACTCCAAATGAAGCATGGCTAAGCCATATCCAGGGCAAATTCTCCTTCCAACTCCGAAAGGCATCATCTTGATCTCCCTGCTTCCTGTTATATCAAATGCTTCCCCTTCACCATTTAGAAACCTTTCAGGCTTGAAAGCCATGGGATCCTCCCACACCTTTGGATCCCACCCCATATCAGCCACCATGAAATTTACTGTCCCGTTTTTAGGAATCAGATACCCACCCAACACCGTATCTTCAGTCACAGCATGTGGCAGCACAAAATGCCCAGGTGGGTGTCTCCGTAGACCTTCCAGAATTATTGCTTTTAAATACGGCATCTTTTGCAGATCATCTTCCTTCACCTCTCCCTCTCCTTCTCCAACGACCTCTTTCATTTCCGAAAATAGCTTCTCCTGAATCTGTGGATACTTGACCAAATTTGCCATGATCCACTGCAAGGCTGTGGTAGTAGTATCTACACCTGCTGCAAGGAACTCGATGCATAAAGTAACCATTTCGATCTCATTAAGCTTTCTTTTCTCACCAGGAAGTTGCAGATCCAGCAGCGTATCAACATAAGACAAGACATACCCATCCTTCTTCCCCTCCACATTTGATTTTCCCAACTTCTCTTCCTTCAACTTCTTTCTTGCTCTTATCAATGGAATGATTACATCTTCTTGGTCCTTGCGAAGCTGCAAGAACTCTGCCCATTGCTTACGAAGCACTATCTTGCTCAAACTTGGCCAGAAATTAAGTATATTGAATCTACGCATATTCTCAATCATGCGACGCTCGACTCGTTCGATCTCCTTAACCTGTTTCTCCTCTAACTTGTCACCGAAACACATGAGTACTAATAGACAAAACATGGCAAACTGAACATGATCCACAACACGAACAGGATCTCCAGACCTGGACAACAAGTCAAATTGATTCTTCAAGATTTGCAGCACCCATTTACGCGCATGACCAAATGTTTTAACCCGCGAAGAATGGAGGATTTCTGATGTGAGGTTTCGACGGAGGAGGCGCCAAGTCGGACCGTAAAATGAAGAGCTGATAGTCTGCTGATTGCTATTAAGCACTCTGCTAGTAGCAAGAGCAGATGGGCGGTTACCAAAAACAGAACCGTTCAGGATCAAGGCTTGGTAAGCTAGGGAGCGATCGGAAATAAAGATAGCCGGGCGCGAGAAGATATGGAGGGTGACCATCGGGCCGAGCTTTTGGGTGAGGGAACGAAGGGTGGGCTCGAGGTCGGCGAAGGATTTGGAGAGCCATAAGATGTTGCCGATAATTGGAAAGGCTAGGGGGCCTGGAGGGAGTTTGTGAGTTTTGCAAGGGAAGAAGAGGTTGAAGAAGGCTATAAGGAATGCAGACAGGGACAGAGAGACGAGGATGAGGAACCAGATCTCCATGCTTTTGTGAGGCTGGCAAAACTGAAGTTGAGTAGTATAATTTTTTTTAGTTTAATATGGGTATTCGGGTTAGTTTGTGTGTATCTCAATTAATTTTACGAGTACTGAAATTAACGACTATATAAATTTTCAGTAATTATTATATAAACAATCATATAATTTAAATTTAAAATCAAAAAAAAAAAACCACTTAATCTCAAATTTTTATTTCTGAAAGCGAGTATAATGTTAATGATAGATGAGAGGACTTGACCTGCATTTTATTCAGTTTTATGGCTGTGGGATGATCTGTCGATAATAATGTCTCAGTAATTAAATGCATTTCGTTTTTAGCAAAAACAAAAAAGAAGAAAAAACAAATAAAATCTTATTTGATACTTTAAAGAAAAAGCGGTCATCTCAAGTTTTTTTTTTCAAATCATATGTTAATTGAATTTGAAAAGTTGAATCATTTGTTTAATAAAATAAAATAAAATAAAGATTATATAAACCAATAAATTATAAAAAAATGGTTAATATTAACTAAATATAAAAATAAAAAGCTAAAAAATAGATATAAATAAAGATATTTTATGATGTGATGTTGGGTGTTCCTTAATTTTTTAGTATTTAATAACATGGAAGTTTAGATGGATTTTAGTAATAAAATTAAAAATTTAAATTCTGTATAAAAAAATATAATTGTTAGTATAAATTCTCTTATTAATAATTTAATGTATTTTTTAATAAAAAATGCATATTTCTTTAATTATGTTGTTTAGTGGATATAAACTAAACGCATTCGAATTCAATACTAAAAAAATATTAAATCAATATCAAAATTGTTTTTAAATAATTTTAAATGAATAAAAAATATCTCTTTGATGAAACCTATTTCCCTTGTAAATGCATTTCTTTTGTTTTACATTTTTCCAAAAATATTATCTACATTTTAAAAAATTATGCATACAAGTATCATATATAATCATTTGAAAAACAATTGTTATTATTATCATAAAAGACACTACTAGTATTATTTATAAATAATAGCATAATTGGATAATTATTTAAATATTATTTAACAAAAATCTAATTATAACATGTGAAAAGAGAAAAATAATGAGATAAAAAAAATTAAAGGGCTAAACATGCATGAATAGGAAGAATGACCTAGCTCACATGAAAACTCAGGTGTGCTTGGACTTGGAAGCCCATGCCCTATGTTTTTTGTTATTTGTTTTTTTAGTTTGGCACCAAACTTTATTTGTTTTTTTTTTTTTACATTTTTTATCTATGTATCTTGAGAGAGGAGAGTGAGTCGACAAAAAATTTTAGAAGAGAGAAAGCTCTCGAGTGACTGAACTTTGAACATCAATAACTTTGACTTTAGTTTCTATAGATTCATTTTTAAGAGAGAAACTCAATAGAGACAGTCTTCATCTTCAATGATACCAAAAAAATAGATAAGAGTTTGAAAAAAAAATTATTTGATTTTGAGTTTTTAGACCGATTAGAATATGTTCTATTCTTAGAAACGAGGTTTTAAATGTTCATAGGATGTTTCTTTTGATGTTTTTTTTTTTTGAACATATGGTTGAAATCTAGCTTTCTAGGGTCTATAAACTTGGACTCAGAATTTTTTTATCATGGAGCCACCTTCAATGATCGGAAAGGTTGTAAACGGATGGCGCATTGTCGGTTAAGTTTCGTGATGTTTAAAAATAAATCAATAAACAATTTAAGAAAAAATAGAGCCCCTTGCGTGGGTATATGCTTTAAATGTTGGCTAGAAGCGTGGGCCTAAACTTCTAGCTTATATGCACATGACCCTTCAATTTTTTTTATTTGATTATTCTTTCCTTTTATATTTTATAATTAAGTTTTGGTGAGGAGTTGTCTATTCACTTTAAAAATAAATAAATAAATAAAGATGAATGATGTGTTGGCTTAAAAAAAATAGAGAGAAGAACACGATGATTATATTTCATCTATTTCATAAGTTTGCTTTATATCCAAAAGAGAGATGAACCAATTTTTTTTTTTTTAGAAAATGTCTAAATGAAAAATATTAATGGAAATTTTCAAATTCTTTTTTTCTTATTCCTCAGTTTACTAAGTATATTTAATGTACAAAAATGAATAGAAAGAGTACTAAAGATGCCGAGTATTTTCCCACATTAACACAATAAACAAACTTATTTTCCAAACTAGTATGGTTAGAAAAATAATTCTTAGCACATAAAATAATGGTTGTGCATTTATTACATGTATGACCTATAAGTGGTGCATGTAGCACATGCGCAACAACTAGTAGTGCATGTAGTAAATGCGTGACCTATACATTGCGCATTCACTACATGTGCAACCTTTTAAAATTCATAGTTCTACAACTAACAAATTCTCATTTTTATATTTCTTTTCCAAATAATTAACCCATGCAAAAGTCAACATATATTTTAATGAAGATCCAATGGCATGAAAACAAAAAAAAAAAACAAAAATGATCTAATGGTTAGAAAAAAAAGATGACATGGGAAAAAAAAACAAGAGAGGAGAGAGAAAAGAAAGAAAGAATGAGGCATCGGAGATACACCAGAGCTCCGATGATGAAACTCTCAATACCACCAGAAAGATATTGATGAGATGAATCTATAGACACTATGAAAAGCTAATTACGAAGCTAATGGTGAGTCATGCTACAGTCTAAAAACGACGACATGCTCACTTGCTGACATCTCATCACCGGTTTCGAAGTTGGTTTTTCACGGTATATGAATTTGTCTTGTTGATATCGTTTTGATGGTACTAAGAGTTTTATCATTGAAGCTCTAATGTGTCTCCAATGCCTCTATTTTTTTCTTTTCTCTCTCCTCGTTTTTTTTTCCATGTCATTTTTTTTTCTAGATCATTTTTGTTTTTTTTTCATGCCATTGTATCTTCATAAAAATGTATGTTGACTTTTGCATAGGAAACTTATTTGAGTAATGAATGAAAGAATAAAATTTTATGAATTTTATTAGGTTGTACATGTAGTACATGCACCGCCTATAGCTCGTACATGTACTACATGTGTGACTACTGTTTCTATTATAGAGTGGAAGTTATTTTCCCAACTGTGCTAGTTTGACAAATAAATTTGCTCACTGTGCTAATGTGGGAAAAAAAACTCTAATGATGCCGTCGTAAATTTTTATAACAACACACATTTCTTTTCTTCTTTTTAGGAAATAGATGAAAATAACCCTTAGAAAAAAGACGCCCCTTCTATTTTTCCTAAGATATTAATAATACCATAAAGTCTACGTGTTATAATTATAAGAAAATATAAAAGGCAGGAAAACAACATGCACATCAACCATAAAATTACATTTTTTCCCTTCTCAAAAACAAATTAAATAACTTGTTATTGAGGGTAATATGATTTTTTCATGGGGGTCCATTAATCATTACTTAATGGGGAAAGATCAGTCTTTTTACTATTCTGATGCACAATAAAATGACTTCATTACCCTTGGAATCAAATAATGTCCAAGGGCATTTCTCTTTTTATTTTTATAAGCATGATAGAATGACATAAATGCCCTTAAAAAGAGAATTTTCTTTAACTTACATACAAGGGAATTATTGTCTTTTTTTATTTTTGTTTTCTTGGTAATTATCATATTGATATAAGGGCTGTTTTGTGATTTTATAAATATAAATATTATTAAAAAAAGCTGATAATGTGTGCACTACACTTGTTAGCACATGAATGGTCATTGTGCTTTCGGGCATCGTGTATGAGGTCATCCGGTGGCCAAACGTCGCTTTTCATAGTGACATTTGAATTGTCTCTGTGTTCCTTTTGTGAGGAGATGATGTTTTAAGATTTCACGAGTTGTGAGTTTTAGAAATTGATCCAGGTTTAAAAGGTTCGCTTGGATTGTTTTTCCTGATTTTTTAAGCTCATGTTTTTTTCCCTTTCAGACTTTAGCATCTATTCAATTGGAGATTGAGTTTCGTTATTTTTATTTATTTGCATTCTATAAAATTTTTCATTGATTTTGAAAATGACTTGGGTTATGTCCGTTCTTTTTATTTGTCGTTCTTTGTTTTTACAAATTTTTAAATTTGATATTTTTTTTTTCGATTTCATTTTTTAATATTAGATTGATTGAGATTTTTTTTTCAGTACCATCCTTGAAGGTTGGAATTTTTTAATAATGGGCTTCGTAATTTTCTTCAATTTCCTTTGTATTCGTTTATACTGGTCATATCAATTAGACTGTGGGTTTAGTGAGTTAGTCTAGTTTGGTTGGGTTTTTATAGGATTATTTTTTTAAAGTTAATGTGCTTTATCTCTTGATTTTTCTAGTTTCGTCTTTAGTTATCATTAATGACTTTGTTTTTATTTATTTATTGAAACAAATGATTATTGATTTATTTAATTACATGTGTGCACAAGTTTTTCGATTTAAACATAGTGAGTCTAAGTATGAAATTAAAAGAAGTATTTCTTGTACAAAGAATGAGTATGTGGATTGTAAATAATGTACCAACGGAAAGTATTTGTATGGTTCAGGGGGGACACCAGGGACGAGATCTTCTGTTGGTAGAGCTTACGCGAGTGGAGGAGCAGGTAAGTAAAGTCTTACCTATAATTTTGTTATATCAATTAAGTTTTTGGTTGTAACTATAAATGCTATGTATGAACTGAATCCAAATGAATTGTAAATAGTTACGTGAAATAATAATGTGATTGGATTGCTTTCGCTAAGGCAAAAGCCAATGTTGTGATTGTTTTTGAAGTTGTTCGGAAACCAATGTGATTAGGTTACTTTTGCCAAGGTGAAAGCCAATGTTATGATTGTTTTCAAAGTTGTTCGAAAACTAATGTGATTTGGTTGCTTTGGCTAAGGTAAAATCAATGTTGTGATTATTTTCGAAATTGTTTGGAAATCAATGTGATTGGATTTTCTTCGCAAATGCAAAAGACAATGTTGAAATTATTTTCCAAAGTTGTACGGAAATCAATGTGATCGGGTTGCTTTTGTTGAGACAAAAGTCAATATTGTGGAGTCTGTGAAATTACTCGAAGACTAAATGTGTTTTTGTTGTTTTTACGATTTTGAAGGCCAATGTTGTTTTATTGCCCAAAGCTATTTTGAGAATTATGGTAAATTAAGTTGTTTTCAATAAATCAAAGGTCAATAATAAGTCATTACAAAATATTTGATAACTATATAGATCAAAGTACACTAATTGACTTGAAATTGAGAGTAAGATCTTACTTATGTTGAGTACGAATATCTAGATGTGTTTTTAGTGTGAAATTTATGACCATGTTCATGAAATTTTCTATAAGGTTGGATAAAAAAGATAGGTGCTCGCACAAATTATATTGTAATACGAACTTATGCTTAATAAATTTTTGTTGGAGGACCTTCTCGTATCGGCTGACCTAATAGTTCAGTTGTAGTTGGACTTTAGATTCAGAAATTTTATTGTTCATTAAATAATTTTGTAGACCTAAATAAAAGCTCTCATTTACACTCTCTCCTTCTTCAATGACATTTTCTATCTATATTTAGAATTGTGCATGAAAACCATATATATAATATTATTATGCAAGTTGGTGTACATCCTTACATAAGTTTTTCATGGCATGCATCAATAATATAATCACGTTTTATGTTGGACATTAATTTAAATTCAAATAAAAATAAAAAGTATGCATAAGTAGCAAATGGATTAATTAGAGAATGAGTAAGGTAAACACAATATATACATTCATAGAAGAAAAGTTTAAAACATATGGTTAGACTGAGCTTTTTTTTATATAATTCAAAATATAAGTGTATGAGATTGGATTTATTACTCTTTTAGCTTTTATTTATAATTAAATTTATATGGGATGAACATGATGTAATTACTGAATGGTATACGATATAATGAGGGTTGAAAGAATAGGTGGGGTCAATTATTGGTTGAAATGATGTGAAATAAGGTCTAAGACAATTGGACCATGTTTGTGATAATGACTTGTAATATGAAAGGAGTAGTCGATAACTTAGCATGTTTATATATAAAGAAAACTTTGCCAAAATTTCAATAAAATTATTAATAAATAAAGGAGCATGACTATGTGTATAAGTAATGATTACATGTACGATATAATGAGGGTTGAAAGAATAGGTGAGGTCAATTATTGGTTGAAATGATATGAAATAAGGTCTAGGACAATTGGACCATGTTTGTGATAATGACTTGTAATATGGAAGGAGTAGTCGATAACTTAGCACGTTTATATATAGAGAAAACTCTGTCAAAATTTCAATAAAATTATTAATAAATAAAGAAGCATGACTACGTGTATAAGTAATGACTACATGTACGATATAATAAGGGTTGAAAGAATATGTATGGTTAATTATTGGTTGAAATGATGTGAAATAAGGTATAAGACAATTGGACCATGTTTGTGATAATGACTTGTAATATGGAAGGAGTAGTCGATAATTTAACACGTTTATATATAGAGGAAACTCTTTCAAAATTTCAATAAAATTATTAATAAATAAAGGAGCATGACTATGTGTACAAGTAAATGTAAAAAATAGCCATAATAAAAGTTCATTTTTTATGAAAATGTGTAAATTTATTGTAAAATTTCATGTTTTAACATCTTCTAGTTGACGAGGGTGTTACAACTTGAAGACCCATGCCACTAAATAGAGGTGTGGTGAAGAGATTTTCATTTTATATACTTTTAAGACACTCTTTATTAATGCTTTTTTAATATAGTTTTTTTGTGTTGTCTTGGATAATAAAAAACTATAAAAGCTCTAAGAGAAACACTCGGGGATCTATGAAGCACGTCAATCGAGTCCTAAACTTCATTTTTGAATAAAAAGAATGGGATACTACTAGCCTATAATGGTGAAAATATTTATGGACTATGTTAGAAAATGTCAAACTTTCAATTTCATGCTAATTTGATCAACTCATCACCTGAGCCTTTACATCAGACAGTTGCTTCTTGGTCTTTTAATGTTTGGGGACTTGATGTGGTAAGGTGACCAAAAAAGGTTAGGGGGGAATCTTTACATATAGGTTACGACCAATTACTTCTCGAAGTGGGCTGAAGTTGCAACATTAAAAAAGGTCAAGAAAGAGATAATTATGAACTTCATCTTGACAAGCATCTTCTACTGTTATACGGTACCACATTATATCATAACTGACAATAAAAATAAGTTCTATAATACTTTCATGAACAAGTCATATGTCCAATTCGATTTCAAACAACATAACTCTTCTATATGCAATACTCTCTGGCTAATGGTTTGGAATAAGTGTTTAACATGATCTTATGTAATATTCTCAAGGAAGTGATGAATTGCTCAAAAACAAATTGACATGAAAGAATTAGAGAAGGAGTATGAGCTTATCGTACTCCTTTCTAAACATCAAATCAAGTTACTTCATATTTCTTGGTATACAGTGTTAAAGTTGTTCTTTCACTATAACATTAAATTCCATATTTAAGGAACACAATACAATAAGGACTCTTAAATGATGAAATTATTCGTCCATATCTTGAATAACTTGAAGCCTTAGAAGAAAAGCGTATTAAGGCACAATAACACTTAAAGTGCTATTAAGCTTGACTTTGTAGAACTTTCAACAATAAGGTATGACCACACGCATTCCAAGTAGAAGATCTTGTCTTAACAGATCAATGCCCAATAATTATGTCAAAATGCATGGGCAACAAGTTCCTCTCTAAATGAGATGAACCTTATATGATTCAAGAAGTCTACACTAATAGAATTTACGAGATCATCAATGAGAACAAATTGAGGATTGGGCCTTTCAATTGCAAGTTATTAAAAACATACTATGTTTGAGACTTGACGTAGCTTCTTGTCCACATGAACTAAGTTATAACTTGATCCTCTATTCGTAAAGTTATATAGGTAGATTGAAACTTGTTTCTAATACAATCATACACGCTTAAAAAAGCATAAGAAAAAACTATGTTATGATTTGATCCTTTATCCATAAAGATACGTAAGCAGCTTATAAATTATTCCAAATACAGTCACATCATCCTTTAAAACTATTTTGACCCATATGATTGTTTGCATGGTGAAAAAAGAGAGTAAGTAACCTGACAACATAATCATAACATAAAAGCATAAGTAACAAGATATAAGTAAGAGAAAAAGATAAACTTTATTGATAAAGGAGAGTTCTACTATAACAAGTGTGTATTCTAAAAATAAATTCATAAGCTAGTGTTACTTTAACAAAAAACATATTCCAAAGGAAAAGAAACAATAGAAAAGAAAAGGTCCAAGATATGAGAAATTGTAGGAATACTATGGTTTCCAGTCATGTCCTTTAACTCATTTTGTTTGGTCTCCAAGTCCTCTTAATTATTGAAAAATGGTTATGTAAGGCTTCACTTATCACATGGAAAGTAGATATTATGTTTATCTCTGCTCGAATACCAAAGGTTACAACTTTTCTTTTAGAAAGTTTTTTTGCTCACAAGCCTTGAAGGATGACTTTGACTTGGTCTTTTTACGTTGCAATTCCTTGAGTTATTCCTCTATTTTTGTTATCTTAATATAGGTAGCGTAAAAAGATCTAGAGGCATCCTCTTCAAAAGCTTCAGAGCTTTTGTATGGTCCTTTAAGCTTTTTATTTTTCGAGGCTCGCTTCTCTAATGTCATTATAGGAGATAATAATGACTTTAAATGGTTAAGTCTTTTAACATCTTCAATGACCTCAATCACCATTATTCTGATAAAGAAGAAATCAACACTTATATCTTTGATAAAGTGAAAGATCTTCTCATCTTTATTAGCTAAGTCAAGAATGTAATAGATTAGTGTATAGATGATCTTAAATTTGATACTCTCCCAACACTTAATAACAAAGTTAGATTTTATATCACAAACTATATCATCAGTACAATACCTAGGTTACTCTTGAAGGCTCAAAGGCGATAATAGTTAAAGAAGTATACAAGATAATGCCTATAATATTGAGAATTGTTAAAGGTGGTGTCATAGATCGATGATTAGACTGCTTTTATGGCAAACTTGATAAAAGGATGAGAATTTTCAATCCCATTAGTTAAAAGATTAAAGAGGTTAGGGGTAACAACATAAATAACACTCATATTTAGCCTAAGATACATGTCAAATTCATTCCCAATGTCTTGTTAACCAAATTGAAACAAAGAACAATAAAAGAAAAAGAAGGGTTAACATATGATATGTAATATAATTGAAGAAGAAAAAAAATGTATAACCAATTTATCAATATTATTTGGCATTATTGATGTACTAGGGACACCGTAAAAAAGCTAGGTATGTAAAAATTGAACACCTTCTTGGTAGTTGGTATATTCTAAATGTTTTTAGTGATGATCATTATCTTCATGTTCACAATCTACAACATTAAAAATTACTTTAACATTGTCTTTTTCCTCTTCCAAATATATATCATTATAAGCATCTTTTAAAAAAAATTTGATGAAAAAGTGTAGAAAAGGCAAGTTTTCTTTTACCAATTGTTAAGAAAAGGATTGTGCACTCCCTTCCTTCGCCTCTAAGGTAGTAGTAGTGGATTTTTTCTTGAGTGAATCTTTTGAAACATATTATTTTCATACTAGAAATCATAAGTGTTGTCTTCTTTATCAGGGGCATATTTGTTCAAATTAACACCAACTACTTGTTTGTTTCTTATATGGGTAGAAGAAATCATTTTCTTCTTTGTTAAGATAGACACATCCTTTTCTTTTCCCTTCTTTGGTATTCAAGTAACATTTGTAGGAATTTTAAGAATGATTTTCATCATTTAAAGACAAACTTTAGATCATTTTAAAGCCACCAGTCCATTTAGCGTTTAGTCACCAAAATGAAGCCCAACACTTGGGGGCAAGGGAAGCTTGCACTGAGAATAAGTGTAGAGTTTGGTAAAGTTATGTCAAAGTTGATACACATCTTTCAAAGTTAGAATCTAAGTTCTCCTTATGAAATCATAAGGAACATGTTGGAAAAAAATCTAAATTATCTATTGAACTTATTAGGATAATATGACTTAGTAGTAAAAGTATCATCATAGTGAAGAGTCAAATAGCCAAATTGAATACACATAAAGTATTCACTCCTGATGACCAATTGGTTGCCATCATCATGCAAGATAGTAACCCCAATTATAGGAAATAATACAACATGTATAATTTTTTAAGAATCCTAAAAAAGAGTACTGACCTGGGATTCATTAAAATGGTTTGCTAACTTCTTGTCAGCATATTTAGCCATCCTAACTTACTTGATATGGCTAGTAGCTGTCCGATGGGCACGAAATGTTTCTATAAGCCAATTGCTGAGAAACTAATAGGAAAAAAGATGTCTCACGTAACCTCATCTAATACAAATTGGATCTCTCTTAGACCTTTGTAAATACTTGCTAGAACTGATATTGTAAGAGAATTTTCTTCTAGCTTCCATCATGGATGCTACTTAAAAAGTACTAGGATGAACAAAACTAGCATCTTTGTTAGGGAATACAAATATGCATAGACAACATGAAAAAGAAGTCACCAAATAAACTTTATCTTGGATATTAGAGGAGATGTTAAGCTCTTTAAGAGGATACAAAGATTTTATAGAATGAATGCGAGAATTTGCAATTGAGCCAAATGGATAAGTAATCTTATTCGAATTATTAAACTCATCATTCTAATTCATGTTATATCATAGGTCATCATGAAACACAGAAATCCACCTAATCATAAAAATTCATTACATGATAACTATTAACAGACTTACATTCCTCATAGAAGACAATAAATAGATACTTGCAGCTTTTTAGAAGAAAATAGCCTCATTTTTTATTAGCTTTATTAAAGTTTTTAGCAAAAGAGATGACCTCATCATAAAAGTGCTAGAAATAGAAAGACCACTAGATGCTTTCAATTCCCATAGAGAAACAAACTCCTCACCACTCAGAATAGAAAGCGTGTAAGTGGAAAGATTCCAATGGTTGTAAAAAAAAGCAGATAACATTTAGATGTCAGTCATATGAAAAAAAAAAAGAAGCAAAAATAGGACCTAGAGTGTGTGTGTGTGTGTGTGTGTAATCTTCTTGAGTGTCGGTTTATAGTGTTTAAAAATATCTTTTATCCATTCCATATACCTGGGAGTGTACCCAGATGCATTAGAGAATGAGAAATAATCCTTACAAGTAGCATTGCCAACACGCTTGCGGTAATCTAGTTGTGGCAGATCAACCAGAAAAGATGTCGAATATGGAAAAGAGGACTGAAGTTATAAAACTTTTTAATGCAAACCATCATGACCGTAAAGTTCATAAGAAGTCTCCAATGACCACGAAGTCAAATGCTTGATGCCTTTGAAAGACTAGTGCTTAACGAATAGACCAAGTGTACATGAAGACTCATACGACGATACTTCAATACCTAAGAACATTTTAGAAGAAAAAGAAGAATTTATGAAAGCCACCATTCGGAAAAGTAAAAAGGTGCATGTTAAGTGTATATTTGAAAGAAGAGATAGAGAACAAGATTACAATTCCAATAATATTTACAAGTCTTTAAAAAAAATTGAGAACATACCTTGATTAAGAGCATAAAGAAGAGTGGTGCTCTAGCATTTGAAAGGTAGTTGTGAATCACTGAACCCGATGGTTCATAAAAAATAGTAACCATTAA
>Ga0307508_10001824_pt1 | contig 23562 bp, 10 predicted proteins | sample 9_EM_MG_FD_203089 | JGI IMG/M metagenome (GOLD analysis project Ga0307508, IMG submission 203089) | Populus trichocarpa ectomycorrhiza microbial communities from riparian zone in the Pacific Northwest, United States - 9_EM | ecosystem: Host-associated > Plants > Roots > Unclassified | place... | reverse complement strand
GACTTGCCGGACGAGTGGGTAAATTATACCTATGCAGAGGCAGGTACCGGGAATACGGCTAATGTAAAAAATGGTTTTTTTTATAATTACGGGTTGCTGGGAGATAATAATTGGCTGGGATCTACTTATACCTCCGAATTAATTTGCCGGTACCAGGAGGCCACCACCGTTACGACCGCAGGTTGCTATCCGCCGTATAGGAAAGACAAGGCTCCGGATGAGTTTTCTTTTAATTTTCTTGGTATGAGCGGCAGCTTATTCATGGGGCAGGACGGCCAATGGAAATTAAAAAGCAAACAGGGATTAAACTTCTCGGTAAAAACAGACATCGGGCCTTATTGGGTAATAGAACCAACCAGCTCCAACACAGTGCCGAAAGGTTCGGGTCTTAAATCCTGTATAACGGATATTATTCTTACGGCTGCCGATGGAACCAAATATACATTTGGCGGCACCTCCACTTCCATTGAGTTTTCAAGGGTTAGCCCAGGTACCGGGTACCAGGACACAAGAGATGGCGGTACGGTGCCTTCCTCATGGTACCTTACAAAGATTGTGTCCATATCGGGCGATGAGATTAATCTGAGCTATACCAGGGACGGCTACCAAATCATGAACTATCCGGGCGGGATTGGATACACCTATTATTGCCCAACCTGTACACCCGGGGCGTCTTATAAAGGAGGACAGGGAACGCCGCTGACCGATCAAATAACTCTCCAGGATGGGGTAACGCTATCTGGTATTACGGGGGCCAATGGCGCTGTTCAGTTTAATAAGTCTGCTGCTAATATTCTTGATTTTTCCATACTAAATTCATATAGTATATCAGCGGCTACCATTTCGATGCTTTCTGCTTATGGGTATGAGCTATTTGGCGGAACCATGACTTCCGGGAACGAGGTGCAGGGCCTTTTAAATTCCCATTCCGCTTTTATGAAGCTAAACCAGATTGTTGTTAAAGACAATGATAATACCACCTTGCGAAGCTTTTCCTTTTCTTATACGGAAAATCCCAATAACAGGTTATTTCTAAATAGTATGACCCAAACAGGAGCCGACGGCACTGCGCTGCCTCCTTTTACTTTTACATATAATAATATTAACGGCCTGGCGGGTGTTCCATACGAAACCCTCGGGGTAGATCATTGGGGCTACTTTAACGGCATCGACCCGCTATCGGGACTTAATTTCTGGCATGGCGGTGGTTACTCTCCATATGTACAAAACGGTTCCTACCAGGTCTATTCGGAAAACGTGTATTATCCTTATGCATATGATAATACGTTTAACGCAACATACACTGCCAACAGGGAACCGGTGATCAGCCGGATGCAATATGGCGTACTTACACAAATAACCTATCCAACCGGGGGAAATACCCAGTTTTCCTGGGAAAATAACAGGTACTCAAAATGCCTGGACCAAACACCGGTTAGCGGACTACCACACATTGGAATTAATGACCTGTCATCCGATTATCCAGGGCCCGGATTAAGAATACACCAAATCAGCTCGCAGGCCAATTTCAATAGCCCGGTCGTTTCGAAGGTATATAACTATTACCGTGATTACGTTAACAATAACTACGCCTCCAGCGGCGTGTTGAATAGTGCACAGCCCAAATATGTAGACACCTATGGAACAACGGGCAATTTCACGTACAGCGTATGGTCTACGAGTAACCGGGTTCCTTTGCACTATACCAATGGAAGCCCGATAACTTATTCGCATGTGCAGGAGCTGGAATCCGACGGGAGCTACAAAACATTTACCTATTCCAATCACGACAATGGGTATGGCGATAAAATACCGTCTAAATATTTCATGGTTGACTATGGCAACGCCGTATACCAGGAGTTTAGTCTCAACTCACTGGAATTGGAAAGAGGATTGCTGCTGAATGAGTCTGCTTACAAACTGGGGTCGCATCTCCTGGATAGTAAGGATTATCAATATAATTCGGATCCCAACCGTTTAGACAACGGGGTACGGAAATACGTACTGGACAATAAGTTTTCGTTGAGTGGAACGATTCTTAATTTCCAGGCCGAGCCTGGCTCCAATCCGGCCAGCTCTGGTCCTCCTGTATATACAGGCTTTAATTTTTACGCCTTCAATACATATATCCAGTATCCTTTCCTCCAAAGCACGACGGAAACCAGTTATGACCAAAATGGGCTCAACCCGCTGACCACTGTAGCAAATTATACTTATGACAGTTACCGGAATAAAAAGACCGAAAACTTTACTTCCAGTAAATCGGAATTGGTCAGTAAGCTATATAACTATGCGCCCGACGCCATAACTGGTCTCTCCACCGCTGCTCAGCAGGGAAAGGCGAGCATGCTCAGCGCAAATATGGTAAGTATTCCCCTCGAAACCATTGCGTCCAGGAATGGCGTGCAGACAAGCCAGGCACGGCTTGATTTTCAATCTTACTACAATTCAGGCGACTTGATCGTTCCTGCCAATAGTTCCCAGGCCTTGTCCGGCAATGCCCTGGAAGGCGTTACCAGCTATATCAATTATGACGGTAAGGGAAATATCCTGGAATATATTGCCCGTGACGGGATTCCTGTCAGTTTTGACTGGGGATATAATAAAACCTATCCTGTAGCCAAAGTGTTGAATGCCGCCAATACTTTCCGCAATTATCTTATCCCTAACAACATTGTCTCTTCCGGTACTATATTATGGGCGGCGGGAGACTTCAGCGGGCAATCCATCAATTTCACCAAAACAATAACAGGTACGATTAGTATCAATAGCGGGTTCGGGCAGGTTCCGGGCAGCGCCCTGATTACTTACTTTTATAATTTAACAGGGCCGGTCAGCCAAAATGGCGTACTGTGTCTTAGTGGAACGGGGTCGGGTTGTTCTTATCCTTCTATCGTTACATTGAATAATATGCCGCCGGGCACTTATACGCTACAGGTAACGCCGAACTCCAATTACAACATCAGCAATGCTATTTATTGTAGTTACCAGGATCTGCAGTATGTTCCTGCCACTTCCGGCGCCAAAGAATATTTTTACGATGGCTTTGAAGAAAATATCGATCCCCAGGTGGTGAAAAGCAACGCACATACCGGCAATGCTTACCGGGCTGGAACCTATGCCACTACTTTTACGCCTGTCAACGGCCGTAATTATGTCATTCAGTGGTGGCAGTACCAAAGCGGCGTCTGGGTATTTCACGAGCTGCCTTATACCGGTACAACTTCGCTTACCGGGCCGGTCGATGACATACGGATTTTTCCTTCCGACGCGCAGATGTCCACTTATACCTATGCACCTTTAATTGGTATAACCAGTGAAATTACGCCTTCCGGAAAAAGTATTTATTATGAATATGATGCGCTTGGGCGTTTATCCATTGTGCGTGACCTGGATAAAAATATCCTTAAAAAAATCTGTTACAACTATGCAGGTCAGCCGGGGGGCTGCCCGGTGTTAGTGGGCAATGCGGTTCAAAGCGGCAATTTTACGCCTGATAATTGTGCTGTTGGTTATGTGGGGAGCGCTCCCGTCACCTATACCGTGCCTGCCGGTACCTATTTTGGCGCCACACAGCAGCAGGCAGATGCGCTGGCGCAGGCAGGCGTTAATGCCGGCGGACAAGCATATGCAAATAAGCACGGTTCCTGTGTGCCGGGGGTACCCAATGATGCGCGAAGCACCCTATTTACCCGTAATAATTGCAGCTCCGGCATTGGCGATCAGTATACTTATACGGTGGCGGCGGGACAATATTATGCACTCACCAAAACGGCTGCCAATCAGCTGGCCGACGCAGATGTGGCCGCTAATGGCCAGGCTTATACCAATACGCATGTATACTGTTTGTTTGGTAACCATGCCATTGACGCCAATTTTTATTCGCAAAACTGCCCCGCGGGTCAAACGCCGCAACCCTATCATGTAACTATTCCAGCCGGCACCTATACCGACAGGTACGTTGAAATAGCCGATAACATGGCCACCAATGACGCCCAGGCACAGGCCAATGCGCATGGCGGTTGTGCCGCTACCACACCCACCGTTTATGCCCGACTGGAAATAAGCCCTTCCTATCCCGAGCTGCAGGAATACGCCATTTATATCGGGTTCTATTCGGACGCCGCTTGCAGCACTCCGGCCAATGTACCCGACGGGCTTGACTATCATATCGGCGCCTGGAACTATGACGAACTTTGGATCAATGGCACGCTGGACAGCTACAATACTTATTCCGGTGATTACCATAACATCTCGGTTGTGATATATGCCACAAACCTTCTTGTAGACGATATATTTTATTATGACGGGGAAGACATTTTATATGATGGCGATGGTAACGAGTACAAAGAAAGATGGAAATACGATTATACGCTGAGCTCTATCTCGGGCACCGCTGTAAATATAATTATAGCGGCTCCGGTGGCGCCCCCTCATGCACCGGGATTCTAAACACAATAAAAAATGTTCATCAATAACACGATTATGTTCAGATACAGTTGTTTGTTTTTATTGCTTCTTTTGTCAGGCTCTTCCAGGGTTTTGGCCCAGCAGGATACCGTTACCGCCCGGCAGGAACAACAAAGAAAAGCCATGGGCATGAGCCCGGCAGGCTACCGGGAATACCAGGGTGCGATAAAGCAGTATGGCCGGCAACTGACGGCCGTCCGGCAGGACGCCCGTTTAGGCGACAGTGCAAAAGCACAGGCCATCACCCGGATACATGCAGCTATAAAGAACTATCAGCAGCAGTATTTGAGCGCCGATCAAATAGAACGCATGCGTGCTTTTGAGCAAAGCCGTCCTCTGCAAACCCGCTACCAGAAACAGCAGAAGCTGCACGAAGCGCGGATGAAAAATGCGGGAACACATGCCGGGCGTGATACCCTTCATTAAAAAAGGTCATATATCTATACCACACCTAATTCTTACCGTTTATGCCAGTGTTTATAAGACTTATTAAAATATGCGGTTTAGTTCTTTTCTGCTGCTGCCAGCTGGATAGGACTGTTGCGCAGCCGTTGCCATTACCGGCGGCATACAATAATGCCAACGGAGTGAACTTTATCCGTACCTGGGACGCTGCGGCCCCGGAACAGAATCCCAATAATTTAATCACCCGGCCATTAAAGGATGTAAGACAGGCAACCCAATATTTTGACGGTCTCGGGCGGCCACTGCAAACGGTAGTCCGGCAAGGCTCGCTAATTACCGGCGGAAGCCCAACGGATATCGTTAGCCCGGTGCTGTATGATGCATTAGGAAGGGAGTTTCAGAAATACCTGCCGTTTGCCTCTACCGCCGGCGATGGTAGTTTCAAGCTCGATCCTTTTCAGCAGCAAGCGGCGTTTTATAATACCCAGCTGACGGGGCAGGCGAACGAAACCAATATAGCTCCTAACGCATTGAACTGGGCGTATAGCAAAACTAATTATGAAGTCTCACCACTGAACCGGGTGCTTTCTTCCTATGCTCCCGGCGCCAGCTGGGCCGGCAGCGAAGCCAGCGCTAATCTTACTGACAGGCACGGTGTACAAATGAACTATTGGCTCAATACGGCTAACGATGATGTAAGAATGTGGAGCGTAACGGATGTCGCTGGCGGATGGGGGGGCTATACCATGACGGGCCCTTATCCTGCCGGGGTTCTCTATAAAATCATCACGGTCGATGAAAAGGGCAGCCAGGTCATTGAGTTTAAAGATAAAGAGGGGCAGGTCGTTTTAAAGAAGGTACAGCTGGGTGTTATAACTGATGACGGCAGCGGCACAGGATATGGCGACTGGCTCTGCACCTATTATATTTATGACGGTTTAAACCGCCTGCGCAGCGTGGTACAGCCGCATGGAACAGAATTATTAATACTAAATGGCTGGGACCCTACGGCCCTGAATAATGATATTTTAAATGAACAGTGTTTCCGCTATGAATACGACGGCCGCAACCGGATGATTATGAAAAAGGTACCCGGGGCGGGAGAGGTGTATATGGTGTACGATGCCCGCGACCGGCTGGTCATGAGCCAGGACGCCAATATGCGCAGCAACCAGCAATGGCTGTACACCCAATATGACGTTTTAAACCGGTCTGTATCTACCGGGCTGTTGACCGATCCTGCCAATTACAATTTGGCCTATTACCTGGCCCAGGCCAGTGGCAGTACGGCTTATCCCAATCTTGCAAATTATACCACTGTTGCAGAACTTAGCCGCACGTTCTACGATGATTACAGCGGCATTGCAGCTGCCGCCGGCAGCCAATACAGCACTAAGGATAACAGTTACGATACTTATTTTCCTGCGGCTTCCAACAGCAATTGGCCTTATCCGCAGACGCTGACAGCTTCAGCTGCTACCCGGGGCATGGTCACCGGTGCAAAAATAAAAGTGCTGACCGCAGCCACACAATACTTTTACTCCGCCTCCTTTTACGACGATAAAGGAAGAATCATCCAAACCCAAAGTTCCAATATCAGCAATGGCGTTGACATCAATACCACGCAATACAGCTTCAGTGGCCAGCCGCTGATGACGGTACAAAAACAGGCGCAGGCCGGCGCCGGCGCTCAAACCAACGTAGTATTAAGCCAGCTAACCTACGACGACATGGGCCGGCTGGCAAAAACAGAGAAGAAAATCAGCAACAGCCAGGTGAACGGCGGCAACCTGCCCGCCGATTGGACTGCTACCGCAGAGAATCAATACGACGCCCTGGGACAGTTAAAAAACAAAAAGCTTAGTCCCGGTTTTAATAATGGTGCGGGACTGGAAACACTTTCTTACGATTATAATATCCGCGGCTGGCTATTGGGCATCAACAAAGGGTACCTGGGCAGTAGCAGCACGGCTTCCGCGTACTTCGGCATGGAACTGGGCTATGATAAAGACGGTTATACCGGAAATGGCAGCAAACAATACAATGGCAATATCGGAGCTTCCGTATGGCGCAGCCAGGGCGATGGCGTGCAAAGAAAATATGAATATGGCTATGACAATGCCAGCCGTTTATTAAAAGCCGACTTTACGCAGCAGGAATCGGGCGGGTGGAACAATGGTACGGTCAACTTCAATGTAAAGATGGGCGATGGAATTACCCCCACGACAGCCTATGATGCCAACGGCAATATTAAGGCGATGCAGCAGTGGGGATTAAAAATCAGCGGAAGCGCCTTGATAGACGATCTTAAATATAGCTATTATGATAACAGTAACAAGCTTAAAAGCGTGCAGGATGTACAGAACGATGCCCTGACCAGGCTGGGCGATTTCAAAACGTCCGCATTGCACCCGCAAAATGCCGCCAAACAGGCGGCCGTAACAGACGCTGCCCGCGCCCTTATCACCGATTATACCTATGATGCCAATGGTAACATGCGGAGAGATTATAACAAAGATATAGGCGACGCCACGGTAGATGGCATACAATATAACTATCTCAATTTGCCAGCGGTCATAACTGTTAAAAACAAAGGCGCGATAGCATATACTTATAATGCCGGAGGGGATAAATTGCAGAAAATAGTTACAGAGAACAATGCTACTGTAACGATGAATGGCAATAGCTATACCAGTAATATCACCTCCACCACCACGTATGCATCCGGGCTGGTGTATGAAAGCAAGGCTTACAGTAATCCTTCATTGGCGACGCTGCAATACACCGACAAGCTGCAGTTTGCCGGCCAGGAAGAAGGACGTATCAGAACATTATACGGGAATGCCGCCCAGCCTAATAGCCCTACGGCCTTTGCATATGATTATTTTATCAAAGACCACCTGGGTAATGTACGGATGGTGCTGACGGAGGAGCAGCAGGTAGATAAATACCCTGTGGCCAGCCTGGAGCCCTCCAAGGTTGCTGCGGAACAGTCCTATTACGATATTGACAATACGCGCATAGTCTCTAATCCGGCGGGTATACCGGCTTATCCGAATGACAATGGCATTGGCAATAACCCGCCTGATCCTGCCTTTGCCACTACCAATAGCACCAAAGTATATCAGCTCAATGGCAGTGCGAATAAGACCGGGATGGGTATAACATTAAAGGTAATGGCTGGCGATAAGGTAGACATCTTTGGAACGAGTTATTATTACCAGGGCAATACCGGCGGTCCTGGTGTAAATGCGGCTCCGGCGGTGATCGATATATTGGCAGGTCTTTTAGGCGCGCCAACGGGCGCTGCCACGGGAGCGCATACTACTGCCGCCGATTTGAATAATGTTTCGCTGGTGAACAATGCCGTAGGCAGTTTTATCGGGGATGGCAGCCGGGAGGACGCTAATTATCCACAGCGTCCGAAGGCATCTATTAATTATATTTTCCTGGATGAGCAGTTCCGTTATACCGGGGGCGGTTTCAGCCCGGTCAGCAGTACGCCGGGAATAAAGACGCATTATAGCGAATTGCAAAATAAGCTTGTGCCAAAGAACGGATATGTTTATATTTATTGTAGCAATGAAAGCCCTGTTAATGTGTTTTTTGACAACCTGCAGGTGGTGCATACGAGGAGCCCGATATTGGAGGAAACGCATTACTATCCGTTTGGCTTAACGATGGCGGGAATAAGTAGTAAGGCGGCGGGAATACTTCAAAACAAATACAAGTACAATGGAAAAGAATTACAATCTCAGGAGTTCTCTGATGGCTTAGGACTCGAGTGGACTGATTATGGGGCTAGATTTTATGATGGCCAGATTGGAAGGTGGAGTGTGATTGACCCAATGGGTGAAAAAAATATTAGTTGGAGTTCTTATGCTTACGTGTTGGATAACCCTATTTTAAGGATGGATCCCGATGGACGCAAGGATAGTGCGATGACTGATGCGCAGAAAAAAATAGTCAAAACAGGAAGTTCAGATCCAAGGATTAATTGCCATTCATTTGCGTGGGAGGATTCAAAGGGGGATCCCAATGATCCTGCAAATCGTGGAGTTTCAAGTACTTGGGATAATGACCCATTAAATAACACGGGAGATTATAGACCATTGCCATTTGATGAATCAAATCAACCCGGGGATAGAGTAATGTATTTTAATGTAAATGATAAGGGAGAGGTAGTTGCTACTCATTCGGCAGTTGTTACTAAAGTCGATGAAAATGGTAATACTATTGAAGTCGAAAGTAAAATGGGACAAAGTGTTCAACAAAGGCATCATCCAAGAAATGTTCCAACCAACCGAACTTCTGAGGCCTCCAATACACCTGATCCAACTGATGCAGGTTACAATCAACCAGGAGCGGCACCGACTTTTACGGCAAACGGGAAAACTTACGCTGCCAGAGTTTATTTTAGATACGATGTAAGCAAAGCAATTAGTAATCCGAATAATCCAAACAATTCCAATAAAACAGTTATAGATAAAACCAGGACTCTAACGGCAAGTGGCATACCTTCAACTAACCCGGCTAGAATGCCTGCGCAAACATATTACATTAAACCAATAAATTAAGATATGATGCCCAATATAGTAATGTCTTATTTGTTTTTTGTCTATATGTTTTTTTGCTCCTGTAGTTCAGTAACAAAAAAAAATACAGATAATAATCCCATAAATCAATTTGATACTACCAAATTATTAAATGAAGACGATTCTTTAATCGTCAGAAATTGTGTTGCCCTTGTAGTCAAAAGTGATACAGTAGTTTCTGAAACAGGGTGTTCACAAGTGATAAATTGTTACAATAAAGTAAATAAAGTTATTATTCATAAATCAAGGCAGATTTGCCTCTCCGATACCAGGGTAAAGTGGGGAACGGAAACATATTTTAATGAAGTTGGAGACAAATCACTTGTTATTTCTTTTGATGGGTTAAATAAAATTTTGCAAATAGAACGATTTGGAACGGATTCTCATTAAGCGCTACTTCTACAGATGCTGGAAACAAAGCTTTGAGAGAAACAAAAAAGTTTCGGTTCCTGGTTCTGATTTATTCCTTTTTTTCAGGCGTGTCTCCGCCTGTGCTTTGTGGGCTGCCTGCGGGACGCGCCGTTTTCTTGATACGCACCTGGTCAAAGCGAGTCCCGCAGAAAGATTTGTAACAAAGTCAGATGTAAACAAGCGGAGACTCGCTTTAGAAAAATTATGTTGGAAGAAAATAAAATATTTTTGGAGCTGTATAAAACAAAAAATTAGTATGCTAAAAAATAAAGCAATGCAAGTCAGGCAATCATTTGTAACTATATTTTTATTGGGCCTTACAATTTTTGTAAAAGGACAGGATCCCGACATTTGTCATCAATTAAATAATGACTCTATTAAGTTTGGCATATGGCTTGTTCAACCGGATTGGGAAAAAGGTATTTTTTATTCTGAAACCTTAGTTCGGATAAAGCCCTTAGATAGCATTAATTGGGTAGCAGTTAAGCTACTAAAAAAAGAAGATTGGCTAAAGTTACTTAATGATGAAAAATGTGATTGGGCGACTAATTTGGCACTATATGAGCTACACAGGAAATATGGAGGGGTTTTTAGCGTTTTTAATACAAGAGAGAAATGGATTGACAAGCGAAAAGATGAAGACCTTGCCTATTGGCAAAAGAATTTAAAATAACAAAAAAAGGTACCCCCTTGCCAAACCCTCTAACCATCCTGTCCCGTCCTGTTCTCCCAGGTAGCTAAAAAAACACCCCTTGATAACGTTATAATCCAACCCGGGAGCGGCCCGCACGCATAAATCCCTTGTTTATCGCCCCTTTCCCCCGGATAGGCATGCAACCAAAATAGTAAGATCTTCCATCATTATAGTCAAACCTTACATTGTTTGGAGGGGTACCCCCCGGTACCTTTAGGTCTAAGTAAAAACCTTATCCACTGCTGCCTTTAACACCGCTGAATTCATTGTTTTAAAAAAACAAATACCGGGAAGAAACCGAGCTTGCAAAACTCTCCCCGGCCTTTGAAAAAACGGATAATAACCGATGATACGATTGCGCCATGAAGGACTTTTAGTCGTTGCAGCCCTGGCATCCACATTCGCCTGCGCCGCACAAACCACACTTCAGCAGGAAGACCCTGCCTATACCCGCACCATTACACAACGTTCCGAAAAAATAGTGGCTACACTGGGCCTGGCTGATTCCACCTCTTTTTACCGCGTCCGCGCCATTATCACCGGCCAATACCGGCACCTCAATACCATTTATACCGAACGCGACACACAAATAAAAGCCATTAAAGCTGATTCTGCCGCCGATAAGGCGATAGCCGCACAAAAGAAAAAAGCCGCCACCGACACGGCCTTTGCCCGTACCGGCCGCCTGCATCCGCAATACCTGGCCGCGCTGGCAAAAGAGCTAAACCCGCAACAAATAGAAAAGGTAAAAGACGGGATGACCTATGGGGTATTGCCCATCACTTACAAGGCTTACCAGGATGAGCTGCCTGTCCTCACCGAGCCCCAAAAGGCACAGCTGCTGGCCTGGCTCACCGAAGCCCGCGAATACGCCATGGACGCAGAATCATCGGAGAAAAAGCACGCCTGGTTTGGTAAGTATAAGGGCCGGATTAACAATTATCTATCTGCCGCCGGCTATGATATGAAGAAAGCAGGAGAGGAGTGGCAAAAAAGACGCAAAGCAGCCAACGGCGGCTAACACTGGTCTTATATCAAAAGTATTACCTTCATAAGTAATTGACTGCCTAATTTTTATATACGTTTTTAAACAGAAGCCATATGAACCCAAGACTAATTACGAGGTCTCTGCTCGTATTCCTGCCATTACTATGCTGCAGCCTGCTCATTTTTGCTCAAAACGTCGCGGTGACGGCTCAATTTATTGTGAGTGGCAAAATAGTAGATGCAAAAACATCCAAACCCTTGCCGGGCACCACCATCCGGGTGAAGAATGGTACGCAAAGTACCGTAGCCGGTGAGGACGGCACTTTCTCCATTAAAGTACCTTCGCCTGAATCGGTGCTGACTATTTCACACGCCGGGTTCATTTTGTATGAAGTCAAAGCCGGCACCGGCACCCTGTCCATTTCGCTCACCCCCAATATTAGTCAGTTGGAAGATGTCGTGGTGAGTGTAGGGTATGGCACCAAAAAGAAGCTCAACCTACTGGGCGCCGTTTCAACCATAAGGGCGGAAGATATACAGGATTTTCCTGTAGCAAATCTGGGTACCGCCCTGGCAAACAGGATACCGGGAGTAGGAGTGAGTGTTGCATCGGGCAAACCTGGCGCTCCCACTACCGTAACAATCAGAAATCCGACGCTTTTTGCGGCCTCCAACAGGCTGGGGCTGACGCAGGATCCATTATTTGTAATAGATGGCATTACTGTAACCAAACAGGATTTTAATAATCTCGATGCAAGCCTGGTGGAAACAATCACTTTTTTAAAAGATGCTTCTGCTGCTGTATATGGCGCTTCTGGTGATAAAGGCGTTATATTGATAACGACCAAAAGAGGAAAACCCGGGAAAGCGAAGATCTCTTATTCCGGTTATTATGGGAATACCACGGCTACTGTTAAACCCGATGTTCTGAGTGCCTATGATCATGCGAAGATGCTGAACGACGGATATGACCTGGCCAATGCAGACAATAGTTTAAGATTCTCACAGGCCGACCTGGATTTCCTGAAAACAAAGCCCTATAAAAGCTGGTACGACGAGCTGTGGAAGCCTGCCAACCTGATGCGTCATACAGTAAATGTAAGCGGGGGCTCGGAAAAAATAACCTTTTTTGCCGGGGCCAACTATTATAATGAAGACGGTAATTTCGGTAAGATATCCATTAAAAAATATGGGATCCGTTCCGGCATGGATGCCAGGATTTCGTCCAGCGTTACCGCCAGTATTAGCGTAAACACAGATTACTCTACCGACTACCGGAATACATTAAAAGGCAGCAGCACCGATGGGGAAGACCTGATGGTGCGCGCCCTGTTCCTCACTCCGCAATGGGTGCCCTTAACCATTAATGGGAAGCCCAATAACTGGGATAAATCACCCAACCAGCCGGGTCCCTGGAACCCGATTGGATTGTTTAACTCGGGCGATTATGAAAAGAATATTTCACAGGCACTGACCTTAAACGCAAGCATGGAGTACAAGCCATTGTTCCTGAAAGGACTGACGGCTAAAGTGCAGTTTGGAAAAATAAACAGGTCGGGTACCAGCAAACAATACTTCCCGCCGTATACGGTATATAATTTTGCGAAAGGCGGACAAAATGGGTTGTTCTACACCTCAACTCCGGCGCCTACAGCTACTACGCTCATTTCGAACACCAACCGTTTGCAGGAAGGGACCAGTTATGCCAATAGCTACCAGTTGTTCGGATCGCTCGACTATGCCAGAAAGCTGGGTAAGCATGAATTTGACCTGCTGCTCCTCACCGAACAAATGGAATCGGAGAGCAACAATTATCTTACTTACAGGGACGGGCAGCAAATACCAGACATCGATCAGCTCTTTGCTTTTAACGCAGCTACCACCACCGTACAGTTAGGCACTCCCCTTGAAGCCGGCAAACGGTCTTACCTGGGCCGGTTAAACTATGCGTTCAACGACAAATACCTGTTGGAGTTTGTAGGCCGTCTCGATGGGTCTGCTAATTTTCCACCTGATAAACGTTGGGGCTTTTTCCCCGCATTGGGTGTTGGCTGGAAAGTAAGTGAAGAAGATTTCTTTCGCAATAATTTCAGTTTTGTCAATTTCCTTAAGCTGAGGGCCAATGTGGGTTTGGTAGGAGACGACCGGGTGCAGACTTACCAGTATATATCGCGGTTTACCCAGTCACCCAGCGCTATGCTTTTTGGAACAGCCATTACCAATGGGTTGGATCCCAGTATTTTTCCCAATCCCGATATCACATGGGAAAAAGCAAGAACACAGAACTATGGCATAGATGCCAGTTTCCTGAATGCCAAGCTGACGGTCTCTATTGACATCTGGAACCGCCATACTTACGATGGGTTTGATGACCTGGCAGTAGTTAGCCTTCCTTACACCGTGGGCATTTCCACCGGCTTAAAAAATTATGGTATTCAGAACGCGTGGGGTACGGAATTTTCCATTGGTTACAGGAATAATATCAATGCCGACTGGGGATACAGTGCTGATTTGAATTTTGGCACCTCCGGCAACCAGGTCGTTCAGCAATATTACAGCCCTGGTAGACTGGGCGGTGTTACCGAATATACCGATGTGCCGATTGGCCGAAGCAGCAACAAATATACCAGCAGCAATTATGGCTATATAACCAAAGGTATTTTGCGCACACAGGCGGAAGTGGATGCGGTCTTGGCTAAAAACCCGAATTATAAAATTGGCGGTCAGAAACCGCAGGTGGGCTTCATGGATTTTGTAGACCAGAATAATGACGGAGTGATTGAGGATAAGGACATCGTGCCTATGTTTGAAAACATTGCTTCCAGGGTAGGCTTTGGTCTTACATTGGGCGTGTCTTATAAAACATTCCGGCTGAGCACCAATCTTAATTTATCTGTAGGTGGTAAAAAATTCTTTGATTCGGAGGCCAGGAAAGTGCCTGCAACCAACCAGTCTGCCCCATCTTTCTGGAAAGATCACTGGACGCCCGACAATCCCAATGCAAAATATCCAAGGTATGATGCCCCACTGGCAAAAGAAAACTCCGACTTCTGGGCGGTTGATGGAACCACTGCCCGCGTGAATAATATGACACTAACGTATGCTATGCCGCGCGAAATTTCCGAGCGGCTAAAAATACCCGATTTCAGGGTGGTGGTATCAGGTTTCAATCTTTGGACTATTATCAACCCTTATGAGTACAAAGATCCGAATACAGGCAGTTTTGCCAGTTACCCTACATTAAGAACCCTATCGGTTGGCGTGAATATGTCGCTCTAAACCTCAAGCGTTAAAACAAAACAAATGAAAAGGACTATAACATACCGCATAAAAAAATACCTTTTTTTCGTTCTAATAAGCGTGTCGGTGCTGGCATGTAAAAAAAATATATTCGATAAAAAGGACCTGAGCGGCGTCGACCCCGATATATGGAACCTGGAATCGGCTACCAACCTTTATATCAATAAAACGTACGATCTGGCAATGCCCAATTGGCCTGTGCCAGGCGGCCTGCACAATACCAGTGACGAAAACAACAGCGCCAATGCAGCGCTGCTTACCGGCGCATTGACGGATAACAGCGTAACGGATATTGCCTCCAACAATACGGCTTCCACTGATCAGTATTTTACCATCCGCCGTATCAACCTGGGCATTCAGGGCATCGAGGAAGGCACCATGCCCGACTCTGTCAAAGCCAAATTAAAAGGGCAACTATATTTTTTCAGGGCCTACATATATTTCAACCTGGTTAAACTATATGGAGGCGTACCCCTGGTATTGAAATCGCAGGATATTAACAACGATGAATTGAATGTATCGCGCAGCAAAAGCAGTGTTTGTTTTGAGCAGATAGCAAAAGATCTCGACTCCTGTTACGGACTGCCCAAAAGCTGGAACCTGACCACCGACGGTGGCCGCATTACGAAAGGCGTCGCCCTCGCTTTAAAAGGCAAGGCATTGATGTATTGGGCAAGTCCCCAGTTCAACCCGGGCAACGATGTGGCAAGATGGGAAAAGGCCTACCTGGCGTGTAAGGCAGCGTACGATACCTGCATCAGTCATGGGTATGATCTGGTGTCCAGTTTTTCCAATATTTTTATTGATGAATCCATCAATAATAAGGAACGCATGATGTGGCGTACCTATGACAACATTACCATTAACCCCGGCCGCGGCACCAATACCGAGAATATTACCCGGCCTTTGTCTGAAACAACAGGCGGCGGCGGCTCCAACCAACCTACCTGGAACCTGGTACAGGCTTTTCCAATGAAAGACGGCACGCCTATTAGCGTTGCCGTTAGCCGTCCTACTACCGATCCTATGAAATATGACCCCGTGCTGTTCTGGGTAAACAGGGATCCTCGCTTTGATGCGACAGTCGCCTATAATGGCCAGGTATGGGCCCTAAGTGGAAAAGCGGGCCGCCGGCAATGGAACTACGCAGGTGTGTTTGAAGATAAATCCAATGAATCCAAAACCGGTTTTTATTGTCGTAAAATATGCAATCCCAATATCAGTGCCCTTGCCGCTTTATACAATAGCAACAGCGGTGGCGGTAGTGGCATGGACTGGATTGAAATGCGGTTTGCGGAAGTATTGCTGAACCTGGCAGAATGCGCCAATGCTACCGGCCGCACGGCAGAATGCAAGACCCTGCTTACCAAGCTTCGTGTTCGCGCTGGTATTATTGCGGGTAGTAATAACTATGGCCTGGACCTGGCTACTAACCAGGCCCAGATCGCCGATTTGATTTTGAACGAACGTGAGATTGAATTTGCCATGGAAGGGAAGCGGTATGATGATCTTCGCCGTACCCGTACATTTCATTTGCTTACCGGTACGGTAAGACAAGGGTTTAAGTGGACGGTGAAGTCGCCTTATTTAGTAGGTAATCCCCCCACTACCATCCCGCCGGGCAGTATTACCATTGAGGTGACCAATTCCCTGGGTTATAAACCGAGGGACACCGCCAATCTTAATAACGTATCGGTGTATACGGCGATGTTCACCACCTCCCTGACTTCCCTGGATGCCACACCTATTAATATCCCTACAACATATTATTTCTATCCGCTGCCAACGGGATTTCGTACCTCGTCGGTTGCAATACAGCAAACGATTGGCTGGCCGGGCGGCTCTTTTGACCCGCTACAATAATTCCGGACAACCCAGTAAACGGCGTTCACTTAAATTATAACACAAAGAAAATGAGAAATATAGATTATATAAAAAGCTGCCTGGTCATGATGGCGGTTTGGACGTTGACCGGATGTCTTAAAAAAGTAGACATCATCAACTCCAATATAGCTGAAATTACTTTTAATAACAGTGGTACAAAGTTTGTTACCTCGGACATCACCGTAAATCCTAAAGACAGCCTGTATTTTGACTTTGTCGCGAAATGCGTGAAGGATATGAAATACATAAGTATTCAAAGAAACGGTACCGATATAGTGAGGGATACACTTACTGTGTCAACCAGGAACCTGTATTCGGCTGTAAAAAAGCTGATGGCGGATAGCGCTGCCGGTGTGTATACTTACAATGTAGTGGCTAAAGATACCGGAGGGATATATCTTGGTAGCGCTGGGTTTACCGTAACCGTTAGTGCTGATTTCTATTATTATCCCGACATAAGAATGTATGTGCCCGATACCGTAGCAAAATCAGCCAAAGCATATTATTCGGCTTCCACCAATCAAACCTATAGTTATAGCGAGGGCGCAGCCAACAGCGCTAAGATTGATTTTGGGTATTTTTATGATACTACAAGCACCGGCACGCCGCCCAGGCACACCATTTATGCTTTAACTGCAAGTACGTTTGTACCCTACGATATAAGTACCTGGACAAAGAACGCTACTGTATTTAAAAGAATAACTGCGCCGGCTTTTACCGCGATAACTTCTTCGGCGGAACTTCAAAAACAGGGCGTGCTTAACCTGACTTCAGGCGCCTTGTCAAAAGTATCCTGTGCAACCGGTGTAACAACCGCAGGCAAACTGACAGGGAATACGTATATGTTTAAAACGGCCCAGGGTAAATATGGAGCTATATTCGTTATTTATACAAGCGCCGATTCTCCTTTACCCGGTAACTATATGACAATTGATGTGAAGATCCAGAAGTAGCGCTCGTATAATAAATTAACCTTAACAATGAATAAACGTCTGATTCCTGTTTTGCTGCTGGCGGCATCGCTCGGCAAAAACCAATCCGCTCTCGCACAATACCCTGCCATACCGCCCGACGTTCAACGCTCGGCCGACTCGCTCCTCAATGCAGAGCGCGTTCGCTCCGAAGCGGCCTGGAACAAGGCGAAGCCTATCATAGAAGAGCAAGCCCGTCACGGCAGGCCTTATATACCGTGGGCCGGTCGCCCCGACGACTTGCCGCAAAGCCCCATTCCCGCCTTTCCCGGCGCGGAAGGCGGTGGCATGTACAGCTATGGCGGCCGCGGCGGTAAGGTAATCGTGGTCACCAGCACCGACGACCAGGGTCCCGGCACCCTGCGCGAAGCCTGCGAGCAGGGCGGCGCCCGCATCGTGGTATTCAATGTGTCGGGTATCATCCGCATTAAAACGCCCATCATCATACGCGCACCGTATATTACCATCGCCGGCCAGTCGGCGCCCGGCGACGGCATTTGCGTGGCCGGTGAATCGGTATGGATCAATACCCACGACGTAGTGGTGCGCTATATGCGCTTCCGCCGCGGCGAAACATGGGTAGGCCGCCGTGATGACGCCATCGGCGGCAACCCGGTGGGCAATATCATGATCGATCACGTATCGGCTAGCTGGGGCCTGGATGAAAATATGTCTATGTACCGCCACATGTACAACGACAGCACCGGTACCATCGAACAAAAAGAGGGCACTTCCAACATCACCATCCAGAACTCTATCTTTTCCGAATCGCTCGATACCTGGAACCATGCGTTTGGCAGCACCCTCGGTGGTGAAAACTGCTCTTTTATCCGCAACCTCTGGGCCGACAATAGCGGTCGTAATCCCTCTGTGGGCTGGAACGGGATATTCAATTTTGCCAATAATGTCGTGTTCAACTGGGTGCACCGCTCGGTAGACGGCGGCGATTACCGCGCACAGTTCAATATCATCAACAACTATTTCAAACCCGGTCCCGCTACGCCCAAAAACAACAATGTGGGCCATCGCATCGTAAAGCCCGAAAGCGGCCGCAGCAAGCTGAAATACCAGGTATTCGGCCGCTGCTATGTAAACGGCAATATCATGGAAGGGTATGATAATATCACCAAAGACAACTGGGCCGGTGGCGTACAGGTGGAAGAGCTGCCGGATGCTGGTCCGTACAAAGACTTTATGAAAGTGGACAGTCCGCTGCCCATGCCCAAATTCACCGTACTGCCTGCTGCTACCGCCTACCAGTATGTGCTGGCCAATGCCGGCGCCACACTGCCGCGCCGCGATGCCGTGGATGCCCGCATCGTAGAACAGGCCCGCACCGGTAAAATAGCTTACAAGGACGGCGTTAAACTGCCCGAAAAACAATTCGAGCACCGCCGCCTGCCGCTCGATTCGTATAAAATCGGTATCATTACAGACCCCATCCAGGTGGGCGGTTACCCCGATTATAAGGGAACGCCGCGCAAGGATGCCGATAACGACGGCATACCCGACGAATGGGAAACACAACATGGCCTCAATCCGAAGAATGCCGCCGATGCCAACCAGGACCGCAACAAGGACGGCTACAGCAATGTTGAGGAATACCTGAACAGCCTGGTGGATATTAAAAATGTAAAACCGGTAAAATAAATATGAATTCACATGCCTTCGACAGGCTCAGGCTGACAGAGCTATGTCATCCTGAGCTTGTCGAAGGACAGAAGAAGCATAGACCAATGGTTGATATAAGACGTAAAGCATCATACCTTTTAATAGGACTCACTATCTGTTGCCCCCTCACTGCCGTGAAGGGGCAACAGGCTAAAGCCCCCCGGCCCATTCCCCCGGTGGCCTATGCCGCCGGGAAGCTGCAATACGCCGCTGATGAACAGGGCAACCGCGTTCCCGATTTTTCTTATTGCGGCTACAAAGCCAGCGAACAAATCATTCCCGATGCACCCGTTCGCGTGGTCGTACCGGTTGCAAAAGGCGATGCCACGCTACGCATACAGGCGGCGCTTGATTATGTCGCTTCCCTGCCCGTGGATGCCAATGGCCTCCGCGGCGCCGTACTGCTCCAAAAAGGACGCTATTCACTCAGCGGCCGCCTCCGCATCAACGCTTCCGGTGTTGTATTGCGCGGCAGCGGCGCCGGTACAGACGGAACCGTGTTGCTGGCGGCAGGAGAGGAGCGCCAGGCCCTGGTGCGCATGGCCGGTACAGACGATCAAAAAACGGGAAAGACCATCGCCATCACAGACAGCTATGTGCCGGTCAACGCGCTGCAGCTGCACCTTGCCGCCACCAATGAATTAAAAACAGGTGATCATATCCTCGTGCGCCGCCCTTCTACGCTTAGCTGGATAAAACAGCTGGGCGCCGACCATTTCGGCGGCGGTATCACCACCCTCGGGTGGAAACCCGGGCAGCGCGATATCAGCTGGGAAAGGACCATCACGGCCATCAGCGATAATACCATCACCCTCGATGCACCGCTCACCACCGCGCTGGATACCGCTTATGGCGGCGGTACGGTAGCCGCGCTGCAATGGCCCGGCCGCATTGAGCAGGTGGGCGTGGAAAACCTGCGCTGTGAATCGGCGTTCAACAGCGCCAATCCCAAAGACGAAGATCATTGCTGGATGGCCATTACGCTGGAGAATGTATCGGATGCCTGGGTAAGACAGGTGAATGCCGTTCATTTTGCCGGTTCGGCAGTCGATGTATTGGAAACCGCCCGCCGCATTACGGTGGAGGATGCCAAATCACTGTCGCCCGTAAGCGAAATCGGTGGCCAGCGGCGGTATGCTTTTATCACCGCAGGCCAGCAAACGCTGTTTCAGCGCCTGTATGCCGAATACAGTTTTCACGATTTTGCCGTCGGCTTCTGCGCCGCCGGTCCCAATGCCTTTGTGCAATGCCAGTCGTACAAGCCGTATAGCTTTAGCGGCGGCATCGACAGCTGGGCATCGGGTATCCTCTTTGATATCGTAAACGTCGACGCGCAGGCGCTAAGCTATGCCAACCGCGGGCAGGATGCCCAGGGCGCCGGCTGGAGCGCGGCCAACAGCGTGTTCTGGAATTGTACCGCCGCCCGTATTGATTGTTATAAGCCACCTACAGCCAGCAACTGGTCGTTTGGCAGCTGGGCGCAGTTTTCCGGCGATGGCTACTGGGGCGAGTCAAACAACAGCATCAATCCGCGTAGCCTGTATTATGCACAGCTGGCGGAACGCCTCCATATCAATACGAGCGCCCGCGCGCAGGTATTGCCCATCGGCACCGACGCGTCGAGCAGTCCCACAGTGGAGCAGGCCGCCGCGCTGGTGGCGCAATCGGTAAAACCGGCGCCGCAGCTGGGCGACTGGATAGACCAGGCCGCCCAACGCCAACCCATACCCGTTATTACCGGCAATGCCAAAACCATCGAACAAATAGGTATTCCTGTAAAGCCAGCACCCGCTGCTGCGCTGCCGCTTCATATTGAAAACGGCTGGCTGGTACGGGGGCATACCATCGTCACCGGCCGGCGCAACGAAGAACCCTGGTGGCAGGGAACGCCGCGCGCCTACGGATTAAAAGAAGCCAAACCCGCCATCACGCGGTTCGTGCCCGGTCGCATGGGCGCTGGCCTGACCGATGATCTCGATGCGATGACCGATACCATGGCCGCCCGCCATATTGTGGCGCAGGAACATAATTATGGTTTGTGGTACGACCGCCGCCGCGACGATCATGAGCGCATCCGCCGCATGGATGGCGAAGTATGGCCGCCGTTTTACGAGCTGCCCTTTGCCCGCAGCGGCCGCGATACCGCCTGGGACGGACTGAGCAAATACGATCTTACCAAATACGATCGCTGGTACTGGAACCGCCTGAAACAGTTTGCCGACCTGGCCGATCAAAAAGGCCTCGTGCTGGTGCACCAGGATTATTTTCAGCATAATATCATCGAAGCCGGGGCCCATTATGCGGATTTTCCCTGGCGCCCCGCCAATAATATCAACAACACCGGTTTCCCCGAGCCGCCGCCCTATGCGGGCGATAAACGCATTTTCATGGCGGAGCCGTTTTATGATACCACGCATCCTGTGCGCAAGGCCCTGCACCGCGCCTTTATCCGCCAGTGCCTGGAGAATTTCAAAAACAACAATGGGGTAATACAATTCATCGGCGAGGAATTTACCGGTCCCCTGCATTTTGTACAATTCTGGCTGGATAATATCGGCCAGTGGGAACGCGAAACACATAAAAAAGAAATCATCGGCCTGAGCACCACCAAAGACGTACAGGATGCCATCCTGGCCGACGCTCGCCGCGCGGCCCTGGTGGATGTGATCGACATACGCTACTGGCATTACCAGGGCGATGGCGTCGCTTATGCACCAAAGGGAGGGCAGAGCCTGGCGCCGCGCCAGCATGCCCGCCTGCTGCATCCAAAACCCAGCTCATTTGCACAGGTATACCGCGCTGTAAGGGAATACCGGCAGCAATATCCCGGTAAGGCCGTTATCTATTCGGGCGAAGGATACGATAACCTGGCCTGGGCGGCTTTTATGGCCGGCGGCTCACTGTGCGCATTACCCGAAATACAGGAAACCCGCTTTTTGCCGGCAGCCGCTGCCATGCAGCCCATCGACCTGCCCGGCGGTACCGCCGGGCACTGGGCGCTGGGCAATGCCGCTACCGGTTATATCGTGTACTGCGAGAAAGCCGGTACGGTATCCATCGACCTGGCGGAAATAAAAGGCGATTGTATCATACAATGGATTAACCCGCGCGATGGCCGTACCATTGCCACTGCGCAAAAAATCACCGGCGGGAAAAAGACCGATATCGAAAACCTTCAAACCGGCCCTGCCGTGCTTTGGATAAGCAGGTAATAGTTGACAGTTGACGGTTGTCAACTGTCGACCGTCAACTAAATAAGATTATGCGCCATTACTTTTTTATACTTCCATTGATTGTACTGCTACCGGTATATGCGCCCGCACAGTCAGCTACTGCGCCGCCCGCATTGAAAATAGCTGCCAACGGCCGCTATTTTATGCAGCCCGACGGCAGCCCGTTTTTCTGGCTGGGCGATACCGGCTGGCTGCTGCTCACCCGTCTCAACCGGGAGGAAGCGGAACGCTACCTGGAAGACCGCCGCAGCAAAGGGTTCAATGTTATCCAGGTGATGCTGCTGCATACATTGGGCGCAGTAAATGCCTATGGTGATTCGGCCCTCGTGGCGCGCAACCCGTCAAAACCCAACACCACCACCGGCAATGCCGTTACTGATCCTGTTCAGTACGATTACTGGGATCACGTGGATTATGTAATTGACCTCGCCGCTTCCAAAGGCATTTATATCGCCCTGGTGCCGGTATGGGGTTCCGAAGTAAAAGCAGGCAGGGTAACGGTGGCGCAGGCAGCGCAATATGCCCGTTTCCTGGCCGCCCGGTATGCCCCGAAACCCAACATCATCTGGATGAATGGCGGCGATATAAGAGGCAGCGAAGGCATGCCCGTTTGGAACCGCATCGGCAGCACCCTGCGCGCCGTCGACTCCCATCACCTGGTTACTTTTCACCCCCGCGGCCGTACCTCGTCTTCCACCTGGTTTCATGAACAGCCCTGGCTGGACTTCAACAGCGTGCAGAGCGGTCACCGCCGCTATGAGCAGGATACCTCGAAAGGCGATCTCCATTATGGCGAAGACAGCTGGAAATACATAGCGGCCGATTATACACGGCAGCCCGTAAAACCCGTGCTGGATGCCGAGCCTTCGTATGAAAACATTCCGCAGGGACTGCACGATACCACGCAGCCCCGCTGGAAAGACCACGACCTGCGCCGCTAT
>Ga0307508_10001823_pt1 | contig 23569 bp, 19 predicted proteins | sample 9_EM_MG_FD_203089 | JGI IMG/M metagenome (GOLD analysis project Ga0307508, IMG submission 203089) | Populus trichocarpa ectomycorrhiza microbial communities from riparian zone in the Pacific Northwest, United States - 9_EM | ecosystem: Host-associated > Plants > Roots > Unclassified | place... | reverse complement strand
TGACCGTCGCGCCGTCCTGCTCGACCGCCGCGCCGTTCCGCTTGACCGCCGCGCCGTTCCGCTTGACCGCCGCGCCGTTCCGCTTGACCGCCGCGCCGTCCCGCTCGACCGCCACGCGTCGTTACCTGGAGCCTTGCCCAGACCCACCCGTTACACCTGCGGAGGAAGCCCTCGAAATCTCCAACCCAGCGACATGACTCCGCGCCTTAGTCAAACAACAAAAACAGGCAGAAGGGGATCTGGCGCAGCTAGTCCGCCTCTGCGGCAACACGATCGATAAAACAGATCAAAGAATCAAGCAGATCGAGCAAGCGTACAACGACCTGTCGGAGGGCACCAGGTATGTATATGACCGGCTCCGCGCTAATGAGATAATCACAGGAGAATGGATACGAAGCGAGTTGGCAAGCGCGGCCACGGCCTACCAGGCCTTTGCACAAAATGTCTGGGGGGCTATTATCGAGCGAACCCAGGAAGCCACGCAAAAACAGGCCGGACAAGCCACTCAGCTGGCCCGATTAAACGACTCCATCTCGTTCCTAGCTGAGTCCAACATAGCGCGAAGCCAACATTTGGCGAATTTCCAAAGTAATGTAGAATTATGGGCTGAAGAACATCAGAAACGAGTGGAATACCTAGAGCGGCAATTGCTAGAAGCCCGGGAAGAAACGCAGCGCCAGGCAGCAGTGCTACAGCAGTTGGCCGCGCAAATCCGAATCCCAGAGACTCAGCTCCCCCCGGCTCAGGCATCGGGTAGCTCCACGCCAGAACCAGAAGCATGGCGCAGTCTGGCCCCACCATCCACGTCCAGCTTAGCCAGCGCCCTGTGACAACTCCGCGCAGGACCCGCGGACGAACGATCCACAAGAATCCAGCGACCGACAGTGCCACCCAGGCCGGATCGAAGAACTCGCCGTCCAGCGCTATCCCCGTCCCCACCAAGGCCCCCAATGTTTGGAGGAGGAGAACCCCCACGACCGCCAAACCGGCCCCTGCCGCCTCCACCACCGCCATCGCCGCCCCCAAGGTCACGACGGAACTCCCCGACGCCTCCTCCGGCGAGACGAACCTTGACTACGGAAGAACTCGCCCAGACTGTGGCCAGCGCGGTAGCAGAAGGAATGGCACGGGCCACCCAGCCTAACCCCGCGCCGGTCTCGGTACGAACGTCGCGTCTTAAAATGACGAATCCCGAGACTTTCGATGGAAAGCCCTCCACCCCGTTCAACACCTGGTGGAAGTCGGTCACCAAGTACTTGAGCTTCTATCCGGAAACCAGTGACCAGCAGAAGATAGCCTGGGTAGGGACACTGTTGACCGGAATGGCCAAAGCATGGGACCTACACTGCTACGACACGCTGGGAGAAAACGACTCCTGGGTCAATTACGCAGTGGATATCTGAACCGAATACCACGACCCCAGGGAGGCAGCCAACGCCCAGCTAAAGCTAAGCCAGCTCAAGTACTCGGGAGACATAAGGGCCTACATGACGGAATTCCGGGCCCTGAATAATTACGCCCGGGCTGCCGGCGAAAGTCTGCAGGAAAAAATTGACCTAGCAATGACGGACGCGGTGCTGGATATGCGGTTCGCGCATTACATGGGGGAATTCGCAGACGACGAAGGGTTCCTAGAAGCCACCTACCAAGCAGCGCTACAAGTGGAAAAGAAAAAAGCTCTAAAGCAGGCTAGGGAGCAAGGAAAACCCACGGGAAGCGTGACCCGAACCGAAGAAAAGCGAAGGGACGAACGAAAAAAGGAAGAAAGACGGCCAACGACGAATCGGGAACCAAGGAAAAATGACTCCCGAACCTCGAAGAAAAACAGATGGGAGTCAACGGGGGCCGCTCTGCAAGGCGTACCCCAGAATGAGATAGATGCACACAAAAGGATCAAGGATGGATGCTGGCGATGTGGAAGAACGGGGCACCATACCTTTGACTGCTTCTCCTTCCAAACAGCACAAGGAACAGAGCTACCACCCGCACCTTGGAAGGTGTCAGCCGTAGCCGAAAGAAAGAGGAAGAGATCGGAGGAGCCAGAAGAACCGAGGGAGATCCCACAAACCAAACAACAGAAGGTAGCCACTGTCGACGCCATGGAAACAGACGCCATCGCTCCCCTGTGGGAATCAGACTCGGATTTTTAGGAGGCAGGGACCCGCCGTACCCCAAAGCCTCCTTGTTAATATGCGAGGCATCCAAGAAATGAAGAAACGAGGAACCAAGTGCTGGAACCCCGTTCAAGAAACAACGGAAACCCGAAAGCAGCACTCGCCCGGTGATCGATATGCTACTACACCTAGGCGACAAGAAAACCCTGATCCGAGCACTATTGGACACTGGCTGTTCAGTAGCGCTGATAAGCAAAGAAACGGTGGAACGACTAGGTCTGGAAAAACTGAAGCATAAACAAACCCGTAGCATCGAGAGCTACACCGGGGAAAGTGTCAAGGGAGCAGGGCAATTCTATACAAAACCAATGACACTTCAACACCGAAAGCACTACTCCACGATGAGTTTCGAAATTTCCCCAATGGAACGGAACATCGACATCTTCCTCCCGTTCAACTGGATAATGACACACCCACCATAAGGCTCCTGGACGAACGCCGAAATACGCTTTAATAACACCGAATGCCTAGCGAAATGCACCAAATTCGAACAAAGGGAATTTTTGCTATCCTGGGACGAGTCCGTACTCCTAGAACAGGACGCCCGCCTTATCGGCTATGTCTCGACGGTGTCGGAAGGAGATCCGCTCGATGCAGTCCCCAAAGAATTCAGGGAACACATGGGAATCATGGGGAAGGAAGCCGCAGACGCCCTCCCGGAGCACCGACCGTATGATTGCAAAATTGACCTCCAGGAAGGAAGCACGGCACCCTGGGGGCCCATATACCCGCTGTCCGAAGTAGAACTCCAGACACTCAGGGAATGGCTAAAAGAGATGGAGCGTATGGGGAAAATCAGGCACTCCACATCTCCGGCCGGTTCCCCAATCCTCTTTGTGCCTAAACCTCATGGAAGAGGGCTTCGCCTATGCGTGGACTACCGGGCTCTCAATCGCATCACAATCCCTAACCGCTACCCATTGCCGCTGATGCAGGAACTACAGGACCGAGTCCAAGGGGCCCAGTGGTTCACAAAAATGGACCTGAAAAACGGGTTTCACCTCATCCGAATTCGAGAAGGCGACGAATGGAAAACAGCATTCAGAACCCACTATGGCCTCTTCGAATTTCAAGTCATGCCATTCGGACTGACGAATGCCCCGTCCACCTTCCAGGATATGATGAACCATGTATTTTCAGATATGTTGGATGTCGGCGTCTTGGCCTACATGGACGACATACTGGTTTATGCGGACACCGAGAAGCAGTACGACAATGCCGTCCGAGAAGTCTTGAGAAGGCTACAAAAGAACGGCCTAGCAGTTTCGCCGGAGAAATGCGTCTGGAAAACTCAAGAGGTGGAGTTCCTAGGCTACATCATAGGACGAGAAGGGATCAAAATGTCTCAGGAAAAGGTCGAGGCGGCACTAGAATAGAAAACGCCTCGAAACCTAACAGAGGTGCAGTCCTTCCTAGGGTTCGCCAACTTCTACAGACGGTTCATCCAGGACTACTCCAGAGTGGCAAGGCCACTAACAGAGTTAAGGAAGAAGGAACAAAGGAAAGAATGGAGCTGGAGCCTGGAAGCAGAGGCGGCCTTTCAGGAGCTGAAAAAGCGATTCACCACCGCACCGATCCTGGCTCATTTCGACGCAGCAAAACTAGTCATTATCGAAACCGATGCCTCGGACTTCGCAATAGGAGCCGTCCTGTCACAACGGGACAACGAAAACCGCCTGCACCCAGTGGCGTTCCACTCCAGAAAGTTTCAGCCCGCGGAAATCAATTACGAGATCCACGACAAGGAACTCCTGGCAGTGGTGGACGCCTTCAAGCACTGGAGGAGATACTGCGAAGGAGCAACCCACCAGGTCCAAGTCTACTCAGACCACCAGAACCTGGAATACTTCACAACGACCAAAGTGCTAAATTGCTGACAAGCGCGATGGGCTCAGGAGCTTGCTGGAATCGATTTCAGAATTTACTACCGACCCGGGACGAAAAATGGAAAACCAGATGCCCTGTCTAGGCGTTCGGAGTACCGCTCTGAAAAGGGGGGGGTAGAAAACCAGCCAATAATGACTGTTTTGGGAAAAAACCACTTCGATGAACGCCTGTCGCGCACGTTCGTCTGCTCATCAGCAAGGATAGCATCACTCCTGGAAAGAAAATGGTCGGAAGAATTCCTGGCGAGGGTCAAGGAAGAAGGGAAAAAGGACGAAGCTTACGTACGGGCTATGAAACAGGAAGCGGTGACAGAAGAACTGTCACCGAAGGACCGAAAGATCAAGGAAGTAAGGAAAGAAAACGAGCTGTTGTACAGAAGGAACCTACTCTGGGTCCCGAGGAACCTGGTACAGCAGATAATGGAATCAGAACACGACACGAAAGTGGCCGGACACTTGGGACAGGACAAAACCATCGAGCTAATACGACGAAACTTCTGGTGGCCAAAGATAAACGAACGAATCATCGACTTCGTCAGGAGCTGCCCGGAATGCCAGCAAAACAAGGTGACTCGCCACCAGCCATACAGTCTATCCTCGCCCCTAGAGCTCCCATACACCCCCTGGCAATCGATCGCCATGGACTTCATCACGGAGCTCCCGCTTTCAGAAGGATGCGACCAGCTCTGGGTAATCATCGACAGGTTCACTAAGATGGCGCACTTCCTTCCGCTCAGGGATAAAACAGCGGCGGATCTGGCCATCATCTTCGGCCGAGAGGTATGGAAGCACCATGGCCTCCCCACTGATATCGTGTCAGACAGGGACTCTCGGTTCACGTCGGAAGTCTGGAAAGAATTCTTACAACTTTCCGGCATTCGACCTCGAATGTCGACAGCATTCCACCCACAAACGGACGGACAAACGGAACGGCTCAACCAGACAATTGAAGCCTACCTCCATGCCTTCGTCAGCCGAGAACAGGATGACTGGATACGCCTACTACCCATGGCCGAATTTGCTTACAACAACTCGATCACGGTTGGAAACGGTATGTCTCCATTCTACGCTAACTATGGCTTCCACCTGGTGGCCATGGACCCGGTGTCAACAAAACCACTCAACTCGGCCAGCAGAGTATACGCCCATTGGATGCACACCGTGCATGACGAGTCCCGGCAAGGGCTGGAAGAAGCACAGGAACGAATGCGGCGTTATACGGACCCGAATCGGAAGAAACCCCCGGCATACCAAGTACGGGACTTGGTAATGCTCAGCGGACGCAATATCAAAACACGCCACCCCTCGAAGAAGCTGGACCACAAAAATCATGGCCCGTTTCAAATCGAGAAAATCGTCTCTCCTCTAGCGGTACGCATCACACTTCCCCGCAAGTGGAAGATACACAATGTCTTCCATATCTCGCTCCTCGAACCATACCCAACGAGTGAACACCGAGCCCCACCGGATCCGTCCAAAGTACTCCGGGAGGCGGACGACATCGAACAAAGCGAGGAATACGATGTCGAAGAAGTCATGTCCTCGGTCGAGCACAGCCGAGGAAATAACAAACGAATTCTATACCTTGTCAAGTGGCTCGATTATCCGGAACGAAAAGACTGGATAGAAGAACCATTCGACAACTTTTCGGTAGGCGGTCTGGAGAAACTCCGGGAGTTTCACCAACGAAATCCAGACGCGCTGAGGGACTACCAGCTTACCGAGGGCTAGACCCGTTCCCCCGAGGATCTGGCGGTAGTGGGCTGAAGGGGCGGAGGACTTCAGTACCCAGGCATCAAGATCAACAAAAAGACCCGCTTCTCAGGCAACCACGAGAAGCCGCCGACCGGACGCCCGGCGAAGAAGGCACACGACCGAAACCGTTGAGAGTCAGGAAAACCGTTCAGAACAGACGTATCGACCTCTTGGCGACCGACCCGAATCGACGAAACCGGCGCAGATGGCACATAAGCGGTGAAACGAGTCCCCGACAGCGCCGTCACTGCTCCAGCATACTAGTCTCCCCCCGGAAGGACGTGGGCGCGGTCACTGCCGAGTATACGGGTTACTAGCACGAAGGACACCATGCCTCTCCCGATTCCCTGGGCCAACTACGACCCCGGAACCTCATCGGGCCGGCCAAGCCTTGATGCAGCGCGGCGGTGAGTACGACTCAATAAGACACGACAGTATGAGTATGCATCAGCCTACTCAGAGTGTGACACCTGGGTACGCGAGTACGGAGGTGGAGGTAAAGATATTCGTAGAGTCAGGTTCGATTTCTTTATTCACCGCGGAATAATCTTAGGTTCGTCGTGTCGGGGTGTTTCGTAAGTGTGGTATCCGAGGATAGGGAATCGAGAGGAATTTGGTGGGGTTTCCGTACGGTATATATGCCTTTCTTCTTTGGTCACGTGGTCCCTCTTCCCATCGTCATACCGGAGATCCCAGTTCCAAGACGCGCGGTCTTCAGCTCCACGCGTGGGTGAGGTTGGTCCTGACTGGTTCTAGCGATAAGGGTGGAGACTAACAGCTGGCGTCCTCGTATTCCCCCCGACGCTAGTCTTTCGGACTATACGGGCTTCGTATCGAGGTCCCAGTCAGGATCGGTCGCAGCTCTTTCGGAGCTTGCCGTCCCTCCTAGTCTTTGCCGCTGGCCCCGCTCCGGAGTTATTCTTTCGTGTGTTCGTTTCGGCCGTAAAGTCCTAACTCCGGGTCTTATCTCCCATCTAGACTCTCCCAGACCTGTCTTGCGACATGGGCCCCGCTTATGGCGTGCGACTTGCAGGAAGCTAGTTCTTCCCTTATCTCGTTCTCGTATGCAGCGGCTACAAGAGTCGGCAGTGCATTGGGTCTACCCGGCGGGCTGGCCTAAGATCCATCAATGAAGCACACCTTCGGCCAAGTGGATGCCGAAGAGATAGCCTTTGAAAAATTCCAGAAAATCCAGCAAGGAAATCGGACGGCAGCAACCTATTGGGCGGAATTCCAGCGAATCAAAGCAGACCTTCCGTACGCGGACAACGTATGCATCGCGTGGTTTCGAGATGGACTACACCCAGAAGTGAAACGACACCTTGTCATGAGCGAAGTACCAGCCACAGTTCTGGTAGACTACGCCACTGCCGCCATCAGAACAGACAGCCACCTATGCAACCTGGGAGTCATCAGCCGACGACCTACAGCCAGCCCCGAAGTGCGCTTCCATGTCCACACGAAAGAACCCCCGGCCGCGCCCCCAGGGGACCCTATGGACCTAGATGCTACCCAACGGTTCAAGTTCGCAAGAACGCCGAACCAATTTCCCCGACGACCACAAACAGACGAGTGCTATAATTGCGGGAAAAAGGGGCACTTTGCAAGAGAATGCCCCCAGCCCAAGAAAGGACGGGTCCCATCGAGAAGGCCCTACCGAGCAGCAGAAGCCACGTACGAAGAAAGCACCAACGAACTCTGGGAAGAACCAGAACCGGCGGGAAACGACAGCCCTCGGGAGCAGGCCTAAGCAACAGCCACCCGAGGGAGAAACCCGTTGCAGAACCAGACCCACCCTACAGAATACGAACGACCCGGTACGACCGCGAAGAGAAAATTATGATCAAGGTACGAATCACGGGGGCCAACGGAAACGAACATAATACCACAGCCTTGGTAGATAGTGGGGCATCCGAGAACTTCATCGACAAAGCATACGCCGAAGCAAGTGAAATCCCGATGCAACAAAAAACAACACCAAGACAGGTCCTAACGGTGGACGGAAGCGAGGTTACCAGCGGGCCGGTAACCCACGACGCTCAGGTCCACCTCACGATCAACCACCACGAAGAAGACCTCCGACTACACTGCATCACAATCGGAAACGCACCAATCATCCTCGGACTACTATGGCTCAAGCTCCATGACCCAGTGATAGGATGGAAGAACCATACTGTAAAATTTCACTCAGACCACTGCGCCGAGAAATGTTTACCTAGCTCCCCCCGAGCCAACACGGTCCCAGAAGAAAAAGCCACTGAGCAATACTACAGGAAAACACCAGAAGAAGAAAATTGGGGGATCGGCGAAACGGACCCGTGGCAGGTCTGCCAAACCGTCATCGACAAAATCAAGGAAACCTCCAAAGCCAGCAAGAACTCAATTCCACCAGAATATCACGAATTCCTCGAAGTGTTCACCGAAAAAGAACCTATGACACACCCCCCCCACCGTACTCAAGACCACCATATTCCACTAAAGGAAGGAAAGACGCCCCCGTATAAGCCCTTGCGACCCCTGAACGAGGAAAAGATGAAGGTTCTCAAAGAATACCTTGATGTCAACGAGAAACGGGGATGGATCCGCGCATCCACCTCCCCGGCCGGAGCACCGATACACTTCGTAAAAAAGAAGGATGGAGGACTACGCCTATGTGTGGACTACTGACAACTGAACGAAATCACAATCAAGGATTGGACACCATTACCGCTGATCGGAGAGTCCCTTGACCAACTATCCAGCGCCACCATCTACACCAAGCTTGACATCCGGGACGCCTATTACAACCTCAGGATTAGGGCCGGCGACGAGTGGAAAACAGCGTTCCGCACCCGATACGGCCTTTACGAGTACTGTGTCATGCCGCTCAGGCTGACCAACGCACCAGCCTCGTTCCAACGGTGGATGAACGAAATCCTGAGCGAATACCTCGACATCTTCTGTGTGGCATATTTGGACGATATCCTCATATTTTCGCAGAACCTGGAAGACCACCGAAAACACGTCCGAACGATACTTGAGCGAGTCAAGGAAACAGGATTGACACTGAAAGCCTCCAAATGCGAATTCCATACCACGGAGATCGAATACTTAGGATACGTGATATCTCCACAAGGCTTGCGCATGGACGAAGAGAAAATCCGGACAATCAAAGAATGGAAAGAGCCAATGAATATCAAGGGAATCCAGAGCTTCCTGGGATTTGCCAACTTCTACCAAAGGTTTATACCGGATTAGAGCCGGATCACAACACCCCTCACCCGCCTGACAAGGAAAGAAGTAGACTGGGAATGGGGCGACGAACAACAGACGGCCTTCGAAACGCTCAAAACAGCAATGGTGACAGAACCGATACTACAACACTTTGACCCGGAGCGACCAGTCACAATCGAGACGGACGCCTCAGACTATACCATCAGAGCTATTTACTCGCAACCCGATGGCAATGGAATTCTGCACCCAGTAGCCTACTACTTCCGAAAACTAAAAGACCCGGAGCGCAACTATGATATACATGACAAGGAACTACTGGCGATCGTAGACGCACTACGAAAATGGGACACATATTGCAAGACAACGGGGCCGAAAATCACGATTCTTACCGATCACAAAAACCTCGAACATTGGAAAACAAAGAAAGACCTCAACCTGCGGCAAGCCCGGTGGGGTGAGCGATTAGCCAATTACGATTTCACAATCAAATATCGACCTGGGAAACTGGCCGGTAAACCCAATATCCTATCTAGAGAGTCAGGAGACTCTCCCTGGAAAGGGGATATGAAGCATCGACAGAACCAAGGCCGAATCCTGCTATCCAAAGAAGCCTTCGAGACGCCCCAGGATGAGGACGAAATACCCAACGCCACGCTCCACGCCCCCAGAGCACTCCAGGCCAATACAACGGAAACCATCAGTCTTCAGATAGACAAAGAACTCCTAAATGAAATCCGGATACTAAGTGTAGCAGATAAAGAGATCTAAGAAATCCGGAGGAAAAAGGCGAGCGGGACCACCCGTGACGGGAAGATCACACTAGGACTATGCGAAGACAACAACGGGTTGCTAATATACGACTGTTACACCCGAAGCGATTATCTAGAGTACATAGCCAAGTAGAAGCACGTGACCACGGGTGCCGAGTCATAAAGGATGACGGGGTACGTACTCAGAGAGTCTAGGAGGGAGATAAGGTCCAGAGTTGAGCTTATGGCCGAGAGACGGACCTAAGACACATAACTCCGGAGGTGAGGGGAAGATTAGCACAGCGAGCGGTGTCGACCGGGCCTGGGCCTATCCCACGAGAGGATACGGCCACGTCACCGTCGCTAGGTGTATGCGGAAAAGGGACCCGGATACGAGCACTCTGCCTCATCGTGCATGAAATCTCATCTCCCCTTATCTACACCCTGCCAGGACCAATGAGTCGACCACGAGGCTCCTACGCCTCGGGGGAAGCCAAGTCCGACCGACCTGTGACGCGGGGAAGCTCAACCCCGAGTTATCACTTCTCACGACGGCTCCACTCGGATAAAAAGACTGCGTTTCTGCGCTCTGGCGGAAAAAAAACCGGCACGAACATCCCCTTTAAACACTACCAAACCAAACCACCGAACCCACACACAAGATCTAAGATTATTCCGTTGTGAATTATCGAAGTAGCCTGATTACCTTTGACTCTCCAAACACTCCGGTGACATCCACAACCCCAGTGTCACACTATAATCTTGATCTCACAAATCACCCTACTTCATGCCCTCCTTCGAGTAAGATCACTTCTTTCTCCTCGAACTCGCAAACATCTTCGAACCTCTCCACACTCAGCACTTCGGACAGAGTTTCACGTCCTTCGAATCCATCTGGATTGAAGAACTTTGGGACGAACACCTCGAAGGCCCCACCCTAGTTGCCGAAGTCAACTCCACCCCACAACACTGGTACACCAAGTACTGGAACTTTTGCGCGTTCGCCCACACAATCGCCAACCTCGACGGATACGACTTCTGTGCCATCTGCGATTACGCCTTCAACGACGAAGACAGTTTCTACGACCACGAAACCATCTACACCGGACACCCCTTAGACCTATACTAAGATGTCCACACACTCCGACTTCGACATGCTCTGGCTCGAAGCCCCAAGGGACATCCTCCAGATCACGGATGGAACGGACCCGGAAGAAGAAGCCGTGGAACTACTAAGCCCGGCAGTATGGGTGCGATCGATGGTCTGGCAACAACAGCAAGCCAAGGAAGACCTCCGCCACCTAGTAGAGCTGTGTGGTAACACCATCGACCACACGGACCAACGGATACAACGGATAGTGCGGGCCTACCAGACTTTGGCGGATGGAACAAGGTATCTGTATGACCGAGTCACCGCTAACGAACAAATAGCCGAAGTCTGGGTCCGCAGCTAGCTCGCCACCGCGGCAAACGCCTACCAAACTTTCGTCAGAGAAGTATGGCAGGCATTTATCGAGAAAACAACCGAGGCCGACCAACGGCGCATCCACCAGGCGACTCAGCTCGCCAGGTGAACAACGCGCTGGCCTTCCTAGGGGAGGCCAACACAGCCCGCAACCAGCATCTGGCCACCTTCCAAGGTAATGTTGAGCTATGGGCAACTAACCACCAAGACCGGGTAGCCACCCTAGAAGCCCAGCTGCAGGAGGCACGGGCGCAGATACAGAGACTTGCAACAAGGATACCGCTTCCTTGCACACCGTCGCCCCCCAGACCTCAGCCAGGTGCCACGCCACCGCAATGGCGCAGCCCAGCAAGGCCCTCCAGCACCGATGTGGCGGACGCCCTGCAGTGTCTAAGGACGGTCCCAACACCACGGCCAAACCCTTTTGGCAGTCCTTACGTCCCCCCTCCCGAAACCAGGTGCTCCCGACCTCCGGCGGTACCAAGATCGCCTCCGCCACAGCCACCATGGCGGGCAATGTTCGGGGGCGGCCCACCGGGACCCCCTAGACCACCGCGGCGGCTACCCTCGCCCCCTCCTCTGTCTCCAACCCCACCACGGGATCTCCCGAAGCCCCGCGACCGGCCATCACCCCCCAAGAGCTGGCACAGCTGGTAGCGGAAGGAGTAACCCGTGCGCAGATGTACGCGCAATCCAGGCCAGAACGAGTCAACACCTCCCGCCTGAAGATGGAGAACCCGGAGAAATTCGACGGGAAAAGCACCACCACCTTCAACCAGTGGTGGGAATCGGTCGTCATGTACCTGGGATTCTACCTGGAAACAGTAGACCGACAGAAAATCGCCTGGGTAGGAACGCTCCTGACGGACACGGCACTGGTATGGCACCTCCACTGATACCGGGAACTTGGCGACACAGACACCTGGGAAAGGTACGCCGCGGCTCTCAGGGCAGAATACCATAACAAGAGAGAGGCCGCAGACGCCCAGATGAAGCTAGGACAACTTCGATACCAGGGGTCCATTCGGGCATACCTCACCGAGTTCAGGGCCCTCAACACCTTTGCCAGGGCTACAGGAGAAGCCCTGAAAGAAAAAATCGACCTGGCAATGACCTCCGAAATCCTAAAAATGCGGTTCGCCCACTACCTGGGAGAATTTGTGGACGACGAAGGCTTCTTACAGGCTACCTATCAAGCGGACCTGCAGGTTGAAAGGATGAAGGCCCTGGAAAAAGCACGAGAAGGAGCGAGACCCCCACAGGCAGAAGAAAAGAAGAAGGACAGTCAGGGGAAAAGATCCCCTGATAATACCCAAAAGGGCAAGGAAACGGATAAGGTTCCTCGACAGGTAAGGAGGGAACGGACGGACACGAAACGATGGGGCAGAAAGGACCGCTGGGCTTCGAAAGATGAGGCCCTGAAAGGAGTTCCCCCCAAGGAACGGGAAGAATACGGAGAAAGCGAGAAAGACTGCTGGAGATGCGGAAGGATGGGGCATAGGACTTTCGACTGCTTTTTCTTCGAAACAAGGAGAGGAACCAAGCTGCCCCTCGCACCCTGGAAGACGGCAGCAGTCTCGGATGGAAAACGAAAATGATCGGAGGAACCAGAAGAACGCCCAGCTGCTAAGCAACAAAAAATAGCAGCCGTGGAAACCATGGACACCGAGGCCGTCGCACCTCTGTGGGACGACTCAGAATCAGATTTTTAAGGGGCCAGGTGACACCGCCACCTGGGAAGGCCTTTACAATAACATGCGGAGTAACGCGGAAACGAACCGACGAGGAACCAAGTGCTGGAACCTCGCGCAAGAAACCGAGAACCTCCAAAAGCGGTGACAGACCGATAATCACGATGCTGCTGCACCACGGGGAGGAAACTCACCAAGTACGAACGCTACTGGACACTGGATGCTCGGTGGCGCTCATCAGCACCGACACCGTAGAACGACTCCGAATAACGAAGAAAGAGCACAAGCAGCAGCGCGCGATGGAAACCTACATGGGAGAAAAGGTGAAGGGAGCGGGCCAATATTATACAGCACCCATGCTCCTCCAACATCGCAAACACTACTCAGTGGGAAAATTCGAAATCTCACCGATGGACTCAGAAGTCGACATTTTCCTCCCATTCAGCTGGATCGTCGTACACCCCCCGCAAGGCACCTGGACGAACCAAGAGATACGGTTCAACAGTACCACGTGCTTGGCCAAGTGCACCCGATTCGAGACGAACAAATTTCCCCTAACCTGGGACGATTCAGTAGCAACTGACCCAGCCACCCACCTCCTGGGATACGTCGCCTCAGTATCGGAAAAAGACCCTCGGGAACTAGTCCCCCCAGAGTTTCGCCAATATGTGGGGATCATGGGAAAGGAAGCTGCCGACGCACTTCCTGAACACCGACCATACGACTGCAAGATCGATCTTCAGGAGGGAAGTACGGCACCCTGGGGCCCCATATACCCCCTCTCAGAAAACGAACTCACGACCTTGAGGGAATGGCTGAAGGAGATGGAACGAACCGGCAAAATCTGAAGTTCCACCTCACCAGCAGGGTGGCCCATCCTCTTCGTGCCCAAACCACATGGACGAGGACTACGACTGTGCGTAGATTACCGGGCCCTGAACCGCATCACGATCCCGAACCGGTATCTACTGCCACTGATGCAAGAGCTCCAGGACCAGGTCCGAGGGGCAAAATGGTTCACCAAGATGGACCTGAAGAATGGATTTCACCTCATACGAATCCGAGAGGGAAACGAATGGAAGACGGCCTTCCGGACACAGTACGGATTGTTCGAGTTCCAGGTCATGCCGTTCGGACTCACCAATGCCCCGTCAACTTTTCAGGACATGATGAACCATGTCTTTTCAGACCTACTGGACATAGGGGTAATCGTCTACATGGACGACATCCTGGTATACGCGGAAACAGAGGAGAAACATGATGACACCGTGAAGGAGGTCCTTAGGCGCTTACAAAAAAATGGTCTAGCAGTCTCACCGGAAAAATGCGTCTGGAAGCTTCACGAAGTCGAGTTCCTAGGGTACATTATCGGGCGAGACGGCATCAAGATGGCCACCGACAAGGTCGACACAGTGCTGGAATGGAAAACGCCGCAGAACCTGTCCGAAGTCCAGTCTTTCCTGGGATTCGCTAACTTTTACAGGCGGTTCATCAAGGACTATTCACGAGCGGCAAGGCCGCTCACGGAATTGACAAAGAAAACGAAGGAATGGGCCTGGAATGCGGAAGCAGAAGAAGCCTTCCAAGGGTTAAAGAAGCGATTCACAGAAGCACCAATCCTAGCACACTTTGACCCTGCTAGCCCAGTCATCATAGAGACTGACACCTCGGACTTTGCGATAGGGGCGGTCCTATCTCAACAAGACAAAGAAAACCACCTGCATCCAGTGGCGTTCCACTCCCGGAAGTTCCAACCCGCGGAAATCAACTACGAGATCCACGACAAGGAACTGCTGGCTATAGTGGACGCATTCAAACACTGGAGGCGATACTGCGAAGGAGCGATTCACCAGGTGGAAGTCTGGATGGACCACCAAAACCTTGAGTACTTTACCACGACTAAAGAACTAAACCGTCGACAGGCACGCTGGGCGCAGTAACTGGCCGGCATCGACTTCAAGATCTACTACCGACCAGGTGCCCAGAATGGCAAGCCGGATGCATTGTCCAGGCGTTCGGAGTACCGCCCTGAAAAGGGGGGGGTAGAAAACCAGCCGATAACAATGGTTTTGGGGGAGAACCATTTCAAAGAACGACTAGGACAGTCGCTCATCTGCTCTTCAGCTCAAATGATGTCACTCCCTACGAGGAAATGGTCGGAAGGCTTCCTAACCAGCGTTAAGGAAGAGGGAAAAAAGGATGAGGCCTACGAAGAGGCAAAGAAACAGGAAACGGCGGCAGTGGAGCTGTCGCCGGACGGCCGAAAGGCCAGGGAGTTAGAAAACGAAGACGGAGTACTATACCGCGGAAACCTACTATGGGTTCCTAAGGGATTGGTACAAAGAATAATGGAATCAGAACACGGCACGAAGGTGGCCGGACATATGGGGCAGGACAAAACCATCGAACTTATCCCAAGGAACTTCTGGTGGCCAAAAATGAACGAACGAATCATCGACTTCGTCAGAAGTTGCCCCGAGTGCCAGCAAAACAAGGCGTCCCAGCACCAGCCCTACGGACTATCCTCACCACTGGAACTGCCCTACGCCCCATGGCAATCCATAGCGATGGATTTTATCACGGAGCTCCCAATCTCGGACAACTGTGACCAACTCTGTGCGATCATAGACCGGTTCACCAAGATGGCGCATTTCCTTCCTTTGAAGAAGGAAGGAAAAACAGCTGCAGACTTTGCTGTCATCTTCGCCCAAGAGATATGGAAGTATCACGGCCTCCCCGCTGACATTGTGTCAGACCGAGATTCCAGGTTCACCTTGGAAACGTGGAAGGAATTCTTACGGCTTTCGGGGATTCAACCCCGAATGTCAACTGCCTTCCACCCACAGACTGACGGACAGACGGAAAGGCTCAACCAAACGATCGAAGCCTACCTCCGAGCGTTCGCCAACAAGGAACAAGACGATTGGGTAAGCCTGCTACCGATGGCAGAATTCGCGTACAACAATTCGACTACGGCGGGAAACGGTATGTCACCATTCTATGCTAACTATGGCTTTCACCCGGTAGCCACGAAAACAGCGTCGACCGAGCCCCCCAACCCAGCGAGCCAGATATACGCCCACTGGATGCATGCCGTGCACAATAAGTCCAGGAAAGGTCTCGAGGAAGCCCAAGAACGAATGCGCCGATATACTGACCCCACCCGAACGAAACCTCCAGTATATCAGGTAGGAGACCTGGTGATGCTCAACGGGCACAACATGAAAATGCGCCGACCATCGAGGAAGCTGGACCACAAAAATCATGGCCCCTTCCAAATCGAAAAAATCGTGTCCCCACTCGCCGTTCGCCTCACACTGCCTCGAAAATGGAAAATCCACAACGTCTTCCACGTCTCGCTACTGGAACCGTTTCAAACCAGCGAGCACCGAGCTCCACCCGACCCATCAAAGGTGCTTCGAGAAGCTGACGACATCGAACAAAGTGAGGAATACAATGTCGAGGATGTTATGTCCTCGGTCGAGCGTGGCCGGGGAAACAACAAACGAATCCTCTACCTCGTCAAATGGCTTGACTATCCGGAACGAAAAGACTGGACAGAAGAACCATTCGACAACTTCTCAGTAGGAGGCCTGGAGAAGCTCCGGGAGTTTCACCGACGAAATCCAGACGCTCCGAGGGACTACCGGCTCACCGAGAGCTGAAATAACTAAGTCACCCGAGGGCTTAACGGTAGTAGGATGAAGGGGCGGAGGATTTCATCCAGGAACCATACGAAAAAAACCCGCTTCTCGGGCACCTGCGGAAACCGCCGACCGGGCATCCGACGGAAATAGCGATACAACAAAAGAGGAACCGACTTGCACCCGTACGGTACTTCTCCCGACAGTAAGACCTTCGAGAGGGGAACCGGCAAGACAGGGAAACGCGGCAATGATACCAGTCCCCGAAAGCGCCGTCACTCGCTTGCACATGGTAGAGCCCTCGATCAGGCCCCATCACTACTGTGATACGGGATTCTAGCACGAAGGACACCATTGTCCCTCTTGCCTAATGAGCTCTGACCTTGACCCTGGAACTTATTACCGGAAGGTGAGGGGAGACGATGTGCAGCAAGGACAGAACAACCTCTACGACAGTACGAGTACGCACCGGCCTACTCAGAGGGCCCAGTTACTTCCGAAGAACCCGGCTGTCGAGGACAGACCCTGTTCGGTAACTGGGAGGGCTGTAGGGGAGGAGGACTACAGTCAGCGTCACGCACTTTTCGACGCAACAAGGAAACATTCTTCAGAAAAAAGGCGGGCTACTGGGAGACAAGGACATAGCGCTCGGGACGAGGCTAGAGGGGAGGGGAGGTAGTGTTACACCCGAAACGATTATCTAGAGTACATAGCCAAGTAGAAGCATGTGACCACGGGTGCCGAGTCATAAAAGATGACGGGGTACGTACTCAGAGAGTCTAGGAGGGAGATAAGGTCCGGAGTTGAGTTTACGGCCGAGAGACGGACCTAAGACACATAACTCCGGAGGTGAGGGGAAGATTAGCACAGCGAGCGGTGTTGCCCGGGCCTGGGCCTATCCCACGAGAGGATACGGCCACGTCACCGTCACTAGGTGTACGCGGAAAAGGGACCCGGATACGAGCACTCTGCCTCATCGTGTATGAAACCTCATCTCCCCTTATCTACACCCTGCCAGGACCAATGAGTCGACCACGAGGCTCCTGCGCCTCGGGGGAATCCAAGTCCGACCGACCTGTGACGCGGGGAAGCTCAACCCTGAGTCATCACTTCTCACGACAGCTCCACTTGGATAAAAAGACTGCGTTTCTGCGCTCTGGCGGAAAAAAAACCGGCACGAACATCCCCTTTAAACACTACCAAACCAAACCACCGAATCCACACACAAGATCTAAGATTATTCCGTTGTGAATTATTGAAGTAGCCTGATTACCTTTGACTCTCCAAACACTCCGGTTACATCCACAACCCCAGTGTCACAACGACGGCCTCATATGGATCCCTGACAATGACACCCTGCGACTCCGTATATTAAGAGACCACCGTGACGCGCAAGCCGCGGGACACCCGGGCCAGGCAAGAACCCTGGAACTCGTTAGCCGAAACTTCTACTGGCCAGGACAACGGAAATACGTCCACAGATATGTCGACCACTGTGACACCTGCCATCGTATCAAGCCAATCCGACACGCCCCATTCGGACTACTCAAACCACTGGAACTGCCGCACTGACCATGGGATACGATATCGATGGATTTCATCACAGCACTACCAACGAGCAATGGGAAGGACGCGCTGTGGGTGATAATCGACCGGCTGACCAAGATGGGACACTTTGTGGCATGCCACGGCACTATGAACCCCGAAGACCTGGCAGATCACTTTCTCCGGCAAGTATTTAGACCCCACGGACTACCCAGCAGCATCGTATCAGACAGAGGATCCCTATTTACATCAGACTTTTGGAAATGAGTAACAGAAGCCCTTGGAATATCATGCAACCTCAGTACAGCCTTCCACCCACAAACAGACGGACAAACGGAAAGAGCCAATGCCACCCTCGAGCAGTATCTCCGGGCATACTGCAACTACCAGCAGGACGACTGGGAAAGACTGCTGCCAATTGCCGAATTCTGCTACAACAACACACAAACCGGAACCACAAGAATAACCCCCTTCTTTGCCAACTATGGATATCACCCGCGTTTCCTACCAGACCTCGGCACCCGGAACGAGGAAACCCCGGGAGTGTCGGAATATGTTGCGGCATTAAGAAGGCTACATGAAGAACTTCGAGCAGAGATTAAGGAAGCCCAAATGTCTCAAACAGAGCAAGCCAACAAAGCACGACATCCGGACCCAGTATTGAACCCAGGCGATAGGGTTCGGCTGCGACGAAAACACATCCGGACAACCCGACCATCGAACAAACTAGACCACAAGCAGATAGGCCCATACACCATCCTAGAGAAAGTAGGCTCATGCGCCTATAAGTTGGACCTACCGGCCACTGTCAAAATCCACCCAGTCTTCCATATCAGCCTCCTCGAACCCACAGCTAGAACCGAACCTATTCCCGGACATCACCAACCACCACCACCCCCCGTAATCATCCAAGAACAGCAAGAGTGGGAAGTAGAGAAGATTCTCAACTCCCAACGCCATAGAAACCAGATTCAGTACCGAGTCAAGTGGACTGGTTTCCACGACCCCGACCGTACCTGGTACCCCGTCCGCAATTTCGAAAACTCTCCCGATCTCGTCCACCAATTCCACAGGGACTACCCCGAGAAACCCGCCCAAAACTAAAAATGTCTACCACCGCCACTGTCGACACCAACGAAGGCTGGACCTTCGCCGACCGCAGCCACACCTCCGATTTTTCCACCACGACCCCCACCGATAATGAACAAACCATGGCCGAACCAACCAACGATTGGAGCCTCGCCACCCAGGCCATGACCACGGACGGCTGGAACGTCCCCACAGCACCGTCACCACCCTTGTCCGCCATAGGACGGCCCCGCCAGGACGACCACGCCTCCCTCCACTGGACAGCCTGCTACGACAACTACTGCAGCGTCCACCGACAGATGAAAGATAACAACTATGACCCCCACAAGAGCCGCCGTCCCTGCCGGATGCAATTCTGCGACTGTCCGCTTCCTCACCCCGACGAACTGCTCGCAGTAACCAGGGAACGACGCCTCCACCCCGTAAAAGCCTATACGGACTGGCACCGGGGAAAGCGGGTCTGCCCCGACTGTCGGTTCCTCATGAATCCCGAAGACCATCACCTCCGCTGCAGTGCTGCAGCTCCCCGTGCCCCCCTGGCCAACATCACACCCCCCCAGGAAGACCAAGAAAACAAAAACCGTACCGACAACCCGGCTGTGGACCCAGCTGCCACTGCCGCCGTGGCCGCGGCGCTACAGGACGAACAACTTACCCTTCTGGGGGAAATCATCACCATGATACATCAAACAACCACACGGGACGCACGCCGTAACCACGTCGTGCACCGAACGCTAGCACAACGCATGAACGAATTCCATGACGCAGACCAACAGCAACTCCAGCGAATGGCCACCACGATGGAAGCCATTATCGCCGAACAACAACGCATGAACGAACAACTCCGAACCCGGCAGCAGGCTAGCCGACCCGTCCGCATCTACCGTACCCCAATCCGCCACCACCCCGTCACGCCGCCACCCCGCAACACCCCACGTGACCTCGCCGGAGCTTCGGTCTGGACAGGGGGCATACTGTCATGAACCTGGCGCGACAGGCTCCTTGGCGCCGGCGCCAGTGCCACTCTCACCCTTGCCGCACTGTGGCTTGTTCTCGTCTCCGCCACCACAGCCGCGGTCATCCTCCGCGCTTAGGCACTTCGACCGATCTCCGCCATATCGCGCCGGCAGCGATATCGTCCCCACCCACAGACCGCCGGCCGGTCTAGGTCCCTTCTCCTTTGTCTCCGTTATAGGGCTTGCGCGTTCTTCTCCTATGTATGCTGTTTCCTGTTTATTATGCTTGCGCGTCTTTTCTCCTGTCCGCTACGTTTGTTGTCTCCCGTTGATAGAGCTTGCGCGTCCTTCTCCTATGATCGTTACGAGTATTGTTTCCCCTTGATTACGTTGTACGTCATTTTTCCTGTTACTACTTGCGCGTCCTTTCTCCTGTTGCCGCGTGTAGAGTGTTGGCCGCGCGGTGGCCGAGTGCGATCATGTGTTTCCCTTGGGCGCGACGATCGAGTCATGATGAGGAGGAACTGTGTCAGTCTTACGGGCAAGCTGTGATTCCACAGAGGGATGGAAAAGTATATAAGGAGCGCGCGGTAGCTAGTTTGGAGATTCTTTCTCCACGCAATCTATTATCTCTCTCCACACGACCTACCTCTCTCTACCCGTGAACCGACGCTGCGACCACCAAACCCCTGACGACCAACGAGCCCACGCAAGGCATGTGAGAAAGACCACGACGAGACCACGCCGGGCGTGACGGATACCGCGAGAACAATGAGCCCACGTAAGGCGTGTGAGACAGCCGCAACGAGACCACGCCGGGCGTGATGGATACCGCGAGAACAACGAGCCCACGCAAGGCGTGTGAGACGGCCGCGATGAGACCATGCCAGACGTGACGGATACCATGAGAACGACGAGCGGCACGTAAGTACGCCGGAAGTGTGAGTACGAGCGGCGTGTAAGTACGCTGGAAGTGTGAGTACGAGCGGCGCGTAAGTACGCCGGAAGTGTGAGTACGAGCGGAAGCCTCCCCCGAGGAAGACTATGTTGCCTGTCGAGCCCCAACAGAGTAGTCAAGGCAGGATCTTGACACTCGCCTTCTAGTCATCTCAAAGCAAACAAGAAAAGCTGTGGTCACAGCAGCCGAAGCCTGTGACCGTGTGGTGTTTGAGGTGGTAGTGGGGTCTAAGCATACAATGTAGCGACGAGTTATTGAGAGGGTTGTCCGTTCGCATTCGACGCAAAATGAGAATCGGAGAAAGGATGAGGGTTACCCATGGCCATCAGAGGTAGACTCTGATGGCCAAGGGGAAGAAGTATTGTTGTGGTCCGTGGTCAGTTGGGGGGTTGAATGGTAGAGGATCGATTGTGTGGAGAAAGAATCTCCAGACTAGCTACCGCGCCCTTCCTTTATACCTTTCCCCCCCCACTGTTGAATCACAGCCTCACCCGCAAGACTGACATAGAGTTTTCCCATCATGACTTCATCGCCGCGCCCAAAGAAACACACGATCCTACTCGGCCCCTTCATTCTCTTCGCAACAGGTAAAGCAAGGCAGACACGCCAACAGTAAGGGAACGGTAAGCACAACAAGGTAAGCAATAAACATAACACAGAGTAGAGCGAGGCAGACACGCAAACAGTAAGGGAACAGTAAGCACAACAAGGTAAGCAATAAACATAACACAGAGTAGAGCGAGGCAGACACGCAAACAGTAAGGGAAACCAGCGGGGGAATCCTGGGCGGCCCGCGACCAGGTTCTGAGGAGTATCGCTACTGGCGTGATATGGACAGGGGCTGGGAGGCTGCGGCTAGGCGCGTAGGATTACGGTGGCCGTGGCGGCGGAGACAAGGATCAGCCACAGTGTGGCGATGGTGAACGCAGCGCCCGCGGCGGCGCCTAGGAGCCTGTCGCGCCAGGTTCGTGACACTCTGCCCTCCTACTTCCCTCGCTGCACACGCGATCCGCTCGGGGAGCCGGCGTTGCCGCGGTGAAGCCAAAGTGCCCGGCATCCCCTCGCCCGCAACCACCCCCCACCCTGCGTCGCCCGAGCTGCAACTGACTTACCCTTTTCATTTCTCTACGTAGGCCTTGAAATGGGTATCATCGGTATGTCATTGAGAGAGGAGGCCACACAGGCCACACTCGTTATCTCAAGGTAAGCGTCCCTCTCGATGCCAACGATTCTCAACGCTAACATCTACATAGTGACCATGCCTACGGTTGTCGGTAAGACTTGACATCCTGCCCGCCTTTTGCGCCTTCCATTCGCTGACGGGGATTTTGTTGCGTTTAGCGGCTTCCTTGTTGTCCCGCCTAATGCAACCCTTACATTGTGAGTGTTCTTTTTCGTCTGTCGCGCTACTGCAAGCATGCTGCTATGACTTGCATGGATATCATGCGCGATGGAAGTGTTCCGCGCTAGCACACCCCGCTAACTTCTCGGGAAACAGCAAGGTCAAGATCGAAAAGATCTCTAAACCTAAGTAGATGCATACATCGCATATATAGATACTATTTTCACATCCCGATTCCATTTCCTGCTGCACGATCAGGGGCGAGAAAAGGGGTTGGCTGGGTGCCTATAACGCCCGTGTCTCCGTTTGCGTTCCTGTTGCGGCTCCGTCCTTTTTTTGTTTTCGCTGTCTTTTCTCTGTACACAAGAGAGTCCGTCCGGTTGCCGGTACTCTGCAATGAACGGCAATTGTGGTGGAAATTATGTTGCCTTTCGTTCCGTCCTTCTCCCTCGTTCCTCCCTTCCTTCGTTCCTTCCTTTGGGGTTCTCGGGATGTATGCTCGGAGTTTCTCTCTCTCTAGTAGTTTGCACGATATGGCATGCCTGGTACCTACTTATTATTTTGGCCGCTCACAATACGCATGCCACCTCCATTGAGATTTGGCGGAATTACTCCCCTGACATGTCCCGGTGTTGAGATGTGCTACCAGAGTGGCGAGTTCCCCAACGCCAATGTCCCCCTTTGTCCTTCGGTACATTTGCCGCTGTGGGGCACCATCCACGTCCGAACCCAGTATCCAGTCTCGTCGCATTGGGGGGTTCCCTCTCCCTGTCAAACTCCGGGCGATTTCAACCACTAAGTACATCCACGAGATGCGCGAGATCATATCTCGGGGCTCCTGCCCGGCCCGGGTTGATGAAGACGCGGCGCAAAGGGCGGATGGTTAGCAGGAGAGCGAGGGAAGATCGGGACGGATGATTGGGGGGGTCGGGGCGGATGGGGGCGAGGACGGGTTTTTTTCTTTCTATAGTGTCGGACACTTAGACGAGGTAGCGTGACCGGGGTCTGGAGCTCGAAAACAGCCTCCACCGCCAACCATTACTCCATCACCCAACTTAAAAAAGAATTTATTTCGAGAACACTACTGGATAGAGGAGCATGT
>Ga0307508_10001822_pt1 | contig 23575 bp, 34 predicted proteins | sample 9_EM_MG_FD_203089 | JGI IMG/M metagenome (GOLD analysis project Ga0307508, IMG submission 203089) | Populus trichocarpa ectomycorrhiza microbial communities from riparian zone in the Pacific Northwest, United States - 9_EM | ecosystem: Host-associated > Plants > Roots > Unclassified | place... | reverse complement strand
GTCGAGTGTAAAATACGGAGCCGAACAGGTATTTGAGATGTCTGGGCGCCAAGATATACGGAGTAGTGTACCGTATTTCCAAACTAACCGTCGCTTTAGAAATACGGTGCGAGCCGAACAGGCCCTATGTTGGTACTTTGCATACTATACATCTCTCCAAACTCAGTTATTTGCTTTTGGGGTTTATTGCCGCAAAGGAGAATAGGTATGTAGCCCTGATTTAATAATTTAATTATTTCAAGCCGCCACGCGCTATTGCCTACCTATTCGGCCAATGTTTCGCGGTGTCTCTTAAAGGGATAACTGCTCTAGATAGTACGGTAGATATACATACCTACTTACATATGCGATAGCTGTCGATTCACGTGTTGTTGTTGCTGCTGCAGAGTTTGAAGATGTCGATTCGTCCTTTTTCGACGAGTTGAACCAAACGATCTCTCCGACTCGCCCCCCCCCCCTCCATTCAGTTGTCCCTAGACCCTGCCTTGTCAGCCCGCTGTGCGCCGTCCCGAACGCCGCATCCGTCTTCGCACGTATCCGTACATAGATAGCACACACACACACAACATCACTTCTGGCTAGTTGCAGCTATTCTGTGCCGAGACAAACCGACGGTCGGGCCGGACGAATCGAGTGCGTGTGTAGATATCTGGACATGCAATTGTTCACCGATCGTAATTTGCCCTCGTCTGTTCGGTCATGCTCTCGGGATCACATACATCCTCCCCCATAACTACTTACTTGCGTGCATATTCCCAGCTCTCACACACGGAACAAACGAACGAATCGGGACGCCACAGTTTCCACCCGCGCAGTGCCATCCACATTCTCCTCCTGCATTCTCCCCTCTCCCCTCGTCCTCCTACAGCTTGACCTTTCCTCCCCCTCAATTCATCAAATTCCGTCGTTCCTATTCTACTTCCCCCCTACCCCATATGTACCCTCGCCAAGCTCTATATTGTACATATGAATATTCCTCCTCCCCCCTCTCCCTATATATGTACGTACGTCCGAGCAAAATGTACTAGGGTGGAAGGGTATTTTGTGTCCACCCCCTCTAGCACAGCGCTGGGCGTCGCTTGGTAGTCAGGGGGGGTTGACGTGGCGATGAAGTTGAGTTGAGTAGCGAGATAGACATCGACCTTCATCAACATCGTCGCCAGTTGCCCATCCTCTGCCCGCCCGCCCGCCACGCGCAGGTTCGGTCATCATCTGCGTTACGCGAATTTTTTTTCGGTCATTTCACGAAACTATGAAGTAAAAATGATGCCGTGAGAACCCACCGATAGGGGTCAGCCATAGAGAAACCACTCGAGATGAGCGAACGCGGATTGTTGCATTGCGCGAAAATGCAGGATGGGCCGGTCCAAGACAAGGGAAGGGAGCTCAACATCAACCGGAGGACATGCGAGAGAATTTTCAAACGTTGGAAAGCGGACGATATACTCCCTCGAATCGAAAGAGACCCCGATAGACCCCCAATCTTCGATGACGCCGAGAGAGCCCGCCTCGAAGCCTTTGTTACCCGTGATGCCCGCACTCGGCGTCTCAGCTGGGAGGCTATCCGTCAAGAGATGGGCTACATATGTGTGTGATCCTCGTACCATCAGGGAAACTGTGCGCGAGATGGGATATCACAAGAGGGTTCCGAGAAAGAAGCTCAACGCCAGCCCCGAGGATAAGGAGAAGCGGGTGGCCTGGTGTCAAGCACGTCTCCATTGGACGAAGGAAGAGTTGGAGAGGGTTATCTGGACGGACGAATCCTTCCTCTCGACAGCTGGATTTGGGCACCGGCCCTGGGTCATCCGCAAAGTTGACGAGGAGTATCATCCCGACTGTATCGACAAGAACTTCCATTCCGGCCGTAAATCTAAGATGATATGGGGCGCTTTCTGCGGCACAACGAAGTCCGATCTCACCTGTATTCCCGGCAAAGCGAAGATCGACTCCATAACCTACATACGGGCCATCCTGGAGCCTGCATTGATCCCATTTTGGCATCAATGTTGCGAGAAGTATGGATGGACAATTGTTCAAGAGGACAATACTCCTGGACACAAAAGGCATTCGAATCGCCACCGGGAGTTGAATGGGATAGAGATTCTGGAGTGGCCAGCACAGCCGCCAGACTTGAACCCCATTGAATCGGTGTGGAGGGAGATGGGGACAGAGTTGGGAGGGATTTGGGGGCGGGGCACGGATGTCGAGGCATTGAAATTGTATATAGAGAGTACCTGGCGATACCACATCATGGAGGAAATTTTGGATAGGTTGGTAGATAGTATGCCTGCACGGTTGCAAGTAGTCATTGATGCTGGAGGAAACCCGACACTATATTAATGGTGGAGGAGGTGGATGGCGGAGGGGATACCGGGACAGGACTTTTTGCAGTCCATAGAATGCTTCATTATCACTCTTTCGTTTCATTGCAACCGGTTTAGTGCAATCCCAACGAGGCTTAGTGCTTACTCGCGCTTATACGCTTTAAAGGTAGACAACTTTATCCTCAAACCGCCAAGGCGCGATCCCCTGCAGTGTGTACATAGATAGATATGTTTTCTCACCAGGGCCAGGGGTTGGGTCGACTTCTTCCTCCTCCTGCAGCAGTACATATCTGTGTATCTAGAGTATTTATGTATGTGGTAGATATGTAGCGCACTGCGGCATGCGCCTAGACTAGGAGCGGGACTAGACTCTAGATATACGAGGAGAGAGAGGGGAGCTGGGGGGGGGGGGGGGGGGGGCAGGGGCCGTGAATGATACCACGCAAAAAGCACCCCATCTGGCAAGGTCGGTAGCAGTTGGATGTGGATACGGGACGGGGGACTGCATCGCTCTCGGCGTGGGCAGATGTGTTCCGCAGCCGTCCGCGTTTCCTCGCTTCGTTGGGGGGATGTGTGTCACACAGCTCCAGGTATGTAGGTCAAGGCAAGCCTGAGCTACAAACATCGTCGAGCACTCGTCCGGACCGCCGTGGACGATATGATCGAAAGCCGCCACGCACACTTTACGTGGGACAGGCCGGGCGGGGGGCAGGGGGAGTTGCCGCGAGCCGCTGGCGGACTGCTCGAGGTCGCAGCGGACGGTGAACAGGAAAGGACTGTATAATATCGTCATGATCCAATCGCACACGATTAATGAATCATCATCATCAGCCACGCACACTTTACGCGGCCGCGGCGCGAGGAAGCATCAAGGGAACGTGGTTGCGAGGACGGCTGGCAGCGCCGAACGACTGCATACTATACACGTCGCGGGTTGGCAATGGGTCTGCGAGGCAAGCCGGACTGCCTGCTACGGTAGCCAGCCCCCGTGAGTGATAGGTAGCCCCATCCAGGCCAACGAGTTATGCGCCGATAGATGGCGAGTGCATCACCGTGAGTCATGTTGCTCGGGAGGCCTTGTTTCAACTCACGGCATTGCATCGCTCGATTGAAATTTACTATGATACAATACAAAAGAGAAAAACCGAAGAAACTAAATGGGAAACCTTAAAAAGACAGACCACACATAATACCCTAGATCAAGCAAGCAAGCAAGGGAGCAGTAAGCAATGTTTTGAGAAAGAGAGCGAGACAGACATCGAGTGAGGGTACATTATAATCATAAGTTATCACCATAGAAAAATAACGCCCAAGTCAGGAGAAAAAAGAAGCAAGAAACGACCGCAATGGAAATCCCATCCAAATAATAATAAGCCATATTTGTAAAGCCCAAACTCCCCAATCCCCCCCGTCCGCCCCCGTCTCGGTCTTCATACAACCACGCTCGGCCCAGAAGAGCGAGTCCAGATGGAGATAAAAAAAAAAGCAGAGTCGACACTGGGTCGTCACCTCATTTAGGAGACCAGATTGCCGCTGAGGGCCACCTCCAATCCGGCGGGTCTGCTGGGCGGAGATCCGGACGGCGGAGCGAGTTGATCAAAGTTCAAGCGTCTTTGGGCTTTAGCGATAGGCGTACCACGGCCCACGGGTCCGAATGCGGCCTGCGCCGGAGACGGAGTTATGTTCACGAAATCCGCAAAGTTGAATTTGGTCTGGGGAGTCTGAGGACAACCGGGAGTGGACATCGTCGACGACGGCAGAGCGGAGGATCGAGACGGCGGCGTGGTGGGGACGTATCTGGTCCTGGGCATCGCGGCTGCAGCCGGAGAAGGTGATGTAGCAAGATACAGTAGAAGATCGGCTCCTTCTTTCATCCGTCGTGGGGGCGTCTTCGGTGGACTGGAGTGGAAGGATGGCTGAAACTTTCGTCGTCTGGGTGGAGTACGGGGAGGACTCGAGTGGAATGTGGGGAGGCGTTTGTGCCCGGCACGTGAGATATCGCCTGCGTCGTGCTGATAGCCCGGGGAAGACTGGATCATCCTGCCATGACTTTCTTGCTGCGAGCGCTGGCGCTCGTTCGATGCGGGGGTGCCGAAGTCCGCGGTAGCGGCACGGCCCCGTTTCCTCGGGTTGTTGAACACCGGGAGAGGCCCAACGTCCGATGCCTGGCTGGACGGACGGTCGTCGATGTTAGCCGGGCGGCGGTTCTTTCGTAGCCACGCGAGATCACCGTCACTGAACATCGGCGGTTGCTGCGGCGAGGGTGTGTTCTCCTGCGACGTCCGCTGCCGCTTCCGTTTCAGGTCTTCATCGACCTTTGGTTCGATGGCGTCGAGCGTGAGGTTCTCCCATCCGTGCTGCGTTTTGACGCTCGCTAGGGCTAGGCGGTGTTGCAGAAGCCTGGCGATCTGGTAGATGGGTGGCCAATCAGCATATATCCCTCCATCTCATTCGTCATTGGCGTGGATCTCATGAACAAAACAAAGAACGGACAGATCTCTTTTTTTCGGCGACGACGCCTGTGCTTGGGCATGACGGGGAAGGCTCACTCTTGACACTTCAGCTCGTCGGATGACCTTCTTCATGACCTCTTTTGTTTGCTTCTCCGTCCATGGTATAGCCGGCGACATCTCTACGCTATCTGTCCGTCCCTCTGGCATATCTCCGTCTCTATCTCTCTCCTCTGTCTCCACTGTCCCTTTCTCTTCCTCCCTGCTTCTCTTTCTTTCTTGTTCTTTCTCTATTTCAAAAACGGAGGAGGGGCTGAGTCGACACTGTCTAGGGTGTGAACAGTGGCCCGACCAATGGATATATGTGTACGTTGGGTGGGACAAGGTTGCAGTAGGTGGCGAGAGCGCAGTTACTTTTTTTTCTCTGTCTTTCCTTCGTTGGTGAGCGTTGACAGTTGAGTTGGGCAGAGGAGGATGGTTTTTTTCCTCTCGAAGGTGGATGGTGAATGGTGGTGGCGGGTGGAGGTGGAGGTGGGTTGTTGTAGTCGTCGAAATTCAAGATGATGGCATCGAAAGCGATAGACTTGTCTCTTGGGTGGTAGAGTGGGATGCGGAGGTTAGGAATTTTCGTTTGGATGAGTGTCAATAAGGACTAAGGATAAGGAGATGATAGAACGGGTTGAGTCGAGTGCACGGCTGGCTGGGCTGTGGGGAGAAAAGGAGAGGCGGCGAGTTGGTTGAGAGGGGCTAGGTAGCGGAGTGGGAGAAGAGGATCCGGACCGCCACGACAACACACAAGAGAAAGTTTGCTTACAGCGACCCGGCAGCGCAAGCATCAACTTCTCTCCCCACAGGGCGCGAACACAGCGGACCAATCATTGTCACGGACGGGACGCGCTTCCCTTCCGACGTGACGCCTAGAGCGGGTTTCCACTTGGCAAGATCGCAACAACCTCTTTTGGGTAAAGGGAGTGAGATCCCTATGGTTGTCGGATTCGTCGGCTTAGAATGGTCGAGTACCATCAGGCCCCGTCAAACTGCCATCTGTGGGGACGGATGCAGTGCACCTCGTGCGACGATGATGCTCCGTGGCCTTCACCTCGCTTTGGTGAGTCGTGACGCGACATTTCCTGTGCCAAGACATTGCATCAAGTGAGGAGGTACTAGATGAAATCAGAGGAATCCGGACAGGCTAGCGTGCCCAGACAAGGCTGAGACTGTTATGTCTCAAGCCTTATTGTCGGAAAACTGGGGATGCGTCTCGTTGTTCCTCGCTTTTAATTTAGTACATATTAATAAATTATCACAACTGATTCAAGCTCTCTTACCTCGGATCGGCTTCGACATCTTGTTTACTATGACGACAAAAAAAGGGAAGCGAGGAACAATGAGATGTGTCCCCCCCAGATTTCCGACAACAAGGCTTGACATAACAGTCTCAGCCTTGTCTGGGCACGCTAGCCTGTCCGGATTCCTTTGATTTCGTCTAGTACACACGAAATGTAGAGACAGGCCAAGCCACTAAGCCGCCCCGCAACATGTAACTAAACTCTAGGACCTCAGCACGTCTTCTGCAACCTCACGCTCCACCTCCACCCTCGACCAACGAAACAAACGGCAACCCACTTGTTCCTGCAACTACTAGCCGAAACAAGGGGTTATCCGCCATACGCGTGAGGGTACGCAATGCCCACTGTTTGGCGAACACGACACCACTTTTTTCAGTCGGAATGCGGAAACACCCATTTGCTGGCCAAGATGGTTGCTCGACGTCTCGCTATTGGCAAACGAATACACTCTTCCGGTTGGCAATCCTGTGCGTCACGACGCAAGCCCGAAAAGACGCGACTCGCCGCGAATAATTTCCGGTGATCCGCGGGTGCCCGCTTGTTCCCGCGTCTCACTGGGGTATCGTCGACTTTACCAGCGATTGGGATTGTTGGATAGGAACCTGCTTCTGTTATTAGGGAAAAGGGATGTAGTGCCGCACACAACCACAGAATACAACTTCAGTTCCTTCCAAAAACGATGGGAACCTAAAACGGAATTTTAATGCTGCGGAATCTCATTCCTCGGTGCCAATACACCCCCGCACCCGAGCGGACCCGCAGCCACACGGATAGGTTACCCTACAAGATCCCCCCCGAGCCCGCGATGATGGTCGCTTACCATACTCGGTTAACTGGGCTCATTCGGACCTATACCGGACTTGCTAAGCTCCAGCGTGTAGATTACCACCGGCTCGGATAACAACTTGTGCGTACGTCAAAGCCTCCCACGGTCACCCACGAAATCCGTTTTTCATACGTACGCCACCGCCTTAAGGCCGGCTATGCCAACGAGCGGAAGAGGACAACAGGGATTGCGTGGACGGCCGTTGTTGGTGGCTCTGTTTTGAGCGGCTATGGGATTGGAAGCGTGAATGCTTGAAGAGGACGAAGATTGGTGTGAAGGTCAGTATCGGTGAATGTCGCGAGCAAGCCTTTGGGGAATGGGGGGTGATGCGATACAACGTCCTCGCGTTCTTTCTGGGCAAGCTAGCGTTTAGGTAGACGCGTTCGCATGATTGCCCATTGGGTCCCGTGCCGATCCCACATGCGTAATTTTTATTTATTCATTAATCGCGTGCGATCTATGTAGATCATGGCGATAACAAACTGTCTGGTTCTTGGCCACTGTTCGACCCAGGCCTATCCTACCTACGTAATTCGCTGCATCAAATCCAAGTGTCTTCCTGGTAGAGTGATTTACTGTGATTCACATTGCCGAATTCGCAGCCGAGCGATAGCCGCAATCGCTCACTTCTTCGGCATCCCGCCATCCGTGTCTCCGATGCACGTCCGAGCTCCGGAGAACCAATAGCCAACAACAATACACAACGCGCCCCGCACGGACGGAGATCAATACGGAATTGGGAATGTTACTAGGGGAAATTGCTCAGTCTGTCACATGCTACCAACCGGAGATCACGGCTCCTTTAAATAACGGTTCCATTTTCCGTTATCATTTTCGCGTGGGGGGTTTTCTCAGGCGTTTCTCTCTGTGGACAACTGCGAACGCAACCAAACAAAGACGGCTTCGAAAGGGTCTGATTGCTCGACGCCTCCCAATTCTTCTGCTTCGCTGTCTATTTTTTTTTTCTTTGCTGCTGTTTTGTAGATTGCTGGGGGTTGGCGACAGGGCAATCTTACATGTCTCTTGTAGAAAAGCGAGACGAGATAAACAGCGGAGGGCCCCTTCTGGGTCGATACGGGACTCTTTGAAATGATGTCGGCCTTCCTTTTACTCCATGTAATATGGGGCTCCTCCGTTCAGGAACTGGTTGCCGCACCAGCCAGCTCTCCGTAGCTGCCTGCCACCGCTGACGCGCTGCCGCTGCTGCTGCGGCAGCGATGCTTGGAAACGATACATGAAGCTACGTAGAATTGCATGTATCCTGTGCGTTATCCTGTGCGGTGTAGGTACTCACGTACTCAGTCTGATACTTCTCCCACTGAATAAATGCAATCCCGCCCGAGCTACCTAGCTATATGCTATATATCGCCAGAGAAATGGATGGCTACGTCACAGACCCAACCACCCACCCACTGTGCGGATCGGGCAAAGATTGAAATTAGTCCACAGCCAGTTATGTACCGATTCACTTCGGAAGTACTCTACCCTCCCCCCCCTCCCCCTCTCTAGCTATGGATGCTCCGCTTGTCTGAGCGAGAGAAACAGAGTTTGTTTTACCGTTACCGGGTTTTTGCTGGGGGACGTGTATCTTGCGTGGACCTGTGCCCTCTACCGCTCTTCTACTCCTGCTCTGCCCTCTCACTCTGCCCACTCTACTCAACCACCCATTCGACTCATTCTACGCAACTCGCTACCCTAAATACATACCCCGGTGGATGCGGTGCGGATTGCTACCTCTTCCGACGCCTGCATTGTTCTCGTCACCTCCATCCATTGGCACAAACCTTCCTATCCTTCTCGTCGTCGTCTCGTCCTCTTCGTGCTCCGTCTCGTTTCCTCTTCTACTGCTCATCATTGTCCTCTTCTCGTTGCCCAATCGTTCGTTTGCTTCGTCCCTTCTGTGTTTACTTCTTCGGCTCCATACTATTGATATCCAATGCCGCCGGAACACCCGTTACATAGATCTCCCAGCTTCCACGCTCGTTTCTCGGACAAAGTGAGGAATATGAAGTTTCTGAAGAAGCCCTTCAGATCGGCTTTGGCCTCGCCCACCATCACGGAATCGTCCGGAGAGTCTTCGGAGGACGCGGCTTCGTCGTCGGCTTCGTCCGTTTTGGAATCGCACTCAACTTCCCTTTCTGTGCCTAGCACTTCTTCGTTCTCACAGGCCGTTACACAGCGTCAAACTCCGGATCGACCATGGTTGGGAAGGTCAAAATCGGGGTGCTATAGCTCCAGGCACCAATCAATGGTTGTACGTTCTTCCCCGCGTGCACATCGACCAACCGCGTGCAGAGTGAGGTCAATGCTGACTTGCTTTTTTTTCTTCTTTCTCTTGATCCAAAGTCACCGGCGCCTTCGATACAGACGTCCGTCTCTTCTAATGCGTCCCCGCCACTCTGCCCGCGCCTTGTCTCGGTTCAGGACGGCCAATGGGCACACCAGAATTTACTGCTGGTGTTTGGGCAGGTGGGATTTCCGGAGAGCCCCATCAATAACGGTCAGATTGTCGTCCATCACCACATGGACGCGCATCCGGTGACGCAGTGGCCCATCACCGACGGCTACTTCAAAGCACTGGTTCGGCTGGACCCGGGTCCGAATAGACTCCGGTTTGAATACACGGCTCACAAGATTCCCGCCTTTAGCACCACCATGACGGTGCATATGTTACCTCTTGCCGCGAGCCCTCCGTTGCAGCTGGCTATTCTATTGGCGAAGGACTCGACTGGGGAATACGAGTGTCTCGGTGAACGCAAGGAACACGAGGGGAACACCACGGAGACTGCTCTGAAAAAACTGAGGATGGCAGCATGCCTTTCGCAGGCTTTCACGGGAGAGCAGATGTACAGAGCCAGGCTGGGGAGGAGGTGCTTCCGGTTGGAGGAGGAGTGGGGCCCCGACACTCTCTCGAACCGCACGACAGGCACCATGCGGAACATTCCTAAGGTGCATGTGATCCGTTCGGAGAGCACGGTGGAAGGTGAGTTTCCGCTCCGGCCCGCGACGGATGACTAGGTTAACCCTACGGCCGCAGAAATCCGAAATCTGGAAAAGTCGCAGGACGGCAATGGCCTGAGGGAGATCACTCGGAAAGCAGTGTCCTCCTACTTCGGGCCTGGCGCGGCAAAGCGATACGTTGCGGTGGTATTGCTCGACGCCAAGGGGGATTTGCGGTTCGAGGGAATATCTGGTCACTCGGCTTTGGGAGACGGATTGGGCATCGCCGGAAGCCTCAGTCTGTTCACATTACCATCCTGCATCGAAGAAGTTGGCCCATCATTCATAGACTGCACGCGAATCAGCAGCAGCTCCGATCCCTCGGAATCGGAGTTTTTCTGGGAAGCTGCAACAGAAACATTGGGGAATATGATGGAAGCGTTTCTCAGCCCACAGACGCCACTCGAACCGCGCAACTTCACCAAAGTGAATCGGACTTTTGTCACCAAGGAACCGTATTCTCTCCGGACAAAGTCTGCTGGACTCAAACTCAGTTTGCCACAGGAAGAATGTACTTGGCCCAGAGTTGATTGCCTGCGATTTCGCTACCATCCCTGTTTTAGACTCCCGCCCGACCCCATGCCCCCGTCGCTGCCAGACGCTGTGCAGGTATACGCAGTCGAGGTGGGCATAGTGGCATGCGCGAGCAGTGGCATCCCGCTGGTTTTGATATACGCCGATAATATATACTGCGATTTCCTGGAGTATAGTTCCAAACCGGAGCGCGAACTACTATTGCAAGAAGATGTTATCCGTAGCAAGCTGCCATCCGACAAATCCATGCCGGTGATCAAGCTCAGGATCTTCACTGTCGGCCAGGGAGAGACCACGGTCGAGGACCTTCGCGCCATGCGTGGTCTTAAGATCCAGCTGTCCAAAGGCCATGGAACGGTGTACAAGTCTGCACCACTTGGCTATACCGCCAGTGAAAACTCGAAAGCTCAGGAAATCCTTCTCCACGCCGACAAGACGCTCATTGGAATACGGATTTTCCACAACAGCAGTGCTCTGGAGGGCCTCGAATTTCAGTACGATGACCAAATCACACAGCTATTCGGCCATAAGGGATCTGCTACAGCGACAGTCTCGGAGTATCCACTGGACGCGAGGAAAGGCGAGACGCTGATGGGATTCTGCGTACGTGCTGGGGAGGTGATCGGTGGCATTGAGATTCTTACCAGCTTTGGGAGGCGTTCGTCGATTTTTGGCAACCCTCAAGACGGACTAATGTAAGTTTCACCATCACAATTACCCACAGAACAAACATCTGACATGGTGTTCAGGAGCAAAACTTTGATTCCACCTCGTGGCCGCTCCATCGCCGGCGTGGCAGGTACCTGCTCGGACTGTGTCACCGATTTTTCCATTCTTTACAAGTAATTCCCATGAACATAATAGAGTACAAAGAGTGAGCGATTCGTTATTTCCTATATCGAAGAGATTTAATTTTCTGTACATGACAGTTTGAGCTGCTTTTTTCTTCTTTCTTTTTGTCTAGGGGAGTTCTGGTTGTCTTGCGCTGAACGCACAAGAGGGTAGAAGACTTTTTTCTTCTTTGATATTACAGATAGGATCAGTTGGGAATTTTGAGTTTTCACTTGTCCTAGCAGCGGAGATGTCCGAGAGACTTTATGTTTTTTCTTTCTTTTCATGGACGACGAGAAGTGATCAGATAGAGTATGAGTTCTTGTTTGGTCAAACCTTGGGGGCATATATCTAACCATAAATGTGAATTTGGAGGGGGGAAACATTTTTGTTGGATAGATATTTACAAATTCTTCTGGAGGCTTGGCACCATGTGATTGGGGGGTTAGAGCTCTGATTGTAAATCTCGGCCCGCCGGTGGTCTTGGGCCGGGAAAGAGGCTTGGGATCCGAGTTTCGGCAACTACTATCTCTTGATGTCACTCGGAGTCGGATACACGTAATGGGACTGATGGAAGACGAGCAAGGGATAGTCGCTTTCCTGACATTTGAGTGCGATATACATACTCTAGCATTTTGAACTGTTCTCGTCAGGGGAGAAAGCCAAGGTTCAAGGGGCTCGGTGCCTTGGCGTCTCGGTGCTCTTAAGCTTGCTGCCGGCGGCACCATCTACTGAATCAGTCATCATTCTCGCTTCTCTCAGGGACGGTTCGTCCCTACGTGTCTCGTGAACTCTCCTCTCCGGGCCCTCAGTGCCGGACACCCCAAAAGCTTCAAGGCTGTGCGACCCGCCAGCCTCCTTCGGTCCTCACAGTTCTTCAAGTACTTTCCGTTGGCCAGCTGTATCCGACGCAACACCGCGCAAACCTCCAAACAGTTTAATCTGTTGACTACTTCCGTTCTGGGGATGAGAGCTTCAGACAAGGCTAGATTCTACGAACTGGATGCCACCCTGTTGCCCAAAAGATAGGCTTTTTGAACATCTTGCACGTAGTTATGTATGTAGTAGAGGGGTAAGAGGTGTGTGCTGGACTTTCAGCTAGATTAGCCGCCGCGCTAAATACCCGCCCGGAGCCTCACGTCCACTAAGTGCTCTAAAGTTGGAATCCAAAGTCTGTATCCACGCTGGGCACATCCGCCAACGCCAACAAACACGACCTCCACCTTCGAATTCTCACCACCGCAACGCGTCCACGTCCACGTCCACGCACCAATCCTCGCATCCACCTATACTTAATCCTCAAACACACCCTGCACCTAACCGTAACCTAACTAGCAATGACCGGCCGTGGAGGCGGAGGAGGCGGAGGCCGCCGAGTGCTCCTTCCACCGATCAACTTCATCTTCAAGCTGCTGCAGACGCACGCCACCGTGCAGATCTGGCTGTACGAGCAGCTGGCGATCCGTATCGAGGGCAAGATCCGGGTATACCTCCTTTTCGTTCCCCTCCTCCCTCCCCCCCCCCTCTCTCTCTCTCTCTTTTGCTTGTCGGTGGATGGGCCTCAGGGGGGATTGGCTGACTGACTGGTGGATGAGACAGGGCTTCGATGAGTTCATGAACCTCGTCATCGACGATGCTGTCGAGGTCAAGATGGCGACTAAAGATACCGTCGAGAGTAGACGTGAGCTTGGTTCGTCCTCCCCCCCCCCCGTTCGCGGACTGGTGAGGATGTGCGGATATGGCTGACAGGCATGGGGGACTAAATAGGCCAGATATTGCTCAAAGGCGATAATGTGTCGTTGGTACAGAGCCTCTCTGCATAGATATAACACCATCGGGAGCGAGAGGGAGATGGGAAGAGAAAGGAAAGGGGAGGGGGGAAATGGGACTGTACTAGCGGGTTCGCGATCAAAATTTAAATGGATCCTCCCAACCCGCCAATCTTCGATGAACAATACACTATGTACATCGTCGCTCGATCGACTTACTTGCCGCAATGACAGATCGATGGATGGACGTGAACCTGCCCTCCCCCCCCCCCCCCCCCCCCCCCAGTGGGACAGGGGTGGCTGGGCGTGCGGGGCGGGCATCGATTGTGATGGCTTCGTTGTGATGGAGACGATACATACATACGCGTGGAGACGCCTCCCTTGCTCCAACCACGAGGAAGGAAGATCCTCAATTGACTTTGAGGTGCTTCGAGCACCGTGTCCAAGCGCAGTCGATGGGTGCAGCACATCCATATTTATGTGTACATATTGTCTTCTCGGAAGATTGGGAGCACCGTGCGAGCTCAGACCTAACTAACTACCAGAGACTACATAAACACGGACATCGTTTGATACTTTGATAGTTAGATAATGGGCATCATTTCGATAGATACAAAACACGTGAGGGAAATGCGCTTCGACCACTGGATCGAGTGCAAAAAACGAAACCTGTAACCCGTATCACGGACACTGGTCGATCGATTATCAAAAAATTCTATATACTCCCCCGCCCTACCGACTACTACATACTACTACCAAACAATTGCTATGATGCCTTTGCCTTGCTGCTGCCCTCCTCGATGCAAATGATGAGGTATAGTTAATTGTACCGCTACCAATAGACACACAACACGCAACACACGAGGGGGGCATATATGGATAAACTGCAATAAGACAAATGAGACCACTCTCTAAAAGTAAAAAAAACACGCAAAGCAGAATGACTTTCCCGAAGAAAAAAAGAAAAAAAAACTCCTAAAAAAAACCGATGCAACGCACGTTCGCAATCAACATTCACAATACAATACCGCACCTCATCTTGTCGACCATGCTCGTGCCGATTCCCTTGATGATGCCAAGATCCTCGAGATCCTTGATCGCCGGGAAGTCGTCATTCGTCTCGCGGAGTTCTCGGACGTGTGCTGCCAGAGCTTCTGCGCGTTTTTTCCCAACTCCCTACACACGTCAGGCAATGAATGCGTCAGTCCGCTGTCCACCAGATGTACGTTACAAGGTACATGCCACACACCTTCAGCCCCATGATCTGATCCACATCCTCCGAATTGATGATGTGCAGCAACTGCCGTGTGCGCGGAGACTGCTCGAGGGTATAACTCCCAGTGCTCATCGACCGTGCCCTCTTGGCGGGCCGCAGCGGCTCGTCATCCATAAAAACGGCGAAAGCCTTCTTCGCTTTCGGCTTCGGTTGCGCCTCCGGCTCATCGTCGACGCGACCGTCCAATTCCGGCGACGACCGACGCGCCCCCACCTTCCGTCGTTGCTCCAGGTCCGCAATCTTTCGTAGCAGCTTCTCGTTGTCGGGGAAATAGTTGAGTGCTAGGCGGTACATACTAAGGGCCGCGAAGTCCTCGCCTCTTTGTACGTGCTGCTTTGCGAGGAGGATGTATGTAAGCCCTTCCGCGCGCGCATCCGCCTTCTTCTCGAGCTTCTTCTCCAGCATCTCGAGACGCTTGTTAACTTCCTCGCTGTTGTCTTTGGCGGATTGCGCTTTCTCTGGGCGAGCTTCGTTGAGGGCCCGTGCTGCCAAGATCTCCTCAACTTTCTTCTCGACGATATCTTCAATGTTTAATTCCTTGCCGCGGCGGATCTTGGTTGGGTCTGAAGGGCGAGAGGGTTTCTTGACGCCGTTGTTTGGCTTTGCGGTCAGAACAACCCGTTGCACCGGTTTCGACTGCTTCTGCATCTCCTTCGCGAGCGACTTCTTATACTGGTCTTTTGCGGGTGCATCGCCGGACAATGGTCGGTTGTGAGTGCTGTTGCTCTTTGTCAACCCGAAGGCACGTACTGGCGCGCCGGATACTGGTCCCAGTTTTGTATTTGGCATCGCCGGCGCTTGGTGGATTGGCGGAGGATCGTTCTTGACTTCGATCGTCTTTGCGCGGTTTGCGAAGTTGAGGGCGCTGAGGGTATCTTGGTGGAACTTTTTGGTCGGTGCGAGACTGGAGAATAGGTCAACGAATGCCTCCCTCCACACGTCATCGGAGAAAAAAAATTCACTTCAAGATCATTACTGTCATTCCATTATTCTGTCCTAAGCTTAGGATGCGTGTCATCTTCGATTCTCGGTATGGGATCCGGTTCTGTCAATTGTCAGCCAAACTGCTGCGTGATCACCGGAGAGAAATATAAACCACCCACCATCTTCTTCGACATTGCCTCGACGCACTGCGACAGCACGAATAGTGACTTGTTGATGCTTGCCGACTCTGCACACTCGAATGTCAGCCAGCGATTCCACCAGACTCCTGGGTTCGGTACCTACCAACCATCCTTTCCTTGCCGTTCGCAGTCCGTCTGTTGTCCTCTGAGCCGGCCAAATCGATGCAACTGACAGTGCCAACCTTCCTCTCGCCGGTCGTACTATCCGTGATTTCCACACGCACACAGATGATCGCATGACTCCTGCTCGAATGCGCATTCAATTTCGTTGCCGATGTGCTGCGGTTATTATTCGCCTTATCGTACAGGGTCTCGAACTCCCTTAGCGTGCTGATCTCCTGCTCCGTCAATCCCACCACGTGCGTCTTCCCGTTCTGCTCCCTCAGCGACAGACCGGCCAGGGTCCGCTTCTCCGGCGCCTCGAAGAGGTCGAACACCTTATCGTTGTAGATTTCGTAGTAGCTCATGATAGCGGCCATCGTGGTTGCGCCGTTGCTCTTCTTCTCCAGGTCCTTGCCGCGGCGGTAGATGGCCGTGAGCAGCCGCGGAATGATACCGCGCTCGGCGACGGGCTTGTTGCCCTTCATGGTGTGCGTTTTGCCGGATCCCGTGACACCGTACGCGAAGATGGTCACGTCGTTGCCGCGAAACAGGTGTTTCAGCGTCGGCGAGACCTCGGCGAAGATGCTGGCCTGGTCCGACTCCATGCCGTAGACGGCGTGGAACGGGAAGGCGAACGTTTCCTTCTCGTTCTTGGGGTTCGGCATCGACACGGTCGACCCTAACGACGTGACCACGATGTCCTTCTCGATCTCGGAGCCGAGGACCGGCCGGATTCGCGCGACGATCCGGACTTGTGTCGTCGAGCTCGTGGGGTTGCTGGAGGACATTATTGCTGACGTTGCTGCAGTTGTTATTGTCCCGCCTGTGTTGTCGTGGGAGAAGAGTATGCGCTAGACAACTCGACGTACGAGCCGTAGCACTGAGGGAGAGGAAGGGCGTAATGGGGACCAGTCTCTCGCCAGCGTATTCTCGTCCAAGGGGTGTCAGAGTGCCGAATTGATATGACTGGGGGGTTCGTGTGGTCGTCCAGCAAAGGACAAAGTGAGCGCGCGCCATAACCGCATAAATTATAGGGTCACGCGCTAGTAGGGCAGTGTTGTCGGGGCAACACTGGAGCGTGCGTACCAATACTCCAGTTCCGTCGAGCTAGCAGCGGCATTCGACCAGTACTTCATCCCGCCACCCTCCCCCAAATCAATTTCGCCAGCTATTGCGAACTGCAAACAGGCTGGTGGCTTTCCCGGCCTATATGCACACCATCACAGTTCAATTCCCAAGTACGAAGAGAGAGAAAAACCTCAGCCAAATTCCCAGAAGAGGTAGTAGGTAGCCAGAAACCCACAGAAGAAAGAAAGAAAAAGAACAAATGAAAACGATCAGGAAACAGCAATAAAAGAACCCCATAAAACCAGTGAAAAAAGCAATCCCATTTTGAAAATCAAGCCTTTGAAACCGCAGCAGTGATGACCTGTGTCCTGAAGAACCCTCCCTTCGTCCGCTCGATAACCTGCTGGTATACCGATTGCGGCGGGTGGTTCATCACCACAGTTCCCTCCTTGTAGTCAATCTTGGCGTCCACCCGAGTGTCCCTGATGAGGTTGACGATCCACTTCTCTCCCTCGTCCTGGCTCAAGTTTAATCGCTGGGCCAAGTCCTTGATGTCGATGCGCTGGTGGATCTTGCAGTAGCTCTCCGAGATCAGGTGTCTTGCCGAGTCGACGAACGCTTCGGCAGTGGCAACCAAGAAGAAGTCGTTCTTGAGCACCTCTTCGGCCTCTCCTAGCTTGCGCTGGGCCTCCTCAAAGTCGAAGTCGATGCAGAGCGCGGCAACGAATTCCGTGATGGGGTCCTGGTACTCGTATAGCTCCTGCTTGACAACACGGACGAGATCTTTGAGCTGCTTTTGGTACTGGCCAGTGTTCCGGCTGCGGTTGCGGTTGGTAATAACAGCCGCAACGAGGTACCGCAGTATCCATGGGCAGGAGGTCTGAATGGTGTTGATGAAGGCGGGCGAGAAGAAGAGCTCGATCAGGCTGTCGCGATCAGGGTCGTGGTTGAAAAAGGGGAAGAGGGCCCAGTGAATCAGCCATGTCCGGTGCTGGAGCTGAGAAAGAGGGTTGTGGTAGAGCTGTACCGGTTCGTCAGTGGGGTCTGGTCCATGCAACTCGATGATTGGCCGATGTTACCTTCTGCTCGATAAGGTCCTTGATCTTAATCACCTCCTCCATAGCAGCATCCCAACCCGCCCCCAGGATCTCACAGGCAAGCCTACCCCAGGTAGCCTGGGAGGTCTTATCGGCATCGGTGGACTGGAAGGGGACATTATCAGCATGACGAACGTCAAAGGATAAGTAGAGATGCATAGAAACTCACCAAGATTCGGAACTGGTACAGCAGATCCGATGCAGCAGCGTAGTTTCCTATGCTGAATTGCTGCTGCCCGAACTTGAAGAGCACATCGACCATTTCGACCGTGACCTTCCACCTCGTTAGCCCTAGCCCTCTCCTCCAGCCCGCACCGATCACCGATCGCATACCCCGTGGTTCTCCTCCAAGTACTTCATATTCTGAGCCTTGTCGGAGCGCAGATTACTGACGACATCGGCATCGTCGAAGAGATCCAGGACCTTCCTGCTCATCTCCTCCAAGCTCTTGAGGTCATCGAGGATAGCCTCACGCTTCTTGGTGAACTCCTCCGGAACGTCGTCGACGTTGTGGATCTCGCGGTACAGCGAGCCGACGAAGTCCGTCATGTTTGTGGTCTTGAGCAGATCGTACTTGGCCTGGACCATCTCCTCGTGCGTGAACGATTCATTGTTATCGAGGAACTCGAGCAGCGGGAAGACCAGGTGGCGGTCGAGATTCGGTATCAGTTTCGGCGTGAGGTCGTAGTTCTTAACCTCGGTCGCCTGATCCATGCCGGCGGTGGAGTCGGCCATGATGGATGGTGGGGGGATTGATGGAAACGATGCGATAAGGGCCCTTCGTTTCCGTCGTCGTTTGCGGGGGGAGAGGGGGGGAAAAAAGCAGTAACTAGCCCTTTTTTTTTTGGCGGGGGTGGATAGGATTTCGGTTTTGATGACTGTCTTTCAGCCACTAGTGGGAGTTTTTGCTGCGTTTGTGTGTGGGAATGGAAAGTTACGCGCTTATGCCTGAATTGATTTGTAGTAGGGTCTCAGTTGCCAAGACTCTCTGGGTGTTGGGTTTGGGTGGTGGCGGGGCGCATCACGAACATCAACTTCTCGCGTCCCCCACCCCCGCAAAACTCAGCAAGCCAGTCCATTCTACAAACCGGCAATTCAATTGGGGCCTTCCCAAGACCGCGCAACCACATGAAATGATCAGCACACGAATCCCCACGCTCCGCCGGCTGCCACAGCAGCTGTGTCGCTTCAACGGCACGGTTACAGCAACAGCAGCACCAGCTCCAGCACCAGCACCAGCTCCAGCTCCAGCTCTAGAACCGGCGGGAGGTACCTCCCGCTATCCCCACCGTTCTCTTGTCCCATGGGTCGCTAACTCCTACAACCAGAAACGACGATTAAACCGCTTCCCTTCTTCGTCCACCGCAGCAAAACGAAGAACCTGCCCGTATACGAAGAGGCACGGTCCGGCGGAACCTTACGTAGGACGCGGATCCGCAAGGTTGAGGGGGACCTTCACGACCTGCGGCAGCGGTTGCTCGCGCACTTCGAACTGCAGCCCGAGGACGTGCACATCAACAATCTGACGAAGCACGTTATCGTCAAGGGCCATGTGAGGCGGAGGATTGAGGCCTTTCTCGAGGAGTTGAAGTTCTGATATCTCGGTGGAGGAGGATGGATAGCTGTATCTTATACTGTATAATACCACCCGCGTGCATACACAAGCCTACGCCTCGGGCGTACATCAGGCACTGGCAGGTGGAAAAAATGTTTTGCTTTGCTCCAGACAAACGCGGCCTTCCAGTAATCCCCCTACCCGTTTATTTATACAGAAAAGAACATGAGAGAAACAAGCTTCAAACACCCCCATATTCCTGTGGTAATAGTCGAGGCCTAATCATCCTCGAGATATAAGTACAGAGGAGCAGTGGAAACCACGAGGAATCAACTGGGCCAACACTTACATCTTAAAAAGCGAAGTACACAGATACACGGAGAGGGAGAAGCAGCAGCAAACCAAAAAAAAAAAAAAAAAAAAAAAAGGGACGAAGCCAAACTCATTCGACAAGAAAGTAGAAGAAAGTCAAAAAGAAAGAAAGAAAAAGAAGAAAAAAACCGGATTTAAAAACGCACGCGGGAGAAAACAACTCAAGATCACCTTTTGTACAGATGGAAGAAAAACATGAAAAACCCAATTCAACCAATGCCATGCGCCAATCCTACTTGCTCGTTAACCCAGGTACAGCAACTCGTATTCGCTCTTTCAATCCAATCAATCATCCAGACCTGCGTAACTACACAACTCCTTCACGATCATCCCATCAATTGCCACAGTCAACAAGGCTCCCAAAAGACTCTCCTTTTTCGGCAACACACCAACGGGCAACTGTAAGTCGTCGCTTGTTGTTTCCTGCGCCTTTCTCAGGAGTGTTCGCAGTACATTCATTCCACGGTGCGTGATCCTCATGAACGGGACCACGTCATCCCGGTCCATCCCTCGCGGTGGCCGCCCTTGGATCATGGGAGTGGTTTGTCGACTGAGCATGCATACAAGTCGCAGTAAACTCAGTGCAAAGCCATCCTCCGAAGCAAGCCATGCCCTTGCGAGACAGTGGTCGCCGATGGGGCACATCTGCGCCAGAATCTCGGCAGCAAGGAGACCTTGTTCGAGAATCGGTCTGCGCACCTCGACCGCTTGCTGTAACATAGGCCGGTTATTGTCGGGGATCGGAGAGATCGCCAGCGCGAATGAACGCGTTAGAAGATCGTAAGGTAAGTTGGTGTTGGACTCGGACAAAAAGATGGTGCGGTAGAACACACGGTTCGGGTCATCCCGCGCCAGTAGCTTGGCTAGGGTGTCGACAGCTGGAGGTAGGTAGCGATGGATGGAAGGAGAATAGGGCGTGAACATTATGGATTCCCGGCCAGAGATATGCGGGAGTGGTTGCGGAGCGAAAGCCAGAATCAAATGCAGAAGGTTCAGCGCCTCTTCGTCGGTCGGGATCACAATCGCGTGTGCAAGATTCGAGAGGTAGATGATGATATCCTTCATGAAGTCCATTAGACTGAGGTAGTTTCGCAGAAACAGGGGACAGGCTCCGAGCCGCTCGATGACTCCAGAGACGAACCGCACGACATTGGGGCCGGCGAGGGCGTTGTGGTTGGACTCGAAGAACGAGAGATTTCGCAGGATCGTTGTTATGCAGATGAGTTTGTCGGTGGCCCGCTCGAGGTCGTTTTCCAGCGAGCCGAACCGCGACACATCAAGCATGGTGCCTGCCTCGGCCCGACAGGCTCTCAGCACATCCTCGTAAGCCATCAGCGACATGTGTTCTGCTCCCTCGGGTGCATGGTCGCCCAGGAACTCGACCTGAGCCTCAGCAACATCCACCAAAGCTTCCAACAAGTCTTCACAACTTTCCAGCGCAATGGACTGCCGCGCTTCGACCGTGACCGTAGCCAACGTATCCAGTGCGACCTTGATTTCCGCAGTGATACCGGACTTCAACATCATCGTCAAGGCATGTATGTCGATCAATCCCAATTCGTGATATGTCGGCGCCAATGGCCTGTGATGCGACACCTCAAACCCGAGCCCTTGCATGACCCGCACATCCAGTCCTCCGTGCGTATCGAGTACCCTGACCTTTGGTTGAAACGACGCTTGGGATTCTCGCGGCGACGGCGGGGCACCCATTGAGAAGTCCGATTGCGACTTGCCCATAGGAAAGCCAGGAGTCATGTGAACCGGAGGAGGTGTCGCCTCGACCGAGGCTCGGCTGGGAGTGCTAGGGGGTTGTTGGAGCGGCGTCGGTTGTCGCACAGGCAGCTGCTGGGGCCCATATCCGTTCTGCATCGGAGGCCGATTCTGCATCGGCGGGCCCTGAGGCCTTGGAAGCTGGTGTTGGTGAAGATGTTGCGGCAGCTGCTGCGGTTGCCTCGGTGGTTGCTGCTGCTGCAGTAGCTGCTGCTGTGGATGATGGTGTTGTTGCTGTTGCTGCTGATGATGTTGCTGTTGCTGCTGTTGTTGCTGCTGTTGCTGCTGCTGCTGCTGCTTCATACACCCATTAGGACCTTCTCTCGGCTGTCCTTGCAAGGGAGACTGGTTCTGAACCTGTACATGCCGCGCCCTCTGACTCCGCATCCAAGCCTCCTCGTACGGAGCGAGGTATTCTCTAAAGACCTCCGCCACTTCGCCGACGCTCATGGGAAACTGGTCGATTAAGATGCCCATACTCATGGTGATCTGCGGCCACTTCCCTTCCATCTGGACACGTTGTGATCCGCCAAGCTTGAGCACGGCGGTGTAGAGATTCACGATATTAAGCGGCTTGCCCGCAACAACCGGGGTCCCTTGTATCGGGGTTCCGCGCTTCGCCATGAATTCATGTAAGCTATGCATCAACTCTGTTGGTGCCCGCTGACCAGAAGTCGTTGAATTCGGCGGTGGAGGTCGCTGCATCGGCTGGCCGGGTCCCATCGCGTTCGGATTACCTTGCGGTGACATCTGCATCGGATTTGTCGGTCCTCCTTGGGCGACCATCGCCTGAGCCTGTTGCTGCATGTATCGCTGCTGTTGCTGGACTGCGTGTTGCTGTTGCTGGTGGCGCTGCAGAAGCTGTTGCTGTTGCTGTGCAGCCTGCTGTTGCTGCTGTTGCTGCTGCTGCTGCTGTTGTTGTTGTTGTTGTTGCTGCTGCTGCTGTCTAGCCTGCATCTGCGAATACATCATTTGCGCGTGCATCGGATTCTGCGATATTCCGGGTCCTGGCACGGGTAGCGGCAATGCTGAAGCGGTCGGTGCGGGAGACTGGAACCCTTGGGTGTACGCTTGCGTGTAGGGCTGGCGCATATCGATGCCGTTCTGTGGGGTATCGACGCGTGGGGTGTGACTCGGTGGTGGTGGTGATCCTTGCGACATGAATCCTTGTTGTGACGCCGCAGGAGAGAAAGGGGATGGCGATTGAGTCGCGCCGCGTTTTGAAGCCGATTTCGCCTGGGGGTTGAAGGCTTGGTTCGACATGACAGGGGAGGGAGTAGCATTCGCGGATCCGACATTGTGAAGGTGAGCGTTGCTGTAGCTAACGGGGGTGAATTGGCGCTGGGGCTGCGGTTGATTATTCTGGTAGAACTGGTACGCGAGTTGCTGCTGGCTCTGCGATAGGGGAGTTTGCGATCGGGACGGCGGCAGGCCCTGGTGGGAGGGCCGAGGAGAGATGCTGATGGCATCGTCGCGCGGCCGCGGGCGCTTCAGGGGCACGACAGGATGTACGCTGTATGCCGATGGCGGGAAGCCGGGCGAAGAATGGCCGGCATGGCCATTCTGGTGCAATTGTCTTTGCGGCGGCGGCTGCTGCTGCTGGTGCTGGTGCTGTTGCTGCTGCTGCGGAAGCTGTTGGTGGTGTTGGTGGTGGAAATGCGCGGCAGAGTGGTCCAGCGAGACGACGGACTGCGGCAGCACGCTCGCCGAAGAATCGAACGGGTGCATTCCCGGAGAAGAGTGATCTGGGCCGAAGGCAGATATTATCGCTGGATTCTGATGGACGATGGCCGATGGATCTGGAAGCCAACCGCTAGGCACGGACATCGAAGGTTAAAAAAAAGGCTGTTGAGGCTGAGTCGGCACCAAAAGGGAAATTTCCCCACGAAACACGTTAGCTCAGGACAGGACACACTCTCGTCACCATTGATCGCACGGCCTGGACCGGCATGTGGGTAGTAAGAGTGCAGACGGGAGTGTGTTGGAGGACGAGTATGTATGGCTGAGTTGAGTCGGAGGGTGTGTGGGTATCAGAGTTGTGTAGGGGAGGGAGTAGTGTGGACGGGGGGGGGGGGGGGGGGGGGGGGGGGCCAAAACCGGACCCCCCCCCCCCGGGGGGTCGGAAAAA